>Ga0335074_10015844_pt1 | contig 10607 bp, 4 predicted proteins | sample Lox_Sample_23_FD_206715 | JGI IMG/M metagenome (GOLD analysis project Ga0335074, IMG submission 206715) | Soil microbial communities from Loxahatchee National Wildlife Refuge, Florida, United States - Lox_Sample_2.3 | ecosystem: Environmental > Terrestrial > Soil > Wetlands | place: USA: Florida...
CCACTCTGACTGGGAAATGCATCCGTCTGCTGAAAAACCTCCCCGACACCGCCGCGCACAACGAGGTCATTTGTGACGGCATAGGCAAATCCAATCCTAGGCTGGAACTCCGTCAAGTTTGTGGCGTATACCTGGCGCGGGTTCCCATCCACTCCTAGAAATGTGGGACCGCCCAGGTCGTGAACGGGCGCGCCGGTTGCCAGCGTGGTAAACGGCAGCACGGCATCCACCGGATTGACGGTTGTGGTGTTGAATGCGTAGTTGGCGCGGTTATGACGCTCCACATAGTAAGGCTGCAGGTCGTAGCGCAATCCCAGATTCAAAGTGAGATTTCGCGTCACTTTCCAGTCGTCCTGCACATAAGGCGCATAGTATTTGTCTGAGTAGAACGCTGTCGGCCCAATGTTGTCGGATCCGCCGGAGGGCAAGCCCAGGAGCATTGAGGCAATGGAGTTTCCCTCAGTGTTTTCGTTACCCGTATAGTCGCTGCCGGCTCCGCAGGACCAGCAGTTCTGCGTCCATTGCGCGGTGAACGACACGCTTCCGTCCGTGCCCGCATTCTGAACTACCGCATACTGGCCAAACCGCCAGTCGAGCCCGGCGTGAATCGTATGCTTCCCCTTGACCCAGGTCACGCTCGGAAAGAGATTGAGTGCATCGCTGGTGGTCAGGCCATTGCCCGTTCCGCCGCTCAGGTTGGTAAAGGCGCTGGGCTCGATCCCGGGCAGCATGGATAGCCCTCCCAACTGAGACGTCAACGAGCTTGGCCAGCCCAATAACGAAGAGAGGTTGAGTCCCGTAGGAGCAACGCCGGCAATCTCTGCCTTGACGTCGACATCGGCCATCAAATTCATCAGCAGGTTCGGACGAAACGTGTGAACCCACTGCGTGGCAAAGGTGTGCGTGCGGTCTCCAAGAGGATCCTCTCCGTAGAAGGCGGGCCCGGTGAGGATTCCATTGCTGGCGTCGGTCTCGTAGCGCTCCCAATATCCGTAGCGAAGCGAATACTTGTCCTTCTCGGTGGGCGCCCAATCCAGCTTGATCAGCGCGTTACGATACTTGTCGATCGTCGGTTCCTGCGCATAGTAGTTTTGCTGCCAGGGCGTGCCCGTGGTTCCGGGCTGATTCGGAGCGGGGTAGAGCTTGAGCAGCGCCTGGGCTGTTGGGTTAATCATGCCCGGAGGAATCTGGTTGTTCTGGAATGGTTCGCGGCAGGTCTGCGCGTTCCCGTTGATCGTGCAACTGTACGTTGAATAGGGGTTGTAAATCGTCACGGGCGCGCCGTTATAGGTGAGTCCGCTGAAGTTGCCATCGGCCCAGTCGCCGCAGGTGCTTGTGGTGCAAGGCACGCTGGTATCAGCGTAAGCCGGTTCAACTTCGTTCCAGTTTTCGACTTGCGCGACAAAGAAAAGCTTGTTGCGTCCATTAAAGATCCTGGGTAAAACCACGGGGCCATCGAGCTCGGCGCCATATTGATCGAGCTTGTGCTCCGGTGTCCCGTAAAGGGACGCCTTGGTCGGGTTCAATGCCTTCTCTGCATCGTTCACCCACCAGTTGGCGTCAAGCCATGTGCGCCGCGCGTATTCGTACACATCGCCGTGGATCTTGTTCGTGCCGGACTTCAGATCCATGTCGATGACCCCGCTCCGCGTTTGTCCATACTCCGCGTCGTACGGATTCGTGACGATCTTGAAATCCTGTACGGCATCGTCGGGCGCCACATAACCGCCGTTGGTGTGGCCACCGTTCTGCGGCCGCGGCGTCTGGTCGGGTTGGCCGTCGAGCATGATTTCAGTGTTGTAGTTGCCGCTGCCGTTGATATCGAGGTTCGTCCAGACCTGCCCGTCAAATGGACGCTGCCAGATCAAATTTCCGTTCCAGAGGACCGAGGCGTTCAGCCGGTCGAGCATCACCGGATTGCGGCCGTTGAGGGGCAGTTCAGTGACTCGCGTGTTTTCAACCTCCTCGCCGCGAGTCGCATTTCCTCGATCGAGCAACGATTCATTTGAGTCAACGGTGACGGACTGGGAAACTGAGCCAACCGCTAACTTGAAATCAATGACGGCAACTTGCGCCGCCTGCAGCTCGACATTGATCTTGCTCTCGGTCTTGAATCCAGGCGAGGAAACATTAATCGTGTATGGCCCGGGTACCAGGTAGGGAACTGTGTAGTCTCCCGCGCCCGTGGTGCTCGACGTGGTGTCGACTCCAGTAAGCTGGTTGTGCACGACGATGTGAGCCCGCACGACGGCAGCTCCGGTAGGGTCCGTGACATGCCCGGTGAAGGATGCGTTCTGGGCCATCAGCGCAGTCGAAGAAACAACGGCAATGACGGCCACGGCTATCCAGCTGCTCAGGTGAATGATCCTCTGGGCGCGTTTGGTGTTTCTGCTTTGCATACTGCCTCCATGTCTGTTCAGTGAAAAAAGCCGACCGATAGGCCCGCATGTAAATGCTTCAAGGTCAATAGTCTGCTTGAGAGATCGGTCTCTCGGTTTGCCCTTAAAAGAGCGGTCTCACTGCTTTTCGTCTTCTGAGGCCCTGCCTGCGAAGCCTCGATTAGACTCAGCGAAAAGACCGCTCTTGTAGTCCGACGAGCATTCTATTTGCGGCACAATCAGATTCGTCAACGTTAAGGACTGAAATGGCGTCGCCTGTATATCTCTGATATCAAACTCTCTTAGCCAGGCTCCCCTCATCTACCGGTAGCTATCTACCGGTAGATGACGTTAAAATCGACCTGGCTGCACCCTGAGGTCTTATGAATTCCGCCGGTGAACATGAGACAACAATTTCCCAGGTAGCGGATGCGGAGGACACGCTCGCGCAATTGCAGGAACACCTGAAGGCGATTGTCGAAAGTGACGCGTTCAGGGGAAGCGAACGCTGCGGGCGATTTCTTATTTACATCGTGAATCAGGCCCTCGCTGGCCATTCCGAGGCCTTGAAGGAACGCGTAATTGGCATAGAGGTTTTCGGCCGGGCGCCGGACTATAGCACGAGTGACGACGCGATCGTTCGCGTCACCGCCAGTGATGTGCGTAAGCGGCTCCAGCAGCACTATCGCAAGGATGGCGCGAGCTCAAAGTACCAAATCCACCTGCCCGTCGGTTCGTATATTCCAGAAATTATCTGCGATACCCAGACCAGGACAAGCAGGCGAGGCACTCACAACGGTCGTCAGAGTGATCCGGCAACATCCCAGGGTGCGTTCGCCCAAAGTGTGTCGATGCCGCAGGCCGGTTCCCGGCCGGATGCCGTCACAGTGCAAAGTTCGTTACTCGATCTGCCGGCCGGATCGGCTGTCGCAGGCTCTCCGGGGATTCCGCGCGAGACCGCTCTCTCAAAAAGTCCATCTAACCGTCGCCTTCGCGCCGTTGCCTGGTCACTTGCCGTCATCGTGCTGCTGCTTGCCACGCTTAATCTTGTACTTTTCAGCATCGTAAGGAAAGATGCCGCTCGTGCCAGCGGCGCGGCGCTCAATGTGCTTCCCTGGTCGGCGCTTTTCCGTTCATCGCATCTCACGCGCATTATCACCAGCGACCCCGAGATCGTCTCAATTCAGCAAATGATGGGAAGACGTATCTCACTCGTCGATTATGTGAATCAGAATTATGCTTCCGATGACAATGGCCTGACGTCCAAAATCAGGCAAACACTCTTGAATACTCCACGCGGTGACTGGTCAGCTCCAGGTGACACGCAGATTGCTGTCAATATTGCAGAATTGGCTCAGAGCAACTCAAGGACCATCAGCGTGCAGCCTGCTTCAAGGACCCGCACCTTCGACCTGAAGACTGATGACAATTTCATTTTTCTTGGGAGCCCGAGGTCGAATCCGTGGGTTTCGTTGTTCAACGACAGATTGGATTTCCAGTTTGTCGCTGTCGACGGATCGCAAAATGAAGTCATCCGAAATGTTCACCCAAGACAGAACGAACAAGCGATGTACATTCCTACCACGGGAACTACAGGCGAGTCCTTTGCGATCGTGGCCTTTGTTCAAAACCCTGATCAGGACGGACAGGTTCTTCTTCTGGCGGGAGCCACCGGCCAGGGCACCGATGTTGCGGGAAGATTTGTCACTGATTTACCCCGCCTCTCAATGGCGCTGCAGAAATGCGGTAATCCGGTTTCCGGCCCGCTCAAGCATTTTGAAGTATTGCTGCGCGTAAATGTCATGGCGGGGTCTTCGCGCGGATTCGATGTAGTTGCCTGCCACGTCCTGCCGTGAATTCCAGGCAATCTCTTCTGCAATTCCAATCGAACGTATCGTGCGCCCGAGCAGCGTCCAGGTTGCCCGGCGTCTTGGGTTTTGCTACCGTGCAATCGTCGCAAACGGCTCGAGACAGTCGGAGGCTCGCCCGGTAGAAGGCAGCGCACCGCGCCAACTGGTACCCCGGATGCTGCCGGCGCCGGTGGACAAGGGACTGTTGCCGAATATGCCGTGATCCGGCGCGTTCACTTGGTGGACCGCGCAGCCGGTGCTCCCCTGCCCTTCTAGACTGATCTTGGATTGAGTGCGACGTTCTGGCCCGCTGAGTTCACAAACCGGTAGGTCAATTTGAGCGCCCCGTTGAGCTTTGCCGGGAACCGAACCGCACTGACTGAGGTATGTTGAAATTCATGAGAAAGTTTTCCGTCTCCACGATCGCTTTTGCCTGCGCCGGCGCAGCGCTCCTGGCCGCTTCGGCATTTCTCAAGGCCCAGGGTGCTCCTGCAGTCCACGCGCCTGCGATTCCGCTCATAGCGCACGACCCGTATTTCAGTGTCTGGTCGATGGCTGACCGCCTCACGGATGCGCCGACAAGGCATTGGACAGGCGCATTGCAGGAGCTCTCTGGTTTGGTCCGCATCGACGGTCAGAATTATCGCTGGCTCGGGGCCGCGCCCAGGGGCATAGACAACGTTCCGGCGCTCGAAGAGGTCAGCAGCAGCCTCACCCCGACCCGCACCATCGCCGTAATGCAGAGCCCGGCGATCGAGCTCACGGTCGAGTTCCTGAATCCCCTCATTCCTGAGGACATGGAATTGATGTCGCGGCCGGTAACTTATCTCAGCCTTAAAGCGAAGTCTCGCGATGGCAAGCCTCACGACATCTCGCTCTATCTGGATGCCGCGGGCACGCTGGCTGTGAACGATCCCGGAGAAGCAGTGGTTTGGTCGCGGGCTCGGATAGCTGGCCTCGATCTGTTGCGCGTGGGCAGTCAGAGCCAGCCTGTTTTGCAGCGATTCGGCGATGATGTTCGCATCGACTGGGGGCACTTTTATATAGCCGTTCCACAGGACGAACACGCAGTGACAGCAGCCGGCAATCAGACATACCGGGAAACCTTCCTCAACACCGGCAAGCTGCCCGACGAAGATGACATCGGTGGTGCGCGAACTCCGCAAAGTCACTACCCCCCACCGCCCACCTTGAACGTGTGTCTACCCATGGGCGCGGTCGGCGCTGCGCCTGTCGCTCGCCATCTGCTGCTGGCGTATGACGATGGCTATTCTGTGGAATACATGAACAGGTCCCTCCTGCCTTTCTGGCGCACAGAATTTCCTTCTTTTGCCGCCATGCTTGAAGCTGCCGAAAAGCAGTATCCCGAGATTGAGAAGCGCACCCGTCGTTTCGATGCAGCGCTCGAAAGCGATCTTGAACGCGCAGGCGGCCGGGAGTATGCCGGCATCGCCACGGTGGCCTTTCAACAGGCGATCGCCGCGCACAAGCTCGTGGAAGATGAAAACGGCAATGCGTTCTTCATGCCCAAGGAAAACTTCAGCAATGGGTCCATCTCCACCGTCGACGTCATTTATCCTTCGGCGCCGATGTTTCTGCTGCTGAATCCAAAGTTGGTTGCAGCGCAACTGGAGCCGGTGATGCGGTACGCGGAGATGGCGCGTTGGAAATTCCCGTTCGCGCCGCATGATCTGGGCGTCTATCCCCTCGCCAACGGCCAGCAATACGGAGGCGGCGAAGTGAGCGAAGAAAATCAGATGCCCGTTGAGGAATCGGGCGACATCATTTTGCTGGCCGCGGCAATCGCTCACGCGGAAAACGATGCGAGCTTTGCCCGCCGCCACTGGCCGCTGCTCACCAAGTGGGCCGAGTACCTGAAGACCAACGGCCTCGATCCTGAAAACCAGCTCTGCACCGACGACTTTGCGGGCCACCTCGCCCACAACGCCAATCTTTCCATCAAAGCCATCGAGGCGCTCGATGCCTACGCGCAGCTCGCGCAGACGCTGGGGTACGCGGATGTTGCCAGTCAATACCATGCGCTGGCTCAGGATATGGCGCGCAAATGGGTCGGAATGGCCGACGACGGAGACCATTTCCGCCTGGCATTTGATAAGCCCGGCAGTTGGAGCCAAAAATACAACCTGGTATGGGATCGCATTCTTGGCATGAATCTCTTCCCCGCATCCGTGGCCGCCGAAGAAATTGGTTTCTACAAGAAGCACATCAACCGTTACGGCCTGCCACTCGACAACCGCGCCACCTACACCAAGCTGGACTGGGAATTATGGACGGCGACTCTGGCCCGCAACAACAGCGACTTCCAATTGTTCGTGCATCCGATCGTGGAGTTCCTGAGCGATACCACGCCTCGCGTTCCCATGACCGACTGGTACGACACGCTCTCGGCCCGGCAGATCCATTTTCAGGCGCGGTCAGTGGTCGGTGGCGTCTACATGAAAATGCTCTCCGATCCCCAGCTCTGGGCAAAATGGGCGAGCTCTTCATCGCTTTGGCAACAGCAAGAATCTCAACGCGCGGCTGCTCACTGATTTTTCCAACCTCGGCGCCTCAATCGCAGGAGATTCAGCTGCAATCGCAGTCTTAAGCAAGCGCGAAATCCGGCGCCCGCGTGTGGCCGTGTCGGCTTCTATCCACATTTGAAAACAGGGCGACGGAAGTATCGGGTCACTCGTGTTGTGACCGCACCCGGGTTTGGAACAAACGACGCTCCGACTCCGTTCCCGATCCTTCAGCTTTCGCCGGTGAACAGCTGCATATCTCCCTGCTCGAAAGGAAGAGAGGCGAAGCGGGCGATGCGGAACTCAGCCCAGTAGCCGACCCAGCGCGGATCGGATTGCAAAGCCGCGCCGAGGGCCCAGATCATCTCATGGCGCACGTTGGCGAGCGCAGGCGAGTGAATCAAATTGACCGCATCCTCGCTGTCGAGATCGAAAAGTTCGTCGACCTGCGAAGTGCAGTTGTACGAATAGAGATAGCGGCGGCCGTCGGCGGCGCGGTGTTGGATGCCGCAATCGAAGTTCACTCCCACGTGCCATCCACCAAAAAACAGCAGCGTACGGTCTTCGCTTCCGTGTCCTGAAGCGAGCACGGGCAGAAGAGATTCGCCGTCGAATTTTGCTACTGCGCGAATCCCGGCGACGTCCAAAATCGTCTGCGAGAGATCGAGCAGTGAGGCAGGAGTTTCGATGGTTGCATACCGGCGCGGCGCTGTGGACGGCAACTTGAAAACCATCGGCACGCGCACGATATCCGGATACAGGTAAACGCCCTTATCCACCGTGGCGCGGCGGCCGTCCATCTCGCCGTGATCGGAGATAAAGGCAATCATCATATTGTCGTAAAGCCCCAGCTCTTTCAGGCGCGCCATCACCATGCCGATTACCCGATCGACAATCTCCATTTGCAGCACATAGGCGACGCGATAGTCGATGAGCTGCTGTGCATCGTAGATGCCCCAGTAGCGCCTGTACACATCGACGATCTCCGGCTCGTCGGGGCCACGCTGGAAGTTGCGCTCCTCGGCCGTGCGCCAGGAGCCGGGCACGGTCATGATCTTCCGCAGCTCCCGTTCGCGTTCTTCAAATCCGGCGGGAATCGAGAAGGGCTGATGCGGGTCGAAGATATCGAGCTGCAAATATAACGGGTGATGCTCGAGCACGCCGTTATCAACCAGGCCTTCGACGACCTCGATCGCTTTCTTGCCAAGATAGTAACTGTACTGCGCTTCGAGCGGAAACGGCTTGCCGTCCTCCTGCACGATCCATCCGCCGGCGGAGTTGCCGGGGGTTTTGCGGTCCTGCATGCGAAACACAATTTCGCGCGAGTACTTTTGCGGTTTCACGTGTAAGCTGCGCTGGTAGGCGAGGAAATCGTCGTCGTCAAAGACAGGAGGCGACCAGCGATCCCAGGGCTGGTCGTTGTCTCCGAAAGCGTCGATAAATTTCTTGGTGCCCACATGGCATTTGCCCACCTGGCGAGTCACGTACCCGGCAGCCTTCAGGTATTCCGGAAAAATCACGTCGTCCGGACGAAGGACAGTCTCAAGCCCTTCCGGCGCCCGCTCGCTGTTGCCTTGAACATAGCTGTAGCGGCCGGTCAGATACGAAGCGCGCGAGGGCGAGCAAAGCGGCACGGTGCAGAAAGCGTTCGAAAAAAACGTGCCGTCATTCATGAGCGAGCGAATGGCGGGTAGCTGGACCTGGCGGGAAAGTGCGCGCGACGGATGATAGAGATCGGGGCCGACCATGTCGGCGCTGATCAGCAGGATATGGGGAGGGCGCCCGTTCGCAGCGCTGCGAAATGGGCCTGTGCCGGTGCGCTCCTGGGTGAAGCGCAGAGGGGAGGCAGGCTCTTGTCCCGTTGAGCGGTCTTCGGCCAGCCCGCCGCTGAAAAACGCTCCTGCTGTAAGCCCGAAGAAAGTTCGCCGGTTCACGATCCAGTCCCCACCCAGAGCCACGATACAGGATCGGTCAAGCCCTGTAAAGGATTACATGATAAACTTGGGGCGACTCATTGATGGTATAGAAAAAGTGGGATGCGGCATGGATATTGCGCACGTCGCCCGCCGGGCCAGAGTTTCCACGGCCACAGTTTCGCGCGTACTGAATGGCTTTCCGGGCGTGCGCACCGCGACGATGGCGCGAGTGCAACGCGCTATCGCGGAGATGAATTACGTACCGAATCTGAACGCGCGCAGTCTGCGCGCCGGGCGTACACGCCTCTTCGGCCTGATCGTCTCCGATGTGCAAAACCCGTTTTTCCCTGAGCTCATCGATGCCTTCGAGTCCTTGGCTTCCGACCGCGGAATCGAGGTGATCTTTACCCACACCAACTACGATCTTGACCGGCTGCACCGCTGCGTTCGCCGCATGATCGAGCGCAGCGTGGATGCGATTGCCTTGATGACGTCGGAAGTGGATGAGGCCGCGCTTGCGCAGACTACGCGCGCCAGGGTCCCGGTCGTGCTGATGAATCAGGGAAAGCTGGGCGAAACCTATCCCAACATTGCGGTGGAGTACGCTACCGGATTTCGCGAAGCGCTCGATCACCTTCTCGCGCTCGGCCACCGCGACATCGGCTTCATTGCCGGACCGGCGACTCTGCATTCGGCCCGGGGCCGGCTCAATGCGTTCAAGGCAGCGTTGCGCAGCCATCGCCTGACGGTGCGCGCGGAGTGGATCAAGAGCGGCGATATGCGTGTTGAAGGCGGGCGTGCGGCCATGGACCAGTTGCTGGCGCGCCGTGTACGGCCCACAGCGGTGCTGGCCTCAAATGACCTGATGGCCGTGGGCGCGCTCCAGGCGGCACAGAATGCGCAAATCAGCGTGCCGGGCTCTTTGTCTTTGATCGGTTTTGACGATCTTCCCATCGCCACCATGGTGCATCCGCCGTTGAGCACGATCCGCCATCCGCGCCGCGAGGTGGCAACCGCGGCTTTCAATCTGTTGTGGCGCGTGTTGCAGGATGAAAAGCCGGCCAGCTGTCCCACCCTGCATCCTCACCTGATCATCCGGAACTCGACGGCTCCCCCGCAGCGGTTGGGGCGGCGCTAGCCGCGTAAGCCCTCAGTCCCCGTTCAAGCCTCGCTGAAAGTCGGCAAGCTCGTGGGGGATAGCCTCTTCGTCTTTGCCCGCAGACAGCGGCAAGCGGCCTTGCATAAAAATCCTCTTGACAACGGATTTTGCCCGGGCTTAGCCTTACTTCGCGATGTAAACCATTACATCCGGAAGCCGGATTTTGCCGTCAATGATACGTCCGTCCAGTGGTAAAAGGCATTCCGAGCCAATGAAAGCGTTTCCAGACAACACCAAGATCGTTGGCGAAGACCGGCGCTCGCTCGCTTCTTCGCTTCGACTGGCGGTTCCCGCCGCGCGGTTTTTCAAGGAGGATCAGGATGAATTTCAGAAAAAGCACATTGGCAAGGCTCGCGGCCTTGCTGCTTGCGATCTCCACAATGGTTGGAATAGCGCAGAGTGTTGACTCGTCCCTTCAGGGCGCCGTAACCGATTCGTCGGGAGCAGTTGTGCCCGGTGCCGGCGTAACGCTGATCAACGCCGGCACCGGCGTGGCCCTCAAAACACTGTCAGATGGCGCCGGCAACTATGTCTTCCCCGCTGTGCCCCCGGGCGTTTATTCGCTGCAGGTGGTGAAGGCGGGCTTCGCCACGCTGAACCTGACGCAGTTCACCATTAATGTGGGACAGCGCGCAACAGAAAATGCAGCGTTGAACATCGCATCGACGGCGCAAACGGTCACCGTGCAAGCCAATGGACTCTCCAATCTGCTTGAGACCGAATCGAACGATCTGGGCAACGTCATCGGACCGCAGAGCGTGGCGCAGTTGCCGCTCAATGGC
>Ga0335074_10015846_pt1 | contig 10606 bp, 11 predicted proteins | sample Lox_Sample_23_FD_206715 | JGI IMG/M metagenome (GOLD analysis project Ga0335074, IMG submission 206715) | Soil microbial communities from Loxahatchee National Wildlife Refuge, Florida, United States - Lox_Sample_2.3 | ecosystem: Environmental > Terrestrial > Soil > Wetlands | place: USA...
CCGCCCCCTTTCGTGGCGGTAACTTCAACGGTCGGCAGAGCGATGGCGCCGCCCGCATCGCTCTGCGCGCCGGTGTCATTTTGCGCCAGCACGATGGAAACGGCACTGCCTTTTCTGACGAAGCGGTAGGTAAGGCCAGTACCGGATAAGAGTTGGTCAATTACTTGCTGGGGCGAATAGCGCCCGGAGAGCCCCCGTGTCTTCATTCCTTGCGTCACATCTGCGTCGTAGAGCAGATGAAGGCCGCTCAGATCGGCAAATGCTGTGAGCGCGGCCGCCATGGAACCTGGCGGAATCGCGTAGGTCTTGACGGCATCCGATACTTCCCGCGGTGGAATCGAGGCTTGGGCCGTGGAGCTCGGCGCTCCCATGGCGAATGCACTCATCGCGATTGCCGCTAAAGCCGAACCCATTCCTTTTTCCTTGCCGTCGCCGTCCCTTCGAGAAATATCCAGTGCCATTGCCACGTCCCCGTTGAATTGGCGGGGGTCTGATTATCCCCTCGTGAACACGACGCGGCCGCTGGCAAATTTGGGAGGTTTTTTTTAAAATATTTTTTGGGACGGGTATTCGAACCACTCATCTGGCGCCACCGCCGCCCATTGGCAGCGGCATTTCTTCGTAACGTATTTCCGCCCCGCCTTCGCCGATGAGGGGAGAAGGAAGCGGTCCAAAATCTAATGATGTAAAAAGATCAGATATCGCGTGAGATAGGTGGCATGCAGCCCGAGGGAGGTTTCAATTTCGCCGATCGCCTGGACCGGATCGTCAGTGCCGAAAACAGCGGTCACGCGCCGCTCGCGAAGATCGGAATTGATAAAATAGACTTGGCCATTGTGATAGCGGCCTAACGCCTCAATAACCTCGCCGAGCGGTGTGTTTTCGAAAATCAGCTTGCCCCGCCGCCACGCGGTGACGCGGTCCGGATTGGCGGGGGACGGCAGCTCCGGAGCGGAGTCATCGCCATAAGCGGTTTGCTGCCCCTCTTCGACGGTCACATTCCTACCACCGCTTGCGACCGCGACACGATGTTCCGTGACAGTCACATGCGCCGTGTTTGTTGCCAGCGCGACGTCGAAGGCCGTGCCAAGTGCCGTAACTGTACCGCCGGCGGCCTCCACGACGAAGGGCCGCGCCGCATCGGGTGTCACCTCGAACAAGGCTTCCCCCTGAAGAAGGGTTAGCCGCCGCTGGCCGTCCCTGTAATGAACCGCGATCGCTGATTTGGCATTGAGCTCGACATGCGATCCGTCCGCGAGCGTCAGGCGCTTTGTTTCGCCGGTGCCGGTTTCGTAATCCGACCGCAGGAACACCGATATTTCGTCGAAATACATGAAAAAAGCGAGGGATGTTGCTGCGAAGGCCACCACTCCGCCGAGCCATAACCGCCGCATGGCGTGAGAGGACAGAGGAGCCGGGCGCGGACGCATGCCCATAAAATGCTCGCACATGTCCGAAATATCGTCAAAGGCCGCCTTATTCGCGGGGTCGCGCGCAAGCCAGGTCTCGAACTCCGTTTGGTCTTCCGGGGAAAGCGGGCGATCCTTGCCGCGAATCCACCAGCCGATGGCCTCGTCGCGCGGATTTCGCTGAAGGGAACCGGCTTTCTCTTCGTCCGTCATGCTAGCCGACCTGCCCTCTAATGCGGAGTGCTTTTGTGCTGTTCATGGCATGCGCCATGGAGCAAGAGAAAGAGTTCGCATACAACATGACGCGCCAGTACGGAAATAAGGGATGTCCCGCTGCAAAAAATTAGTCGAGCGCCGCCCGCAAGCGATGCAGGGCAATGCGCATGTGTTTATCCACCATGCTGCGGGAAATATCCAATCGTCTTGCAACCTCGTCGAGAGGAACGTCTTCAAACATACTCATCAAGAAAACTCCCCGGCAGCGCCGCGGCAAAGCTTCCGCAGCAGCGCGCAACAGGCGCGATTTCTGTTCATGGGCAATTCGCTCTTCGGGTAGCGCTTCGGCCGACGCAACGTCATCGGGACAGGCACCAAACTCCAGATGAATAGCCTCGGTTTTGCGGCGACGCGCGAAATCCCGCGTGAGATTGAGTGCAATCTGCTGAAGAAATGCGGGAGGATTGGCAACTGCTTCAAACTGAGGATGTTGTATGAAGCGCACAAATGTCTCTTGAAGCAGATCTGGCGCATTGTCGCGACCAACCTTGCGGGTGAGATAGCCGAGCAGAGTGCGCTTGTTGCGCTCGAAAATCTCGCTGACGAAACGTTGCTTTTTGTCGAACATGTCACGCACTGTTTGTAGCTGATGAACGCGCATGTTTGGCGTTCGCGCGGTGAACGAATGGGCTTGAGACTATCTGGCGGCTGGTCCCGCGCCGGCGTTGCCGGGTTTTGCAGGAACGCATTTTGCCGCGCCAGATTAGGCTCGTGGCGGCGATATGTTTAGGACAATCTCGGCGGCGCGCGCTGGGACCAGGAGCTGGTCCACCCAGATGGCGGCTTGTTCTCGCCGCCGGGGACGTGCCACGCAATGACGGCCGTGGTGCGCGGCGGCGGAAAAACGGCGGCGCTCAGCAAAATCGCGGTCATCCACCCGAGCTCGCCGGCATCAACCGAGGGCCGCGCGATGCAGCACTGACAATGGTCATAGTGGCATGGCGCCTGCGGGCCATCGCCGCGTGGCGTGCCACAGAAATCGCCGCTCGCGGATATGGCGTGTCCCGCTCCGGCGCCGGCTGGCATGAAATGCTTCTGCGGGGATGCGGCAAAGGCAAAGCCCTGGAAAGCAAGCAACCACGCAAGAATGCCCGCGATCATCGCGCGGGTCAAACTCCATCGTTCTGGTGCAAGCTTTACCATGTGCGTACGAAACCGTTGCTGACCGCCCGAATTAAGGCGACGCTCCCAAACGAGAGCGATATTCGTCAACTGTTGCCGAATTAGCACATTGGTGCAACAGGCGCCCCGATGGGCTCCCGCGGGCTTTCTTCGCCCGGATCGGCGGAGAGCCCGCGACCATGACGATCTCATCACTGGGCGGAAGCTGCATCACCTCGCCGGGTGTGAGCAGCGGCCGCGCCGTCTCCGAGCGAGATACCATGAGATGGCCGAGCCAGGGCGACAGTCTATGCCCCGCGTAGTTTTTCATCGCTTTCATTTCGGTCGCGGTGCCGAGCGCAGCCTCGTGCTCCTTCAATATCCCGATGATCTGTTCTTCTGAAAAGCGGCTGCGCTTCATGCTCTGGTCCTCTTGCTAGGGTCAGAGCGAACTTCAAGCTGGGTTAAGCCCAAGGGGCAAGGTCATTGATCATGTAGACGGCGCCGGACCATCTATTGCTCCGCTTCGACGGCCGTCAGCGTCAATGAGAAATCATCCATGGGCGGTTCGACGGAAAACTTTTCGAGCCGTCCCTACCGACGCGCAAGCGCGAGGCCCTCTTACTCGAGCAACAGGTACACCCTGCCCAATGTTTTTTGCCCGTTTGCGAGGAGAGTTCCGGCTCGTGCGAACTACGTTCGTTAATGGCAAAAGTGTTCATCTGACGCGAACTCATGCCTGACAGATAGGGTGCAGTCAGCAGCACGCGCGGCGCCAGCGTTCCACAATCGGGACACGGGCAAGGCTGATCATATTCGGACATCGGCTTTAATTCGCCGAAGGGTCCGCACAACGCGCATTGAAATTCATAAATTGGCATCCCAAGCCTCCTAGTCTTTGTACGAGAAGCGGCGTCCCAGAAATCCGAACTGCGGTTACGGGTAGTCTGGACCATGATTGTTTCAAGGTGAATCCTCAGGTGATCCGGCCTCAAATAATATTTAGGCTTGGGAGCCATTGTACTAGAGATCTTGTGCAAGAAGTACGTCCGCACCCTTCATGTCTTGGATCACTGGTCCCGTCTTGTTGGGACGGATATCGAAATCGAAAATTTCGGTCGGCAGGAAAAGCGTCGCACAGGCGTTCGGCACGTCGACGACGCCGCTGATATGGCCCTGAACCGGCGCCGTACCGAGGATCGCATAGGCTTGCGCGCCCGAATAGCCGAACTTCTTGAGATATTCAATCGCGTTGAGGCACGCCTGCCGGTAGGCAATATGCACGTCGAGGTAATGCTGAGTGCCCGCTTCATCGACCGAAATGCCTTCGAAGATCAGATAATCATTGTAGGTTGGCACGATCGGGCTGGGCTTGAAGATTGGATTCTTTATGCCGTATTTGGCGACACCATCTTTGATGATGTCGACCGTGAGGTGGATCCAGCCCGCCATTTCGATCGCACCGCAGAAGCTGATCTCGCCGTCGCCCTGACTGAAATGCAGATCGCCCATCGAAAGGCCGCCACCTGTCACATAGACAGGGAAATACACTTTCGAGCCGCGCGACAGTTCCTTGATGTCGCAATTGCCCCCATGTTCTCGCGGGGGCACCGTGCGCGCGCCCTCGCTTGCGGCCTTATCGCGTGCCGTGCCTTTCATGCGGCCCATATGTGCGAGAGTCGCATCAGGAGGACATGCGAGAACGGGCACGCGCGTCGGATTCGTGTCGATGAGCGCTCGTTCGCGTAGATTCCATGTGTCGAGGAGCGGCTTCGATGGCAGGCAGCCAATCAGTCCTGGATGGATAAGACCGGCGAAACTGACCCCTGGAACGTGGCGCGATTTCGCGTAAAGTCCGTGCAAATCCCAGATTGATTTCTGCGCCTGCGGAAAATGCTCCGTCAAAAACCCGCCGCCATTTTTCTTCGAGAAGAAGCCATTGAATCCCCATCGACTCTCCGGGAAGGCGCCGATGTCGAGAAGATCCACGACGAGAAGGTCACCGGGCTCGGCACCCTTTACACCTATTGGACCAGAAAGAAAATGCACCTGGCGCAGATCAACGTCGCGAACATCCTCGGCGCTTTCGTCGTTCTTAATTTGACCGCCCGTCCAGTCGACGCATTCGATGATGAATTCATCGCCCGGATTGACCCAGGACACCATTGGAATATCGGGATGCCACCGGTTGTGGATCATGTCGTTCTTGTAAGGCGACTGCTTGAGATCCACTTTTATAAGTGAGTCGATCATTTTGTCCTCCTTGGTCCTCGATTAAACTTGTGTTCTTTCGGTGCGTCTCAAACCGACAAGAGTCTCGTGATCTTGGCTTCGTCCACCTGCTCGCGCATATCTTCGTGAACGATCTTGCCATTCTCGAGAACGAGAACGCGATCGGCGATAGCAAGCGCAAAGCTCAGCACTTGTTCCGAGACGACAATGCTCAGGCCACGTTTGTCGCGAATGTGCCTCAAGGTGCGTGCCATCTCCTTGATGATGGAAGGCTGAATCCCTTCTGTTGGCTCGTCGAGCAGAAGCACCCTGGGCTTTGCCGCGAGAGCGCGAGCAATAGCGAGCTGCTGCTGTTGGCCACCCGACAAATTACCACCACGGCGGTTCTTCATTTCGAGCAGGACTGGAAAAAGCTCATAAATATCGCCCGGCACGTCTATTTCGCCGGTGACGGTCAGGCCGGTCTCGATATTCTCTCGCACCGTTAACGCCGAAAAGATCATTCGGCCCTGCGGCACATAGGCAACGCCCATTGCCACCCGTTCAAAGGGCTGGAGGCCGGTTAAAGACTCGTCGCCAATGCGGATCGTGCCAGATTTGGCAGGCACAATACCGATGAGCGCTTTCATGAGCGTCGTCTTGCCCATCCCATTGCGTCCCAACACCGCGACGATTTCATAGGGCTTCGCGTCGATATTGATGCCATGCAGGACCTCACTTTGGCCGTAGGCAACGCGCAGATCGGAAACGGATAGCATTGCGGGCCTCGTTCAATTACCGAGATAGACTTCGATGACCTTCGGGTCGTCCTGCACATGTTTCATTGAGCCTTCCGAAAGGACCTTGCCCTGGTGCATGACGGTGACGCGATGGGCGATGTCCTCGACGAATTTCATGTCATGCTCTATCACGATGACTGACCGGTCTTTGATGATCATGTGCAGAAGTTCGGCGGTCTTCTTACGCTCCGCCACGCTCATGCCTGCGACTGGTTCATCTAGCATCAGCAGATCCGGGTTTTGAATCAACAACATGCCGATCTCCAGCCATTGCTTCTGTCCGTGACTCAGAAACTCCGCGCTCTCGTTCAGGTGATCTTTGAGAAATGTCATGTCAGCGACCTCTTCAACCCGAGATATAACTTTTGTATCGCGCCTGAAGGCCAGAGCGCCAAAAACGGAGCGACCGCGCGGATAGGAGATTTCGAGATTTTCAAAAACAGTGAGGTCTTCGTAGATCGACGGATTCTGGAATTTGCGGCCAATGCCGGCACGCACTATTTCATGTTCATTCAGCCGCATCAGTTCCTTGTTACGGAAACGGATCGATCCGCTGGTCGCTTTTGTCCGGCCACAAATGAGATCGAGCACCGTTGTCTTGCCGGCGCCGTTCGGCCCGATGATGACGCGGATCTCGTTCTCGTCGACGTAGAATGACAAATTGTCCACCGCCTTGAACCCATCGAATGAAACGGTCAGCGATTCGACGGCGAGAAGGAAATCAGTTTCGTTGCCAGGCATTTGTCCTTACTCGCCAGATGTTGGGGTTGCTGGTATCGATTGAGATCTCAGATTAATGATGGGTAAGCGGTTTAGCAGAGGCTCGAGAAGCGGCGCTAAATAGGATTGCCAAAGCCCTGCAAGACCGTACGGGAAGAGAAGAACGACGCCAATGAAGAGGCTGCCGAGTCCGAACAGCCAGAGCTCCGGAAAGCTCTCCGACAGCGCTGTTTTGGCCCAGTTAACGAGCAATGTTCCGAACACTGCGCCGAGCAGTGACAGGCGGCCGCCGACTGCGCAGTAGATTACCATATCAATCGAAGGAACGATCCCGACGAAGGAAGGCGACATGAAGCCAACTTGCAAAGTGAACATCGCGCCGCCAACGCCGGCCAAAGCCGCCGCGAGACAGAAGACAAAGATCTTGTAGTCAGCGACGTCATAGCCTGAGAAGCGCACGCGGTCTTCCTTGTCGCGCATTGCAACAAGAATGCGGCCGAGCTTGGAACGGGACACCGCAATCAAGAGAAGGATCGCAGCGATCAGAATCACGCCATTGACAAAATAAAGGACAAACTTGGCATGGTCCGTCCGGATGTCCCACCCATGCAGCGTCCGCAAGTCGGTGATACCGTTGACGCCGCCAGTATAGCCTTGCTGGCCGATTATAAGAATCGACAGAATGGCTGCGATCGCTTGGGTAATAATGGCGAAATAGACGCCGCCGACTCGCCGCTTGAACATTGCGAGGCCAATGACGAAGGCAAGAAGAGCCGGTACTGCGACAATGGCAAAGAGAGTGAAGAGGAAACTGTGGAATGGCTGCCAGAACCATGGCAGCGCCGTCAGTTGGTTCCAATCCATGAAATCCGGGATGCCCGGTGTCGACTGGATCTTGGTTGCCTCCGGCGTCGACGCTTCGAGCTTAAGATACATGGCCATGCAATAGCCGCCAAGGCCGAAGAATATGCCTTGCCCGAGGCTGAGAATGCCGGCCCGCCCCCAGCACAGAACGAGACCGATGGCCACGAAGGCGTAGGTCAGATATTTTCCGATGAGGTTCAACCGGAAAATGTCGAATTCCAGAGGGAACACGACAAGGATGAGGGCCGCCAGAAAAGCGACGCCGAGAAGCTCATTCCTATAGTTCGCAGAGCTCAGCTTGTGAGTGACCGCGTTTCCTAGAACTGCATTCGCCATATTCTGAACCTCACCGGCGGACCTTAAGGGCGAAGAGGCCCTGCGGCCGCAGCATCAGTATGACGACGACGGTGAGCAGGGTGATTACCTTGGCCATCGAACCAGACAGGAAAAATTCCAGCGTCGATTGCGCCTGGGAAATGGAGAAGGCCGAAGCGATCGTGCCGAGCAGGCTCTGCGCGCCACCGAAAACAACCACGAGGAATGTATCGACAATATAACTCTGCCCCGCGGTCGGCCCCGTCGAGCCGACCATCGTGAAGGCGCTTCCCGCGATCCCGGCAATCCCGCAGCCGAGACCAAAAGTATGACGATCGACCATCTCGGTATTGATACCGACCGCCCCGGCCATGACACGATTCTGTGTCACCGCGCGCACTTTCTTCCCCCAGCGTGAACGGAACATCACTAAATACACCGCGATCGAAATAAACAAGGTCAGAATCATGACGAAGAGACCGTTGATAGGAATCTCGATGGTTTCGGTCGGATTGAGCGATCCCATCAGCCAGTCCGGCAGAACGACACCGACTTCGCGGGCGCCGAAGATCGAGCGATAGGTCTGTTGCATAATAAGGCTCAAACCCCAGGTCGCCAGCAACGTGTCGAGGGGACGTTTGTAGAGATGGCGAATCAAAAGACCTTCGGTCACCATGCCAAGGGCGCCGCTGGCTAAGAACGCCAGGATCATGGCCAGGAAGAAATACCCGCCGTAGAGATTTGGTAAATGCGTCTGAAAAAAGTGCGAAACGAGAAACGTGACATAGGCGCCAAGGATCATGAATTCTCCATGCGCCATGTTGATCACGCTCATCTGTCCGAAGATAATGGCCATGCCGAGTGCCATCAGCACGAAAACTGAGAAGAGCATGAGGCCGGCAAAGCCCTGCATCACGAATATCGAGCCGAGATCGGACAGTGAGTAACCCATAAACATGGCAGGCTCCGCTTAAACATTCTGGCTCTTGGCAATAAGGCCTGACGCGCTCCCCGGAAGCGATTGTGCCGTTACTGGTAGCCTTTCGGGAATGGATTGGGTTCGACCCAATTCTTAGTCACGTAGATCAAATCGTATTGGCCATCGCGACGCGCGCGGCCAATACGAGTCCGGCTCCAGAGGTGATGGTTTTCGTGAATCTTAATCGGTCCCTCGGGCGCATCGAGTTCGAGGCCGGGCGAGGCGGCGATCACTTTGTTGGCGTCGAAGCTTCGCGCCTTTTCGGCGGCTAGATGCCATAGCAGCGGCCCTTCATAGGCCGCCTGGGTCACATCGCCGATCACGCTCGCCGCGCCCCACATTTTTTTGAAGTCGGCGACGAACGCCTTGTTGGTTGGCGTCGGGATGCTTTGAAAATATTTCATCGCGGCATAGGCGCCGACGATGTTGTCGCCGCCGATGCCGAGAATTTCGTCCTCGGTGACCGAGATAGTGAGCAACAATTGCTTGTTCAGTATGTCTATGCCGGCCGCCTTGAGCTGTTTGTAAAAGGCGACATTGCTGCCGCCGACGATAATGGCGTAAATCACGTCCGGCCGGTGCAGCTTGATCTTGTTCATGACGGAATTGAATTCCGTGTTGCCGAGCGGAAAATAATCCTCGCCTATGACCCGCAAATGAAGGTGGTCCTCGATATGCTTGCGGGCAATCTTATTCGACGTGCGCGGCCAGATATAGTCGGATCCAAGGAGGTAGAAAGTCTTGGCGCCCTTGGTCTCGGTGATCCAGTTCAGACCAGCGATAATTTGCTGCGTCGCCTCTTGGCCCTCATAGAAAACGTTGTGCGATTCCTCGAGCCCCTCATAGAAGGTCGGGTAGTAGAGGATACCATTGTATTGCTCGAACACGGGCAGCACGGCCTTGCGCGAGGCAGAGGTCCAGCAGCCGAACACCGCCGCAACCTTGTCCTCGACAAGCAGTTTCTTCGCCTTCTCGGCGAAGGTCGGCCAATCGCTCGCGCCATCCTCCTGGATGTATTTGATCTTCCGGCCGAGGACGCCGCCCTTCGCGTTGATCTGGTCGATGGCGAGTTTCTCGGCCTCGACCGAACCCGTCTCGCTTATCGCCATCGTCCCGGTTACCGAATGGAGAATACCGACCGTTACCGAATCGTCAGTGACGGCAAGCCCCGTCGTGTTGATGTCGTCCGTCTTTGGCACCTCCGCGTAGGCAAATTGCGGCACGAGGCCAGCGGCGGGAAGGGCTGCCATGCCAAGCAAGAGCTTGCGCCTGAATTCTGAATGTGGATCGTCTTTGGACGACATTGTTTCATCTCTCTTTTGGTGTTCTGCCTGAGAGTCGAGGCCGTTCTCGCGCCTCTCATTGCACGTAGCGTCGTTCAAAGGGGTGCGGTGCAGCAATACGTGGAAAAGCGTATATTGCGGCGCAAAATTATTTCCGATAATCACCACAGCATCGTTTGAAACGCTAATGGTCGGACGGCCAGAGTGGCGCCGCTTTCGACCGGGGCATAATCTTTGCTTCACGAATGGAAAGCGGCATTCAAGAACGGCTGGGGGCGGCTTTCGCCAGCGAGAGACCCACCGCTCTCTCGGCTTTGCCGTGCCTCGCCCACGGCGTCTGCGCCGCAACAAAACATCAACACAGAATGCATGGCTGAGCGACAGAGGATCGACAGGGTTCGGCGGCAATACAACCAATGGGTCGCCGACGAGACTTTAGAGGATTATGCGCTCCGGTTTACGGCGACAAGGGCGCGCCGGTGGTCTGCGTACCGCGTCGCCAATACGGCGCTTGGCGCCATATCCTTTCTGGCCCTCGAAGCGATCGGCGCGACCATCACGCTAAAATACGGGGTGACGAACGCCAGCCTTGCGATCCTTGCCGTTTCGCTCATCATTTTTCTGACGAGCCTGCCCATCTGCTGGTAC
>Ga0335074_10015848_pt1 | contig 10605 bp, 8 predicted proteins | sample Lox_Sample_23_FD_206715 | JGI IMG/M metagenome (GOLD analysis project Ga0335074, IMG submission 206715) | Soil microbial communities from Loxahatchee National Wildlife Refuge, Florida, United States - Lox_Sample_2.3 | ecosystem: Environmental > Terrestrial > Soil > Wetlands | place: USA: Florida...
GCGGGAACCAGTAGTGGTAGTCCGGGTTCTTGGCCAGGTAGAACTTCTGGATGCTGGGGATGAACTGGCTGCCCCACTGGGCCTGGCCGTTGGCCAGGTAGGTGTTGGCGGTGTCGTTGGTCAGGAACGCCGGGTAGTTGACCGTGCCGACCTTCGGCTCGCCCTTCTTCCAGTAGTGCGGGTTGGCCGTGTACTTGATGTTCTGCGGGGTGCAGGTCTTGCTGCTGACCGTGAACGCCCCGGTGCCGACCGGGTTCTTGTCCAGGTAGTTCACCGGGTTGCCGACCTTGGACCAGACGGCCTGGTCGACGATGCCGATCTGGTCGGCGACGTAGTAGAAGTACGGCACCGCCTCGGTCTTGAACGTCATCAGCACCTGGTCCGACCCGACCTGGGTGACGCTGGACAGCACCGACCAGACCGAGTTGATGTCCAGGGTCGGGTACTTCTTCAGCAGGTTGAAGGTGAAGACCACGTCCGCCGGAGTGAGCGGGTTGCCGTTGGAGAACTTGACGCCCTTGCGGATGGTGAACGTCAGCGTCTTGTTGCCCGCCCCCCAGGTCCAGCTGGTGGCCAGCCAGGGCGTGGCCTTGCCGCTTTGCAGGGTGTTGACGAACGCCAGCGGCTCGTACACCGGGCCCAGCGAGTACGAGATGTAGCTCAGGTTGAACGGGTTGAAGTCGCAGGTCCAGGTCCCGCCGCTCTCGTTGTCGATGGTCAGCACGCCGCTCGGGCCCGATGACGACGACGGTGATGAGCTGGTGCCACAGGCGGCCGCCAGCGCGCCCGCCGCGATGAGGACCCCGATTGCCTTAAGGCGTCTCATTGCTTAGCCCTTCGAGGAGTGGTTGTGCGCACCGGGAGCCGGCCAGTCTGGGCGGCCGGGCACGCAGCAGCGGTAGATGAATGGCCGGTGGAGCAGGATCCGTCGGCCGGGTCGGCACCCAAGGTGTCGTGTCATGTGAGCGTGCCGGTATTGATGGCGTCCCGGGGCAGGGCGTCCTGGGGCTGAAAGTTCTGGGGCTGAGGATTTTCGGACAGGGCATTCTGGGACAGGGCGTCCCGGCGGGGCTGGCTTGCCTCGCCGGCGGGGGCAGCGTCGTGGCCTTGCGCCGCGTCCACGGCAATGGCCACGGCGCCAAGCAGCGGCGCGTCGTACGGGAAATGTGAGACCACGAGCTCGGGCGGGAACGGGGTCCCGGCCCGCAGCGCCTGCTGCAGCCGTGGCCTGATCCGCGCCCAGGAACGGACGATGCCGCCGCCGACCGCGATCCGCGCCGGGTTCACCAGGATCGCCAGGTTCACCAGGTGAAATGCAAGCTCATCGACGAAGTCATCGACGAGGCCGTCCAGCTCGCGGTCGCTGGCGGCGGCAGCGAAGACGTCCGCGGCCGTGAGCTGCCTGCCCTCCCCAGCCCCCGCCCGCTTGGCCAGCGCCTGGCCGCTGGCTATCTGCTCGAGCATCACGCGCCGGTCAAGCGGCAGGCCGAGATCGGCCACTGACCGCAGGTTGTAGCCGATCTCGCCGGCCGCGCCGTTGATCCCGCTCACGACCCGGCCGCCGATCACCAGGGCGGCGGCGAGACCGGTGCCCAGGTTCAGGTAGACGGCGGGATCGCGGTCGGCCAGCACGCCCCACCGGACCTCGGCCTGGGCAGCCGCCTTCGCGTCGGTGGCCATCCGGATCTGTGACCGCGGGAACGCGGCGCGCAGCTCGCGGCCCATGGCCAGCTGGCCCCAGCCGTCGATGGCCGGAGCCAGCTCCACCCGGTCATCGAACGGGATCCCGAACGTGGAGACACCGACGGCGACCGGCTCGCTGCCTGGGGCGGTCGCGGCCAGCAGGTCGCGCGCGACCTGAATCCCTCGGGCGAAGCTGGCTTGCGCGCCCAGCGCGCCGCCGCTGTCCGTAGTCGTCGACGCGAGCCGGGTCCCGGCCAGATCGGCGACGGCGGCCGCGATCTTCGTACCGCCGTAGTCCAGCCCGAGCACGACCGGGGGAGATGCCACAATTACCCTCTAGTTGCCAGGATTTAAAGGTCGGCTAGTCGCCAGCAGATAGTTAGGACAGTATCCTAACTATCCAGGGAGACACAGACCCGTGGCCGAACTGTAACCCGATCACCGCTCAGCACGGCCGCGCTGGCGTGACCGGGACTGGCAGTGCTGGAGGACAGCTAGCTTGGACATGATCTCGTTCGGCTCGGTCTTCCTCGAGCTTGTCTTCGGGCATGTGCCCGAACTTCCCCGCCCCGGCGAGGAAATCTTCACCGAGGAGTTCGCCTTCTCCTGTGGCGGGGCGGTCAACAGCGCCACCGCGGCCGCGACGGCGGGCGCGCGGGCCGGCCTGTGCACGGTGCTCGGGGAGGATCTCGGCTCACGCGTGGTGATCGAACACTGCGCGAAGCTGGGCGTGGACCTGTCCCCGTCGGTGCGGGTGCGCCGCCGGTCGGCCGGGGTCACGGTGGTGCTGAACTTTGACGGTGACCGGGCGTTCGTCAGCAACATCCCGGCGCGGCGCAGTCAGCCGGAGATCGACCGCTGGCGCGCTGTGCTGCGCCGCACCCAGCCCCGCTGGTGCTACCTGCATGCGGGCCCGGGCGTGCCCGGGTTCCTTCGTGACGCCCGCGAGCTGGGCAGCAAGATCGCGCTAGACGTCTCGCTCGGCGATGAGCGGGAGGGGGACGTGGTCATCGACTGCGTTCGCCTGGCCGATGTCTTCATCCCCAACGAGGACGAGCTGCTGCGCCTGACCGGCGCGGATAGCCTGGGCCCCGCTCTGTCGGCGGCGACCGCGTGGGGTACGCCGCTGGTGGTGAAGCGCGGCCCGGCTGGTGCTGTGATTGCCAGCCCGGACGGGGTGACCGAGGTCTCCGAGGGCATCCGGCCGGTCGAGGTCAAGGACCGGACCGGGGCCGGCGACGCCTTCGCCGGAGCCATGATCGCGGCCCTGCTGCGGGGGGTGCCGCTCACCGAGGCCGTGGTGGCGGCGAACACCGCGGGCTCGGAGGCCGTGGCCCGGCTGGGTGCGGTCGGCGAGGTCGACGTGTCCGGCATCGCCGCGGTCGGCCAGACGCTTGGCGCACGGTTCATCGACCAGGTGTCCACGGCGGCCAGCAACAACACAGACAGGGAGCCCAACCGGTGAAGCTCGCGATCCTAGGCGGCGGTGGCGTCCGGATGCCCGCGTTCGTCCGGGCGGTACTGGCCAGCAGACCAGGAACCTTCGACCAGATCTGCCTGTTCGAGCCGGACAGCGAGCGCCGGGAGACGATCTGCCGGCTGGCGTCTGAGATCGCGGTCGCTCTCGGCCACCCGGAAGTGGTCACGGTTACGCCGGACGCCGCCGAGGCGTTCACCGGGGCCGGTTATGTGTTCTCCGCGGTCCGCGTCGGCGGTGACCGCGGGCGGGTCATCGACGAGCAGGTCGCGCTGCAGCGGGGCATGGTGGGGCAGGAGACGACCGGGCCGGGTGGCTGCGCGATGGCACTGCGCACGATCCCGGTCGTGCTGTCGTACTGCGACCTGCTCAGCCGCTGCTCGCCGGGCGCCGTCCTGATCAACTTCACCAACCCGGCCGGCTTGATCACTCAGGCCATCTCGGCCCAGGGCAAGGTGCGGGCGGTCGGGGTCTGCGACACCCCGGGCGGCACCGTCCAGCGCCTGGGCGACTTCCTGCACGCCGATCGCGGCGACACCTCGGCCGGCTACGGCGGGCTGAACCACCTGGGCTGGGTCCGCTCGCTGCGGGTCGGCGGCGAGGAGCGGATGCCCGAGCTGCTAGCCAGGTTCGATGAGCTGCAGCGCTTCGATCACCGGTTCGCCGCGTTCGACGCCGCGGTGGTGCGGCGCGTCGGCGCGATACCCACGGAGTACGTCTACTACTTCTATGACGGCAAGCGCTATCTCGACGAGGTAGCCCGGGCCGGTTCCAGCCGCGGCCAGGACGTGCACCAGCTGAACGTCGAGCTGCTGGCCGGCCTGGCCAAGGCCTTCGACGATGGCGTGGACGCCGCGTGGTCGGCCTACGAGACGCTGCTCGGCGTGCGCCGCGACACCTACATGCAGACCGACATGCGCGGCGACAGCGGGCAGGGCGAGGCGCGCGCCCGGCGGGCCGCGCAGCCTGGGCCCGGGCTGGCGGCGGCGCCGCTGGGCGGCTACGAGGGACTGGCGCTGCAGGTCATCGACGGCCTGTCCGGCCGCGGCGAGCGGGAGCTGATCGTCAACACTCCCAACCAGGGTCCGGGGGAGACCACGCTGAGTCTGGGCTTCCTCGAGCCGGACGACATCGTGGAGGTACCGGCGCTGGTTACCCCCGGCGGTGTGTCGCCGCGGCCGGTGGCCGGGCTGCCGCGATCGGCCCAGGCGCTGATCGAGCAGGTCAAGGAGTACGAACGAGGCGTGGTCGACGCCGCGATGACCGGTGACGCCGGCCTGGCGGGCGTGGCCCTGTCCCAGCATCCGCTGGTCCCCGGCATCACGGCGGCCCGGGAGCTGATCGCCGAGTACCGGGCGCAACACGGCAGGCACCTTGCCTACCTGCGATAGGGCGGGCGAATTCGTTGGTGGCGATGAGGGCAGTGCGGGAAGATGGCGAGGGAGGTGACCTTGACTAGTACGCCAGCTGGCGCGGCTGGTACGTCAGCTGGCGCGGCCGGGGTCGCCGAGTGGCCGGGCACCGAGCCCGTCAGCGGCGAGCTGCTCGGTGCCGCGGGCGGTGGCCAGCCAGGCGGCCAGGCAGCCAGGCCACAGCTCATCCGGGCCCTGAACGAGCAGCTTCTGCTCGGGCACATCCGCCAGCTCGGCTCGTGCTCGCGGGCTGAGCTGGCGCGCCTGTCCGGGCTCTCCAAGCCCACGGTCTCGCTGGCGCTGGCCAACCTGGAGCGCTCGGGCCTGATCCGGATCGCCGGGCAGCGGACCGGCGTGCCCGGCCGCTCGGCGCGGCTGTTCGAGGTCGCCCCCGACGCCGGGTTCGTGCTCGGGCTGGACATCGGGCACCAATACCTGCGTGGCGCGCTCGCCGACCTGACCGGCGAGATCCGCGCGAAGCACTCGGCCAGGACGCGCGCCTCCAGCGTTCGCGGCCGGGTAACCGAGCTCATCCGCCTGGCCGACACGCTGTGCGCCGACGCCGGGGTGGCCAGGAATGCCATCACTCAGACCGTGATCGGCAGCCCGGGCGTCTACGATCCGCGGCGCGGCGCCATGTCGCTGACCGGCGGTCTGTCCGGCCTGAGCCGCCCGGCCGTCCTGACCGGCCTCAGGGAGGCGTTCGGAGACAGCATGGTCATCGAGAACGATGCGGATGCCGCGGCTCTGGCCGAGCGGGCGCACGGGCACGGCCGGGAATTCGCGAGCTTCGCGTTCGTGTGGATCGGGACCGGCATCGGGCTGGGCCTGGTCCTGGACGGCCGGCTGCACCGCGGAGCGCACGGCGTGGCGGGCGAGATCGCCTACATGCCGATCTCGGAAGGCCAGGGAACCGACGAGGAAGACGCACGGCGACGGGGTGCGCTGGAGGCCGCGGGTTCCGCGTCGGCCGTGGTGCGGGCCGCCCGGCGGGCGGGCATGCGGGGACCGGTTTCCGCCCGCAGCGTCTTCGCCGCCGCGGCCCGGGGCGACGAGCGGGCCGCGGCGGTCGTGGCCGGGGAGGCGCGCCTGGTGGCCAAGGCGATCAGCGCGGTGGTGACCGTGGTCGACCCGGAACTCGTCATCCTGGGCGGCGGTATCGGTCAGGCTCCCGGCTTCTCGGCGGCTGTGACGGCCGAGCTGCGGGTGCTGGCGCCGGTGCTGCCCGAGGTGCGGGTGAGCGCGCTGGGAACCGATGCGGTGGTCGCCGGCTGCCTAGCCTCGGGTGCGGACCTGGCCTGGGCGCGGATGAACCGGCTCACTGTGCACGCGGGCTGAAGTACGGCCCCGATTCCTTCCGCCACAGCATGATCACCGCACCGAGGCCAACCAGCCACACCAGCAGACTGAGCACCAGCCCGATGCTGGCGTGCGGGCGCGCCACGGAAAGCAGGAAGAACAGGGTGTTCAAGGCGAAAAATACGGTCCCGGTAATCCGGGCGTAGTTCCGGCCGGCCGCGTTGGCCCTGGCCATCCAGAGCCATAGGCCTATCGCGATGACCGAGGCAATCACCGCGAAAACTATGTATGAGACCTCGGCCGTGTGCAGCTGGGCTGCCGTGTAGTTCGGGAACCTCTTGTGGATGGCCGTCTTCACGCTGCCGATCGAGACCAGGTCCAAGATGAGCTCGATCAAGCTCAGGCCCGCGCCTGCGTACATGAGCTTGACCGCGGTCTGCACGGAATTGGGCGCGGGGGGCCGCTGTGGCTGCTCTGGCATCTGCCCCGAGGTCGGGTACGGCTGGTACATTCGGTGCTCCTTAATGCTTTTCTCACCAGCATGACGCATGATCGGTGTTTACCGGGCGTGGGCCCCCGACGGGACGGCGATCGACCCGGTGCCTGGGGCCTGCCGGACTTGCTCGGCATGGCCATGCACGTTACCGGGCACGGGTAGGATCGCCCGAGCTGGGCAACTGGATGCCCGGTGGTGCGGAATCCGGACCATGCTGCTATGCCCGGTCATGTGGTTCGTTGCTCTCGGGCACGTCGGCCGATGCTACCGGGCCGTGCCTGGCGTTGTGGCCCACGTGGCTGACGTCTTGTGGTTTCATGGCCGGATTGGCGGCGAGAGGTTGAAGCGAGTGGACACAGCGCGTTCCGAGGACGCGACCGGGGACGGCGCCGATCAGATTCGCGGTGACCGGCAGACCCAGTGTGACGTTCTGGTTGCGCTGGCGGAATGCCGGAACCACAGAAAGTGGTTCGCTGCCTTCGCGCAGCCTTACCTCGGCGAGCACCCGATTGAGATCGGCAGCGGGCTCGGTGATTACGCGCTGGAATGGATCCCCGCGGTCGAGAAGTTCACGGCGACCGACGCTGACCCAGCTCTTTGCGGCGAGCTGAAGAAGGTCATGTCCGGCTACCCCAATGTCACGGTGCGCCAGCTGCTGCTGCCGACCGACGACCGGGGCGACCACTCGTGCCTGGTCTGCTACCAGGTGCTCGAGCACATCGAGGATCATGTCGGGGCGCTGCGGAGCATGGCCCGGCTGGTCCGGCCGGAGGGCTACATCGTCCTGGCTTGCCCGGCGTTCCCGTTCGCGATGAGCCCGGTCGACGTCGCCACCGGCCACGTGCGGCGCTACACCAAGCGGACGATGACTCAGGCGCTGACCGACGCGGGACTCGAGGTCGTCTTGGTCCGCTACGCGAACTCGCTGGGCCTGCTCTGCTATTACGCGTTCACCAGCCTGCTGAAGAAGCAGCCGTCCTCGGGCGGCACGATGTCGTTCTACGATCGCCTGGTGGTGCCGGTGGTCCGGATGCTGGAGCACGCCATCGGCGACCGTCCGCCGTTCGGCCAGTCCGTGGTGGCGGTCGCCCGGGTCAGGGAAGAGGGCGACCGGGCCGACTAGGGGCGCGCGCCGCCGCTACTTCCAGCCCGGCCGGTAAACGGAGACCTGATCGGCCCGGTAGTCGAACACGAAACCGACGCTGGTCAGGTAGGCCAGGGCCCGCCCGGCCCGGCTCCAGACCAGCACCCAGCCGATGTTCATGCCGCGCACGTCGCGCCGCGCGGCGGCGAGCCGGGCCGCAGGCACTCGCCTGCCGTTCTGCGCGGCCACCAGCCAGGCGTAGAACGGGTGCGCTTCGAACCACCTCGTGGTCGCCCTCGGCACCCAGGAGCTATAGGAAATGGCCCGGGGGTGGCCGTCGGCGGTGGCCAGCAGCAGCGCGGCCTTCGCGGTCGGGGAGCCATAGAGCGCAAGCCCGCCGCGCAGGCCGAAGGGAATGTCCAGCACTACGGAGTCGGAGTGGTCGGCGGCGATGGGCCGGTCCAGGGCGGTCATGGCGGTCGGCATCAGGCCGCGGGACGAGGCGCCGGTCCAGCCGGCCTCCAGGATCGCGAGCACGGTCACCACGGCGATCACCGGGCGGGCGTGGCGGCAGAGCCAGTCGACCGCGCTCCCGGCCAGCATGGCCGCGCCGACCAGCCCGATCAGGGCCAGCCGATCCGCCTCCCGCAGCGCGGACAGGCCCGGCACGTGCACCAGCCAGGTGTAGGGCATGATCACCGACATCCGCACGCCATCCCAGGTCGTCGCCAGCGGCACGTGGACCCGGCTGCCGATCACCAGCGTGGGCCCGAGCGCGAGCGCCGCGGCGCCCAGCCACAGCAGCGCGAGCAGCCTGGCGCTGCGGCGCCGCCAGGAAGCGGCCAGGCCGCACACCGCGAGCACGCTGAGGACCAGGCCGAACGTGGCCACCGATTCCGTCGGGATGCGGTACTGGTAGATCGTCGCCAGCCCGTGCAGGCCGAAGTGACCCACCTGGGGCGAGGGCGCGAACAGGCCGGGCAGCCCGGCCCCGTAAGAGGCGTAGCTGCTGGCCAGCTCGGCTGGGCTGGCCGACGCGCCGCCCGCGGCGGCCTGCTGGATCATGGCGATGAGCTGCGGGCTGGCCACCACGCCCGCGGCCAGCGCGCCCGCGGCCAGGGCCCGCAGCCGGCCGGCCGACGGACGGCCGATCAGCCACGGCACCAGGGCCACGGCGGCCAGCAGCACGGCCATCACCGCCGACTCCTGGTTGACCAGCACACTCCCGCCCAGCACCACGCCCAGGATGATCCCCTGGCGGATACCGGGGCGGCGGCGCAGCCGCACCGCGGCCTCCAGGGTCATCGGCAGGAACAGCGTGCCCAGCGCGATGTTGAGATGGAACCACTCCTGCCAGGCCAGCATCGAGGACAGGCCGAACAGCGCCCCGGCGGCGATCGCGCCGGGCCCGGCCAGCCATAGCCGGGCGGCCCGGTACATCACGTAGCACAGCAGGCCCGGGGCCACGATGCTGAGCAGGCTGAACGACGCGCTGGGCCCGAAGGCCAGGGTGACCGGGGTCATGATCAGCCCGGGCAGCGGCATGGTGGTGTCGAAACCGAGCTGGATGCCGGCCGGGGCGGCCATATGGCTGGTGAACCAGGGATTGCCCAGGTGGACCACCTGATGCGCGGTCCACCACAGGCCCCACACGTAGCTGGAGATGTCCCGCACGGCGGGCAGCCGGTGCCCGGTCAGGTAACTGGCATTGGGCCAGGTCAGTATGATCCCGGCGGCCAGGTACCCGGCCAGCAGCGCCAGCTGCCGGGCCGCTGGCCTGCGGGCGAGCGCGGGCCGGGGGCCTGGCGCTAACCGGGTGCCAGCCTCGGTCCGCCCGGCCTGGCCAGGACTGGCCGACGTGACCTCACCCATGGCCGGATCACCACCGGGCTGATCGCCAACGGCCCCGCCGCCGGCGGGGAGGCCGCCCGGGCCGGCCGTGCTGGCCGTTCCCGCTCCCGCCCCCGGCCCGCGGCCCGCCCGGTCCGTCGGCTCGCTCCTGTTCAAGGTTCCCCAGAGTCAGCATGCGCCGGCGCGGCTCTTCCGGTCTACGGCCGGCCTGGCACCGAAGGTAGGACCCCGCCCTCGCACCGATTAGAGTCCTCACGTGGCACTCGGGGAGCGTACCAGCCTGCGCCTGCCCTCAGATCGGATGATCCGCTGGGAGCTGTTCGCGGTCTTCGCCGTATCGCTCGGCGCGAGCGCGCTGAACGCGCTGCTCAACCTGATCGGCTCGCTGCTGTCCCGGCAGTCACTGAACAGCCAGCAGGCGCTGCTGGTGGGGCCGCTGGCGGTGAACAACTGGCTGGACCTCGCGCTGCAGCTGGCCGGCATCGCCGAGGCGCTCGCCCCGGTCGTGCTCGTGTTCTACCTGCTGGCCAGGACCGGCGAGGGACCGGCCGACATGGGCCTGGACGCGACCCAGCCGGGTAAGGACACGCTGCGCGGCGCGGTGCTCGCCGCGGTCATCGGCGGGTGCGGCCTGGCCCTTTACCTGACCGCGTTCCACCTTGGGCTCAGCCTGAACGTGGTGCCCGAGTCACTGCCCGCAGTCTGGTGGCGCACGCCGGTGCTGATCCTGTCCGCCGCGCACGACGGCATCCTCGAAGAGGTCCTGGTCATCGGCTACCTGCTGCGCAGGCTGGACCAGCTCCGGTGGAACCCGTGGAAGGCGATCCTGTTCAGCGCGGTCCTGCGCGGCTGTTACCACCTGTACCAGGGCTTCGGCGCGTTCATCGGGAACGCGGCCATGGGCCTGATCTTTGGTTACCTGTACCGCCGGTGGGGGCGGGTCACCCCGCTGATCATCGCCCACACGCTCATCGACACGGTCACGTTCCTCGGCTACGCGGCGCTGGTCGGCCGGGTGTCCTGGCTCCCCACGCCGTAGGCCGGCCCGTTCAGCGGCCGAGGCCGTCCAGGACCACCGCGCCGGGCAGCCGGCCGAGCGCATCCCCCGGCAGCGTGAGCTTGGAGCGCCGCACGCCGCTGCCCACGATCACCTGCGCGGCGGCCGCGACCGCCGCGTCCACGAAGACCGGCCACGACGCGGGCACGCCGATCGGGGTGATGCCGCCGTACTCCATGCCGGTCTCGGCCACGGCCACGTCGACCGGGGCGAACGACGCCTTGCGCACGTCGAGCTGCCGGCGGA
>Ga0335074_10015849_pt1 | contig 10605 bp, 13 predicted proteins | sample Lox_Sample_23_FD_206715 | JGI IMG/M metagenome (GOLD analysis project Ga0335074, IMG submission 206715) | Soil microbial communities from Loxahatchee National Wildlife Refuge, Florida, United States - Lox_Sample_2.3 | ecosystem: Environmental > Terrestrial > Soil > Wetlands | place: USA...
GCTACCGCCGACCAGGAGTCCCAAGCGGGAGATGCTGTGCAAGGCATCTCCGCCATGAATCGTACCGCCGCGCGCCGGTCCTAGCGGTTTCTTCTCCGGTTGGGGCTTATCCTGACGCCTATGGGGCGGAGCCCTTTTGGTGGGGTTTCAGGGGCAAAGCCCCTGACCCTGCTTTCTTCACCCGATTGCCCTGTGCCCGCGTGGCTGCTCACGTTGCGGATCGCCATTGATTCAGAGCTGGTGACCCTGTTGCTGCGCCCTAAGGGTTTGAGGCGAAACAAGTGCTCCAATTGACGCAGCGATCGTACGTACCGTGTCATGGCCGGCGCAGGCTGCGCAGGCCGGCCATCCACGCCTTCGCGCCTTATCTCTCTGCACCAACGGCCACATTCGGCCTCAACCGCTCGTATAGAGCCGCCCGGTTCAACGGTAAGCCAGTTCGTCCGGGCGCATGCCCATGGCAGTGAGTGTCTGCTGGTTGAGTTGGCCATTCGGCTGCAAGCCGCGATTCTGCTGGAATTCCTGGATTGCGGCCTGGGTGCTTTGCCCCCAGACACCGTCAATATTGCCGGCATAGAAACCGAGATCGTGCAAGCGCGACTGAATCTCCCGCACCGACGAACTGCGGAGAGTGTCGGGGGACGGAGACAGTGGCGTGGAGACGGGTTGCACGCCAAGCAGCGCCCCTGTGTCGAGGCCCAGTGCGTCAGCGGTGGCCTGATTGAGTTGGCCGGTCGCCTGGAGCTGCCGGGACGCCTGGAAGCGCTGCAATGCGGCCTCGCTATCCGGTCCCCATACGCCGTCCACCGCACCGCCGTAAGCGCCGGCGGCGCGGAGGTGGTCCTGCACAGCCTGAACCGCGACCGGGGGCACCGGCTGAACAAAGGTGAGCGGGGGCGGTGCGGTCTGGCCGAATGCCGCGGTGGAGGCGAGGACCATGATGGATGAGCAAAGTACGAACCGTTTCATGTCACGCACCATGCGTTGTGGTTAACCACAACGCTCCAGCGGCGCGTACTGTTCGTTAACGAATGCGGGGGCTGTACCTGCCCTGCATCCCCGAGGGTGCGGTAAGCGCCGCCTGGCCGCGCGACGTTGCCGGGAGGGCGGCTGTCGGACCAGCGCCGCCGCGAGAGATAGCGGCAGGCGGGGCAGCCGGCGGCCGGCGCATTGATGCCGATCGGCAGCCGTACCGCCCGGTGGCACTGAGCCCGTTGCCGGCCCCGCCGTTACCACAGGGACGGACGCAGAGTCCGCATGGCAACACGGGGAGATGACCATGGCAAAGTTCCAGAATACGGGTAATGGCGGGGCTGCTCCCGGCTTCTCTGACGAAACGGTTTCCAAGGTTGGCCGCGCGGTGGGCCAGATCGCGCTGATCCGTGACGCCTATCAAGAAAGCCTGAAACAGTTGGACAGCGAGGGCGAGAAGCAGGAACTGGGTCAACGGGCGGAAGCCGCCGCCGTCGAGGCGCTCAATGGGCAGGGCCTGTCAATCAGCGAATACAACCATGTAGTTACGGCAGCGGAAGAGGATCCGGCGCTGCAGCAACGCCTGCTGGCCGCCGCACAGGCCGATTGACGGCGATCGCGACAAGAAAAAGCGCGCCGCCGGGGGACAGCAGCGCGCCAAGGTGAGATGTGACCGGTCCCCCAGAGGACCGGCATCCTGGCTACAGCAGGAATCTCTCTGCGGTGTTGCTGGCGTCCTACGATTTGTGACTGGCCGCCGTCACGGCAGCGACAGGGCAGGGGCCCAAAGGCACCGGGCCCAGGGCCGTTGCAGCAGCAATCGGAGAGCGGAACCGGGCGGTCGCCGCCTGGTATCCCGCGTTAATCGAAACGATCAGCAACGCCGGGACGGCCCGGCAAAACAACACCCAAGAAGCGCCTGAAGAACGAAGCGTTTGAAGAACGAGGGGCCTGAAGAACGTGGTCGGGGCGGCGGGATTCGAACCCACGACCTCCTGTACCCAAAACAGGCGCGCTGACCAGGCTGCGCCACGCCCCGCCCCATTGCCGGCATGCTGGGTTCGGCCATGCCCGACCCGCCCGCAGGCAGCCCCAGCGCAGGCCGGGGCCGCGCGAACCTATGGGCGCCGACCCTGCGGCGCAAGGTGGTGCATGCGACCAATGCGCCGTCACGCATGGCACCATCGCCAGCATCCGTCACCCCGCGCTGGTGAACTGCTTCGCCAGCACCGTGTCGCCCACCACGATATTCAGCCGTGCGGTCGTTCCGCCGGCCAGTTCCAGAACCGCCAGCACCGGGCCGTGGCTGGATACCGGGGCCAGGCTTTCCGGCACCGTGTTCTCGGCAATGGCGCGGATCGTGCCGTCCGGGTTGATGAACACCATGTCCAGCGGCACCAGCGTGTTCTTCATCCAGAACGGCGATTCGTGAGGAAAGTCCGACACGAACAGCATGCCCTGATCCGGGGGCACCTCCTTGCGGAACATTTCTCCCACCTCTTGCTCGTGCGGCGTGGTGGCGAGTTCCACCGTAAAGACGTGGTGCGCCCCGTCCTTGGTCACGATCGTCAATTTCTCCGTCGGCAGCTTCGGCTGCGGCCCGGTGATGTTGTCCTCCTGCGCGCGGGCCATCGCGGGCAGGGCGGCGAGCAAAAGCAGCAGATGGCGGCGATCCATGCGGATTTGGTCCTCAGTCGGCGGGCGATGGAGGATGCGGCTAGCATACCCGGAGAACCAGCCGCCAGCGGCCCCAGGGAACCAGCTGGGAACCAGCCGCCATCGCCGGCTGGGCCCGGCGTGCGGCATGGTGCGGCGGCTCGGGGCAAGGCGCCCGCAGCAGGAGGTCTGAATGGCGAGCGTCACCCGCCAGTACCAGGATTTCATCCTCGATCTGCTCTCACCGCTCGAGCCACTGGCGCGTCGCATGTTCAGCGGCGTGGGTCTGTTCCATGGCGGCGTGATGTTCGGGTTGCTGGTGCGCGATACATTCTATCTGCGCGTCAGCGATACCACGCGCGCGCGGTTCGAATCCGCCGGCAGTGCGCCGTTCAGCTACAACCGCGCCGGACGGATGGTCAGCCTCGCCGCGTATTACGAGGTGCCGGAAGGATTGCTCGACCAGCCGGAGGAACTGCTGCGGTGGACAAGAGACGCGATTGCGGCGGCACGTGAAGTGAAGCGGCGGCGGTAATGCATCGGTCGCGCACGGCCTGAATGAGCTGGTCGCGGTTCATGCTTAATCAAGGATAACGCCGTATCCTTGACCAGGGAGCGCGGACGCCCGCTTTGGCCAAGGATAATCGCGGCACTCAGTACGGCTCCCGCACGAAGATAAACGTCGTTCCGGTGACGATTGGCGCGCTGGCGCCGACAAACGAGACGTTGACGTCCTTCACCTGCCGTGTCCCGGCGCGGCCGGACGCCTGCAAGGCGCCCTCGATGATGTGCCACAGTCCGTGGATGCGCCCGGTGCCCAGGCTGCCGCCGAACGTGTTCAGCGGCAGGTCCCCATCCAGCTCGATGCGCCCGTCCTGGATGAAATCCAGCGCCTCGCCTTCCCCGCAGAACCCGTAGGATTCCAGGCCATAGATCACCGACGCCGCGAACCCGTCATAGATCTGCGCCACGTCCACATCCTTGGGTGTGAAGCCGGAGCGTTCCCAGGTCAGCTTGGCGGAACTGCTGCCGCCCTCCATGTAGCTGGACAGGCTGCCGATCCGCCCGGCCACTTCGAAATGCAGCCGCTGGCCGTAGCCCGCCAGGTAGGCGGGCTGGGGCTTCAGATCCCGCGCGCGGTCTGCCGTCGTCAGCACGATCGCCACGGCCCCCTGCACCGGAATGTCGCAATCGAACAGACAGAACGGGTAGGCAACCATGCGCGACGCGAAGTAGTCCTCGCGCGACAGCGGCGTGCCGTAGAAATAGGCGTGCGGATTGTGCTGCGTGTGCTTGCGCTGCGTCACCGCGAGCGTGGCCATCTTGTCGCGGCTTTGTCCGTGCCGTTCCAGCCAGCGCGTGTAGGCGACCGCCATGCCCTGGCCCGGTCCGCCGAATCCGTAAGGCGCGGTGAACTGCGTGGCGCCCGGCGCGTGTGCCCCCGGCAGGTTCTGATACGTGCCGCGCGGGTTGTGCATCGCCCGCCACACCACCGCATACCGGCACACGCCCGCCAGCAGCGCGTTGACCGCCTGCTGCACGGCACCGCCGATATTCGTGGTTCCCACCTGGATATGCCAGGTCAGGTTCGGCAGCTTCAGCATCGCCATCATGCAATTGACCGACACGACGGAGATGCCGTCGATCTCCGCATGTCCTGTGGCCGGCAGTTCCGGATAGGTGGCGAGGCCCTCGATATCTTCCATCCGCAGGCCTGAATCCGCCACGGCTTCCTTCACCGCGGCCAGCGCATGCGCCGCGAGCGGGATATCGGCCGAGCGCGACACTTTCGAATATCCCACGCCGCTGATCGCGACCTTGCACCGGTTTTCCCACATGCCGCGTTTCCTTCTGGTATTTGCCGCTGATGAGGCGGGCATCGCCCACCCCATGTCATTGCGAGGAGCGTAGCGACGAAGCAATCCCGCTCATGACCTTGCTCGTGGGACCAAGGTTGCTTCGTCGCTGCGCTCCTCGCAATGACATGTGTGCGAGATCGGCTCAGCGACACCGGCTCCTGCTCCCGCTGCTAACCCGCGAGCCGGAACTGCGGCAGCGTGATGTCGTCGTTCAGCTTTTCGAAGATGACCTCCACCCGGCGGCCCACCTTCGCCTCCGTGTATTGCGCCCCAAGCAGATTGCCGCACAGCAGCGCGCCCGGTGCCGCATCGAGTTCGACAATGATGCTGGCATAGGGCACGGCCGGGGAAAAACGCTTGTCGCCGGTGTGATACATGATCGTGTAGGCGTAGATCGCGCCGCCACCCGTCACCGGCTCGAATTTCAGCTCGGTGCTGATGCACTGCACGCAGGTCGGATAGGGCGGGTGCTGGAAATGGCCGCAGCCCTGGCAGCGTTGCATCGCCAGCACGCCGCGCTTTGCCGCATCCCAGAATGGCTGCGTCCATTCGTTGGGCACCGGGATCGGCCGCGTCACCTTGCTCCAGTCGCTCATCGTGTTTCCGCCCTGTCGGCTTCGTGCCGGCCGACTCTAGGGGGCAATCGGGCCGGGCGGTAGCTCTTGCCTGGGTTCGCGTGCCGGCCGCACACTCCTCACCTGTCATGGGATTCTGCACGGGGGAGTAACGACATGGAGCTGAGGGGGGCGGTCGCGCTGGTGACCGGTGGCAATGGCGGTCTGGGTCAGCGCATCTGTCACGCGCTGGCGAAGGAAGGTGCGCATGTCGCGGTGATGTATGCGCAGAGCAAGGATCAGGCCGACGACGTCGTGCGGACCCTCACCACCAGTTACCAGGTGAATGCCGCCGCCTTCGCCTGCGACATCACCGATGCTGCTGCAGTGACGAAGCTGATCGGCGACGTCGCCGCGCGCTTCGGCCGGATCGACATCCTGGTGAACGATGCCGCCTACAACAAGGCGATTCCGTTCCAGGACCTCGACGGGCTGACGCAGGAGGTGTGGGACAGGATCATGGCGGTGAATCTCACCGGGCCGATGCGCCTGATCAAGGCGGTGGCGCCTGTCATGAAAGGGCAGGGCAGGGGACGCATCGTCAACATCGCCTCGGTGGCCGGGCTGGGGCCGACCGGATCATCCATCGCCTATGCGGTGTCGAAGGCGGGGCTGATTCATCTGACGCGCTGCATGGCCGTCGCGCTGGCGCCCGAGGTGCTGGTGAACTGCGTCGCGCCCGGGTTGCTGGAGGGCACACGCGCCACCGCCAACCTGCGAGCGGAGCAAATAGAACGATCCGCGTCGGGATCGTTGCTGAAGAAGGCGGCGGACAAGGAAGACTGCGCTGACATGACTGTGACGATGTGCCGCACCGAGACAATGACCGGGCAGACGGTGGTGATCGATTCCGGGCGGATATTCCACTGAACCAGGGGTCGTCCCGAACAGCCGTGCCGCGGTTCCGCTATCGCTGCGTCATTCACAACCGATCGTGGCGCAAGCGATCGCCTGCACCTGCTGGATCAGGCTGGTGGGCGCTTTCTCCATGAACCTTGCGCGCCGTGCCAGGTAGTCCATCGTTCGTAATTCCGAGGCCACCACACACCCGTGCGCTTTCAGGCCCCGCGGGATCTGAACCTCGAACGGCGAGCCCTTGACCTTTGTCGTGATAGGGCAAACCACAGCCCATCCGGTCGCGACACTGAACGCTCGCTCCGACAGTACAATGGCGCGATGTTCGCCGCGCATTTCCGATCCGGCCTGGGGCGACATGTCGATCAGGATGATGTCGCCTCGGTCGGGGGCATAGGCCATCACATGGTCTCTCGACCGATCGGGGCATCATCGAAGGCAAGATCGTGCCGGTGCTTTGCCGGATCAAACCTCGCCAGGAGGTCGGCCATTGCGACGCGTGGACGGCGGCGGCGGATCACAATCTCATCTTCATTGGCGATGACGTCCACAGCGTCATCAATGTGTAGTCCCGCACGCTCCAGCGAGGCAGCAGAGAGCCTGACGGCACCGCCGTTGCCCCACTGCGCGACCTTGCCTGGCCGAACCAATGTGTCGGGCATCCGCTTACCTCCTGTAGGTGCTGTATATACAGTAGATACTCGAATTGCCACGCGCAAGCAGAGTACCCCACAGAATCCTTGCCAAATTCTAAACGGGGTGGTTGGCCGTTGCCGCGGCGCCTTGCCGTTGACCCGCCGCCCGCCGCCGGGCAAGGATGCACCACCATGATCCTGCTGATCGACAACTACGACAGCTTCACCTTCAACCTGTACCACTTCCTCGGCGAGGTGGGCGGCCAGTGCGACGTCGTGCGCAACGACAAGCTGACGGTCGCCGACGCCCTGGCCCGCCAGCCGGAAGCGATCGTGCTCTCCCCCGGCCCCTGCACGCCGAACGAGGCCGGCATCTGCCTCGACCTGATCTCTGCCGCCGCCGGCAAGGTGGCGATCCTGGGCGTCTGCCTCGGCCACCAGGCAATCGGCCAGGCATTCGGCGGCAGCGTGGTCCGCGCGTCCGCGCCGATGCACGGCAAGACCAGCCGCATCTTCCACACCGGGTCAGACATCTTCGAAGGCGTCGCCTCGCCCTTCACCGCCACCCGCTACCACAGCCTGATCGTTGACCGCGCCACCCTGCCACCCGACTTGCTCGCCACTGCCTGGACCGAGGACGGCATCGTCATGGGCCTGCGACACCGCACGCTGCCCATCTACGGCGTGCAGTTCCATCCCGAGAGCATCGCCTCAGAGCATGGCCACAAGCTGCTGGCCAATTTCCTCGCCATTGCCCGCGGCAGCAATCAGCCCGCCCGCGCCGCCTGACCCCGGGCCCGCGTGTCCAACAACCTGAAACCCATGCTCGCTCGTCTCGCCACCGGCGAGACCCTGTCCGCTGCCGAGTCCGAGCAAGCCTTCGACATCATCATGTCCGGCGAGGCCACCCCCGCCCAGATCGGCGGCCTGCTGATGGTCATGCGCGTCCGCGGCGAGACGGTGGCCGAACTCACCGGCGCCGTCCGCGCGTTGCGCAACCGCATGACCGCCATCCCCGCGCCCGACGGCGCCATCGACGTCTGCGGCACCGGCGGCGACAACGCCGGCACACTGAACGTCTCGACCGCCGTCACCTTCGTGGTCGCCGGTGCGGGCATCCCGGTCGCCAAGCACGGCAACCGCGCGCTGTCGTCTCGCACCGGCGGGGCTGACGTGCTCGCTGCCCTGGGGGTCAACGTCGATGCCCCGATGGAGCGCCTTCCCGACATCCTTCGTGCCGCCAACTGCGTCTTTCTGTTCGCGCCGCGCCATCACCCGTCGATGCGTCACGCCGCAGGCCCGCGCGTCGAACTCGGCACCCGCACCATGTTCAACTTGCTCGGCCCGCTGGCGAACCCGGCGCGCGTGCGCCGCCAGCTGACCGGCGTGTTCGCCCCCGAATGGGCGCGGCCGATGGCCGAGACCCTTCGTGCGCTCGGCACCGACGCCGCCTGGATCGTCCACGGCCAGGGCCTCGATGAACTGACGGTGGCCGGCGACAACCAGGTGACCGCCCTGCGCGACGGCAGTGTGACAACCTTCACCGTCACGCCGGAGGATGCCGGCCTGCCGCGTGCGCCGATCCAGGCGATCGCCGGCGGCGACGCCGCTCTGAACGCCGCCAGCCTGGCCGCGCTGCTGGAAGGCGCCACCGGCCCCTATCGCGACACGGTCGTGCTGAACGCTGCCGCCGCGCTGGTCGTGGCGGGCCGTGCCGCCGACCTGCGGGAGGGCGTCGGGATTGCATCCGATGCCATTGCATCCGGCGCTGCGCTCGCCGCGTTACAGACCATGCGGCGCGAGGCCGGCCCGGCCGACTCTACTGCCGACTGATTGCCGTCTGACTGACCGGCTGCCGAGGAGACTATGCCGAACGACATCATCGCGCCGCCGGACGTGCTGGCCCGCATCTGCGCCGATACGCGCGCCGAGCTCGCGCGCCGCCAGGAGAAGCGGAGCATAGAAAAGCTCCGGGCGGAGATTGCGGCGCACGACGATGCGCCGCGCGGCTTCGGGCGCGCCCTGATGCGCTCCTGTGCCGCGGGACGCTACGGGCTGGTCGCCGAGATCAAGAAAGCGTCGCCCTCCGGCGGCCTGATCCGCCCGGATTTCGATCCGCCGGCGCTGGCATCCGCATACCGTGACGGCGGCGCCACCTGCCTGTCGGTGCTGACCGACGAACGCTACTTCCAGGGCACCCCGGAGCATTTGATTGCCGCCCGCGCCGCGGTGGACCTGCCGGTGCTGCGCAAGGATTTCATCCTGGACCCCTGGCAGGTGTACGAAAGCCGTGCGATCGGCGCCGACTGCATCCTGCTGATCATGGCGGCGCTCGGGAACGACCAGGCGCGCGAGCTGGAGGCGGTGGCACGGGCGCTGGACATGGACGTGCTGGTCGAGGTGCACAACGAGCAAGAACTGCAACGCGCGCTGGGCCTCGAGAGCAGTCTGATCGGGATCAACAATCGCAATCTGAAGACGCTGCACACGGATCTCTCGGTCACCGAGCAATTGGCGCCGCTGGTCCCGGCAGACCGTTTCCTGGTCACGGAAAGCGGCGTACGAACCCACGATGATATCCTGCGCCTCGCGGCGGCCGGCGCCCGGTGCTACCTGGTGGGCGAAAGCCTGATGCGTCAGCCCGACGTCACAGTGGCGACACGCACATTGCTCTCAGGTTAACAAAACCCCTCTCCCGCTCCGCGGGAGATCGAGCCGCGAAGCGGATCGATGGGTGAGGGTGAAACGAACCCCCGGTACAGTGAGCCGCCCATGACCTCGTTCACTCATTTCGACGCCGCAGGTCATGCTGTCATGGTGGACGTCGCCGCCAAGCCGGTGACCGATCGAACCGCGACCGCGCGCGCCCGCGTCACGATGCAGCCCGAAACCGCGGCGATGATCCGTGCGGGCACGGCAAAAAAGGGCGACGTGCTGGGCGTCGCGCGCATAGCCGGCATCATGGCGGCCAAACGCACCGCGGAGCTGATCCCACTCTGCCACCCGCTGCCGATCAGCGCCGTCACAGTGGACCTGGAGGCAGGCGAAGACACAGTCGAGATCGCCGCCACTGTTCGTACCACCGGCCAGACCGGCGTGGAGATGGAAGCGCTGACAGCAGCGTCGGTTGCCGCGCTGACGGTGTATGACATGTGCAAGTCGGTGGACCGGGGGATGCGGATCGAGGCACTCCGGCTGGTTCACAAGGCTGGCGGCAAATCGGGCGAATTCGTGCAGGCGTGAGGCGCCTCTGTCATTGAGCAGCAGCGAAGGCGAGAGCCGGGCGCCCAGGACGTCATTGCGCGTTAGGACCGGCCAGTGGCGGACCCGCGTCTGGATGAAACGGCTTGCGCTTCATGTTCATGCCATTGCGAAGCCCGCAGGGCCGAAGCAATTTCGGCCGGGTCCGCACTAGACTAACAAGAAGCACGGTCTCCCCCTCCCCTTGCGGGACGGGGCTGGGAAACAAAGTCTCGCCCTCCCCTTGCGGGCTTGGGCCGCGAAGCGGACCAAGGTTGGGGGGAGGGGTCGAAACGTACGTGGTCAACGCGCAATGACGCGCACCGTTCAACCCAAAGGTCCGTCAGTAAAATCCAGCAATGAAGGACAGGGCACTCGCGGTTTGCCGCTCTGCCGGTCGTTGCGCTGGCACGGCGTGTGCCTGCCACGACAATCCCATCCCCACCACGCCAACAAACCTCGGGTGCCTGGAACAGTGCCTGTGGCAGCGTCCGGCGCAGCACCAAAAAATACCCCTTGCATCTTCTAACAGAAGGTAGTATGTCTATCAGTCACGGCAATTCCGCCGCACACAGCAAAGGCAACGAACGCTCTTCTCACATGGCAAACGCAGCATCCGGCTCTCCCTCTCTCCAGGCCTCCCCAACCGATCCCGTCCAGGACCGGAACGCCGCTGCTTTGCCCAATCTCGCGATCGTCCTTCGCGTCGTCACCATCCTCCTCACCTACGGCCGCCACCTCGCCGAAACCTTCGACCGCCGCGCCGCCTCCGCC
>Ga0335074_10015850_pt1 | contig 10604 bp, 9 predicted proteins | sample Lox_Sample_23_FD_206715 | JGI IMG/M metagenome (GOLD analysis project Ga0335074, IMG submission 206715) | Soil microbial communities from Loxahatchee National Wildlife Refuge, Florida, United States - Lox_Sample_2.3 | ecosystem: Environmental > Terrestrial > Soil > Wetlands | place: USA: Florida...
CCCGCGCCAGCGGTGCCATGAACGTGTACTCGATCGTCCCCTCCCAGCGCTCCCACGCCACGGTCTCGGTGAGGATCTCGAAGATGATCCCGAGGTAGGACCAGATCACGGCGCCGATCAACAGCGTCGTCGTCGTGCGCTGCACGTCGAGGTGACCGCCGGATGCCTGGACACCCTTGGCAATGAAGACGATCGTCAGGGTGTTCGCCACCGTCCACACGAAGAACGCGAGCTCCCACCATGCATAGCGCTTGATCAGGTAGGTGTTGCGCTCAACGATCCCGCCCAGTCCGATCAGCTGCCTGCGCAGCCCGGCTCGTGGCACGTCGACGGGGCGGTGACCAAGCACGTCCGATCTCATGCCGCGACTCCCTCCTCCCGATCCTCATCGAGCGCCACCCCGGTCGCCGTGAAGAAGACGTCCTCGAGGGTGTCCACGTCGTAGCGCCGGATCAGCTCCTCGGGCGGGGCCAGAGCCAGCAGACGACCGGCATGCAGGATCCCCACGCGCTCGGCGAGGGCCTCGGCTTCGGCCAAGTCGTGCGTGCAGAGCAGGATCGTCGTGTCGTGCGCGGCTCGCAGCTCACTGATGAACGACTGAACCTCGCGCTTGGAGCGCGGATCGAGACCCGTGGTCGGCTCGTCGAGCAACAGCAACACCGGGGAGGTGAGAAGCGCGCGAGCGAGCGCCACCTTCTGCTGCATGCCGCGCGACAGATCCTCCATCGGCTCGGACGCGCGCGCCGGTGCGAAACCGACGCGTTCGAGGATCTCCGGAATGCGTACCCGGGTCGCCGACGGCGTCAGCCCATAGAAGCGCGCCGCGTACGAGAGGTTCTCCGTCGCGGACATGCGCTTGAAGAACGACGCCTCCACCGAGACGCGGTTGACGAGCGTGCGGACCGCCCGGGCGTCGCGCACGACGTCATGCCCGAGCACGCGCGCCGAGCCACCGTCGGGCAGCAGCAGCGTCGACAGGACCCGCACCAGCGTGGACTTGCCCGAACCGTTCTGCCCGAGGACGGCGACGCACTCGCGCCGGTCGATGGTGAATGACACGTCGGCCAGCGCCGCACTCGGGCGGCGGCGCCCGCCGCGGCGGCGGTGAAAGACCTTCTCCAGATGTGACACTTCAACTGCGAACACGAGCTTCTCCAACGGGACGAGGCGGCCAGGGCACAGCGACCGAGGCGGAGCTCGGCCGAGGCGGGGAAGGCGTCACCCTCGAAGGAGAATCACATCCCGAACCGTATCAGGCGGGAGCAGCTTCCGCCAGCGCTCAGGGTGCGACGCGTCGCTAGGGGTAGCGAGCCGGCTCAGTCCGCGACGCGGCGCTCGGGGTAGCGCGGCAGCCCGTCGTCGGGGATGGGCTCCCACGGCGCTGCGTAGGCGACGAACTGATGCGCAGCCGGGCGGATGCCCGGGTCTTCGTCGAACGCGCCGAGTCGCACGCCGATCTTGTCGGCATCCTCGCGATCGCGGCTGAAGAGGGCCGATCCGCAGTCGCCGCAGAACCACTTCTCGGCGCCGCCCCCGGGCTTCCACGCTCGCAGGCGGTCCTCGCCGGCCAGGATGTGGAAGCTGCCCGGCTCGAGGCGCGCGTTGGCCGAGGCGCCGGCGCCGCTGCGGCGCTGGCAGCGAGTGCAGTGGCAGTATTGCGCCGAGACCGGCGGCGCGGTGACCTCGAAGCGGACCGCGCCGCAGCCACACCCACCGGTCAGTCGAAAGTTCGTCGCCATTGCATCCGTGCCGGTGTGGCGCGCCGCAGCTACGCGGCCGCCTTGATCAGGTCGCGGTCGGGGGCGATGCCCCATCGCTCGGCCACGTGGATGAGGTGCTCGTCGAGGTCCCAGCGATCGGGCCGCTCTTCGCCCGAGTGCTCCGGGTTTGCGCCCTTGAGCGCCATGCAGCCGGTGTTGTCGCCGATGGCTCGAAGGGCATCGATGTCCTCGGCCGTCAGCCGCAGGTCGGCTGGCAGCCCGGCGAGCTCGGCGCGCTTCTCCTCGACCGGGCGAGCGCCGGCTCCGACCTCCTGGATGAGCGTCGGCACGGCACACGCGACCGGCGCGTGCGCCAGGTTCCATTGGCAGGCCAGCTGGATCGTGGTCAGGCCTGCACGCTCCGCGATCGGGCGCATCCGCTCGAGCCGCTCGCGACCCAGCTCGATCCAGCCCGCCGGCCGGAAGCTGCGGTGGTCTTGGGGGGCAAGCTCATGGCCCGGGAGCACGTCGTCGAAGAACAGGCCGCCGTAGTCGACCACGCGCGTGATCACCTTGACGCCGGCCGAGGCGGCGGCGTCCAGGCACAGCTCGCCGGGCCAGGGCTCGAGCGGGTTGAGGATGATCATTGCCCAGTCGAGCAGCGCCCCGAATCGCTCGAGGCAATCGATCAGGTCGAGCGTGAAGCCATTAGCCGGACCCGGCGCCACTCCGATCAGGCGCGTCAGCCCCGCGTCGCGGAGCGCCACCATTCCCTGCCACACTCGATCGCTTGTGTAGCCGGTGCGGTCCGGGTTGTGGAGCAGCAGCAGGTCGAAGCTGTCGATCCCGCACCGCTCGAGGCTGCGCTCGGTCGCCATCCGCAGATAGTCGACGTAGCCGGACGCGTCGCGCAGCCGCCGGTCGGTGAAGCGGGGAAAGCCCTTGGCGCCGTCGCGCTCGCCGAAATAGAAATCGTGCCCCACGGCGCCCACGATGCACATCTCCTCGCGCGCCCGGCCGGCGATCGCGCGGCCCAGCATCAGGTCAGCCTCGCCCGCACCGTAGACGTCGGCGGTCATCACCGTGCGAATGGAGCGGTCGGGCGTGATCAGGGCCGTGAAGCGCTCGTCGTCGAGCGGCTCGCCGAAGCGCATGAAGCGACCGCCGCTCCACGTGCCGATGGCGGTCGGCCCGGGCTCGAGCGGAGCTGAGGGATGTTCGGCCATGAAGCCCCAGTTTAGGGCCGGCGCGACTAGCCCAGCGGTAGGCGCCGGTTCAGCGCTGCCTCCACCACCTCCCGTGCTCGAGGTCCTGGAAGACGATCTCGTCGCGGCCACAGATCGTGACCACCTCCCAGTAGTGACGGCGCAGAGGCCGATCGGTCCACCAGCGGTCCTCGACCAGCCAGGATTCCCGCACCGCCTCGACGGTGCGCCCGTCGACAACCTGGGGACAGCCGTCCTCGCCGGCGCCGACGGCGACCCTGCGAGGAACGGCGAGACGTCGTGGACCATTCATTTCATTTGCCGTGCGATTCCACAGTCTGTGTGTAATTCGTACAAGGTCACTGAGTTAACCCTCGAACGGCGTAAGCACCGCGCGCCGCTCGGGGAAGCGCGACTCGGGGTCGACTTCGAGCACGCGCAGCGCGGCATCCGGGCCGGCGGCGGCACGCGCCTGGCGAATGGCCTCGCGCAGGCGCGCCCTTCGCGCCGCCACCGGGTCGTCGAGCAGACCACGCTGATCGCTGGCGAGCGGTCCGAAGCGCTCCACCGCCAGGCGCAGCTGCTGCGCCGGCGCCGGCATCAGCGCCAGCCGCGGCGCGAGCGCGAGGCGCATCCTCACCGGGTCGGCCAGCGCCTCGCGAAAGACGACCTGCTCGCGCCAGGTTCCGCCCTGCTCCACCAGCACCGCGGATAACACGACCGACCGCAGCGTCCGGCCGCGCCGCTCGCGCCGCGCCAGCAGGCGATCGATCAGCAGTCCGAGCGCGCGCTCGAGCTGGATACCCGACGCCGCCTCCGGCAACTCGAGCGCCTCGCGCAGGAACTCGCTCGCTGGCCGCGGTCGTAGCGCGCCGTCGCCGCCGTTCGCGAGCTCGTGTGCGTGTAGCCCGGCCATGCCGAAACGGTCGGCCAGCGCCGCCGGCGCCACCGCAGCCAGCTCGCCCAGAGTGCTGATGCCGAGCCGCTCGAGCGCCACCGGCAGCTCGGCCAGCGCCGGCCTGGCGCGTAGCAGCGCAACCGGCAGTGGGGCCAGAAACGCCGCCGCCTCCTTGCGAGTGCCGGAGACGATCACCGGCCGACGCACCCGCGCCCGGCTCGCCGCCGCCACCGCGGCAAAGCGCGAGGGCGCCACCCCGTAGCGAGCGGGCACCCGCAGGCTCCGGCGCGCCGCGGCCAGCACCCCCTCGAGACCGCCGTGCAACCTGAGCAGCCCGCGGACGTCGAAACAAACCAATCCCGGGCGCTCGGGCTCGACGGCCGCCCCGACCGATTCCAGGCGGACGAGCAACCGCTCCCAGAATTCGGCAACCCCGGCCGGATCGGGCGGAATCAGCGTCAAACGGGGACAGCGGGCGAGCGCCTCGCCCAGACGCATCCCCGGCTGGACCCCGAACGCCTCGGCCGCCAGCGAGACCTCGCCGATCTGCTGCGTTCCGGGGTGGGTGGGTCCCTGTTCCGGAGCCAGCGCCACCGGCTGCTGGAGCAGCTCGGCTCGGTCACCGGCGGCGACCGTCAGCTGGAATCGGGGGAAGAGGACGCATGCGATCATGACGAACACATGTTCGCATACGCCCCGGACGAACCACGATCATCCAGCCGGCACTGCCGCGACGCGGAGCTCGTTCAAAGTGAACAGCGCACGAAGCGTCAAGCCCTCCGCCGACAGAGCCTCCGCACCACCGGCTTCCCGGTCGATGACGCAGAGACCGACGCCACGACCGCGTCTCGCTCATGCCACGCTCGACAGGACTCGATGAGCTGCCCACCCGATGTCACGACATCCTCGATGACCGTCAGGCGCCGTCCGCTGATCTCGCCGCTGAACTCGCCGCTGACTCGCCGCCGGACTCATGTTCGCGGAGCTTATGCCGAGCGTCGGACTCGCCGCTACTGGAACGCGACGGGATAGCTCAGCGTCTGGATGGCATGGCCATCCGCCGCCAGCCAGGTGAGCGACCAGACCTCGTCCATCTGCCCGTTGGGGACGCGCAGCAACGCGACGTTGTTCGAGACGCTCAGGGTCACCTTGACCCGGTGGCGCTGCCCTGGATACTGGATGGACCATCGCGCTCGCGCGACGCTGTCCGGAACGATCGCCAGCCAGGTCTTCGGACCGGTCATGAGCCCGGTGATCGGATCATCGGGGATCCCCTCGGGTGGAGACGCCGTTTGGCCACGCTCCAGCAGAGTGCTGGCGGTCAGCGCAGGGCTGGCCAGCAGCTGCTGATCCCGCCCAATCGGAACCATGCGAGACCTGTGAGCACCCGAGGTCGGGACGGGGACGTAGTCCGCGAATGGAAGCTCGAGCCAGACCACGACGTAGTGAGGTGCAGGGGTCTTCAAAGAGGGACCAACCCGCAAAGTGGAAGAGGGCCGGGGTCTCTTGAAACCCGGCGGGAGCGGCAAGACGGCGAGTCCCGCAACCCTGCCGATGGCCAGGTAGATCCGCCTGCCGCCAGGCAGTCGGGCCACCAGACGGGTCAGGCTCGGCACCACGGTCAGGTTCTGCGGGCCGCCCCCGTGCACTCCGGACTCAAGCACGTACAAGCGCGGGATCGGCGCGTCGATCCGATCCGCGGCGGTCTGTGGCCTCCTGAACACACCGAGCTCGTCAACGAGCGCGCGGGCACCGGCCGGCACCGCCGCCGGCGATGCGCTCGAGCCCGACGACGATCCGCCACCGGCGTGACGGCCCCCGGCCTGCAGAAGGACGAAGGCGACCAGCACGCAGGCCGCCACACCCAGCACCCCGGCAACTCCGCCGGCCGGCGGTCGCGGCGCCCGCGCCACCGCCAGCCGCGCACGGCGGCCGGCGGCGCTTCGGAGCTCGACCTCGAGCTCATCGAGATACTGATCGATCACTTTTCCTCCTTCAGTCTGGACCGCAGCGCCCCCAGCCCACGGCTGACGCGCTTGCGAACTACCTGCGGCGAGACCGCCTGCTCGAGCGCGATCTGCTCGTAGCCCTTGTCGTGCAGCACCCGGGCTTCGACGGCAGCGCGCTGTTCGGTGGGCAACGACGCCAGGAGCTCTTCCCCGCCAAGCTCGAGCTCGAGTTCGGTCTCCTCGAGCACTGGGCGGTGGATCCCGAGCCGGCGGCACATGCGCGCCTCGACCGCGCCACGCCGCCTGGTCGCGGCCATCTTGTTCAGCGCGATGCCCGCCAGCCAGGCTCCCGCGGCGCCGCGCGCCGGGTCATACCGGCGGCAGTGCACGAGCGCGGTCGCGAACACCTCGGCCACCAGATCGCCGACGTCGGATGGTTCGGCTCGGCGGGCCACGAAGGTGAGAACAGCTCGGCTGTGGCGGCGGTAGAAGGCCGCGAACGCGTCGGGATCCTCGGGCGTAAGCGCCAGTAACTCGGCATCGGACAGGTGCTCGACCTCAATCACTGGATTCTCTTCGCTCGAGAGGTATCGATCTGTGACCGGCCAGACGGCGATTTGTGCGAGTCGTCGGCGGGTAGCCTGCCCGCGCTTCGGCCGCGCACCGGTCGATAAAAGCACCGCTGCCGGAACCGCGGCGCACTGCTACGGTCACGTCTCGCTCATGGCGCCACCGAACCCACTCGACCTCGCCGCCGACAGCATCCGCACGCTGCGCGCGTTCGGGCAGCGCATCCCCGGCGCCGGCGACGTCCTCGCGCGCTCCCTCAAGGACGCGGTCAGCGATCGCACGGTGATGATCACCGGCGCCTCGTCGGGGATCGGCAAGGCGGCCTCGCTCGAGATCGGGCAGGCGGGCGGAACAATGCTGCTCGTCGCCCGCCGCCGCGACCAGCTTGAGGAGGTGGCCCACCAGATCCAGGCGCTCGGAGGCACCGCCCACGTCCATCCATGTGATCTCAGCGATCCCGACGACATCGACCGGATGTGCGCCGAGGTGCTCGACCAGCACGAGGCGGTCGACATCCTGGTCAACAACGCGGGCAAGTCGATCCGCCGTTCGGTTGACCGGGCGTACGACCGCTTCCACGACTACCAGCGGACGATGCAGCTCAACTACTTCGCGGCGGTCAAGCTGATCCTCAACCTGCTGCCGAAAATGCGCGAGCGCCAGAGCGGGCACATCGTCAACATCTCGACGATCGGGCTGCAGATGAACACGCCGCGGTTCAGCGCCTACGTGGCGTCGAAGGCTGCGCTGGATGCCTTTTCAAGGTCGATCGGCCCCGAGGTGATCGACGATGGCGTCCACATCACGACCGTGTACATGCCGCTCGTGCGCACGCCGATGATCGCGCCGACCAAGATCTACGACCGCTTTCCCACGCTCAGCCCCGAGGACGCCGGCCACATGATCGCCGAGGCGATCCGCAAGCGGCCCAAGCGAATGGCCACCGCGCTCGGGAACATTGGCCAGCTGAGCTACGCGATCGCGCCCGGGGCGCAGGACCTGGTGGTCAACCGCGCTTACCACCTGATCCCCGAGGGCGACAAGAAGCAGCCCGACCACGAGCCCACCGCCGAGGAGCGCGCGTTCGTGCGGGCCACACGCGGCGTGCACTGGTAAGCCACGTCCAGGTAACACGAGGGCCGCATCCCGGTAACACGGGCGACCCGACCGCGGACATAGGATCGCGGCCGTCCAGAGACCGCCCGACTCAGAGGGAGCTTTACCTTGGCCGAAATGACCCGCCGTCGTCTGCTGAGCTCCGCCGCCGCCGGCGCGGGCGGCGTGCTCGCCTCCTCGCTCCTGCCCCCAGCCCTGGCAAAAGCCGCCGCCGAGGGGCCGCGGCGCGGCTCGCTGAGAGACGTCAAGCACGTCGTCATCCACATGCAGGAGAACCGCTCGTTCGATCATTACTTCGGCACCCTGGCCGGCGTGCGCGGCTTCGGGGACCCGAACGTGCCGATCCAGTCCAACGGCAAGTCGATCTTCTACCAGCAGGACCCGTACAACCCCGACGGGTATCTCCTGCCGTTCCATCTCGACACGCTGAGCACCAGCTCGCAGGCGATCCCCTCCACCTCGCACGCCTGGTACTACCAGCACGACTCGCTTGACATCACCGTGCCGACCATGGCGGGGCAGCCGACCACTGCGCTGAACGACAACTGGATCGCGTCGCACCACATGGCCGACGGTGCGAACTACTGGTACATCATGGGCTACTACGAGCGCCAGGACATCCCGTTCCACTTCGCGCTGGCCGAGACGTTCACGCTGTGCGACGCCTATCACTGCTCGATGCTCGGCCCGACCTGGCCCAACCGCATTTACCTGATGACCGGAATGGTCGATCCAGAGGCTCAGAACGGCGGCCCGGTTATCTCGAACGTGGTCCCCAGCCCCGCCACGGGAACGCCGTACGGGTGGACGACCTATCCCGAGCGTCTGACCGACGCCGGGATCAGCTGGCGCATCTACCAGGAAGAGGACGACTACGGCACGAACGTGGTGGAGTTCTTTGAAGCCTTTCAGGCGTCGAAACCGGGCTCGACGCTCTACGAGAATGGGCTGACCATCCACCCGCCGGACCGGTTCGAGTGGGACGCCAAGCACGACCGGCTCCCGACCGTCTCGTGGATCATCCCGACCTCCGGACAAAGCGAGCATCCGGCCTATCTGCCGGCCTCCGGGGCGAACTTCCTGGCCTCCAAGCTGAACGCGGTGGCCGAGAATCGCGATCTCTGGAACTCGACCGTGTTTATCGTCAACTACGACGAGAACGACGGACTGTTCGACCACGTCACCCCGCCGCTCCCGCCGGCCGGCACGCCGGGGGAATTCGTCGATGCAAGCACGAACACCACACCGGCGTCGCCGAACTGGCCGATCGGCGGAGGCGTCCGGGTGCCGGCGTTCATCATCTCGCCGTGGACGGTGGGCGGCTACGTCGCCACCGAGCAGTTCGACCACACCTCCACGCTGCAGTTCCTCGAGCGGGTGACCGGGGTCACCGAGCCGAACATCACGGCCTGGCGCCGGCAGACGTTCGGCGACATGACCTCCGCGTTGGGCTTCTCGAACGGCAAGGCCACGACGTTCCCGCGGACGCTGCCGAACACGATCGGTGAGTTCTGGCAAGCGGAGAACGAGGTCGAGACGCTCCCCCCGGCGACGATCCCCGGCGCCAACCAGACCCCACCGGTCCAGGAGAAGCGCCGGCCGCCGCTGCCCTGGACCCCGCAGCCGCGACCGTGGCAGGATCGGCGGCCGCACAAGGCGCTCCCGCTCACCAAGAGCCGGCTCGAGGAGAACCGCACCACCCACCGCGCCGACTTCGGGCAAGGCGGCGACAAGGTTTACCTGGCCAGAATCCAGGCGGTGGCGGACAAGCCCCTGATCGCCGGCACCACCTACGCGTTCGTCCCCGGGATCGTCGGCGGCAACGTCGCGATCCTGGACACGTCGACGTTCACGCTGGCCTCGGCGGTCTCCAGCGGAACCACGAATCCCTACGGCGCGGCCGCGACTCCGGACGGAAGCGAGGTCTGGGTGACCGAGTCCGGCGCGAACACGGTGTCGGTGATCTCCACATCCACAAACAAGATCACCGGCACGGTCGTGGTCGGCATATATCCCCATGGGATCGCGATCACGCCAGACGGCAAGACCGCCTACGTGGCCAACACCGGCCCCAACACCGGGCAAGGCGGCTCGCAGACGGTCTCGGTGGTCGACGTGGCAAGCCAGACGGTGACCAACACGATCGATGTCGGGGAGGCGCCGCAGATCGTCACCGTGTCCCCCGATGGCTCGCTCGGGTTCGTGACCTGCGCCGACGGCGTGTACGTCATCGCGACCTCGAGCGGGGGCGTGAGCAGGCTGGGCGAGCAGCTTCACCAGCCGCACGGCGTGGCCGTCACACCCGACGGGACGCAGGCCTACATCACCGACTCCGAGCGCGACCAGGTGGTCGTGGTCGCGACCTCCGGCCTGCGCACGGTGGCCCGGATCCCGGTCGGGACGACGCCGTGGAACACGGCGTTCAGCTCGGACGGCTCGACTGCCTACGTCACGAACTCGGGCGACAACACGGTGTCGGTAATCAGCACGGCCACACAGAAGGTGACCGGCACGCTGCCGCTCGGTTCATTCACCTACGCCGATGCCAAGACGACGTTCACTCAGCCCAATCAGATCCCCACGGGGATCGCCCTCGCGCCCGACAACCGCTACATGTGGGTCGCGTGCAACGTCTCTGGCTCGATGGCGATCATCGACACCACGACCAACACCGTCACCACGACGGCCCAGATCGGCCTCGGGGACGAGCCGACCACGATCGCCTTCGCCTCCTGACGCGCTTTGACCGACGCGCGCCCGGCGCCGGCGCTTAGACGCTGGCGCCGGCGTCGCGCATCAGCTGCCCGACCGGCACCGCGCGCAGATGCTCGCGCTCGAGACCCCGCTCGAGACGTCCGATCAGCGTCCACACCGGGGAGGCGTTGCTCAGCGACAGCTCGACCACCTCGCCGGCGTGAAGCCGCCCGACGTTGTCGTCCGCGTCCTGGAGGCGCACCGCGCCGGCCACCAGCCGCCCGCCGGCGCCGTGGGCGATCCACCACTGGCCGACGCTCGGTCCGCTCGAGGCGTACAGGAAGTGGTGGTGGAAGCCGAGCTGCGCCATCACGTCGTGCAGCTGGTCGCGGGTCCCGAGCCAGTGCACGAGGCCGCCGTGCCCCAGGTCAGGCAGGGCCTGGTCGCCGTACGCCACCACGAGCGCGTCCTG
>Ga0335074_10015851_pt1 | contig 10604 bp, 7 predicted proteins | sample Lox_Sample_23_FD_206715 | JGI IMG/M metagenome (GOLD analysis project Ga0335074, IMG submission 206715) | Soil microbial communities from Loxahatchee National Wildlife Refuge, Florida, United States - Lox_Sample_2.3 | ecosystem: Environmental > Terrestrial > Soil > Wetlands | place: USA: Florida...
CTCGATGCCGGATAAGTGGGAGTACCCATGGTACGCGGCTTGGGATCTCGCCTTTCACTGCATCGCGCTCGCACACCTGGACGCTCAGTTTGCCAAGGAGCAACTGATACTTCTCACCCGCGAGTGGTACATGCATCCGAATGGCCAGATGCCGGCGTACGAGTGGGCGTTCGGCGATGTCAATCCACCCGTACACGCCTGGGCGACGTGGCGCGTTTTCCAGATCGACCGCAAGCACGCCGGAACTGCGGACTTGGCGTTCCTCGAGCAGGTCTTCCACAAATTGATGCTGAATTTCACCTGGTGGGTCAACCGCAAGGACGCCGAAGGACGCAACGTGTTCCAGGGTGGCTTTCTCGGCCTGGACAATATCGGCGTGTTTGACCGAAGCAGCCAACTGCCCACCGGGGGTCACATCGATCAGGCCGATGGCACCAGCTGGATGGCGATGTACGCCCTGAACCTCATGCGCATGGCTCTCGAGCTCGCCAAGCACAATCGCGTCTACGAGGATGTCGCGACGAAGTTCTTCGAGCACTTTCTGCGCATCGCGGGGGCCATGACCCGCATCGGCGGCGATGAGGCGGGAATGGGACTATGGGACGAGGCGGACGAGTTCTACTACGACGTTCTCCATCTACCGGATGGCACCCTGCAGCCGCTCAAGGTGCGCTCTATGGTAGGGCTGATCCCGCTGTTCGCCGTCGAGACGCTCGAGCCGGAGCTGCTCGAGGGCGTGCCCGAATTCAAGCGTCGCCTGGAATGGTTCCTGGCTTATCGTCCCGAGCTCGCACAGCTCGTGTCGCACTGGAGCGTCGCGGGCCGGGGGCAGCGACGGCTTCTCTCACTATTGCGTGGACACCGGATGAAACGGCTGCTCAAACGCATGCTCGACGAGACCGAGTTTCTTTCACCGTTCGGCGTGCGGGCGCTATCGCGCGCGCATGCGTCCTTCCCTTTTGTCTATCGCTATAACGGCATGGATCTCGCGGTGCGCTATGAGCCGGCGGAGTCCAACTGCAGCGTGTTCGGCGGCAATTCCAACTGGCGGGGTCCGATCTGGATGCCGCTTAACTTCCTCATCATCGAATCGCTGCAAAAATTCCACCATTACTACGGCGATGAATTCCGTGTCGAGTGTCCGACCGGCTCGGGTCGCTATCTCTCGCTAAACGATGTGGCGAACGAGCTCGCGGCGCGCTTGACAGGGATCTTCCTGCGCGACGCCTCAGGGCAGCGTCCCGTCTTCGGACAGCAGCCGCTCTGGCAAAACGATCCGCACTTTCGCGATCACTTGCTTTTCTACGAATGCTTTGACGGCGACAGCGGCCGCGGGGTGGGAGCCGCACATCAGACCGGCTGGACCGGATTGATCGCCAAGCTCCTCATGCCACGCTACGCTGGCGCGGTCACCGGGAAAAACGGCGACAGCGGCTGGGGGAATTCCGGTCGGGAGGGTTGGCGGCGGCCACGCACCACCTCCGGCGCGCCGCGCGGAGGCGATCCTGTGCGTTAACCCCTTGGCCTGATTCTCTCTCGTGACAAGGCCATGCGACCTCGTTGCGGTCGCGTTTCGCCAGCATCACTCATGGGAACGTTTGTCATTAAGGTTCAATAGGTCGGCCGTCAGCGTCCACTACTCTCGGCCGACCGCTAGAATTCGTGGTGGAACGCGGAGGTTCCGTGCGCGAGGGGGGCTCGAGCGAGAAACAAGACGTGTCGGCGTTAGCGGATTTTGATACAGGAGAAGTGCTGGACGCCATGTCGTCTGGAATCGTGGTACTCGATGAGCAGCTGTGTGCCGTGTATGCAAACCCCAACGCGGAAACCCTCATTATGATGGGTCTGGAACAGCTGCGCGGTCGTCCGTTTACCGATTTCCTTCGCGAGCCGCGATTGCTTACAAAGGCTTTGCAGCAGGCGCTAGACGGTGAGGAAACGGTGTGCGATTGTGATCTTGCGCTCGCTTCGGAGCGGCCACGTATGGAGCGTCGCCGTGCACGGGTGCGCGTCTCGCTGTTACCGAAGCAGGTCACGCGAAATTACCTGCTGCTGCAGCTCGAGCCATGCATCGATTTCGCCCTAACCTGCGGATGACCGAGCGCGAGCGTATCCGCTCGCGTTCCACCTACAGACGCCGGGTCGGTGGATTATCGTGAATGGAGGCACCGTCTACCTCGTGCGTCATGGTGAGACAGCCTGGACTCTCACAGGCCAGCACACCGGGCGTACCGATCTGCCCTTGACGCCGCATGGTGAGGGGCAGGCGCGCGCGCTTGCTACCCGGCTTCAGGGACTGCGCTTCGATGAGGTGCTATGCAGTCCTTTGCAACGTGCGTTGCGGACGTGTCAGCTTGCAGGCTTCGGTCGCGGCGCGCGGCTCGAGCCGGAACTGCTCGAGTGGGACTACGGGGAATACGAAGGCCTGAAGCTTGCCGAGATTCACCGTCAGCGGCCTGGCTGGGAACTCTTTCGCGATGGTTGCCCGGGCGGGGAATCCCCTGCCCGGATCACGGAGCGGGCCGATCGGCTGGTGTCGCGCCTGCGCACCCTCGAGGGCCAAGTGCTTGTCTTCTCGAGCGGGCACATCCTGCGTGTGCTTGCGGCGAGGTGGCTGGCGTTTTCTGCCGAGATGGCCCGCTGCCTAGGGCTCGATCCGGCCGGTGTTTGCGTATTGGGCTACGACCACGGCGGCGCGGACAGTGTCATTCGTCTGTGGAACGACACGTGGCGAGAGGGCCGATTGCATTGACGGCCACGTGCCCAACACTTGCTGCGGCCGTACCGCTGCCAAAGGAGTTGGCTGTCCGGTAGGCGGTCTGCTGCAGGGCTCAACTGCTTGTTCGAGCTGGCACGGTTCTCAGGAGGGCGCCTAGCCCCTCGGCGAAGGTCAGGTGAGCAATGACAGCGTCTCGGAGCACTTGATAGGGAAGCTGCGCGAGCATCGCCGTTTGTACGGCTGTCATCACCTCCCCAGCCTCGGAACCCAGCATCGTGAAGCCGACGATGCGGTCATCGTTGGAGCTCACCAGAACTTTCATGAAGCCTTCCGTCTCGCCGGTTGCCGCGGTTCTCAAGACGTTGCTCATGGGCAGCTTCGCGAGTCGCACGGGAAGACCCTGCCGCTGCGCCTCGCGCTCCGTCAGCCCCACGTGAGCGAGCGGCGGGTCCGTGAACAACACGTATGGAATCAATCGACCACTTGTGGTGCGATTTCCACCGAGCATGTTTTCGCTCACGACTCTGAAATCATCGACGGATGCGTGCGTGAACTGGGGGCTGCCCGCACATTCCCCAATGGCCCATACACCAGAGGCGCTTGTCTCTAGACGGCCATTGACCTCGATGTAATGCCGAGAATCCAGTTGGACTCCTGCCTCCTCGAGTCCGATATCCGCCGTATTGGGAACCCGACCAACTGCGACCAGCAGATCGCTTCCCTGGAGCTGTGCGCTGCCGGACTCGGTGCGGGTCTTGACCTCGACTGCATCTCCGGATAAGCCCTGGATGGCGATGGCGGCGGTGCGCAGCAAGATCTCTATGCCCTCGGCGCGGAGGATGCGGTCCAGCTCATTCCCGACGTCGGGGTCCTCCTTGCTCATGAGCCTGGGGCCGGGTTCGACGATGGTCACACGGCTGCCAAAACGACGAAATGCCTGTGCCAGCTCAATCGCGACATACCCGCCACCAAGGACAATGAGATGGGCGGGAACATAATCGAGCTCCAGTGCCTCGATGTGTGTGAGCACCCGGGCCTCACGAATGCCGGCAATCTCGGGAATTGCGGCATGTGAGCCTACGTTGATCACGATCTGATCAGCCGTAAGGAGGCGAGTTCCGCCGTCATTGAGTTCGACGTGGAGTGATTTTGGGCCGACGAATAGACCGCTGCCCATGATGAGCTCCGCACCGCTGTCGTTGTAGGCCTTCAGATGGAGGGAGATCTCGCGCTCGACCATTTCCTGCTTGCGCTCACGCACGCGAGTCATGTTGGTGCTGACGTGCCCGGTCACGGAGCCGAAGCGGTTGGCCTGGCGGACGAGGTATGCGACTCGAGCGCTCCACAGCTCGTTCTTGCTCGGCATGCATGCGACTGCCGGACATGAGCCGCCGACCCAGCGGCGCTCCACGACCGCAACTCGACGACCGGCCCGAGCGAGGTGCCATGCCAAGCGTTTGCCGCCTTGCCCGCTTCCAAGGATCACCGCATCGAAGTGTTCGGGCTCATGCATGGGCGCACCGCGCAGGCTTGGTGTGGGTGTGCTGATTGTGGGAGTTGGAAGCCGCCGTCGGCTTGCACGGGGATGACATGCTTTCGAGCGCGCTCAGCGTGGGAGCCTCGCCAGCGGTGGTCGGCGACCCGTTTGGCTGGATCCCGATAGGTTGATAGCCTGCGCACTTGCGGGCTGGCGGCGGGACCAATCAACGATGGAGCGGGTGGGGCTAGATACATCGACCCTGGATCGTCATCGGGGAAAGGTGCCCCTTCTCCCTAAAAGCCGCGTCCGGACGGTGGGGAGAAGGATCCGGAGAGGTCAAATGGCCGCGGGTTGGAGAAGGGGCGTGGAAATCATGCAATCGCGCCCGTCAGCGAGCGCGGGCAGACGCGGCCAGGGCACACCCGAAACACAGCGAAGCCATATGACTGACCTTCTCCTTTCCGGTAGACGAGAGAAAGCGCGGGTCACGTGCTGCAGATCCTGCCGAGCCAATAAGCGACGCTATGGCGTGAGCTCCTCTATCGAGAACTTCGATACACCCTGACGCCTTGGGGAAGCGCGGAAGTGACCGGGTCGCGACCGCGTACACACGAACCGGGGTTTCCTGGCACAAATCGGGTGCGTCGCTTGACGATCTGCACGCGCGCTTCAGGTAACGCGTCAAGGCAGCCCCGCGGGGAATCGAGTGCATACATCGACCTTCCAGATCCCGTCATCTGACAATCCGACACTCGACGATTGGAAACGCGCGGATCTAGAGTGAACTCCCTCAGCATGGGCGCACCGTGCAATGCTCTGGGCAATCTCGTCAACCGCCGCACAATGGTGCCGGCCATCGGATCGTGATTGTCGTCGCGGCACGAAACTTGAATCCGTGTGATTTGCCGGCGTCTGTGGTGATCGCAGCAGCCTATCTAACGGGTTGCCCCACGTTGTTGGGCGATGAGCTGCTCAGCCACATCATTCAAATTTCTTCCGACGATTTGCGGCTGCGGCCCCACTTCCAGGCGATCATTGCCGGGCCGTTTGATCAGCGCGGCCCTCCAACCGGCAGCGACCGCGCCGAGCGTGTCCCATGTGTGACAGGCAACGAGACACAGCTGTGAAGGGGCAACCCCGAGCTGAGTCTGGGCATAGGCATAGGCCTGCGGGGACGGCTTATGATGCTTCGCGCCATCCGCGCTGAAGCGACGCTCGAAGAAATCGATGAGACCGCCATGTTGGAACTGACGCGTCTGCACCTCGAGGAGGTTGTCGGTGAGTGTGAACAAGCGAAAGCCTGCGCCGCGAAGCTTGCGCAGGGCGCCGGGAACTTCGGGGTAGGGTGGCATGGTCGAGAATTTGTCCACTAGCTCTTTCTTATCCGCCTCGCCGATGACCACCCCACACGTGTCCGCCAGCATTTTGAGGACCGCAGAACCGATATCGGTGAAAGGCACATAGCAATTAGCCAGGGTCAAAGCTTCTGAGTACAGAATCAGGTTTGCGAACCAGAGGCGCATGACGCCTTTTGCGTGGAAGATCCGCTCGAATGTTGGCTCCATAGTTGTGAGGTCGAGGAGTGTCTCGTTCACGTCGAAAACGATGAGTGGGAGTGTCGTCATGGGTTGGCCTTCCTTCGCCGGGATCGAGGTGGCATCGGCCCCCAGCACGGTGCGCTCGCACGGAACGAGCTCCCACACACAGGCAAGCATAGAGCCGACGAAAGCTCTCCGCCCCGTCGATGTTTGGATGCGGCATCCGCCAAGGTGGGGTAGCCTATCGATGATCATCTCGATGGGCCGGGCGACTTTAGTCGGGTAGAAACTGGCGGATCGCCGCAGCGATCTCCGCTGCGTGCGTCTCGAGCGCGAAGTGCCCCGTCTCGAAAAAGCGAACCACGGCGTTCGGAATATCCCTCCGGAAGGCCTCGGCGCCAGGTGGCAGAAAAAATGGATCGTTCTTGCCCCAAACAGCAAGCAAACGAGGTTTGTGAGTCCTGAAGTATTGTTGGAATCTGGGATAGAGTGCGACATTGCTCTTGTAGTCGCCAAACAGATCTAGCTGTACCTCGTCGGCGCCAGGGCGGGCCAAGTAGAGGTTGTCGAGCGAATATCCATCCGGCGACACCCTGCTCTTGTCCGGGACCCCTTGTGTGTATTGCCAGACGGTGGTCTGTGGCGCAAGAAAGTTGCGCAGCGCGTTTCGATTTGCCTCTGAGGCGTCCTCCCAATAGGAACGAATCGGATTCCAGGCGTCACTTAAGCCTTCTGCGTAGGCATTCCCGTTCTGGGAGATGATGGCGGTGATCCGCTCCGGGTGCCATACAGCAAGACGGAAGCCGGTTGGGGCCCCGTAGTCGAATACATAGAGCGAGAACTTGTCGAAGCCGATCACCTCGGTGAAGCGGTCTACCACTGTTGCGAGGTTGTCAAAGATGTAATTGAAGCTGCTGCGCGCGGGCATATCGGACTGACCGAAACCAGGCAGGTCTGGCGCTACGATGTGGTAGCGATCTGAAAGAAGAGGAATCAGATCCCGGAACATATGGCTCGAGGTAGGAAATCCGTGGAGCAGAAGTAGCTTCGGGCTCGTCGGCGCACCGGCCTCGCGATAGAAGATCCGTACGCCGTCAACGTCCGCCGGATGATAGGTAATGCCGCTCATGTCCCGACCTCCTTTAGCTAATGTTCCACACCGCATTGGTTCCTGCGTCCACCGAGCGGGCGGACCCGCCACCGTGGCCGCGTTCGACCGATTCCAGAACTCTCACCCGCGCCGAGCACGACCGATGCGGACAACGCCCGTGCTGGATTCTGGCGCGAGGCCTTGGGACCTCCTATGCAGAGCAGGACGAATGGGAGAAGAAAGTCCTACGCGCTGCTTAGAGGTACGCCGGTCGTCAGATTCGAGCACTCCGCGAGTGGCCGCGCGTCTCTGACTAGCCATCCTACCGAAGTGCACCAACCCGTGTGGTGTGAGGACGCCGGTAGGCCACACAACGCAGCAATAATTCCGCAGCGGCAGCAACAATCCGCACGCGAACACTCGTGAGGCGCGATACGTTCCGAGCTTGTTCGAGACTCAATGTATCCGTCAGTTATCGCAGCGGAGGGGAACGATCGTGGAATCCCCGCGAGATCTGCATTGCCTGGACCGACTGGGCCCATAGAGGGGTTCAGGTGGATCTCCTCTACGACTATCGAAAGAACGTTGAACTCGATCCGAAATGGCAGGCGTTCCTGCGCAAGCAGCAACCGCCCAAGATCATCTCTTGGGGCCAAGACGACTGGACCTGTGAGCGAGGCGGTTGGCGATCCGATCCTTCGAACCCGTTCCCGACGCGTCCGCGCCCGTCCTCGGGCCCGTGGAGAAGCAACTGATCTCGCACCGAGACTTTTTCGTTGCGCGCCGTTGATTCGATCGCCTTGCAGGATCTCGTGGTGGCGTCCGAGTCGTGCAGTGCTTTAGAGGACGGTTGGCATCCGGGTCACAAGCGATACCAAAGGAGATACGACACATGAGCACTCGCGAGAGCAACGATCGCCCAGCGGCGGACGCCACGGAGCCGGCAGATTCTCAGCAACCATCCGGCGCTGAGCGCGAGAGAGCGAGCGTTGTTGAGGGGCGACGTCGGACGGTCCACGAGTCGGACCTCTTCCCACCGACTGCTGGACCGCACTACTTCGGTACCGGCAGCTATGAGATGGGGGGATCGCATTCAGAGGGAGGTGACGCCATCGGTGACCTCAACCCCCTTGGTGGCTACGGGAGCTTCACGGATGCCGGGGGCCCCGGCTCGGCGACGCTGTACGGCGAGGAGCTGCCACTGGTTCCTGCGGCGAGCAGCGCCGACGCGCAAGGCGATGCACAGGAGTCATCCCAAGCTTCCGTGGCTGCGGAGAACAAGTCCAAGTAGTGGCATTTGGATAAGCGCGAACGGCGGAGCAAACGGTGACCTCAACCCGTTGCCCCGTGGGTCGCAGATCCGGGACCGGCGCGGCGGTCGTCGTGAGTTCGATCTCGTCGCCGTGACGTAGGCCGCGAACGCGGCAGGATGGCTGAGGCAGATCTGGCACCGGAAGTCGCCGATATACAAGAATTATGAAGGGCATAGAGAGATTCCATTTCACTTATCGAGCGGAAGGGTGCAGCTTAGTGATGCGCAGTCCGGCACACACCTAAGGAGCAACTTCCGGTGACTAAATCCACAAAACCTACCACGACCGACGCGGGCGCGCCGGTCGCGAGCGATGAGCATTCACTCACCATCGGTGCGGACGGCCCCATCGTGCTGAACGACCACTACCTGATCGAGCAGATGGCGAACTTCAATCGCGAACGTATCCCGGAGCGTCAGCCACACGCGAAGGGCGGTGGCGCCTTCGGTCACTTCCAGGTCACCCGAGACGTCAGCCGGTATACGCGCGCGGCCGTTTTCCAGCCGGGCACCAGGACCGAAACCTTGATCCGTTTCTCGACGGTGGCCGGTGAGCGCGGGAGTCCCGACACCTGGCGCGACCCGCGCGGCTTTGCCCTGAAGTTCTATACGAGCGAGGGGATCTATGACATGGTGGGCAACAACACGCCCGTGTTCTTCATTCGCGATCCCTTGAAGTTTCAGCATTTCATCCGCTCGCAGAAGCGCCGGGCGGACAGTGGCCTGCGCGACCACGATATGCAGTGGGATTTCTGGACGTTATCGCCCGAGTCGGCGCACCAGGTGACGTGGCTCATGGGCGATCGAGGCATCCCCAAGTCCTGGCGTCATATGAACGGCTATTCCAGCCACACCTATATGTGGGTCAACGCCGAGGGTGAGAAATTCTGGGTGAAGTATCACTTCAAGTCCGATCAGGGTGTTGACTTCCTGACTCAGGCCGAGGCGGATCGTCTGGCCGGAGTGGATGGCGATTATCATCGGCGCGATCTGTTTAGCTCGATCAAGAGCGGCGATTTTCCGTGCTGGACGCTGAAGATGCAGATCATGCCGTTCGAGGAGGCGAAGACCTATCGCTTCAACCCGTTCGACCTCACCAAGGTTTGGCCACACAAGGACTATCCCCTGATCGAAGTGGGCAAGCTGACGCTGGACCGCAACGTCACTGACTTCCACACCGAGATCGAGCAGGCCGCCTTCGAGCCGAACAATCTGGTGCCAGGTATCGGGCTGAGTCCCGACAAGATGCTGCTGGCGCGCGGCTTCTCTTATTCCGACGCACACCGCGCGCGCCTGGGCGTCAACTACAAGCAAATTCCGGTGAACCGACCGAAATCAGCCCTGCACAGTTACAGCAAAGACGGTGCAATGCGGGCGCAGAACGTGTCGGACCCGGTCTACGCGCCCAATTCGTACGGTGGCCCCCAGGCCGACCCCGCGCGCACCGACCAGGCGGGACTTTGGTACGCCGACGGCAACATGGTGCGCAAGGCGTACACCATGCGCCTCGAGGACGATGACTTCGGTCAGGCGGGAACCATGGTGCGTCGAGTACTGGATGACCCGGCGCGCGCACGCCTTGTGAGCAACATCGTGGGGCACCTCAAGGATGGGGTTTCCGAGCCTGTGCTCGCGCGGGCGCTCGACTATTGGCGCAACGTCGACCAGGACATCGGGGAGCGCATTGCGGCGGGCATGAAAAAGAGGTGAGAGCGGCTGCAGCGCGAGAGCACCGCCACGCGGTTACCAAGGCGCATAGTTCGGGAGCCGGGCAACCTGATCACGACCTGGTCCTTGGCGGTTTACTTTGAGTTTCAAGAGGTTACTACTGTCTGCAGGGCGCTAGGAGGTCGGCGATGAGCACAAGGGAGGTAAGTGTAGTGCTGGCGCATGGCGCCTGGGCGGATGGATCGAGCTGGAGCAAGGTCATCGGTCCGCTGCGGGCGGCCGGTCACAAGGTCCTGGCGGCACCTCTGCCCCTCACGTCGTTCGATGCCGACGTGGCGGCCGTCGAGCGCACCCTCGAGCGCGCGCCCGGATCGCACGTGCTGGTCGCACACGCCTATGCGGGTGCGGTTGCCGCGGCGACGCGCAATCCGAACGTAAAGGCGCTCGTGTACATCACCGCGCTGGCGCCGGATGAAGGCGAGACGGTAGCCGATGTCTTCTATCGAGCGACGCCGCATCCCCGCGCGCCAAAACTCGCGCCCGACAGTGCCGGGCTCATATACCTGCCGGAAGAGGCATTCGCCGAGGCATTTGCGCCCAAGGCCTCCCGGGAAGAGCAAGCGCTCCTCGCGGCCGTACAGCGACCAATTACCCCCGCCTGCATCAGCACTCCCGTGAATCGCCCGCGCTGGCGAGACGTGCCCACTTGGTTTCTCATCGCTGAGCAAGACTACATGATCCCGCCCGAGACTCAGCGCTTCATGGCGCAACGCATGCAGGCGCGGGTGCGTGCGCAC
>Ga0335074_10015853_pt1 | contig 10604 bp, 7 predicted proteins | sample Lox_Sample_23_FD_206715 | JGI IMG/M metagenome (GOLD analysis project Ga0335074, IMG submission 206715) | Soil microbial communities from Loxahatchee National Wildlife Refuge, Florida, United States - Lox_Sample_2.3 | ecosystem: Environmental > Terrestrial > Soil > Wetlands | place: USA: Florida...
CAAGCCCAAGGGCAGCGGCGTCGGCCTGGCCCTGGCACAGCAGATCGCCCGCGCGCACGGCGGCGAAATCCGATTGGTCAACCGGGAAGGCGAAGATGGCGCGCGCGCAACCGTGCGCCTGCCTCTACTTTGAGGAGCAGGTTTCAGGTGACAGATTTCAGGGGCCAGGTTTGGATCGAGTCGAATTGCGTGCTACGCGCAGGCGAAATCAAACAGAGCCTGGATGTGCGCCGCGCTGGTGTTGATGTAGCGCGTGCCGTTCTCTGTAAAGCTGGGAGATTCTTTCGCAGAGGGGAATGCAAGCGGAAGCTCGGTGCATGCCAGGCAGACCGCGGTCCCATCGGGCGCCTGCCGGCCGAAATGGGCTTCTGCGATTGTGTGGATGCGTGCGGCGGCGCCCGCGATGCGCTCGCGATGAATCTCCGAAATGATGTCGATCACCGCGGTGCGCACGTTCGCATCGGTGGGTGGGATCGCCTCGATGCCGTAACGCCGGAACGTGTCGGGATACATCTTCGATTGCATGGTGAGAGCTGTGCCCAGGATCAGAACGCGGGTGGCTCCGATGCGCGCAGCCTCTTTGGCGGCTGCGTCGAGAATGCTGAGCACAGGAATGCCGATTCCGCCGATGATGCTTGCGAGCCGGTGATGCGCGGTGTTACTGGCGATTGCGGCCACCTCCGCATCGCTGGCCTGGAGGCGCTTGAGGGCGGTGCGATGATATTCGTCAAAGCCGCGCCAGGATTTTTCATTGCCGATGCGTCCCAGGAGCGCAGCGGCCGTATTGAGATCGAGCGATTCGATGCAGATCTCAGGCGTTAATGGCCCATTGCGCGCCTTCTTCGATGCCCGGCGCTGCTCGCTCAGCCGGCAAAGGCCCGCGTAGTATTCCAGGGTGGACTGCCATCCCACGCCACCGACGATCCCGATCCGCTTCATCGCTGCCTTTCGTGCAACGGGGCAAAGCTCTGCAGCAAAGGAGTCACCTCGCGCGAAGCAGAGGCGGCCTCCGCCACGAAGCCGAATGTGCCATGGTCCTTCATCTCATGAGCCGCGCGAAGAAATGCGCCCACCGCGGCGCGGGCCAGCGCGCTGCCTGTGCTCAGCCGCCGCACTCCGAGGGCGGAGAGTTGCTCCAGGTTCAGCGTCAAGCCAGGCATGCCCGCGAGCACATTCAGCGGTCTATCCACGGCACGGACCACGGCGGAGATTTCTTCGCTCGTTGTAAGCCCAGGCGCGTAGAGGACGTCTGCTCCGGCCTCCTGATAGGCTTGCAAGCGCTCGATCGTGTTTTTCAGGTCAGGCCGTCCATACAGGTAGTTCTCGGCGCGCGCGCACAGCAGGAACGGGAAGGGAAGAGAGTGTGCTGCCTCCGCGGCTGCGCGAATGCGCTCCGCGGCGTGAGCGATCTCGTAGATGGGCGTGGATGCGTCGCCGGTGGCGTCCTCAATGGATGCGCCAACCAGCCCGCGCTCCGCCGCCATGCGGATCGTTTCCGCGGCAATCTCAGGTGCGTGCCCATAGCCGTTTTCCAGATCGCCACTCACCGGTAGATCGGTCGCCGTGGCGATCTCGGCGACGTGCGCCAGCATCGCGTCCCTGCCCACGGCGCCATCCAGAAGATCCCGCGAAAAGGCGAATCCGGCGCTCGTCGTCGCCAGTGCATCGAACCCGAGCTGCGCCAGCAACCGCGCAGCGCCCGGATTCCACGGGTTGGGAAGAAGGAACGCGCGATTGCGCCCATGCAGATCGTGGAACCTTTGCGCCTTCTCAGCTTGCGTCACCATTTACCGAGGCTCCTTCATCATGGACGGACGGTTCAGAGTTCCGTCTACGCCCTCCAGAAACGTCCGCTCTTCCCGCAGGATAATCCGCAGCCGTTGCGCCATGCGGAAGTTGTCCATCGCTTCGGCGTCACCTCTGAGGCGGGCACGGTACGCCTCGTACGCGGCCAGGCCGGGGAACGAAATCAGACCCCACGCAATGTCGTTGGTGCCTTCCGAGGGCAGGAAGTAGCCGATCAGGTCTCCGCCGCATCGCGGAATAATGCGGCCCCAGTTCTCTGCGTATTCTTTGAATGCGTCTTTTTGGAACGGATCGATCTGGTAGCGGATAAAACACGTGATGGTCATGCGCTCCTTCTCTTCGCTGGAATCGGATGCGGCATTTGCGGCCAGCACTGCAAACGTCGCCATCATGCCGCCCATTGCGGCACGCCGGGTCACTCGCTTTGTGAACGCTCCGGCCCTCATTCGCTCTGAAGCATATCGGTTGTGGTACCGGGACACTTCGGTTACCGTAAAACAATGAATGTCGAATCCGCTGACGCCGCTGTTGCCCGCATCGCCGCTGCCATCGGCGAGCCGGCGCGCACGCGGATGCTGTTTTGTCTTCTCGATGGCCGCGCCCGCACCAGCACCGAGCTTGCGGCGGTTGCCGAGGTGGCTCCTCCCACCGCAAGTGCGCATCTGAATCGTCTCAAGACCGAGAATCTGGTGGCCATGCAGGCGCAGGGAAAGCATCGCTACTACGTGCTGAAATCGGCACAAGTGGCGCGCGCGCTGGAAGGAATGAGCGTGCTCGCGGGAACGCCGCGCGCCAGCTTCCAACCGAGCACTCCCGGTCCTTATCGGCTGGCGCGCACTTGTTATGACCACATGGCGGGGAGGATTGCGGTGGAGCTTCTCGATCGTTTCCGCTCGCTTCGCTGGCTGCGCGCCAGTTCCGATGGCGCGAACGGCCTCGAACTGATGCAGGAAGGTCATGCCGGGCTCGCCGCTCTGGGTGTCGATCTGGACGCTGCTCATTCCGCGCGCCGCAGGTTTGCTTATGGCTGCCTGGACTGGAGCGAACGCCGCATGCATCTTGCCGGTGCACTTGGGTCCGCACTCTTGAAGGCGCTGCGGGCTCGCCATTGGCTGGAATCGGAACTCGACAATCGCGCGCTCACCATCGCCCCGCGTGGACGCCGCGAACTGGGCCAGCGCTTCCACATCGAGATCTGATTCTTCTTATTCTTTGCCGACGGTGAAGCGCATGGTCCGGTAGTCGAAGGCGTAGCTGCGCAACTGGTCCAGGACGTCGATCCCGAGAACGCCGTAAACGTCGTCCCGCGCCGCGTTGCCGAGCGGCTGCGTCAGTACCTGCAGATAATGCGCGTGCACGATGGTTCCTCCCACGTCCAGGGGAACGGTCTCGGCGACGTAAGCCTGTTGCGATGGAATGGAAGAGTCCGTCGGAATCGAGAATAACGTCGTTTGCTTTCCTGCAAAGTCGGCCACGTGTTCATCGTAGTAACGCGATGTGAGGTAGCTCTGTTGCCCTCCGGCATCCACCGCGAACATGCGCTCGCTTCCCGGCGATCCCATGGCCACGATCACCTGATCGCCATCGAGAAAGAACCGGGCTCCCGGCGGGTCCGCTGGATCGTTGGGAGGATCTGGCGCTAGCTTCTCCGGGTGCACCTGGATGGTCGCGTCCGATGTGAACTTCACGCTGCCCAGGGCCTCCAGCGCCGCATATCCCAGCACGCCCTGCACCTGGTACCGCGTGCGGGGGAAGAAGTAGTCCGCATCTTCAAACACGAAGGCGGTCATGTTGTGGATCGTCAGCCGCCCCGCGATCGTAAATCGCGGAATCACGGTGGCATGGACCTGCATCGGCCGGCCTGTCAGGGTGTGAATCGTCACCGCCTCGTCAGAGACCTTCAGCCCCACCTCGCGCGCCAGCGAGCGCGCAATCAGGTTGAATGGCGCGGTGGGATCCAGCATCCAGCTATGCGGCTGCGCATCCACGAACACCGGGATTTCCGTCAGCCCCAGCGGATCCATGCTGACCTGCATCACGAATGGCTCGCAGGGATCGACAGTCATGGGAGGATTCTCCGCGGCCAGGGGCAGCATCTTCAGCGGCATCTCGATCTCGTCCTGCTCGTCCGCTGTGAGTTTGGTCCCCACACGCGATTCCAGCGCTTCATAGGCTTTGGCGGCTTTCGCCCAGTCGCCTTCGCGCAGGTAGTCCTCAGCCAGTGCCTTGCGCAGCAACTTCTCGTGGGCGGTGTCGACGCCGGCGTCGATCTTGTCGATCAGAGGCTCCAGCAGCGCAATGGATTTCTGCGGGTCGTTGTCCCGGTTGGCGAGGATGCCGCGATAGAACTGCGCGTCATCCGGCGGCAATTGATCCAGTTCGTCGGCAACGCGGAAATACTGGTGATCGGCGAGGAGGTTCTGGATGCGGGCGTCGGCGTCCAGGCCGCTTCTGGTTCCGGTACGCAACTGGGCGCCTGCGCCGGGCTGCTGCGGATCGGCTGGATTCTGCTGCGCATTCCCACGCAGCACACTGCCGATCAGTGCCGCACTGCCCACTGCCAGGCACAGGCCGGCCGCCCGCGCCTTTCTGCCCAGACTGCTCATGGTTACTTCGAAGGTAACAGATTCCCGGCTTCCGCGAATCCCCTGAATTTCTGTGCATAACACGGAAGAAACCTGCCCGCAGTTACACTTGTGTTATCAGCGAATGGCGCGAAGAACGATCGAACATTACGAAATTGTCCGCCGGCTGGGCGCCGGTGGCAGCGGTGTTGTCTACCTGGCGAACGACACGCTCCTTCAGCGGCCCGTGGTTCTCAAAATCCTGCGTGCGGGACTGAGTTCCGCCGAACAACTCCGGCGTACCGTATTGCGCGAAGCACGCTTGGCGTCTGCCATCGAACACCCTAACGTCTGCGCCATCTACGAAGTAGGCGAAAGCGGGAACGAGGGCTACATCGTGATGCAGTTTGTGCCGGGCCAGTCGCTCGACCGCCTCATCGCGCGGGGCCCGGCCAGCGTGCAACTGGTCCTCTCCGTCGGCATTCAGATTGCCGACGGTCTTCAGGCGGCGCACGCGCTGGGGATCTTCCATCGCGATCTCAAGCCCCAGAACGTGATGCTGGCGGAAGGCGGCCTGGTCAAAATCCTCGACTTCGGACTTGCCCGCCGCCTGCGCCCGGAAGATGCTGCGTTCGATCCGGCCAAGCCAGCAATGGCGAAGGACGCCTCCGTCGCTGCCACTTACACCGCGCGCGGCGGCACCATCCGCTACATGGCGCCGGAGCAGTTTGTCACTGGCCAATCCAGCGCGCAATCCGATGTTTGGGCACTTGGCGTCATTCTTTATGAGCTTGTCTCCGGCCGGCACCCATTCACGCGCCCAGACGCCGAGGACTTTCAGGCCATTCGCCTCATTCAGTTTTCCGACCCTCCCGATCTCGCCGAAGTCGTGCCGGGCATCTCGAAGGAGCTGAAGAGCGTGATCGCGACGTGTCTGGAAAAGAATCCGGCCGCGCGTTACTCCTCCGCGGCCGAAGTTCGCGAGGCGCTCAAGACCATCATGAAGGCGCTCCAGATTGAAACCGGAAGTATCCCGGGCGAAGCTGCGGCGAATCTTCCCACAAGCGGACCCGAAGCAGAGAAGCGCGCCACCGGCTTTCTTTCCATGTTGGCCGAGCGCTTCCGGGAATCGGGCGCAGAGCGGCCGCAGCAGAACTCGCTCGTGGTTCTGCCGTTTGCCAATCTCGGCGCGTCGGAAGTGGCGCCGCTCTATGGCTACGCTTTGGCCGACGCGATTGCGGCCCGGCTGGCGCGGATTCCATCGTTGATCGTGCGTCCCTCCAGCACCCTGATGACGCTGCCCATCGCGCAGATGGATCCACTGCAGGTGGGTCAGCGTCTGCTGGTTTCGCTGGTGCTCGCGGGCAGCTTCCTGCGCAGCGAGCACGGCTTCGATCTCAACTGGCAATTGCTCGACGTCGGATCGCAAAGCGTGCGCACCGGCGGCGCCATCCGCGTTTCCTCGCTCGATCTGGTGGCAGTGCAGACGGAGATCTCCAACGAAGTGTTTGCCACGCTGCACGGGCTCGGAGCCGCCGAGTCCACGGAAGCGCCACGTCCTGCTGCCAGCGCAACGTCGTTGCCCGGGCCTGTGAGCGAGGAGTATCTCCAGGCGCGGGCGCTGCTCAGCTCGTTCATGGTCCGCACCGGATCGCGCGCCGATCTCGACCGCGCCCACGCGCTCTTCTCCAGCGTTACCAGCAAGGATCCGGAGTTCGCACTTGGCTGGAGCGGCCTCGGCATCGCCGAGCTCCAGTACACGCGGCACGGCTTCGGCGGCCAGAGCCACATCATGCTGGCGCGCCGCGCGTTCGAGCAGGCCCTCCAACTCGACCCCGCTGCGGCCGAGGCCAATCTCTACCGCATTTACATGCTGCTCTCGCGCGGGGAAAAGGAATCCGCGCGCCACGGCATCGCCAATCTGCTGGCTGGCGCGGCCAACGACTGGAACGTGCACATGGTGGCCGGCCTGGCGCTTCGCGGCGATGGCATGTACCTCGAAGCCCTGGCCCAATTCAATCGCGCACTCAAGCTCAACCCCGCGAGTGCGGCGATCCTCTACAACCACCGTGCCCGCGTGTACCACTACCAGAACCAGCTCGAACTCGCCGGCGACGAGCTGGAAAAGGGACTGGCCCTTGAGCCGCGGCATCCGCTGCTGCGCACCTCGCTGGGCTACCAGGGGATGCGCCTCGGCCACCTTGCCGCCGCCATCGAGACCCTCGAAGGCGTGATCCGCGACGATCCCTCCACGCGCATCGCCGTGCCCACGCTCGCGCTTTGCTACGTGCAGGCCGGCGAGCGCGCGCTGGCCGCGGCCCTGCTCAAGGATGACACGCTCGCTGCCGCCGAAGCCGATAACGAGATGGCCTACCGCCTGGCCACCTACTTTGCGGTCGAGGGCGATTCCTCCGAGGCTCTCCACTGGCTTCGCCGCGCCATCTACCTCGGCAACGAAAACTATCCCTGGTTCCAGAAGAATCCCGCGTGGAACAACTTCCGCACCAACTCCGATTTCGGACGCATCCTCGAAGACCTGAAGAAGGCGTGGCGCAAGAACCAGCGCACCTGGAAGCGGCTGCTGGAACAGTTGCCGCGGGAAGCGGAGTGATCCTTCGATTGTCTTGCAGGGTACTTGTTTTTGAGCGCGCGCCAACTGCGCGCTTTCCCGTTGCTCCAGCGCGGTTCGCCCGCATACAGTGATGAAGTCGCCTGCTGCATCGATTTACTGGAGCCGAGATGCGTCTTCCTCTTTCCGTAGCCGTTGTTGTGCTGATTGCCTCCATCGCCGCCGCACAGGCGCCGAGCCCCGCGCCGCAGCCCCAGCCCACGCCGGAGCAGGTCAAGGCCGCGGCAGCCATGCCCTTTCGCAATCCGGCGCTGCCCATCGCGAAGCGCGTCGACGATCTGGTCTCTCGGCTGACGCTCGAAGAAAAAGTCTCGCAGATGATCGACCGCGCTCCGGCCATTCCCCGCCTCGACATCCCCGCCTACAACTGGTGGAACGAGGGCCTTCACGGCATCGCGCGCTCCGGTTACGCCACCATGTTCCCGCAGGCCATCGGCAATGCCGCCACGTGGGACGAGCCGCTCGTGCACTCTATCGGCGCGGTAGTCTCCACTGAGGCCCGCGCCAAGTACAACGACGCCATCCGCCACAACAACCACGATCGTTACTACGGCCTCACCATCTGGTCGCCCAACATCAACATCTTCCGCGATCCGCGCTGGGGACGCGGCCAGGAGACGTACGGCGAAGATCCGTTCCTCACCGCGCGTCTCGGCGCCGCATTCATCCAGGGCATTCAGGGCGACGACCCGAAGTACTTTCGCGCCATCGCCACGCCCAAGCACTACGCCGTCCACTCCGGCCCGGAAAGTACGCGCCATGAGGCCGACATCGATCCCAGCGAGCACGATCTCTGGGACACCTACCTGCCCGCCTTCCGCGCCGCCATCACCGAAGGCAAAGCCGACTCCATCATGTGCTCGTACAACGCCGTGGATAAGGTGCCCGCGTGCGCCAACCAGATGCTCCTCGGCGACATCCTTCGCGGCGATTGGCGTTTCCCCGGTTACGTGGTCTCCGACTGCGACGCGATCGACGACTTCTCACAAGCACACGGCCATCACTACTCGGCCGACCACGCGCACGGCTCGGCGGCCGGCGTGATCGCAGGAACCGACCTCGATTGCGGCATGTCGTATCGGGCGCTCGTTGACGCGGTCAAGCAGGGACTCATCTCCGAAGCGCAGATCGATACCTCGGTGAAGCGGCTCTTTACCGCGCGCATGAAGCTGGGTATGTTCGATCCGCCGGCGCAGGTTCCGTACGCTTCGCTGCCGTTCAGCGTGGTCAACTCGCCCGCAAACGCCGCGCTGGCTCTGCGCGCGGCGCGCGAATCCATGGTTCTGCTCAAAAACGGCGAGCACTTTCTGCCCCTCGATCCCGCGCGCAAGCAGACCATCGCCGTTGTCGGCCCGCTCGCCGCTTCGCGCATCGCACTCGAAGGCAACTACAACGGGACTCCACTTCGTCCCATCCTGCCCATCGACGGGATCGAGAAGGAATACGGCCATCTGCACGTCCTTTACGCGCAGGGTTCGGCGTATGTGGAGGGCGGCGATGTTCCCGTTCCGCGCACCATGCTCCGCGCCGCGGGCGATTCAACCGTGCAGGGCCTGCAGGGCGAGTACTTCGCGCACGCCAGCTTCGACGGCGCGGCGGAGATGGTTCGCCTCGATCGCGAGATCGACTTCGACTGGGCCAACGCCAACCCCGTTCCGAGCCTCGCAGCCGATCCGCAGGCGCAGAGCTTCGCCGTACGCTGGACGGGCGCCATCGTTCCGCCGGCGGCCGGAACCTTCAACTTCCAGGTTCGCCTGCCCTTCTGCTATCCGTGCAACGGCAACGTGAAGTTCACCATCACCGTCGATGGCCAGACGGTCCAGCCGGAGGCGCCTTCGAATCAAGCCGGCACGCACTTGCCTCCCAGCGGCCGCAACTTCGGCGGCATCCAGCGGTTCTCCATTCCGCTTGCCGACACGCGTCCCCACGCGCTCCATATCGAGTACGTCCAGACTGCGCGCATCATGGGCAGCGGCATCTCGCTGGAGTGGACGCCCGACGCCGACAAACTCCGCGACCAAGCTGTTGCCGCCGCGCAAAAAGCAGACGTGGTTGTGGCTTTTGTCGGCCTGACGGCGCGGTTGGAAGGCGAGGAGATGCGTGTGAATGCGCCGGGCTTCGCTGGCGGCGACCGCACCTCCATTGACCTGCCCAATGTGCAGCAGCAAATGCTGGAAGCGGTGGCCAAAACCGGCAAGCCGGTTGTGGTTGTCCTGCTCAACGGCTCTGCGCTTGCGGTCAACTGGGCCAAGGAGAACGCTCGCGCCGTCCTCGAAGCGTGGTATCCGGGGCAATCCGGAGGCCAGGCCATCGCGGACACGCTGGCGGGTGAGAACAATCCCGCGGGCCGGCTGCCGGTTACGTTCTATACCGGGGTGGATCAGATTCCGCCCTTCGATGATTACTCCATGAGCAATCGCACCTATCGCTACTTCAGCGGCAAGCCGTTGTTTGCGTTTGGCGATGGGCTCAGCTACACGACCTTCGCATACTCGCGCCTGCGTCTCTCCGCTGCCACGTTGAAGGCCGGTTCGCCGCTGGTGGTCGAGGCCGACGTGACCAACACCGGCAAGACGGCAGGTGACGAGGTTGCCGAACTCTATCTCACGCCGCCGCACTCCGATGTCTCACCGCACCTTGCGCTGGCCGGATTCGAGCGCGTCTATCTTGCTCCCGGCGCCACGCGTCATCTCGTCTTCCATCTCGATCCGCGTACGCTGTCGCAGGTGGACGATAAGGGCAATCGCGCGGTGAGCGCCGGCCAATATCGCATCTGCCTGGGCGGTAGCCAGCCGGAAGGCGATGCTGCCTCCGGCGTGATCTCCAAAGATCTCAACATCGAGGGCTCCCATTCGTTGCCGCGATAACCGCCGCTACGGGATTCAAACCGCGGCCGCCTTCTCAATTTCCTGAGGCGATCTCCTGCGATCCCTCAGCTTGAGAAATGGCCTCTCAACGCAGAGATACAGAGCGCCAGCCACGGCCATGCAGCACACGACATACACCGCAAGCCACGGCAATCCTCCTCTTTTGTCCAGCGCCGGAAACCACTCGCTCACCAGGTGGATCATTTCCTTTTGCGTGAGGTAAAGGCTGTAGGCCAGGGTCGCGACCAGCTTTGCTCCGGGTACGCGTATGCGGCTCAGCAGTCCGTTCTCGCTCATTGCCGAGGCGACCAGCAGTCCGAGCCCCAGCGAGAGCACCGGAAACCCGATCACGTCGCCAACCGCGGTAACGCCGCTCGCAGATACGTAGCGCTCCGCGAACAGCGGTGGGCAAGCCACAATCAGGCCCAGGCCCGCCAGCATCTGCAGATGACCTCTTCGCGCCAGTACCGCCCACCACGCTGGACGAAACGTCTTGATTACCGCAAGTCCAACTCCAACCAGCAGGCCGTCGAAGTGACTGTAGGTCGCGTAATAAATCAGGGTGAGATAGTGCCCGCTGGGCCACTGACCCGCTTCCGCCATCGGCCGCAAAGAGTGAAACAGAATGAAGCTGCGAATCGCAATGCCCGCAAAAACGAAGCCGGCAAACACAATCGCTGTCTTGCGCGCCGACGGCCTCCGCATCATTGCCAGCACAATCAGCGGCAGCGCCAGATA
>Ga0335074_10015854_pt1 | contig 10603 bp, 12 predicted proteins | sample Lox_Sample_23_FD_206715 | JGI IMG/M metagenome (GOLD analysis project Ga0335074, IMG submission 206715) | Soil microbial communities from Loxahatchee National Wildlife Refuge, Florida, United States - Lox_Sample_2.3 | ecosystem: Environmental > Terrestrial > Soil > Wetlands | place: USA...
ACCTCGATCGCTTCATCGTCCGTCCCCCTTCCGGCGGTCGGACTCTATCCAAATCTGGACGAGTTTCAGGGGCTCAGGTCATCGGCGAGGCTGTCAATCTGCCGATACGAACTCTTATTGATCGACCGGGCGTGCGGCGACGGCCGGATAGCACTGATCCGAGGGTTGTGGTGCCTGGTACCGAAGAGGAAGGCTACGAGAGCCCAGGAGGCTGGAATCAGAAACGTGATCCCTCCGACTATGCCGAAGCAGTGGAACTCTGGCGCCGGCAAAATTCGCGATCAAATCGGGCTCACTCGGACGTCGAGGCGGGGGCCGCGAGTCCGGGAACCGAAGGGGGCGAAGCATGAGACGCCAGACGGTAGTTTCATCAAATATTGCCGAAATCGGTTATGATGAGAATAGCCGAACCCTTGAAGTCCTATTTAATAATGGAAGTGTCTATCAATATTTTGATGTTCCACCTCAGCTCCATGCAGAGCTAATGCAAGCTGGATCGGTTGGGCAATATCTTAATGCCAACATCAAAGGGAATTTTCGCTACGCTCGTGTGTGACTTATCTGTAGCCGGCACGATCGGCATACATGAGGAGAGCCTGACTGTAAATCTGGACCGAAGCCGAAACATCCTGCAACGGCCTCGAAAAGGTCGGGCTGCCAGTGGGCGGATCGGTAATGGGCCTCTTGAAAAGTTAGTCCAATCGACGTACATTTGTCGAGAAGTGACCGGTATGACTTCAAGGAAGCAGGAACGGCGTCTGCGGGAAGAGCGACTGGGTTTTCGTGTGGATGAGCCTACAAAGGCGCTGATCGAGCGCGCGGCTCAGCTCGAGCGGCGAAAGCTAACTGACTTCTGCATGACGGCGCTGACCGAGGCTGCGCGCAGAACGATCGCAGAGCACGAGACCCTCGTGTTGTCCGAGCGCGACCGTGCGGTCTTTTTCGACACGCTTATCAACCCTCCGGCTTCGAACGAGCGCCTTCAACGGGCGTTCGCAGAACATAAGCGCCGGGTCGTGCGGTGAATGGCGAAACGGCCAGCTGCGGACCTGCGCATTGTGCCGTTTGGCGAGGTGCACGACCGTGCGCGCTTCACCTGCGGGGTGGAGAGCCTGGATCGCTATCTCAAGACACAAGCGGGGCAGGATATCCGTCGGAAGGCGAACGCTGTGTTCGTGCTGAGCTCGGTGTCCGAACCGGAGCGGGTGCTAGGCTATTACACGCTCTGCGCCATGGCGATTTCGCGGGGCGAGGTCCCCGAGGCGGCCTGGAAGCACGTCCCTCGATACCCGCTCGTCAGTTGCACCCTGATCCGACGTTTGGCGATTGCAAAGGATCAGCAAGGCCAGCCTCTTGGTTCGATCCTGCTTGCCGATGCACTCCTCCGCGCGTTCGAGAGCGCCGGCACCGTCGGCTCCTCCATGGCGGTCGCCGATGCGCTCGACGATGCTGCAGCCGGCTTTTACGCGGCGCATGGCTTTGTGCGACTGCCGGACTCGTTGCGCCTCGTTATGCCGATGCGTCAGGCTGGTGTGCGAGCTGAGCGATGACGTCTAACCGTTCACAGACGAAGCTAGGGAAGCAGCCGGGGAAACAGATCCAAGACGCTTTCGGGATCTGGGGAAGCACGGCTATCCACCATGACGGTAACCAATCCATCGGTCTTGCGCTCTCGCAGGAAGCGGCTGGCTGCGGGACATTCGAGGCCCCACACATGCCGGAGGTGGCCGCGCGCCCGCTACGACATGGGTTCTGTTGCTTCCCCCATGCTTCCCCGGCTTTGCCGAGCAGGCCGGGGAAGCAAAAACGGCCCCGAAAGGCCGTTCTAAGCAACTCATTTCCTTGAGAAAATCTGGAGCGGGCGAAGGGATTCGAACCCTCGACCCCAACCTTGGCAAGGTTGTGCTCTACCCCTGAGCTACGCCCGCGTCGCACCGATGCATATCATATCCGGGGTGGGGGTCTGCAAGCGCTTGCGCGCGCAGGCCGCGGGCGCCATCGTGCGCCGTTGTCGACGATGCCCGCTTCTGCGCGCTCGGCATCGCGCCTCCGCCGATCGAAGCCAGGTTTTGTCGGTGGTGGCTATACCGCCGGAAGTGCTCCAGAGTTTGCGAGGAGCCGCCGCCATAGCAGGTCCCGCCCAATGAAACTGCCACCTTTAACCGGCAATTGGCAGATCGTGCCGCAGCGTCAGCGCGGCCGGTCGCCCCGCAGCGTGATGCGATGCATGACGCGGCGGAAGCCGTGATAGTCGTTGACCGGATTGTGCTGGGCGCAGCGGTTGTCCCAGAATGCCAGCGACCCCGGCTGCCAGCGGAAGCGGCAGGTGAATTCCGGGCGCATCAGGTGCGCGAACAGGAAATCGAGCAGCGGGGCGCTTTCCTGTTCGGTCATATCCTTGAAACGGGTCGTATGGCCGCCATTGACGTAGAGCGCCTTTCGTCGCGTTTCGGGGTGGGTGCGCACGACCGGGTGCTCGGCGACGTATTCCTGCTTTGTGTCGGCGCGGGCGGCGTCGCGCAGCCGGTCTTCGCGCGTTTTTGTCACGTCGGCCTTGGCCGAGGAATTGACCGCGACAAGCCCGTCGAGCAGGCGCCTGAGGCCCGGCGACAGGCTCTCATAGGCGAGATACATGTTGGCGAACAGCGTGTCGCCGCCGTAGGGCGGCACCTCGCGCGCGACCAGCATCGTGCCCATCGGCGGGATGTCGAGATAGGCCGTGTCGGTGTGCCAGAGGCCGCCGAAATTGACCCGCTCGTGCTCCAGCTTGACGACCGGCGTAATCTCCGCAAACCCGTCGAGGCCGCGCAGAAACGGGTACTCGATCGGGTCGCCGAAGCGGCGGGCGAGCGTGAGGAAGCGTTCCGGCGGCAGGTCCTGGTCGCGGAAGAACAGGACGAGATGATCGAGCCAGGCGCGCCGCAGCGCCGCGACCAGGTCGTCATCGAGAGCGCGCGCCAGATCGACGCCGGCGATCTCGGCGCCGATCGCCCCGGCAAGCGGGCGGATGTCGAAGGAATTGCGGCGCATCGCGGGCTCGATCTTTGCCTCTCGCTGAGTGTAGCGTATTCGGCAAGCCGGGAGCGAGGCATGCGCAATCCCCGTGCCGCCTGCGCGGCATTGATGCTGATCCTGGCGGCCTGCTTTATCGTTGCCGGCTGCGCCGCCGATAACGCCGGCAGATCCGACGGCGAGCGGCAGCACAGCGGCTTCTACGGCAGCGTCGAGGGCGGGTTCACGCGATGAAGGCGAGGGAGACGAGTTGCGGCACGATCGTGACCGACGGCGAACGCCTGCTGCTCGGCCATGCGACGCGTTCGCCGCGCTGGGACATCCCGAAGGGCGTCGCCGAGCCGGGCGAGAGCCTCGTCGCCGCAGCGCGCCGCGAGCTCTTCGAAGAGACCGGCCTCACGGCGCCCGAGATCGAATTGCGGCCGCTCGGCGTCCTGCCGTACCAGCCGGGCAAGGACCTTGCGCTCTTCGCGTGGCGCGTCGTGCCACTGCCGGATCCGATGGGCCTCGTCTGCGCTTCGTGCTTTTCGTGGAACGGCAGAATGCTGCCGGAGTTCGACCGGTTCGCGCTGTTCACGCTGCCCGAAGCGCTGGGGCATGTCGGCAAGGGCCTGGCCGCGCGGCTGGCCGGAATATCACTTGCAGCGCTAACGAAGGCTTCGGAATGATGCGTCGGGCATGCTAAACAGGTGTCAGCTCCAACGCGAGGACGACATCATGCCCAAGCTCCGCCACATCGCGATCGCCGCCGAAGACCCCGACGCGATGGCCGAATTCTACAAGAAGGCGTTCGATTTTGTCGAGGTCGGCCGGCCGAACGGAGTCTTGGCCGATGGCGTCTTCCTGTCGGACGGCACGCTCAACATGGCGATCCTGAAGTTCAAGACCGACCAGCTCGGCAAGGGCATGGATTTTCGCGGCATCCATCATTTCGGCGTGCTGGTCGAGGATGTCGATGCCTTCTCGCACAAGCTGGAAAGCCTCGGCGCCCGGCATTACATCGACCAGGGCCACGGCGGCCAGCAGGCCGGCTATTTCGAGAAGAAGTTCTACGGTCCCGAGGGCGTGCTGTTCGACATCGCCGAACACGGCTGGGCCGGCGCCGAAAAGCTGCCCGAACCGGTCAAGGAAGCGGCGGAATAAGGGGAGACGCAACATGGCCAAGCTGCGTCACCTGGCGATCGCCTGCAAGGACCCGGACGCCATGGCTGAGTTCTATATGAAGGCGTTCGATTTCACGCTCGTCCGCAGCAATGACGGGCCGCTCGCCTACGGCCATCACCTGAGCGACGGCACGCTCGACCTGGCTATCCTGCGCTTCAAATCGGACCAGATCGGCAAGGGCATGGATTACACCGGGCTGCATCACTTCGGCGTGCTGGTCGAGGACGTCGACGCCACGGCCGAAAAAGTCGCCGCGCAGGGCGGCCGGCATTACATGGATCAGCTGGAGCCCGGCCGCACCGGCGGTTTCGAAGTCAAGATGTACGGCCCCGAGGGCGTGCTGTTCGACATCGCCGAGCATCCCTGGACTGGCAGCGAAGCGCTGCCGGAGAAGGTCGAGGAAGCCGCGGAATAACGCGCATACCGTCATCCGCGCGACGCGCCAATCCGCTGGGCCGAGCCGGCGCGCCGGGCTTCGGCCCCGCCCCGGGCTTGCTGCGGCGATCGCGCAGGTGTGAGGCAAACATTGCTAAAAAACACCGTGAGCAACGCGCGGCTACGTAATCTCCCGTAGGATAAAACCGGATTTCGCGCCTGGCGCCGATCGGCAAGTATCGCGCATCGAGACCGGATTACCGACGGAGCACGGCGATGACCCAGCAAGAACATGATGCGGCGATCGCCGCCTTCATCAAGAACAGAGGCGTGACGCGCTGCCCGACCGCGTGCGCGGTGCCGACAAATGCGTCAGTCGCCGCCGCCGATCGCGAAGCGTTGCGCCGCCGCGCCGAGGAGCAGGAGGCGCGCCGCGAGGAACGGCGTCTGCGCGAAGTGTGGCGTTATCGCTTCGGCCATACGGGACATGCCGCATAGACTGCCTTCTGATGTACAGTGAGACAGCGAGAGGGCGGGAGCGATCCGGCCCGGCGGCCCGGCCTCGGGCCGTTCAGATAACCTTGCCAAATACGCTTTGCCGGGATGGGAGTGCCGCGATGCGGCGTTGTTGTCACATGTCGGATCTGTAAATTGAACCCGATGGAATTCGGCATCTTTCACGAGTTCTGGTCGACCGATGCGGCATCGCAGCCGGTCGCGTTCGCGCAGTCCTTTGCGCAGATCGCGGCGGCCGAGACGAGGGGTCTCGATGCGGTCTGGCTCGCCGAGATCCACATGAACCCGACGCGGTGCCTGGTTTCGGCGCCGCTCGTCGTGGCGAGCGCGATTGCCGCCCGTACGAGCCGCATCAAGATCGGCACCGCCGTGCAGATATTGCCGCTCGGACATCCGCTGCGTCTCGCCGAGGAAACCGCAACGATCGACCAGATCAGCGGCGGGCGGCTGATTTTCGGGGTCGGGCGCAGTGCCTTCCCGCGCGCCTACAATGCCTACGGCATCTCTTACGAGGAGAGTGAGGACCGGTTCGCCGAGAACCTCGACATCATCAAGAAGGCGTGGACCGAGCCGGCGTGCAGCTATCGCGGCCGTTATCACAGCTTTGACAATTTTACGCTGGTGCCGCGGCCGGTGCAGCAGCCGCATCCGGAAATCCGCATCGCCGCCAGCCGTCACGACACGTATGCCGCAATCGGCCGGCTCGGCTATCCGCTGTTCTCGGCGGTGCGCGCCAGCCCGCTCGGCGAACTCGCAGAGCATGCGCGCGCCTATCGGGCGGCATGGGCGGAGGCCGGCCACCCGGGCCGCGCGCGAATATATCTGCAGGTGCCGGTCTACATTGCCGAAAGCCGCGCCGCCGCTCTGGCCGGGGCGGAAGCCGGGCTGATGCGCTTCTCGCAATACCGCGCCGATCTGATGCGCGGTCCACTCTCCTATACCGAGGTATTGCGCGAGAAGGGGATCGTCGGCACGCCCGAAATGGTCGTCGACCGCCTCGAAGAATTGCGCGATGCGGCCGGCCTCGATGGCGTCTCGGCCGAGATCAACCCCGGCAGCATGCTGACGCACGAGCAGGTCCTGGCATCGCTGCGCTGTTGGTGCGAGCGGGTCATGCCGCGCTTCAAATAGCCGGCCGCCGCGCTCTCGGCCTCGCTCCGCTGGATCCGGCGGCAGTCTCGATATGCATCGTCCAACGAACCGTCCAGCGTTCGTCGCGCCTGGCCGAGAATGGCGTCGCGCGTTCATTCAGCGTTTGTGATAAACGCCGCGTTAACCATCTCTGATCATGCTTCAACACGGCACATTGCATGATCGTAGAGGCCAGAATGTTGTCTGCATTACGTTCGTGGCTGCGACGGCAGCCAAAGGCAGAAATAAAGCCCGGCAACCGTTACCGCCGACGCCTCGAAAGTGGCCTTACCGCAACAGCGACGGTGCTCGACGTCCGTCCGGATCTGTCGGGATTCGCGCACGTCCTTTTCACCGTCGCCGTTGAAGGATCGGGAGCAGAAGGTGCAGACAGTACTCGCATCCTGGCGCTGCGATCCTTTACCGACACATTTCGCGAGCAGGTCGCCTGATACTGTCGCGAAGGACTTGGCGCGATGCGCCGGCGCCGGCTCGACAGAGCCGAATTGCCGGCGCGCGAGCCGAGACGGGTCGCCGGCGTCAGTAGACGCCGCTCAGCGTCGTCGTCTTGCGATCGACTATGGTGCCGCCGGCGCTGTCGTCGGTTGCGCCGAGCAGCCTGCTCGCAAGGCTATCGGGGCGCAGGGCGCGATTCGGATCGATCTGCTCACCGACCTGTTCCGGCAGCAGTGCGGCGCTCGCCTGGTCGCCGGGCTTGCCGGGGCCGGCGGCATCGATGATCTGCTGCGCCCGCTCGGCGGCGGTCACCTCATGCGGCCGCGGCGCGCCCGGCTGCGGCGGGCGCAGGTCGAAGTCGGGCGGGATCGTCAACGGCGCGCGCTGTTCGACCGCGAATTCATCGGGTGCAGGCTGGTCGATGCCGATGAACTGGCGCCAGTTGGAACAACCCGTCAGTCCGATCGTCATTGCGAGGCAAGCAACCGCAAGTAGCGGCGAACGTGTGCGCCATTTCAGCCGGCTATGACCGCTCATGGTACAATATCTTTCCCCCGATTTGATTGCGGCGGCGCATGCCGCAACCAAAGTCCGTCAATCAACATTGCGGCAACACCAAGGCAAATCGCGCTGTCCGCGACGTTGAACGCCGGCCAGTACCATGAACCGGCATGAAAATAAAGAAAATCGACGACAGCGCCAAGCCGCAGCCGATCGGCGACATTGCCGATCGCGCCGCCCATGACGAGACCGATCCCGATCGCCAGGAAACCGCCGCGCACCCGGCTCAGCCACAACAGCAGCCCGACGATAACCACCACCGCGGTTGTCGCGAAAATCGCATCGCCGATTGCGGTGCCGCTCAACAGGCCGAAACTGATGCCGCGGTTGCAGGCCAGCACAAGCTGGAAATACGGGGTCAGCGTCTGTTCGCGCAGCGCGCCGCAACCGGTCGCGCCGAAATGCTGCAACAGCCAGAATTTGCTCGCCTGATCGAGCGCGGCGGCGATGGCGGCGACGGCAAGCCCGCGTCCGAGCATCATGCCGCCGCTGCCGCGCCGCGGTCGATAACGTCGGCGCAGCGCCGGCACAGATCGTCATGGCCGGCAATATCGCCGACCTCCGGCAAGACCCGCCAGCAGCGCTCGCAACGCATGCCCGGCGCCTCGCTGACGACGACCGCGACGCCAGGCACGTCGGGCAGCGTGAAGGCCTCGCCCGGCATGTCTTCCAGCCGAGGCTTAGCGTCGGAGGTGATGCACAGCTCGGCCCACGCAATCCCTCCAGGATCAATCTCGCTGTCCAGATAGATCTCGACCGCAGCCTGCAGGCTGGAGCCGATTACCTTTTGCACGCGGGCGACTTCGAGTGCGCCGGTCACGACGCTGCGCACCTCACGCAGCACCCGGAACCGCTCGCCCAGCCCGTCGTTACGCCATCCGACGGGAATGTTCGGGAACAGCTCGAGATGAATGCTGCCCTCCGCCGCATCGCCGTGCCGCGCCAGCCACGCCTCCTCCGCCGTGAAGCAGAGGATCGGCGCCAGCCAACGGACGAGGCAATCGAAGGTCCGGTCCATCACCGTGCGCGTTGCGCAGCGGGCCGGGTCGTCGGCCGCGTCGCAGTAGAGGCGGTCCTTGCGGATGTCGAAATAGAAGGCCGAAAGATCGACGGCACAGAAATTGTGCAGCGCCGTGAACAGCGCGTGATAGTCGTAATCGAGGATGGCCTGATGCACAACCAGGTCGAGTTCGGCCAGACGGTGCAGGACCCAGCGCTCCAGGTCCGGCATCGCCTCGGCGGGCACCGCTTCCGCCGCGGTAAAGCCGGCCAGCGCGCCGAGCAGATAGCGCAATGTGTTGCGCAGCCGACGATAAGCGTCGCCGAGATGTTTCAAAATCTCGGGGCCGAGGCTCAGGTCTTCGGTGTAATCCGAAGCGACGACCCACAGGCGCAGGATGTCGGCGCCGCTCTGTTTGATGACATCTTCCGGCGCGACGACATTACCGAGCGACTTTGACTGCTTGCGCCCGGTCTCGTCGAGGATGAAACCGTGCGTCAGCACGGCATCGTATGGCGCGCGGCCGCGCGTGCCGCAGCTTTCCAGCAGCGACGAATGAAACCAGCCGCGGTGCTGGTCAGAGCCTTCAAGATAGAGCGAAGCCGGCCATCTCAGCTCCGGCCGCCGCTCCAGCACAAAGGCGTGCGTCGAGCCCGAATCGAACCACACCTCGATGATGTCGGTGACCTTTTCCCACTCGGCCGGGTCGTAGGCATTGCCGAGAAACGCCGCGGCATCGTGCGTGTACCAGGCGTCGGCGCCCTGGCGCTCGACCGCTTCGGCAACGCGTTCGACGACCGCGCCGTCGCGCAGCGGCTCGCCGGTTCGCTTGTTGACAAACACCGGGATCGGCACGCCCCAGGCGCGCTGGCGCGAGACGCACCAGTCGGGCCGCTCGGCGATCATCGCATGGATGCGGTTGCGGCCCTGCGGCGGGATCCAGCGGGTCGCCTCGATCGCCGCCAGCGCCTTCTCGCGCAGCCCGTTCGCCGCCATCGAGATGAACCATTGCGGCGTATTACGGAAGATCAGCGGCGCCTTCGAGCGCCAGGAATGCGGATAGGAATGCACGAGCGTGCCGCGCGCCAGGAGGCCGCCCGCGGCATCGGTTGCCGCGATGACGACCCGGTCGGCGTCGCCCGGCTTGCCGTCCGCCGTGTAGACCCGATGGCCGGCGAACAGCGGCACTTGCGGCAGGTAGACGCCGTCCGGCCCGACCGTGTCGGGCACCGGCAGCCCGTTGGCCTGACCGAGTTCCCAGTCGTCGGCGCCGTGGCCGGGCGCGATGTGCACGAGCCCCGTCCCCTGGTCGGCGACGACAAAATCGGCCGCCAGCAGCGGCACCGGGAACTCGTAGCCTTGGCCGGCGAGCGGGTGGCGCGCGACCGTGCCGGCGAGCGCCGTTCCCGGCAGAACGTGGAGAACCGTATGGCGCTCGATCGCCGCCTTCAGGCAAAGCTCGGCGACGAGCGGCAGCGCGACGAGCAATTTTTCGCCGAGTGCGTGCTCCCCTCGATACGGTACTGCGCGGCTCTTCTCGCCAACAGCATCGACCTGGATCACCGCGTATTCCAGCGCCGCGCTGTAGGCGATCGCGCGGTTGCCGGGCAATGTCCACGGCGTCGTCGTCCAGATGACCGCCGCCGCGCCCGCCAGCGCCGGCAGGCTGGGCCGGTCGATCGGAAAGCGCACCCACACCGTGTTCGAGCGATGGTCGTGGTATTCGACCTCGGCCTCGGCCAGCGCCGTCTGTTCGACGACCGACCACAAGACAGGTTTGGCGCCCTTGTAGAGGCCGCCGTTCAGCAGGAACTTGCCGATTTCGCGCACGATCTGCGCCTCGGCCTCAAAGCTCATCGTCAGATAGGGGTTGTCCCAATCGCCGATGACACCCAAGCGCTGGAACTGCCCCTTCTGTACCGCGACCCAATGCGCCGCAAAATCGCGGCATTCCCTGCGGAACTGCGCCAGCGGCACGCTGTCCTTCGACTGCCCCTTGGCGCGATATTTCTCCTCGACGATCCATTCGATCGGCAGGCCGTGGCAATCCCAGCCCGGCACATAGGGCGCATCCTTACCGCTCATCTGCTGCGCCCGGTTGATCACATCCTTCAGGATCTTGTTCAGCGCATGCCCGAGATGGATGTCGCCGTTGGCGTAAGGCGGCCCGTCATGCAAGACGAATTTCTCGCGGCCCCGCGAGCACTCGCGCAATCGGTCGTAAAGCCGCATCTGCTGCCAGCGCGCGACGAGCTTCGGTTCGAGCTGCGGCAGGCCGCCGCGCATCGGGAAATCGGTTTTCGGCAGAAAGACGGTTGGACGGTAATCCGTCGGCATCGGCGTGCCCTTCGGATGAATGCGGATAAGGTGGGAGTGTCGCCCCGATCC
>Ga0335074_10015857_pt1 | contig 10602 bp, 8 predicted proteins | sample Lox_Sample_23_FD_206715 | JGI IMG/M metagenome (GOLD analysis project Ga0335074, IMG submission 206715) | Soil microbial communities from Loxahatchee National Wildlife Refuge, Florida, United States - Lox_Sample_2.3 | ecosystem: Environmental > Terrestrial > Soil > Wetlands | place: USA: Florida...
ACGCGTCTTGGCGAACTTCCGGATCGTCAGCAGCGGACCGCTCAGAGAAAGCGGGGGGAGCACTGCATTGACGCGGCTGCCATCGGGCAGGCGCGCATCGACCATCGGCGAGGACTCATCCACACGGCGTCCGACCTGGGCCACGATCTTGTTGATGATCCGTCGAAGGTGATGCTCGTCAGAGAAGCGAATCGGCGTCTTGTGCAGGGTCCCGCCGCGCTCGACCCAGACGTCGTTGGGTCCGTTCACCATCACCTCGGTGACGCTGTCGTCCTGGAGCAGTGGCTCGATCGGCCCATGTCCGAGCGTGTCGTCTGCGATCTCCTGGACCAGCCGGTCCCGGTCGGCGATGGCGATACCGCGCTCCTGGGCCAGGCGGTTGCGGATGTCGGCCATCACGACGTCGTGCAGCGCGTCGGCCGAAAGGGTCTCGTTGTAGAGCCGGGGTCCGAGATCGGAGATCACGGCCAGATGGATTCGATCCTTCAGCTCCGCGAAGGTGTCGAGCTTCATCTCGGGCGCGGCTGACCTGCTTCCTTGGATTCGTTCGCGCAGTTCCATCAGTGGTTCCTATCCGAGCTAATGAGGTGGTTTCAGAGTTGACAGCTAGCGACGCCAGCGGCCGCGACGAGCCGCGTCCGGCAGGGTCGGAGCCTGCGTGAAGAGGCTGGCGAGCCCCTCGAACGCGCGAGCGGCCTCCGATCGGCGCTGTGAGACAACGACGGGGGCTCCCTCGTTGACGGATCGCGCAATGTCTCGGTGGCTTGGGACGAGCACGTCCGGAGTCCGTCCGAGAATGCTGAGCACGTCCTGCCGAGTGATCCCGACGCTCGTGTTGGCGCGGTTGAGTACGACGCGAACGCGGTCGGGGTCGTAGCCCATCAGCTCGAGCGTTTCGATGCCGAGCCGCGTGTTCTTGAGCGAGAGTGCATCGAGCATCCCCACCATGCACACGTAGGTGGAGGCGTCAACTGTCGCGATCACCTCGGGAGAGAACGCAGGCGGCGTGTCGACGACGATGAAGTCGAACGCCTCGCGAAGCAAGGTGTAGATGTCGGCGACGAACTCGGGCGTGACCGTGGCCGCCTGATCCGGGCGGGCCGGCGCGGCGAGGACACGCACACCGCTGGAGTGGGTCAGGAGGAAGGCATCGAGCTTCTCCGTGTCGAGGCTTCCGCCGGACACGGCCAGATCGAACGACGTCGTGTCAGGGGTGAGGCCCAGCGACAGGGCCACGTCGCCGAACTGGAGGTCCAGGTCGACGAGCACGACGCGCTTGCCGCGACCAGCCAGCGCAACGGCCAGATTGCAGCTGGTGATCGTCTTGCCGATGCCGCCCTTGGGTCCGAGCACGCAGATCAGCTTCGCTGTGGAAACCTCAGTCTCCGTCGAGGCGGAATGCCGTGCGACGGCCTTGCGGAGGGCGAACTCAACGCTGCGCTGGCTGGGCTCGGAAACCACCGGCCCCGGGTCGAGGACGACCAGATCGTCAGCGCCGACGCTGAACGCATCTTCCACGAACCCATTGGCCGTGCCGGGACACAGCACGATCACCGGCCGCCCGGGACGAGCCCCGCGCCACCAGTCGATAAGGCTGAGGGCGTCGCTGGATCCGTCCCGGCAGGCAACGACCAGCACGTCGGCTTCGGAGCGTTTCACGGCCTCCGCGGCCGGGAACAGGTGCTCGATCATCTCGACCAGTTCGATCCCGGAGTCCGGGGGAACGTGGTCCAGGATCAAGGGCGCCGGGATCGTCTCGTCGTGGGCGACGATCGCTGTCAGGGGTCGGGCCATCAGCTAACCGTACCGGTGGCACCAACCCCGACCGACTGCTGAGCGCCGACCGTCGGCCGCAGAGTCAGCCAGATCTTGGTGTTGTCAGACGCGTAGGCAATCTGAAGAGCTTGCTTGTCGGTGACGCGGAGGACTACATCACCACCGGTGTTGGCCAGGATCGGCACGTTCTGGGCCAGCATGAGCACGTTCTTGCCGACATCGGTCATCACATCGACGGCTGAGCCCTGGACCAGGTAGGAGGTGAGACCGTGGGCGGCGTCGAGTGGTACCGCGATCGCGCGCTGATCGCCGGTGAGGTACGAGCTGAGGCCAACGGCCGCCCTCGTGAAGTCTGTCACCGTGATCTGCTGGCCTGGAGCGATATCCGTGGCGGATACCTCTCCGGTGATCGCTGACGGATCGGTGATAGCGCCGGCGACCACCTCGCGGGTGGGCACCTCGGTCCGCCGGAGAAGTCCCTCGGAGGCGACCGTCGAGGACGGCGTGCCAGTCGGAATGTACTTGCCCGCTATGAACACGTACGAGTTAGCGGGAACGGCCGCTACGGGCGTGGTCGCCGTCGGCGTCTTCTTGTAGTGCTGCACGAACAGGAAGATCAGGAGCCCGGCGATAATAGCCGCGATCACGGCTATGAGCAGCGCGCCTCGTCGGCTAGCCAGCAGCTGCGCTGTCCAGCTACCGCCGATTCTGCTGCGGGGGGGGCTTGAGGCTTCCATGTGACGTGATTCTCCTTGAGAGCTTTTCAGAAGTAGCTATCGGCTGGGAAAAAGGGAGACTTGACTCAGGGGGACTTGACTCGCAGCTCAGCAGCTTGTCGTGTTGGTGTTGGCGCTGGTAGCCCACGATGGGGTGCTCGTGTTGCTCCCCTCCTCGCGCATCGTGGCCGAGGAGGAGACCGAGCTGGCCAAGTTCCCGATGCCACCGATGCGCCCGTCACCCCCGGTGATGATCTTCAGCCAGCTGAACGGGGCGGCGACCGTTACACGGATCGTGTCGCCGGTCGCGTACGTGCTTGCGCTGGTCATGTCGCAGCTGACGACGGTCAGCTTCCCTGGACCGAGGTTTACGCCGTCGGCCTGGCCCTCGCACTGGAGGTAGGTTGAAAGGCTGGTCGATGTCGTCGTCGTGCCCGGGCCGGTCGTGTACGTGCACGATGGAGTTGAGTTGGTGGAGGAGATCACAGCCAGGGCTCGGGCGCCCAGGTTGGCGAGATTCGTGGTGTCGTTGTACTGGTTGATAGCGAGCCCGAAGTCGATGATCGCGAACAACACGAAGAGCAAGAGCGGGATGGCAAGAGCCAGCTCAACCAGCGCCTGCCCGCCTTCCCCCCCGAGGCCAAACCTCTTGGTTGTTTCGCGTCTCAAGACCAGATTCCCAGCACAAGCATGTTGACCGCTCCCGGTTTGCGCAGCCCTAGACCTTTGTCCAGGGGAGGGCAACCCCTTCGTCGCGCTATCGCCAGTATCGGCAGGAAAAACATGGACCCGTAGCTCGCTGGACAGAGTACCCCCGGCACCGGTGCGCTGACTAGCGTTTCCCTCAGTCGCGCATCGCCGGGAACAGCACGACCTCCCGGATCGAACGCTGGCCTGTGAGGATCATCACCAGGCGGTCGATGCCCAGCCCAATCCCCCCCGTGGGCGGCATTCCGTACTCCAGCGCCTGGATGAATGCCTCGTCGTAGGGCTGGGTCTCCTCGTCGCCGGCGGCCGCCATCGCTCGCTGGGCCTCGAAACGAGCCCTTTGATCGTCGGGATCGTTCAGCTCTGTGAACGCGTTGGCCACCTCCATGCCGCCGGCAAAAGCCTCGAAGCGCTCCACCAGACCTTCCTCGGCGCGGTGGCGCTTGGCCAGTGGAGAGAGCTCCACGGGGTAGTCGAGCAGCAGGGTCGGCTGGACCAGGGTTGGCTCCACGTGCTTGGACAGCAGCTCGTCGACCAGCTGCGGCCAGGTGTCGTCGGGCGGCGCGGACAGACCCTGCGCTGCCATCGCGGAAGCGAGAGCGTCGCGGTCGCGCAAAGCCCGGATATCGAGGCCGGTCCGGGACCGGATCGCTTCGGAGAGCGTCTCGCGGCGCCAGGGCGAGCGGAAGTCGATCGGCCCGTCGTACTCCACCGCCTCCGCGACTGACCGCATGAGCTGCTCGAAGCGGTTCGCTACGTCCAGGTAGTCGGCGTACGCCTCGTAGTACTCGAGGACCGTGAACTCGGGGTTGTGCTTCGGGGAGAGCCCCTCGTTGCGAAAGTTCTTGCCGATCTCGTAGACGCGCTCCAAGCCGCCCACGATCAGCCGCTTCAGGTATAGCTCTGACGCGATCCGCAGGTAAAAGGTGCGATCCAGAGCGTTGTAATGGGTCGTGAACGGCCGCGCCGCGGCCCCGCCGTAGAGAGGCTGGAGGATCGGCGTCTCCACCTCGATGAAACCGTTGCTGTCCAGGAACCGGCGGATCGCGGTGATCACACGCGCGCGCGTCATGAACACGCTTCGGGTCTCCTCACTGGCGATCAGGTCGGCTTCGCGATGCCGGAAGCGCGTCTCGACGTCAGCCAGGCCGTGATGCTTGTCGGGCGGCGGCCGTAACGACTTCGCCAGCAGGGTCCACTCGTGAATGCGCAGCGTCAGCTCACCTCGGCGAGAGCGCAGGGCTACGCCCTCGACCCCGAGCAGGTCGCCTAGATCCAGGTCGAGCAAACGCCGCATCCCTTCCTCGCCCAGCTCATCGACGCGTCCCTGGAGCTGGATCCGACCGGATCGGTCGACGAGGTCGAGGAACGCCATCTTCCCCTGGCCGCGCCGGGCGGCGAGCCGTCCGGCCACCCGATGCCGGGCATCGGTCTCCTCGCCGTCCTCGAGGTCCTCGTGAGCTGCTCGTACCGACGCGACCGGCTCGATCGCACCGAAGGAATGCGGAAATGGGTCCACACCCTGTTCGCGTAGTGCCGACAGCTTCTGCCGTCGCGCGGCGAAAACGTCGGCCGGCTCGTCGGCTTCGGAAGTCATGCCTATCGAGGCCCTCGGCTCGGGTGCCGGCCCGAGGCGGTCAGGAGACTTCGATCTTCTTGATCTTGAGGCGGCGTTCGCCCTTGGGGGTGGCGAACACGACCTCCTCGCCCTTCTTGCGCCCGATCAAAGCCTTGCCGACCGGGGATTCATTCGAGAGCTTCATCTCGGCGGGCTTGGCTTCGGCGGAGCCGACGATCGTGTAGGTGAGCGTCTTTCCATCCGCATCGACCACGTGCACCTTCGAACCGACGCGCACCACGTCTGTGTCGAGGTCGGACGCGTCGATGACCGTGGCCGACCGCAGCTTGTCCTCCAGCTGGGCGATCCGGGCCTCGAGCATCGCCTGCTCGTTCTTGGCGTCGTCGTACTCGGCGTTTTCCGAGATGTCGCCAAATTCACGCGCCTCCTTGATCCGAGCTGCCACCTCGCGCCGGCGCGTGGTCGACATATGTTCCAGCTCGGCCTTCAGGTTTGCGAGCCCTTCGGGAGTGAGGATGACGTCTTTTGGCATGTGGTGAGACCAGTCGGTTTAGGCAGAAAAAACCCCGCTCTTAGCGGGATTCGCTGCGCACGGTGCGCCGCTGGGCGGGCAAGTATAGAGCGAGAAAGCCGCTATTTCTGGATCTCCTCGGCCGTGCGGCGCGCACGATGTCAGCTGGTCGCCCGGCGGGCGACCAGCACTCGCGCATCCAGGCGCCTGCTAAGCGAGTTCCAGGCTGCTTGCGGGACATAGAGCCTCAACGCGAGGCCTGCGATCACGGGCACCACGGCGATCGCGTACGCACCGGCGCGCCAGTCAAGAGATATGTGGGAGATGATCGCCGGCGGGATCACGATCAGGAGCGCCGCCGAGCAGATACTGGTCAGCCAGGGCGTTCGCCGGGACTCATATGCCATGAGGGCAAGGAGGAACGGCGCGTGGTAGTAGATGTTGTCCCAGGGATCGAGGGCAGCTCGCAGCAGGAGCACAAAAGCAAGCAGCAGGAGGAGGCTGTCAACGTCGCGGGCAGGTGACCAGCGGCCGGCAAACCTCGTCATCCACCACAGCAGCGTGCACGCACCGCAGACGAGGACCAGATCGACGTGGGCGTTTCGCGCGATCCATGAGGTCGGGCCGAACCACCACAGAAGTTGGGGATAGAGGAAGGTGGAGCCGACCTGGCTCCCCAGCGTCGTCGCTGCGCCCGCGGGGGCAATCCCGTGCTGTCGTACGAGAATCGCTGGCACGAGGATCAAGCCAGCCGTCGTACTCATTACCAACAGCGCCCGCCGGTAGCCGCTCGGCAGCGCTGCGAGTACCACGGGGACAACTATCACCGCCCACGACTTGTTTGCGACCGCCAAGCCGATCAGCAAACCGGCCCAACCCGCGGCTCCCCGCTGGGAGAGCAGCACTGCAGCGATGCACAACACTGCGCCCAGGACGTCCTCGGGATGCCCGAAGATGACACACATCAGGATGATCGGGTTGAAAATGCAGAGCACCAATGGGCTGACTCGGCTGGAGATCCCGTGGCCGATGTGGCGCCGCGGCTGGACGGCGAGCCAGGAGCCGAAGATCACCGCAGCAATCAGGCACGGTAGGGCGGTCGCAAAATAGACAGCCTTGGGCCCACCTCCTAGCGCGCTAGCGACAAGCGCAAAGGGCGCTCGGAGGATCAACGATCCAAAGTACGCGGGCCCGAGTCGGAGGAACTCGACCACGTGGCGGTGAGCGAGCGCGCGGTAGGCTGGCCACGCCTCGACGAAGAAGTCGCATTTGCGTGCGAATCCCCCCCACTGGAAGACCACGCCGTAGAGAACGGCCGTGGTCACCGCGCTTCCGAGCGCCGCCACCCCCCACTGCGACCGAGCCCGGACATGCTCTGCCTGCTGCGACCGGGTGCGCAACCGCGATTCGTCGACCGGCTGATTCCCCCGCGGGAAGAAATAGGTGTGCACTGCCGTCTTGCCCCAATCCGTCGAACCGGTCCCCTCCTAACGTTGCACCTGATTTCTGACTGCGTCAAGGCCAGCCGCGCGGGGCGAGGGGATATTCCCTACCTTCGTCTAGCTCCGCGGCAGGCGTAGGTAGATCAAGGCGGAGGTCGAATGTGTCGATGATGGCTGTGAGATGGCCGAAGCGATCACTGCGTCGAACGTGCTTCCGCTGACGCAGCCGGGCTACACAACCACGCAGCCTTGCCTGACCGACGGGCTAGAACTCCGAATGGTCCCCGGCGTCGAATCCGAGCCGCAGCGCCTCTCGATCGTCATCCCCTGCCTCAACGAGGCGGAAACGATCGCCGAATGCGTCAGCCGGGCGCTCGACGCGCTTGACGCGAACGGGATCACCGGGGAGGTCGTCGTGGTCGACAACGGCTCCGACGATGGCAGCGGAAGCCTTGCCGCCGCGGCCGGGGCGCGCGTGATCTACGAGCCCGAGCGCGGATATGGAAGCGCCTACATGGCCGGCTTGGCCGCGGCCCGCGGCACGTACATCCTGATGGCGGATGCCGACCTGACTTACGACTTCAAGGAGACTCCCCACTTCCTGGCCGAGCTGGAAAGCGGCGCCGATGTGGTGATCGGCAACCGGATGAACAACATCCATCCGGGCGCGATGCCGTGGCACCACCGATATATCGGCAACCCACTGCTGTCCGGCTTCCTCAACCTGCTCTTCAGCACCGGCGTCGGAGACGCACACTGCGGCATGCGGGCACTGCGCCGCGACCTCCTCCCACAACTCGACCTGCGCACCACCGGGATGGAATTCGCCTCGGAGATGGTCATCCGCGCCGCCAAGGAGAAGCTGGACATCCGCCAATTCCCGATCGAGTATCACCCGCGTGGAGGCGTGTCGAAGCTGTGCAGCTTCCGGGACGGCTGGCGCCACCTTCGCTTCCTGCTCGTTCACTCCCCCACCCACCTGTTCATCGTTCCCGGGGCCATCATGGCCTTCCTCGGCGGACTCGTGGAGCTCGTGGTGGTCGCGCACCTTGGCTTCTTCGGGCGCGAGTGGGACATCCACGCCTTGATCGGCGGGGCGCTGCTCACGATCGTTGGAACCCAGGTCGTCGCGCTGGGCGTCTGCGCGCATGCCTACGGCACCTATTTCATGGGCGAGAAGGACAGATGGTTCGACCGAGTCAGGGCCCGGTACAGGCTCGAGCATGGCCTCATGCTGGGCGGCGCGGTCACGACAATTGGAGCCGCGCTGTTCGCCTGGATCCTGATCGAATGGATCTCCAGCGGGTTCGGGCGTCTCTCCCAAGACAACCTGGCCGTCGTCGCCGCAACCCTGATCATCGTTGGCATCCAGGCATTCTTCTCGTCTTTCCTGCTGTCGATCCTGGGCCTGCGCCGGCGCGACAACAACCTCCAGCGGGTGCGCCTCCACGGCGCCGAGTCGCCGGGGTCCGACGCTTAAGCGCCGCCGACGAGCCACCGCCTACACTCGCGGCGGCTGCCGCGGGCTGGCAACCTGCCCGCCGTGCGCATCTGCCTCGTCTATGACTGTCTCTTCCCTCACACGGTGGGAGGTGCCGAGCGCTGGTATCGCAACCTGGGCGAACGACTGGCATCCGAGGGACATCAGGTCACGTACCTGACCTTGCGCCAGTGGGAGCGAGGAGCCGACCCAGGCGTTGTCGGCGTTGACGTGCGGGCCGTTGGTCCTCGGATGTCCCTGTATGCCTCACCTGGCCGGCGTCGAGTGCTGCCCCCGCTCGTGTTCGGGGCGGGAGTGCTGTGGCACCTCGTTCGGCACGGCCGGCGCTACGACGCCGTCCACACTGCGTCGTTTCCCTACTTCTCCCTACTCGCCGCCACGGCCGCCCGGCCGCTGGGCTCGTACAGGCTGGTGGTCGATTGGCACGAAGTCTGGACGCGCGCCTACTGGCGCGAGTACCTGGGGCGCCTGGGTGGTGCGATCGGCTGGCTGGTCCAACTCGCGTGTGTCCGCTCGCCGCAACAGGCCTTCTGTTTCTCACGTCTACACGAGGCCAGGCTTCGCGATGCTGGGCTGCGAGGCGAACTCACCAGACTCTCCGGCGAATACGTCGGCCCGCTCCAAGTCTCGCCGACGGTCGCCACGGAGCCACTGGTGGTCTTCGCTGGGCGACATATCCCGGAGAAGCGGGTCCCGGCGATCCTGCCGGCGCTGCACGAAGCCCGCCGCGTGCTGCCCCAGCTACGCGCGTCGATCCTCGGAGATGGCCCGGACAGGGCCAAGGTCCTGCAACTACGTGGGGACCTGGGACTTGTTGACGTTGCCGAGGTCCCGGGCTTCGTCAGCGCCGAAGCGGTTCGCGACGCACTCGCGCGGGCGCTCTGTCTGCTCCTCCCCTCCCGGCGTGAAGGATATGGACTGATCGTGGTCGAAGCCGCATCACACGGAACGCCGAGCATCGTGGTGGCCGGACCCGATAACGCTGCCGTCGAACTCGTGGAGGACGGCGAGAACGGATTTGTCGCGCCCTCAGCTGCTCCGGCCGATCTGGCCGCGGCCATCTTGCGCGTTCATGCCTCCGCAGCGCAACTGCGCGAATCCACCGCCGCGTGGTTCTCACGCAACGCCCATCGGCTCTCGATGGAGGCATCGCTCGAGGTAGTACTGGGCGCCTACGAGCCGGATCCGAGTGCCCGCTCGTAGGTCCGAAGTGTGCCCGCGGCGGTCGCCGCCCAGGTGAACTGCCCAGCGCGCAGCCGTCCCGCCGCTCGGAGACGGTCGGCCTCCGCTCTGTCGGTCACCAGACGCTCGATCGACGCGGCGATCTCGGCCGGTGACTCCGGATCGAAGCGCAGCGCGGCGTCGCCCGCCACTTCCTCGAGCGCGCCACGGGCCGAGCAGGCCACCGGCACCCCGCGTGTCATCGCCTCGAGGACCGGCAGTCCGAAGCCTTCGTGCAAAGACGCACACACCAGACAGGCGGCGGCCGCATAGAGACCCTCGAGCTCTGCCGGCGTGATCCACCCGAGAAGGCGCACGTCCGAGCTGACCGCGAGCCGGGTGACACACCGTCGGAGTTCCTCCTCATAGGCGGTCGGGTAGCCCGGCGCAACCAGGATCGGCCGTCGCTCAGCTGGGATCAGGGCGATCGCCTCGATCACCCGCGCGATGTTCTTGTGAGGGCGCTTGGCCGACACGCTCAACACGATCGGCCGAGGGTCGCCGTCGAGCAGAGATCGTCTGAGCTCGGGCTCGCCGACCGGCTTGACGGCAGGCCTCCCTCCACTCCCTGCGGGAACGGCGTCAATCTTTCGCAGCGGCACACGTAGCAGCGTATGGACGTCTTGCCGGGTAGAGGCGGCATCCGTGATGATGCGATCTGAGCGATGCGCCGCGAGGGGCACGAGGACCCGCATTCCAAGCCCCCGAATACCCAGGTGTGCCTCCGGGACGAGGCGGTAGTGGAGGTCGTGAATCGTCACGATCCGGCGAAAACTGCCGGTGGCCGGAGCGGTGTTGGCCAGGCTGTGAAGAACGTCCACCCCAGCGCGGGCAGCCATACGCGGCAGCAGAGCTTGCTCTCCGCCCACCCACTGCAACCGGCTGCTGGCACTTACCGGAACGGTCACGGCCGGGATCAGGTTGCCCCAGGGGGCGTCATTCACCGCGGCGGCCTCTCGGTTCACGAACGCCGTGAAGTTCGCTTCCCATCCCGCGGCGACCAGCTCAGGGATCAGTTCCCGTGCGTACACCTCGGTCCCGCCGGTGGAGCCGGGGACGAGGAAGAGCAGATTGAGCCCGACATGCACGAGGGCAGCAGCGTAGCCCTCGCCGAACCTGCCAACCTCCAGCCGCTGATGCCCGCACCT
>Ga0335074_10015858_pt1 | contig 10601 bp, 8 predicted proteins | sample Lox_Sample_23_FD_206715 | JGI IMG/M metagenome (GOLD analysis project Ga0335074, IMG submission 206715) | Soil microbial communities from Loxahatchee National Wildlife Refuge, Florida, United States - Lox_Sample_2.3 | ecosystem: Environmental > Terrestrial > Soil > Wetlands | place: USA: Florida...
ACAGCCTAGTGCTATCGTCGGCTCTTTGAGGGATACATTAGTGGAGACTTATTCATAAAGCTGCATATGGTTAAGGTCGGGTGTAGAATACTCCAAATATGTAATAAGGCAAAACTTCTCTTGACTGACGATGTGGCCAACCTTCTTTACGGGCAGTGAGCCTAGGTTTTAGGTCGCTAGTTAAGGCACAAGGCTAAAAACCTCGCAAAAAATGGATTTTAGAGTTGCATCCTAAATTTCCGAATCGGGGAATCGAACCCCGGCCATCTGGTGATTGATTGAAAACCAGAGATCCTAACCGCTGGACCAATTCGGATCTTAACTTGATGTGAGACATATGATGATCTCATCTTCTCATTGATGAATATTGAAGAGGAGCCCGAGATCGGCTGTTGAAATTACATCATCTCAGCGACTTGACCATCTCAAAGCACACGACTCCCGACCATTTCCGGGCCCCAAATTGTAGGAAATAACAAATGGGATCGTTCCGTCTCTTAAAAAGACCAAGTTCTACCAAAAAGGAAGAACTCACCTTCGTTTTTGCGTGAAGTAGATAAGTTTTTGATGAATAGATAATATTGCGGCTGATACTGTATGATACACTTCCTATTTACATGGTTTCAATATCTTAACAAACCTGAGAAACGTCCCATTTCTTGGCAATTTTGTGTCGTGGACACTAGTCACAACATTCACTTTTTTTTCAGCAAGCCAGAGCAGATGAGTGTGTCGGTCGAGATCCGGGTAGAAAGCTCTGATATGGAATTCAGCGAAACTACACAGCCTGAGAGTATTCTGGTGGTTGGAAGCCCCGAAGGTAATCGAAAGTTCTCAATCAACCATTGACGGACGTACTGAGCGGGAGGTGATCCCCAGTTTGGAACCCAGCTATGGTCGGTTTTATGCCCTGTTGCTCAATGTATGGCAGCATTATCGGAATTCTGAAGTGGATATGTGGGTAATATATCGTTCTGAGCCCTAGCTTGGAACATATACGAACTCAAGAGTTAGCCCACTCCTTGTCAATGTACCCACGGCCTGCCCTGGGTACATTGACGAGGAATGGGATAATTCTTGAGTTCGTATATGGAGAGGCGCCAGAGAATTCAGGGATTCTACTCGTCGTTAGGGACCAAAATTTTTCTCGCAGGAGTTTGTACTGACAGCTTTTCTTTTACAGGGATGACGAACTATTCGGTTATGGATGCCCAGACCGTTCGGATCTTACCCGCATCGGCTATTTATATGGATCTCATGTTGAATCCGGAGCACCAGGAGGAGAGGATTGTGTTCCGGCTCTTTCGCAGTGTGCATAGGCAGGTGTTCTTCGATCGTCTGGAGGATTGGGCTAGAAGGATCGGAGGTATTCTTATAGACCCATACCATGATTTAATGGGTGTCGCATGTTCAGTTCGGATGAGTCGCAGGAGCAGCAGCGTGAAACTTGGGGGAAGGGAACTGCGATGAGGAGTTGTTGTCAGTAGCGTCCGGAAGCTTGTTGACCCCTTGGGAGAGGCCAGGTATGACAACGGTAGCGTATGTCTGCAGTAATGCCACTTTGCGAACGGTGTGTAATTTGATTGGCAAATAAATGGCACCTCTCGGGAGCCGATCGTCAGGGGTTCTCGGTTAAGGCACTGGTGATGAGGTTAGCCTCACCCACCACCAGCGCAAGAGGACAGGTTTTTGTACTTCCACAGCACCAGGTAAGTCCAGAGACAAAATTTATCGGGTCTATGGTGCGAACGACACCACACCGGGCTCGAAACTTGCAAAAAAAAGTTTTTTTTGATGAATAGTTAATATTAAGGCGTATGTACATCTTAGGCTCTTTACACCGTTGTCTATTTACATGCCTTCAATATTCTTTGTCTAAGGTCAACGACCATGTCTTGTTTTCCATATACGTAATCACCATTTTAGCGGCGTCCCAGAGCTAATCCAGTCCGCATCTTCAGATGTATGACGTATTTCATCCGTGGAACCGGAGTTTGTTGTCCTCAGAGAGGCTGCATATGGCGTTGTCGTGGCACCATGCTTGTCCAAATTGTTGTAGGGGGTTCGGTGCATTTTCGCGGCTAGGTTTCTGTTCCTTAGCTTTTTGATAGATGCTGTAGATGACTCGACGTATTTCATGCTTGATTTTGGCAAGAGTTGGGCCTAGGTCCCATTCAATTTCTGCGTGTGTGTTATGTTCACGGCTCGACCAAATCGCTGTGGCTCTTCTTTGTGCAATGGTGTAAACAACCGCTGAGTGCCAAAGTGTGAGTCGGGCCTTCAGAGGCTTTGGCAGGGTTTTTCCTGCTTCGGGGAAGCAGAGGACAATGTTGTAGAGTGACAGATCCAGGTGGGAGGTATACTTGAGTGTGGGGTCACTCAGCAGGAGTTGAAGAATAGATAGAGATTGGTGCCAGATATTTTGTACAGGAGGACAGGTACAGAAAGCGTGTTCCGCTGAGTCTTTGACCGCGCAGGTGGCACATAGGTCAATTCCCCATTCTTGGGGTACGGGGACGTCTTCCTCGTCCTCAGGTTCAAAACCGAAGGTCGGGGTTTCATGGGAGGGTTCGCCGTTAGTGTCATCCTCCCCGTTAGGTAGGGAGGGCGGCTCCCCTTGCGGGTTGTTGTCATGGCTATTGGTAAACTTTGGCTTCCAGGGGAGAAGAGGGCGTCGGTGTAGCAGGCGCCAGTAGGCTGAGTAATGTCCGTTTGGCCTATCTTTCCACATATGCACTTTCCATGCCAATTTCCACCTCTTTTCCTTTACCTCGGCATTAATCCCTTCGTCACCTTCGAAAGTCCAATCTGGCTGTAGGATGTCAGGGCTCGTCTGGTAGAGCCTTGCTTTTTTAACCGTATATTCCTTTAATGGCATGCCGGCCATCGTAAGATGCTTCCATGGGATCCTGTTCTCTAATTTTAATTCTTCTGTCCTGCGGGGCCGGGAATTAATGTTTTCTAGTCGCGCCTTAAGATCGCGGTCTAGCCAGGTGTAGTAGACATGCCATTTCCGGGTTAGTCCGGTGAACCCCCGTTTAATATTCGTAAATTGTGACTCGGTTAGCTGTTTCTCATATCTTCGGTCGACTAGATATTCGCGGAATGTATCAGCGTCCGGTAGCCTCAGATGTGGTCTTTCTTCTCCTTCTTCTGTATGGGTGTGGTAAAACAGGATGTCTCTGAAGGTCGTTATGCCCCCAATAGTTTGGAGTGCGTGACGGCATAGGTCGTGCGGACCATCTCGCAGTCTGGCCTCAGTCTCCTGACCTATCTCTCCCGCATCCAAAACGGGAGTGTATTTGCTTAGGCCAGGCAGATCGTAGGGTACACTGAGGATCTCGGAGTTCGAGTATTTAGACCAATCTCTGTCGAGGTCCAGGTCGAGCTGCAGAATTGTCGTGAAGATGCGTTTCCAGAATGGGGTAATTTTGCATAGAAAGTCTCTCAGATGTTTTCCAGTATTCGATGTGTATTGCACTCCTCTCGACGATAAGGCTCTCTGAAAGAATCGTGATTTTTTTCCGACTTTGCCGGCTACTAATTCACTCAATCCCAATCCATGGGTCGCAAGGGTGTGGGCTAGACCTAGCCTAAAGCTAGCACCAATGTCGTCCTCAGCGCATATGAGGCGTGCTATCATCTTACCGTTCATTGCTCGAAACATGTGTAAAGGGTGGATAAGGCCCAAACCGCCTTGTATTTTGGGATAGCAGACGTACCGAAACTGTATTGCCATACGGGTCGAACGAAAAACGAGTGGGGCCAAGACCCGGCCCACTTGAAGGTGATAGTCCGGCGGCAAGGGGCAGACTTGGGTAGCATGCCACAACTTACTCATGGCATAGCAATTTGCTACATGGACCCTCCCCAGTTCCGACAAATCGGATCGGCTCCACTGCATTGCCGTTCCTCTTGCGCTATTTAGGATCTTTATTAGGTATTTGGTAGGAATTTCTTCATCGAGGCGAAAAGGACACCCCAATTCCACAAATTCTTCGTTCGACGGATGGGTCGGATATGAGATATCGTGATGCCAATGTCCTCTGGATTCCACCTTTCCGGAGGGGCCGGGAAAGAGTGCTAGGCTTTTCATCTCATTTACTTTTCCATTGGAAGCTGCCTCGTAATCCATTAGAACATTCGATAATGAGTCGAGTTTCTTTTCTGAGTCTAAGGGGATTGTCAAATTATCGGCATATGACATCGGCCAAATTGTTGCACTTTCATCCAAGAGGGGCGAGTGGACTTTTATACAGACCCCTTTCTTCTGGAGGGCATCCAGCACTGGTTGGATGCTGATAATGTATAGCAGCACGGCTAGCGGGTCTCCTTGGAGAACTCCAGTATAGAGGCAGACGAAATCGGAAATGACGTTGTTTATTGCATATTGAACAGTTGGACGGACGTAGTATTGTTTTATTGTATTGACAAAAGGCTCGGGGAAACCGTATTTCCTCATGGAGTCGTATAGATACTTCCGTCTAACTCGGTCGTACGCTTTTTCTTGGTCAAGGAAGAGGATTACCGTTTCGGGGATGAGGCCATAATTGGCAAAGGAACAGGTCAGCATCACCATCATGACGCTGTCGATCAATTGTCGCTTGGGGAGGAATGCCGTTTGGAGCGGCGTAGCGATCGCCTGCACGTGCGGGGTTATGCGGTTTGTCATTGCTTTTGCGTACCACCTCAGGTCCGAGTTCAAGATTGAAATTGGTCTGTAATTTATGAGACGTTGTCGATCACCTTTCTTGAAAAGGAGAGTTCCTGCGAGAGTCGGGAATGGGGTCGGGGGCGGTGGATGATTCCAATTACGTATCGCGCTCTGGAAGAAGGGTGTGATGAGATCCTCAACGATTTTCCAAAGCTCAAAAGGAAGACCATCGTCTCCCGGAGCTGAGTATGGGTGGCATTGCTGCAGAGCCACATGTAACTCCTCGCTAGTGATAGGAGGGATCAATTTTCGGGCAAACCGGTCGGTCATGGTGCAATATGTCAGGCTGAGAAGACGCTCCGCTGCTGGACGATCGTACCTCCGAGATTCGGTGTAGAGTTCTTGGAAGAAGTTTTGTACCTCCGATAGTATTCCCGGTATGTCAGTGGTGAAATCTCCATTTGCAGTTTTGAGACAGTTGATTTTGTTTGACTTTCCCGTCTGCGGGAGAGAGGTGGCAGTTGTGAGGTCATATTCGTCGCGAAACAGGGGGTGTTGGTGCTTGAATTGATCCTCCACCTCTTGGAGCTTATAGAGGCGGCGCAATTCGTTGAGATACTGCATGTACTTTTCCCGTTGCTCTGGGATGTCCCAATCAATGTTCTCAATGTTGTTACGGATATCTTTGATCAAGATTTTGTATCCCTTGTTTTTCGGCCCGTATGGGCCTGCGAGCTTTTTAGCGGCAGCCCGTATCCGGGTCTTGAGGTCTGCCCAGTCTGCCATAGTGGGACGTCTTGGATAATGAGGGAGAACTTCTTCTAGAAATTTGCGGACATCCGACTGAAATTTGGGGTCAGTTGTCACTGCGGTATGTAAGTGCCAGCGGCCAGTTCCTTGTTCTTGTTCTTCTCCTTCGAGCTCTATTTTGACAAAGGCGTGATCTGACGAGGAACAGACATGGTAGTCACATGTTTGAAGAAGGTCCTTAAGCGAGGTGGATATTAGGGCATGATCGATTCGGGAAAGGGAAATCACTTTTCCTTTTTCAACATGAGGTCGGGAAAACCTTTCCAGAGTGGGGTGGAGAAGGCGGAAGGCGTCTGTTAACCCGGCCTCAATAAGCTGGGGTGCTAGTACAGTTCGCCATGTCCGGCCTGATTCGGACATATAGCGGCTGTCCTTAAGCCTTTTATAGTCCAAGGTTACATCGGGGAAGTCGTTGAAGTCGCCCATCAGAATTGCAGGCTGCTCTCCGAGCGTTCTGAGATCGAGGCCATCATCTAGAAAGAAATGGCGCCTGGGCACAGGCTTGGCTGGTGCATACACGGATTGGATGATCAGGCAGTTATTGTTGATGCGTAAGGAGGGGGGTACTTTAATTTTGGCGCGAATATATCTATCAGTGATGGAATATTCCAGAATATCGATAGATTTATTATAAAAATATATAGCATTTGAGTGAGATACAAGAGCAGTATGAAAACCAAACATCGCAGAATCCGACCTTCTGCCAGAGATAAGACCTTTTTCCGGATAGTGCGCTTCCTGTAGCATAAGAATATCAGGATTGAAATCTTCGACTTGACCGGCAAGTTCATTTGTGAGCCCTCTAGGGTGGTTAATAGAGATAATGGTAAAAGGGAGGAACATACATAGTCGAATGCGTCTAGGGACGTTTTTCAGTATTGCGCCTCTTTGATTCCCTAGTCGGGAGAGCATGCGGATCTTGGGCGGTGACTGCTCTGACGCCAGACCTAGTGCGCTGTGCCTGAACGTGAGGGTCGTGGGTGGGTTCTTCTGGGTTGGTAGGGGGAGTTGATGAGAATTCCGAAGGAGGAGCAGTAGATGACCCAGGCCCGTTTTCGCTGGTGAGGAGAGGATTGTTATTAGTCGGAGCTCCAGGATTCTGGGGGCAATCTTTTTGAAGGTGGTCAGTCGATCCGCAGACACGGCAGCGTTTCCTGCGCCTGTCTTGGGGGCATTGATCCTTGAGATGAGGCTTCCCATTGTTGCGATCCTTGCACTTGTTGCAGTGCTCGAGGCGGCCCCGATATTCGAGAGGGAAGACAAAGTCGTTGTAGCGGAAAAACCCAGGAAGATATGAGGAGACGGTTGGGTTAGGAAAAAGTCGTACCGCTGCCCGAAGAGCACCGACAAAACGTGGATGTTCGTCAAAGATGAGCTTGGTAAACTCGCCGTAGATATCGGTGACTTTGACCCTGAAACCGGGAGGCAATGAGGTTTGCCCGGAACCCGCTTCGATTTGTACGGCAAGTTGCTTAGCAATTTCCTGGACGCCGGGGACGTCGAGGCATGGCAGTCCAAGGACCATGATTGTAATGATGTTGGTGGTCCTATTGGAGTTGAGGTCCTCTGGGACCAAGGGTTGGCCGTTGATAAGAAGTTGATGTTGCTTCTCGAAGAGGGCTTGAAGGAAGTCATAGTCCTCGACATGTAGAAGAATGGAGCGGCCATCCGGCATAGAGATGGTAGGTTTACTTTTGTCAGATTAGGGAGTATTGGGGGGTGGTACGCCGCTTTGAATTTTTCTGCACCGAGCATAGTGTGGACTTGGGTCAACACGGTGTTGGTGATGAAGGTGACAGTCTTGATCTTGGTGTCCGCTTCCCTAGGTGCATTGGGGAGGGAAATAGGGGGTTTGCGGAGTCGGATTGACATAGAGGGTAGACCGTTCTGCGTTCCCCTGTGGTCGGGGAGTTCAAGGTAGGGGACGGTGGGAGCCTCTTCTGTTTCTGTGACAGGGTGGACATGAAGGTAGAGGCGTTCGGCCGGAGGAAGGGGGTCTGTCTCCGACGTTGCAGGAGGGAGATTGAGGTGATCGATGTCCATAGTATCTTGCGGCGCTACTTGCACTGACACTTCGGCGCTTGAAGCTTCCATTGTTCGTGATAACTGGCTGAGAAAGTATTTTTTTTTTTTTATTTTTTTTTTTTTTTTTTTTTTTTTTTTTGATTTTTTTAATTTTTTATATTGGTTTTTTTTTGTTATCAAAGCAGTCAGGATAGTGGGTGATGTCTGAAGTTTGCTGGCTCCGGGGACATGCGCATTGTCGGTCTTATATGTATCGCTATTGAGGACTATCGTTGCAATGGTCACCCGATTGGGAAACATTGGGACTCGGAAGTTTGGGAGCGTGGCTAGGCCTCGGTTAAATTTGGGCCCGGGCGTGCCTGGCCCACTGATGATTTAGACAGGTAGATCGTGGCTTTGAAGCCAATGGGGTGGTCAGGCGCGCTGATCGGCGGTGGTGGCAACGCAATTGCCAGAAGCGTAGTTCGCCCGTGCTATCGGGAAATCTTTTGCGGATGTGAGGCGTGACGCAACGAGGAGTCCGTGCTGCCCGTGTCAGGAGGCTGCATCGGGACTTGGCCAGGTCGGTGAGGGTCATGGGTTTGATCGCCGGTGGGGGAGGTTAGTTGATAATGACCAGGTCATCCGTCGTTTGTGCTGAGTTGTTTTTGGGTGTGGGGACCGACTTGAGTTACCCCGGACTGTTGCGACATTGTGGATGGATTGTGGTGGGGGAGATCCTTCTCACCGCCTGTTGTGTTCGGGTGACCGAGGTACGTTGATTTCAGACCATGCCTGATAGGGTCAGGTGGGATTGGGAGGCTGTTTGGTTGCATCACTCTCGGTTGCGGCCTGGCATTTGTAATATTCCGGTGTTCCACGCGATGGGGCAGGTCAGTGCTTCAGTCGCATGACTGGAAGTTTGTGAGTATGGCGTGCGTTGGGGGGTAGGGTGGTAGTCACTTTGGCCCAGGGCCCCGTCCTCTGGTCAACAATTTTCTTTTCTTTTTGTTTTCGGGGGTGATCCGATGCCGCTCATCGGTCGGTCGTCTGACCTGGTTCCAATTCTCATACAGAGGCATGTGGGTGGGCTAGGTGGAGTTACCGTAATCTTAGAGCGTGCCCAAGGTAGAGTGTTCGGGGGGCCATTGCCGTGGGGAGACATTCCGTAGTTGTGGTTCTGAAGGGCGGTGGTCGTCGCAGGTAGACCGTTTGTGTGTAGTCTATACTGTGGGTACATGGCGAGTCTCGAGAGAACATCTGAGGAGCAGGTTGAAATTCAAGTCGAGGTTTCTGAGACAGAGTTTACAGGCAGTACGCAGTCTGAGGATGTAGCTGTTGGGAGTCCTGATATAATCGAGAGCTCTCAGCCCACCATCGATGCTTGTGAGTATGTCGAGCGTGAGGTGACGCCCAATCTGGAGCCTCTTCTTGAAAGATTCTATGTACCGTTGGTCAACGTCTGGCGACATTACCAGAATCGAGTCGTAGGCGGGTGGATAGAACTTTACCGGTCTGCTGCCCAGCTCGGTATTCAGTGTCTTGTGAGGAGGAGCGGGATAACCATGGAGTTTGTGTATGACAAACCTGAGGAAAATTTTGCGGTTCTACTTGAAGTTCGGTAATCTATCCTCCCCGGATTTACTGACGAGGTGAGACAGGGCGAATTGTTTGGGTATGGGAGGTACGGGGATGTGAACGCCGAGCGAATTGGGTATATTTTGTTACGCAACCTGGGGGGTGAAGAGGAAAGGATTGATTTCCGCTTCTTCCGTAGCGTCCATAGGGAATTGTTCTTTGATCGCTTAGACGTCAGTATATGGCGAATGGAGGTTACGGTACCGAGAGCTTTACCGCACCCGGTGGAGATGTTCGGGTTTCGGATGTTTGATGCCGACGAGTCTCAGGACCGGCAGGTTCAGATTTGGGGCGACTGGAACTTTCATGAGGAGTGGACATCAGTGACCCTTCCGGGGAGTTTGTTGACTTCATGGGAGAGGCCAGGATTGGCGTCCTTGGCCTATGTTTGGGCTGTGATGCCACTTGCTGATGGGGCGTTTAATTTGATGGATGATTCTGAGCTTGTGCAGCGTGCATATTTATTGTAGTATGGTAAAATAGTACTGAAGTTGTATACATATACCTTGTACGTTTATGTAGGAATGGAATTAGCAAGGACGGTATATCCCTACTCATGTTTGGTGCCTTATCGACGTTGTCTCTGCGCTGTCTCGAGCGACGTGGGAGTGTGGATCACCGATCGGCGGTGATCGGGGAACCAAACGAAGCAAGAGGGTACAGAGTACTACGCTAGCGCCTTGCATCCTATCTGGATACATGCGCCCCAAGTTTGAAAATAGTTTAGAAGTAGTTTGCCCTGTCCAGGACCCCAAATAAAGGGCGTCCTCTCATCGGGCGATGTTAGCGAGCCATATGATCGGCCCGGGGTTCTCGGTTAACGCACTGGTGATGAGGTTAGCCTCAGCCGCCACCAGCGCAAGAGGGCAGGTTTTTGGTACTTCCACAGCACCAGGTAAGTCCAGAGACAAAATCTATCGGGGTCTGAGGTCCGAACGACACCACACCGAGCTCGAAACTCGTAAAAAAAACTTCAAGAGTTCCATGTGGGACTCGAACCCACAACCCCCAGATTTCAAAGTCACGTGTTTAGAAGTCTGGTGCGCTACCATTGCGCTAATGGAACCTCTCGTAAGCAGAACTCGTAAAAGAGGGCATAAATCACGGGCCGGGGATTGGTTTAAATTCAAATCTTAGATCGACGTGCCTTTTTCAAGCATCGGAAAGTTCAGTAATTTTTCAAGCATCTGCGTCTAGTATTTTCCATTGATGACTGGCCATAGGTTGGCCGTGTCAAATTCAATTGGCAAATATGCTATTCGAATGCGTGCTGCTTTCTCGGTATGCTTTATTTGTGACATTGCTAATTGTAGTCCCATCCGTACTGGTTTCGAGGACTTCAATACAGGAGTCTTGCATCCCTCAGATTGTACAATCCATAATTATGTTGAGACTGACCTGAAGCAATGGTTCTCAAAGCCAAACAATTCCCGCTTCTCCGCTTGAGAAACCTACGGTAGAGTTTCGAACTCCATTACAGCCTATCTATATGACT
>Ga0335074_10015859_pt1 | contig 10601 bp, 11 predicted proteins | sample Lox_Sample_23_FD_206715 | JGI IMG/M metagenome (GOLD analysis project Ga0335074, IMG submission 206715) | Soil microbial communities from Loxahatchee National Wildlife Refuge, Florida, United States - Lox_Sample_2.3 | ecosystem: Environmental > Terrestrial > Soil > Wetlands | place: USA...
GCCAAGCGGACTGACATCAGGTTCGTGCTTGGGGGTGCCGGGATGAAGGAGATGGTGAAGCGGGTGATGGACGGCGATAAGATGGTGCCGGCGGACGTGTTGTATCCGCCCAGCATGATCAAGACGGCGATGGCGGTTACTGCGGCCCATTTTTATGGGGACGCGCCGATCGAGGGTACTTACATAGTGGGTTCGCCACTGATCACGCGGCAGAACGCGAAGCAGTACTATGACCCGAACTCGCCATTTTAGTACCTTTCGTGCGCTGGGGAGACTGACTTGGAGGTATTGGCATGAAGACCATCAAAGGCCCGGCGATCTTCCTCGCGCAATTCGCGGGCGATGTGCCGCCGTTCAACAGCTTGCGGGCAATCGCCGGGTGGGCAGCGGGGCACGGCTATAAGGGCGTGCAGATCCCTTCATGGGACGGGCGCCTGTTCGATCTTGCTCGCGCCGCCGACAGCAAGGATTACTGCGACGAGGTGAAGGGCGTGCTGACGCAGGCCGGGCTTACGCTGACCGAGCTTTCGACCCATCTGCAAGGCCAACTCGTCGCCGCGCATCCAGCCTATGACGCGTTGCTCGACGGATTTGCGCCGGCGGCGGTGCATGGCAGCCCGTCGGCGCGGCAGGAATGGGCGGTCGATCAGTTGATGAAGGCGGCGCGTGCCTCGCGGAACCTAGGCCTTACCGCGCATGCGACCTTTTCCGGCGCGCTGGCCTGGCCGTTCCTGTATCCGTTCCCGCAGCGGCCGGCCGGGTTGATCGACACCGCCTTCCAGGAGCTGGCCCGTCGCTGGCGACCGATCCTCGATACATTCGATGCCGCCGGCGTCGATGTCTGCTACGAGATTCACCCCAGCGAAGACCTGCACGACGGCATCACCTTCGAGATGTTCCTGGATCGGGTCGGCGGGCATGAGCGCGCCAACATCCTGTACGACCCGAGCCATCTGCTGCTGCAGCAACTCGACTATCTCGGGTTCATCGACCTCTATCATGAACGCATCCGCGCCTTTCACGTGAAGGACGCGGAGTTCAACCCCACCGCGAGGGTCGGCGTGTATGGCGGCTATCAGCCGTGGATCAATCGTGCCGGCCGGTTCCGTTCTCTGGGAGACGGGCAGGTGAATTTCGGCGGCATCTTTTCCAAGCTGGCGCAATACGATTTCGAAGGCTGGGCCGTGCTGGAATGGGAATGCTGCATCAAGGATTCCGAACGAGGCGCGCGCGAGGGCGCTCTTTTCATCCGTCGCCATATCATCGAGGTAACCGGCAAGGCGTTCGATGATTTCGCCGCATCCGGCGCGAATGAAGGGGCCAATCGCCGGCTCCTGGGGCTGACGCGATGACGGTCCCACGCCGCTTGCGGCTGGGCATGGTGGGCGGTGGACGCGGCGCGTTCATTGGCGGCGTGCACCGGATTGCCGCGCGGTTGGACGATCAATACGAATTGGTCGCCGGTACGCTCTCCTCCGATCCGGAGCGTGCGCGGCAGAGTGCCGCCGACCTGCAGATCGCGCCCGAGCGCAGCTACGGTAGCTTCACCGAGATGGCCCAACGCGAAGCCGCCAGGTCCGACGGCATCGATGTCGTTGCGATCGTCACCCCGAACCATCTGCATCACGCCGCGGCGCGGGCTTTCCTCGACGTAGGCATCCACGTGATCTGCGACAAGCCGATGACGCGCACGGTAGAGGAGGCCGAGGATCTCGCCGCGGCCGTCCCTCGGAGTAAGTGCGTGTTCGTGCTGACCCACAACTACACGGGCTATCCGATGGTCCGGCAGGCCCGTGAGATGGTCGCCGCCGGCGAGCTCGGCGCGATCCGCGTGGTGCAGGTCGAATATCCGCAGGCCTGGCTGACCACGCACCTGGAAGCGACCGGGCAGAAGCAGGCGGAGTGGCGCACCGATCCGGCCCGCAGCGGGGCGGGCGGCAGCCTGGGCGATATCGGCACCCATGCGTTCAATCTGGCGGAGTTCGTCACCGGGCTACGGTGTGCGGAGCTGGCGGCTGAGCTCAGCATCTTCGTGCCCGGCCGGCGGCTGGATGACAACGCGCAGCTTCTGCTGCGATTTGCCGGTGGTGCGCGCGGTGCGCTGTGGTCGAGCCAGGTCGCGCCGGGGAACGAAAACGCGCTGCGCATCCGCGTCTATGGCGAGAGGGGCGCGCTGGAATGGGCGCAGGAATCGCCGAATCGGCTTGTGCACGCGCCATTCGGTCAGCCGCGGCGATTGATCACACGGGGCAGCGAAGCCGTTGGTCCGGCTGCTGCTCATGCGACGCGGATTCCGGCTGGGCATCCGGAGGGGTATCTGGAAGGTTTCGCTCAGCTTTATCGCGATGCCGCCGAACTGATCAGAGCGCGCGAGGAGGGGCGGGTGCCGGATCCGAACACGATGCTGCTGCCGGGCGTGGATGACGGGGTGCGGGGCGTGCGCTTCATCGCCACGGCGGTGGCGTCGTCGCGGGCTAACGCGGCGTGGACGACACTGGCAGAATAGTCAGTGAATCGCGACAGAGCGCTGAGGGAGCGGTGGCGAAATGCGCTTCGCCTTTCGGCCCCACGTGACCGCGTAGGGCGGAAAACCAAAGCGCATACCGCCACGCGGCTCGTCATGAAGGTGTGGGATGCGCCCACCCGGCTGTTCCATTGGGCGATCGTCGTGCTGGTCTTCATGAGCTGGCTGACCGCGCACGAAGACTGGATGGATTGGCACGTATGGTGCGGCTATTCGGTCTTTGCTCTGTTGCTGTTCCGGTTCGCCTGGGGGTTCGTCGGCAGCGACACCGCACGATTCCGTCGGTTCGTGCGCAGCCCGATCGCGGCGCTGCGGCATCTCGCGGAGTTCCGTCGCCACACGCCAGACACCGAGATCGGCCATAACGCCGCCGGCGGCTGGATGGTGCTGGTGCTGCTTGCGCTGCTGGCGCTGCAGGTGGCAACCGGTCTCTGTGCCAACGATCAGGTGCTCACCGAGGGTCCGTTCGCCGAGGCGGTCGGCCAGGACGCCAGCGACTGGCTGAGCCACATCCATGTGCTGAACTTCAAGGCGATCGAGGCGCTCGTCGCGCTGCACGTCGCCGCGGTTCTGCTCTATGCGATGGTCAAGCGGCACAACCTTGTCGGCCCGATGATCACCGGCAAGAAGCGGCTGCCGAGGACGTTGCTTCAGCCGCGGATCGCCAATCCGCTGCTGGCGGTGGCGATCCTGGCGGTCGCCGCCGGAATCGTGATCTTTATTGCAACCTGGTGGGCGCCTACTTAGCGCGGAACTTGTCGTGACAGGCCTTGCACGCGCCGGCCACGGTCTTGACCTGGGCGTCGAACCCGGGCGTGTCGTTCGCCTTGGCGAGTTGCGTCAGCTTGTCGGCCGCGGCGATGAAATTGGCCGCCGCCTGGTCGAAGCCGGCGCGATTGGACCAGATCTCCGGGCGTGCCTTGGTGTTGTTGCCGTGGTCGCTGCCGGGCGGGAAAGTGGTGGGGAACTGCCGCATCCAGCGCGCCATGGCAGCGGCCGACTTGTCGAACGCCTTCGCTTCCACGTGATGTTTGACGCCTTCGTCGATGCCGGTGAACGTACCGGCGAGCAGGTCCTGCCCGGCCTGGCGCGTTTCGATGATGTTGAACGCCGGATCCTGGGCGCGCGCCACGCCCAGGATGCCGGCCACCGCTATCCCGAGCAGCGCCAGTCTCGTTCTGTTCATCCTTGTACCACTCCCCTGTTCATGCCCCTGGCCGCATCTTGCATTGTCTGACCCAGGGCGCCAGCACGAATCGCGCCGCCCTCGGTCGAAGTCCTGAAGGAGGGCGCATGGCCCCGATCCGTGCCGTTGCTGTGTTCTGCGGCTCCCATGCCGGAAATGATCCGGCGTTCCGCGCTGCTGCCACGGCACTCGGGCGCGGCGTCGCTGCAGCGGGGATGCGCCTGGTGTTCGGCGGTGGGCGGATCGGGCTCATGGGGGCGCTGGCCGACGCGGCGCTGAGCGCGTCCGGGTGGGTGACCGGGGTCATCCCGGAGTTCCTGACCAGACGGGAGGTGGCGCATAGCGGGATTTCCGAGATGATCGTCACCGACAGCATGCACAGTCGCAAGCAGCGCATGTTCGAGTTGTCAGACGCGTTTGTCTCACTGCCTGGTGGACTGGGGACGCTGGACGAGACGATCGAGATCATCACCTGGCGGCAGCTCGGTCTGCACGATAAGCCGGTGCTGCTCTGTGACGTGGCGGGTGCGGCGCGGCCGTTGCTGGCGGCGATCGACGCTGCGATTGCAAGCGGCTTCGCGGCACCGTCAGCGCGACAGCTTGTCGAGGTGATGCCGGGCGTGCCCGCCACGTTGGAGCGGCTGGTCGGTGCCGATGTCCAGGCAAGCGGCGAGGCGGCACGGATGTAGGTCGTTGCGCGGCGGTCGAATGAACGTTCCGTGTGATACGGAATGCGTCGTTGCCGGTGTCCGCGCGAAAGCTTGCGCCCGCGCGCGAGTCCCCAGCCGCATCCCATCATGGCCGGCCAGGACGTTTTGAAGGCAGGCCGTAGGGGGGTGAGTGCCGCCAGTGGTGTTACGCAGGCTCGACGAAGCGGTCGAGCACGCGTTTGTCGCCGGCTCGGTCGAAAGCGACGTCCAGCCGGTCGTCCTCGGCGGCGGTCACCGTGCCGTAGCCGAATTTCTGATGGAACACGCGGCTGCCCACCGGGATCGCGTCCTCCCGAGCAGGACGAGATGGTTGCTCCCATGCTTCCACCACCCGGGTTCGCCGGGCGACAAGCGGGAACTGGCCGGTGAACATGGTAGGAGCGGTCAGCCGCGCCTCGCGCGCAAGCGTCGCCGCTCCGGTGCGCTCGATCTCCGCATCAGGCAGTTCGTCGACGAAGCGGCTCGGCATGCTGCTCTGCCAGTTCGCGTAAATCCGGCGATTTGCCGCGTAGCTGACGATGGCACGACGACGCGCTCGGGTCAGCCCGACGTACGCAAGCCGCCGTTCCTCCTCCAGCGCCTTGAGGCCGGACTCGTCCAGCGCACGCTGGTTGGGGAACAGCCCTTCCTCCCAGCCGGGCAGGAAGACGGTGTCGAACTCTAGTCCCTTGGCACCGTGCAGCGTCATCAACGAGACCCGGTCCCCCTCGGCATTCTCCTCGTTCTCCATCACCAAGGAGACGTGATCCAGGAAGCCGGCCAGCGTTTCGAAATCGGCCAGTGCGCGGACCAGTTCCTTCAGGTTCTCGAGCCGGCCCGGAGCTTCGGGCGACTTGTCCTTCTGCCACATCTCCGTATAGCCGCTCTCGTCGAGCAGGGTCGCGGCGGTCACCACGGGGCCGTCACGGCCCAGCATCTCCCGCCAGCGGGCGAAGCCGCGCAGCAGGTCGTCAACGGACGACTTCACCTTGCCCCTCAGCGCGCCGTCGGCGACGAGCTTAGCGGCTGCATCCAACAGCGGGATACCAGCCACGCGTGCCGTCTCGTGCATCGTCCGCAGCGCCGCCTCGCCGACGCCGCGGCGCGGGACATTCACGATCCGCTCGAACGCCAGGTCGTCGGCCGGCTGGACGACGATCCGCAGATACGCGATGGCATCACGGATCTCCTGGCGCTCGTAGAAACGCAGTCCGCCGATCACCCGATAGGGGATGCCGAGGACGATCAGTCGCTCCTCGAAGGCGCGGGTCTGGAACCCCGCGCGCACCAGCACCGCCATCTCGGCCAGCGGATGGCTGTCGCGGCGCAGCGCCTCGATGCGCTCGCCGACCATCCGGGCTTCCTCGTCGGAATCCCACAGTGCGATGACGCTGACCTTCTCGCCGTTGGCGGCATCGTTGCGGCCCGGGCGAAGCGTCTTGCCGAGCCGGCCCTGGTTATGCGCGATCAGCCCCGAGGCGGCGGCAAGGATCGGCGCGGTCGAGCGGTAGTTTGCCTCCAGCCGGACGATCTTCGCGCCGGGAAAGTCCTTCTCGAAGCGCAGGATGTTCTCGACCTCGGCGCCGCGCCAGGAATAGATCGACTGGTCGTCATCGCCGACGCAGCAGATGTTGTGGTGCGACTGCGCCAGCAGCCGCAGCCAGAGATACTGCACCAGATTGGTGTCCTGGTACTCATCGACCAGAATGTAGCGGAAGGCGCGGTGATACTGCGCCAGCACGTCCGGTTGGGCGCGCAGGATCTCCGTCATGTGCAGCAGCAGGTCGCCGAAATCGGCCGCGTTCAACGAGGCGAGCCGGGACTGATACGCCTCATAAACGACGCGCGACCGCCCGGCGGCAAAGTCGCTGTCCTCTGCTGGGGTAATCCGGGCCGGCGTCAGGCCGCGATCCTTCCAGCGCTGGATCAGCCCCATCATGGCCGCGGGCGCCCACCGCTTGGTGTCGATGCGCTCGGCCTCCATCACCTGCTTGAGCAGCCGAAGCTGGTCATCGGCGTCAAGAATGGTGAACGACGGCGACAGCCGCACATATTCCGCATGCCGGCGCAGCATGCGGGCACAGAGGGCGTGGAATGTGCCGAGCCAAAGCCCCTCGGCCGGGCGGCCGATGATGGCGCTGACCCGCTCGCGCATCTCGCGCGCTGCCTTGTTGGTGAAGGTGACGGCCAGCACCTGGCCAGGCCAGGCCCGGCCGGTGACCAGGATATGCGCGAACCTGGTGGTCAGCACCCGGGTCTTGCCGGTCCCCGCGCCGGCCAGCACCAGCAGCGGGCCATCGAGAGTCTCCACCGCCTCGCGCTGCTCGGCGTTCAGCCGTGCCAGGTAGTCGGTCATCAGGTCGGGCTGGATCGGACCGGTCGCACCCCGAGTATATGGGCAATCGCGTAGGTCAATTCCGGTCGGTTCAGCGTGTAGAAGTGGAACTCATCCACGCCGTTGGCCTGCAACAGCCGCACCTGCTCGGCCGTGACGATTGCCGCCACCATACGGCGGATCTCCAGGTCCTGGTCGGTGCCCTCGAACATCCGGCCCAGCCAGTCGGGAACATCGATACCGGACATGGCAGCCATGCGCCGCAGGCCGGCCGGATTGGTCACCGGCATGATGCCGGGCACGATCGGCGCGCTGATGCCGGCGGCCAGGCAACGGTCGAGGAAGCGCAGGAACACCGAGGTATTGAAGAAGAAATTGGTGATTGCGCGGGTCGCCCCGGCATCGAGCTTGCGCTTGAGGTTGTCGAGATCGGCATCCGGGCTCAGTGCCTGGGGATGGGTCTCCGGATAGGCCGCCACCGAGATCTCGAACTCGGCCACCCGCCGGAGCCCGGCAACAAGGTCCTCGGCGTAGTGATAGCCATCGGGATGCGGCTCATAGACGCCACTGTCTGCCGGCGGATCGCCGCGCAGCGCCACGATGTGCCGGATCCCGGCCTGCCAGTACTGGCGGGCGACCTCGTCCACCTCGGCTCGGCTTGCCCCGACGCAGGTCAGGTGCGCGGCCGGGATCAGCGCGGTCTCCTGGACGATGCGCGCCACGGTGGCATGGGTCCGTGCCCGCGTGCTGCCGCCGGCACCATAGGTGACAGAGACAAACCGGGGCTGCAGCGGCTCCAGCCGGCGGATGCAGACCCACAGTTGGGTCTCCAGCGCCTCGGTCTTGGGCGGGAAGAACTCGAAGGAGAGCAGCGGCGGCTCCGGATGCGACAGCGGCGCGGGCAGGCCCTCGACCCGCTTGCCGGTGAGCCAACGCTCGAGAGTGGGGCGGTGCCGGGCGGACTGGTGGGTCATCGGTTCGCTTTCGCCGCCAGGTGCGGCCTCAGAGGTACGTTGCGGACGAATCGCGACATGCTACAACCCCATCACGGAAAGCTTAACCCTCTTGTGTTCCAATCCGCGGACTATCCTGCCAAGGAGGCTGCGGTCGCCCCGATCTTGTGGCCGCTGCCTGACTGATCCGCCCTTGTCAGCTTGAGGAGCCCGATGCGAGCCGTGCCCGGTTCCCGCCTTCTCCTGGCCGCGCTTGGCGTTGCCGCCGTCATGGCCGGGTGCGCCACCCCGCCGCCCGCCTCCGACACCGTCGCGGTGCAGGAGTACCAGGCGGCTAACGACCCGCTGGAGCCGACCAACCGGTTCCTCTACAAGGTGAACAACTATCTCGACGCCTACGTGCTGCGGCCGGCCGCGGTAGCGTACAAGGACGTCTTGCCTGACGGGGTGCGCAACGCGATCCACAACGGGCTGAACAATCTCAGTACCCCGATGAAACTCGGCACCGACATGCTGGAAGGCGAGCCGCGGTTGGCCGGCAATTCGTACATGCGGTTTCTGATCAATACCACGGTTGGGGGGCTCGGGCTGTTCGACCCGGCGAGCGGCTGGGGATACCCCGACCACGACAACGATTTCGGCCTTGTATTTGCGATCTGGGGGGTGCCGGAAGGACCCTTCCTGTTCCTGCCGCTGCTGGGCCCCAGCAACCCGCGCGACGGCGTCGGCCGAGGCGTCGGAATCTATGCCGACCCGATTGGCCGGTTCGGCCAGGGTGCGGTCGTCACTGGCCTCGATTGGGGTCGTTGGGGGCTGACCGTCGTCGATGAGCGTTCTCGCGTGCTCGGCCAAATCTCGTCCATCAAGCGGACAGCGCTCGATCCCTACGCCACGTTCCGCAGCCTCTACCGCCAGCACCGCGACGCGCAGATCAACGATATCCGCAATTTCCACGAACACACGATCCCGGCCTGGTATCCTCAGCCGCCGGCCTCCTCCGCCACTCCCGAATGACCGCAAGTGAGTCGAACCCAATGCAGCCACGCCGTTTCTTTCTCAGCACCACCACTGTCGCGCTGATCGCCGCTACCGCGCTGACGCCATCCGCGGGAGCGCAGACCGCGAGCCAGGCCGCCACCTTCGTCCACGGGACCGGGACCGCAATGGTCCAGGTAGTGAACAGCGAGACGCCCGACCAGGACAAAGCGCAGGAGATGGCTCGTATCATCGATCAGCGCGTCGATGTGAACGGAATCGCGAGGTTCTGCCTCGGCCCGTTCTGGCGACAGGCAAGCCCGGCGCAGCAACAGGAATATCTGGGCTTGTTCCATCGCATGTTGGTGTTCAACATCGATTCGAAGATGGGCGAATACCGGGGGGTCACTTTTACGATCACCCATACCGCTCCCGGGCAGGGCGGGCAGGTGGTCGGTACGGTGATCAAGCGGCCGAACCAGCCGCCCGCCAATGTGGACTGGGTGGTGCAGGATATCGGCGGGTCGCCCAAGATCGTCGACGTGATCGCCGAGGGAACATCACTCAAGGTGACCCAGCGTAGTGACTACTCGTCCTTCATCATTCACAACAACCAGAGCATCCAGGCGCTGCTCGACGCGATGAAGCGGCAGCTCAGCGGCTAGTGCCCCCACCACGCGCTGCCAACTGGTCGTGGAAAAAATCAAGCGGACACGGAGTGCACTGAGTTCGCATGGAGTTTCACTGAGATAGCTTTAGTCGGCGGGCGCGAGAGCGACGCTTGGCCGTGGCGTCTGTGGAAAGCGGGCAGCCATCGGCGGCGGATGAACTCGTCGCCTGCTGGCTGGCCACGGTGCGCGGGCAGGATTGCGCGTGAAGCGTCGAGGCCACATCCCGACTAGGCCGGTGGCGCGGGCCGCGTGCTTTCATAGAGAACCATCTGGTGCCCCTCCTGAAGGAAGGTTTCGCACCCGGCCATCCCGATGCCGCCGAGCACCGTGCGGGAGGCGATATTGCTCTCCCGCGCCACCGCGACGATGCGAACGAGGCCGGCGCGCTCATGGCCGAATTGCAGGGCGGCACCCGCGGCCTCGCGGGCGAGGCCGCGACCGCGGGCATGTGGCCAGAACGCGAAGCGCAACGCGATGCCGCGGCCATCGGGACGATGCATGAAGCCAGCGATCCCCTGGAAGGCACCCGTCCCGGCATCGCGGACCGCCCACATTCCGCAGCCGTTGGCGGCCCAGAAGGCGATGTCCTCAGCGAGTTCCTCGGCCGCCCGTACCGGCGAGCGAACGCCGCCCAGCATCACGGCAAACACCCGCGGATCAGCTTTGAGCGCCTGAAGATCAGGAAGGTCGGTCCAGCCGACGGGGTTCAGCACCAGCCGGGCGGTGCGGATGGTCCAGGACGGGCTCACCCGCCCGTGGTCAGGCGGCCCGTCGTCGTAATGCCCTCAGAGCGGCCTCCGGCTCCCGAGCGATGATGGTCATCAGGGCGATGGTGCTCGGGTCCATGGCGACACGGTGCTGCTCCCAGTTGCGCAACGTGGCGACCGGGATATGCAGCGCGTCGGCGAACTCGCTCTGCGACATGCCGAGGCGGCGGCGGATATACCACGGCGAGATGATGTCCTCGTCCCGGATCTCTTCATCCGGGTCCTGGCCGTCTTCAATCATGTGGCGGCGGATGTCCTCCTCGGTCGTCGCATCCAGTTTGGCACGATCCACTCTCGGCCGGCGCGCCCTGATCTGTTCCGTCGTCATTCGCGTGATTGCCATCGCAACCGGTCCTTTCGATTCGCTAGTCGGGCCGAGATGATCCGACACGTCTGGCCGCGCATCATATATACGACAAGCAGGACGTCAGAACCGACCTGACCGAGCGCGTAGGTACGGATTTCGCCATAGTCCTTGCGTTTGTCTGCCCATTCGATCCT
>Ga0335074_10015861_pt1 | contig 10600 bp, 10 predicted proteins | sample Lox_Sample_23_FD_206715 | JGI IMG/M metagenome (GOLD analysis project Ga0335074, IMG submission 206715) | Soil microbial communities from Loxahatchee National Wildlife Refuge, Florida, United States - Lox_Sample_2.3 | ecosystem: Environmental > Terrestrial > Soil > Wetlands | place: USA...
TTCCGAGCGGCAAACCAATCCAGCTAAGCGACTGAGAAGAAGGTGGCGATCCCCGTCGACGAACTGTTCGGGGCCAATAGCCTTCGCATGCGCCATGGAAGAGTGCCCTCGCAGCCTCACCCGTTATCGCCACTCGCTTTGTTCATAATTCCGGCGAGTTGACCAACGGTCTGTAACGTTATCCTGCCACGTGGACTCTCATCCAGTTAGGCCTGAGTAGAAGGCGGCTGAAGAGGACGGTCACCATGAGTCCAATCCTGCGACGTGTATCTATTGGCTTGGTTGCAGCCAGCATTGCAGGTGTGGTGTTGCTAAAAGGCTGCCCCCAACCCGTTGCGGGATACGCTTTTGGGATCGCAGCAGGTGTCGGTTTTGCGGTCCTTCTGCCCCCACGGAAGAACGCATACATTGAGTCCGTCATGGCTGCGGGTTCTTTCGGGTTTCCGCTATGGGGAATTGCAAACTTCGCCCTGTTCCCCGCTCTGGCCGGCCGGTTCATGTCCGCTGGCTTTGCATCGGCGCAGGAACAGATTTCCGACCTATTCTCCTGGGTCATTTTTTGCGTCGTCTTCGGCCTTTTGGCGCAAGTCGGCAGCGACTGTCTTGATTCGACATGGGGCAACAAACCACTCGAGAGTCCAGTACCGCGAGCGGCTTTGAGGCACATTCTGATTCTGGGCGGCGGTTTCGCCGGAATGAAGACCGCGGAAGAACTCGAGGAGAGGTTATCCGGCGACTCTTCCGTGTCGATTACCCTGGTCAGCGAAACAAATGCGTTGCTGTTTACGCCTATGCTTGCCGAGGTCGCCGGCAGCAGTCTGGAGCCAAGTCACATCAGCCCGCCCCTTCGCACAAGTCTTTATTCCACGCAGGTAGTTCGTGGGTCGGTCACCTCAATTGATTTAGAAAATCGGGTCGTCGTTGTGGACGGAACCGGCCATAAGGACTCCGCACATGAGCTGAAATACGATCAGCTGGTGCTTGCGCTCGGGGCGGTATCGAACTACCTCGGGATGACCAATGTTGAAAAGTCGGCATTCAACTTCAAAACGCTGTTCGATGCCATTCGGATACGGAATCATGTGATCGAGATGTTTGAGCGTGCAGATAAGGAGTCAGATCCCCAGATTCGCAATCGACTCCTCACCTTTGTGGTTGCCGGCGGTGGCTTCGCCGGAGTAGAGCTGGCTGGCGCGCTGAATGATTTCGCCCACGGCATTCTTGCTGATTACCGCAATCTTGCAAAGGAAGAACTTCAGATCATCCTCGTGCATTCCCGCGACCGGATCCTGCCAGAGCTGAGCGAAGGGTTGGCGCAATACGCTCTGAAGAAGATGGCTGAGCGCGGCGTAGTGTTTCGCCTCAAAACTCGCCTCGCCGACGCCGGTCCAGGCACCGTATTTCTAAGCGACGGCAGCATTGCAGCAGACACCCTGATCTGGACAGCAGGCACCGCCCCGAGTCCTTTGCTCAAAGATTTGCCGCTCGATACCGACAAGCGCGGCGCAGTCATTGTTAACAGTGCCTTTGAGGTCCCAGGGCATCTTGGCGTCTGGGCCATCGGAGACTGCGCGGTCGTGACCGATGCACGAACAGGAAAGATTTGTCCCCCAACAGCGCAATTCGCCATACGAGAGGCGGCCGTGCTCGCCCGCAACATCCAAGCCTTCCTGGAGGGACGGCCCACGGAGCCGTTTCACTTCGACTCTTTGGGATCCCTGTGCGTCATCGGCCATCAGACGGCTTGCGCAGAGATTTCTGTGCCCTTCGCGCGGTCAAAGTCTTTCCGTTTTTCCGGTTTGCTGGCGTGGGGGATTTGGCGCGGTGTCTATCTTATGAAACTGCCCGGTTTGGAGCGCAAATTACGGGTGCTGATGGCGTGGACTCTTGAGTTGTTCTTTCCGCGCGACAGCGTTCAAACCATTGATCTGAACGAGAGGTAAGCAAGGTGGTGTCAATGGAAGCGGAAAATGCGCGCTCCCGACGAATGAATGTGCTGCTGGGAATCGGTGCGGGCTTGGCCGGAGGGTCCATTCGCAGTCTTTGTCTTCACGCGTCCCTCTCCCCTGGCCTTCTTACAGGTGGGGCCTTCGGCCTGTTCTTTGCTCTCTTTCTCATCCGTCGTGCTACAAGTCCCGGCGCCGGTCTTATCTGGGGGGCCAGCACAGCGTTCCTGTTGTGGATAGTGCAAGAGGCCGGCGAATCGCTGTTCAAACTCAGTGCCCAACCTTCACCGCTGATGCTTCAGGATATTCGCCAGCGATTTCCTGAGTTGGTTGGCAACCTCGTCTGTTTAGGGTTGCCCGTTGGGGTGTTGCTCGGGCTTCGGGGAGCGGGACAGAACGAATCCGCTGGACCGCCATTTCGTTGGGGACGGGCAATCGTCGCCGGCGGGTTTGCGGGAGTTGCGAGCGGTCTGATCTTTGGGTACTGGATGCTGGTCGGAGATTTCTTCCCGCTTCTTGCGGGACTGGGGAATTTCCGCTCGCAAACCATGGCCGTTGCCGCGCAATTTGCGGTCGCACTCGCGATTGGCGCAACCTTCGGGCTGCTGTTTCAGCGCGATGTTCGCGGGTACGGTTCCTGCATGGGGTGGGGCGTCGGATATGCGATGCTCTGGTGGTTCGCTGAACCCCTTTTTTTCTTTCCGCTTGTGAGGCATGTTCCGCTTGACTGGTCAGCAGAGCATGCGAGCGATCTGTTCGGCCCTTTGGTCGGCCACGTTCTTTACGGACTGATTCTTGGCATCAGCTACGCCACGTTCGATCGCATTTGGGTTCGCCTCTTCATCCAGTCCGACCCTCTCAACCGCAAACCCGAAGGCCCTGGCCTTCGCATACTCCGCTCGCTGCAATGGGGGCTGGCGGCGGGTTTCACCGGTGGAGTGATATCCAGTCCAGTGATGATCGCGACGGGAATGCTCCCCGGCGCACATCACCGTGCCGTCGAAGGGTTGTTCCTGCATCTATTGGTCAGCTCTTTGATCGGAATGAACTTCGGTCTTCTGTTTCGCGACGAAGCATCGAACATCGGCGTGGGGATCGGCTGGGGATGGCTCTTTGGTCTGATGTGGTGGTACGCCGGCCCTATGACACTACTGCCACTTTTATCTACGGGAGTGATCGACTGGCGACCGAGCGCTGCCTTGAGCTTGTTGCCCTCTGTGGCCGGGCACCTGATCTACGGCGCAGTCACTGCATTCATTTTTCTTGCCATCGAGCGCCAATTCAGCCGGCAAAGGAAGTCTGCTGCACGAATTAGGAAGGCAGAGACAGGCGGCCCTAATCCCTTTTCTCCGGCTCCCGCACTCTGGATGTTTGTACTTGGCCTCGGCATCCTTCTGCCTGTATTACTGGGCTGAGGTTCGACTACGGGAATGAGGAGACTGCAATTTGGCCGGGGGACGTTTTGCGGCCGGCTTCCCCGATTTCAAGCGGAGCGAGACTCGGAGTCCGACGGTTGCCCGCGCGAGCAAGATATTGTGTCCGGGAATTGCCGTTCAGACGCCTTTGGTTTCGCCACCGTCCATCCGGATCGACGCTCCTGTCATCCATTTCGCCGCCGGTGAGACGAGCCAGGCCATCAGGTCCGCTATCTCTTCCGGATTGCCATAGCGAGCAATGCCGGCCTCCTGCGGGAACTTCCTCATCGCGTCTTCCAGGGTGAGATTGTGCGCAGGCGCCCACTTCTCCAAAAAGGACCGCCTGCGTCCGGTCATGACGGCGCCGGGCACGACGCTGTTGACCTGCACGCCATCTTTGATGCCCTGCTCGGAGAATGCTTTTGCGAGTGCGATGATCGCGGCGTTGATCGCTGCGACTGCTGCAAAACCCGGCTTTGGGTCGAGTGCAGCACTTCCGGAGATCAGGACAACGGAGCCACTGGAGGCCTTCAACGCATCCCAGGCACGCAGGGTCATGCGCCGCGCGCCGTGGAGTTTGAGTGCCATACCATCCTCCCATTGCGCATCGGTCATTTCGAAGAGATCGATCTGGGGTACAGCCCCGGCGATGTTCAGCAGCGCGTCGATCCTGCCGAAGTGATCGAGCGCCCTGCTGACGACCACGGAAGCCGACTGAGGCTCGCGCAGGTCGAGCGCGCAGACCAGCGCTTCGGCGCCCGCTGCGCTGACGGCGGCGGCTGTCTTCTCCAGCTCAGCCTCGTTGCGGGCGGCCAGCACAACCGCGCAAAAGTCCCGCGCCAGGCGCACGGCCGTCGCACGGCCAATTCCCTGGCTTGCACCGGTGACGATGGCAACGGAATTGATCTTCACGGGATCCTCAATTTCCGGTTCAGTGTCTGCGCGGAGTTCGGTATTCGGTATCCGTGGCCTCGGGAAAGGGGCTGCAGACCACGATTCACTTCGGGGCATCTTTCAGGGCCGCGCTTAGAATCGTATTCACCACAACTTCCGGCGCATGGTACATCGGCGTGTGGTCGACGGAGTGGGAACGAACGACGGCATGCATTCGTGCGGCCATGAAGCGCTGAGTTTCCGGATGAATCATGCGATCCTCGTCGGCGATGAGATACCAAGACGGCGTTGTCTTCCAGGCTGGCGTGGGGGCCCTTTCCTGAATGCAGCGCAGGGCGATAGGCCGCTGTATCGCACTCATAATGGAAACCTGATCCTCCGATGCCTTGTGCGCAACTGCGCGACCGAAGCCGTCTTCCGGCATCCATATCAATCCATCCGTGTCAGGCTCGAGTTGAGGAGCCATAGGATGAGACTCGGCGCGATAGAAGACATCCGCGACGGTCTCACCCTCGTCGGGAGCCAGAGCCGCGATATAGACGAGCGATTGCACCCGAGGGTCAGGGACTGCGGCGATCACAGCGCCGGCATAAGCATGCCCTGCGAGCGTGACCGGGCCACTGGTCCTCTCGATAACGCGCCGGAGAGCGGCAGCGTCATCGGAGAGCGATGTGAGGGGAAGGGGCGCTGCGACGACGTTCAGCCCGTGGCGTCGCAGGGACAAAATGACGTTGGCCCAGCACGATCCGTCGGCCCAAGCACCGTGAACCAGCACTGCCGTCCCAGAGTGACGGGAAAAACTCATCGCGCTGGCACTTCCTTCCGCCTGCCACCGATGCCGTTCGCCTGGAGAAACTCCTTCATTTCGACGGCGATTTCGACGGCGTGCGTCTCAATAGCAAAGTGGCCTGTATTGAGGAAGCGAAGTTGCGCGTCAGGAATGTCCCTTCTGAACGCTTCCGCCCCTGCGGGGATGAAGAATGGATCGTTCCTTCCCCAAATCGCGAGCAAAGGCGGCTTCGACTTGCGGAGATATTCCTGAAACTTTGGATAGAGTTTCACGTTCGAGGCGTAATCCAGGAACAGATCGAGCTGAATGTCCTTGTTACCCGGACGCTCCAGCAAGGCCGCGTCCAGCGTCCATGATTCGGGCGACACGACGTCCGAGTTGGCGACGCCGTGCGTGTACTGCCACCTCGTTGCCTCCGGAGTGAGGATGTTCTGCCGCAGGACCTCCCGGTTTTCCGCGGTTGGCGCGGACCAATAGGTTCTGATCGGACCCCATGCATCGCCGAGACCCTCTTCGTAGGCATTTCCGTTCTGCGAAATGATGGCGGTCACTCGTTCTGGATGACGCATCGCCAGACGGAATCCTGTGGGAGCACCATAATCGAAGACATAGAGGGCGTAGCTCTTCAGGCCCATTTCGTCGGTGAAGGCCTCGATGGTGTCGGTGAGGGATTCAAAAGAGTAAGTATATTTCCGCCACACCGGAACTTCCGTAAAGCCAAAGCCAGGCAGATCAGGCGCGACTACGCGATACTGATCGGCAAGGCGGGGAATGAGATCGCGAAACATGAACGACGAGGACGGGAATCCGTGCAGCAGGAGTACCACGGGGGATTCCGGGTCACCAGCCGATCGGTAAAAGATCTGAACGTCGTTCGCCTCCACCTTCTTGACAGACGTGACGGGCACGCCGAGCTGCCGTGGCGATCCGGATGGCGGCTTTTGCTGCTCCAACTCATTTCCTGTGGTGCTGACTGCCTGCGCTGACGGGGGCTGACTCATACAAATTTCTCCTTTTCTCTTGCCGCCTGTGTGGGATATTCCGAGACCCGGAGGGTGGACACCCCCGGTCACAGTGCAACCACAATGCCATAATCAGGAAGCCAGCTATCTCCGGTGCTAAACCTTTTCCGTGTTGCAGGATCGATCCAGTGAACGCAAATCCTTCAGTTCTCCGCTGACGTCTGCGTGACCGCTGCTCAACAGTGACAAAATATGGTCACGACCTTTGTCACCACGCGCCGAGATCCGCCGGTCGATTCCTCCTGTCTTCCCGGCTTTGATCGAGATTTATTCACCTGCTCGCCAACCAACTTCAAGCAGAGAGTCGAGGGAATATGAGTTTTTGTTCCTGAACTCAAGAAGAGCGGCATAAAACGAAGGCGTAGATCAATTGCATCTCCGCGCTGTCCCAGTCCTGCCGAAGAGTCGATCCAAAAGTTAAAGCAATAAGCAGCCCTGCCCCGGCAACCAGTGCGAGACGCGTGCGCAGTCCTAGGAGAAGCAGCAGACCAAGACTTGATTCAAGCCACGGAAGCATCCATCCGAATGCAGGGACCGACCAACCGGGCAGGAATGTCTCGTAGTAAAGAGGCAGCAGCGAATGTGCAAAGGATGCGGGGCCGCGAATTAATCAGCTTACCCGTGGATGCAGATATTCGTACCCATTGTAGTGCGGAGCAGCAGGTAGGCTAGCGCCCTGGCGTGCCGAGGCTCCGCCACTGAGGTCTTTGTCAGGGTCACCCTTGCCTCACCGCCTTGGCCCTGATCAGAAACGCCTTCTCTTGACGCCAGGACCCGGTTAGGGTTGGCAGCACAACCCGGATGAATTTGCGCCGGCGGGCTCATATGCCGTGTCCTTCGTCATCCCCACATCCCGATTAGCTGCCGCGCGATTCCTGGAAGATCCGGAGCTATTGCCTGAGGCTGAGGAATTCCTTCAACGGGCAGCGGTGCATTACCCCTTCGCGTCACAAGACCTGCAGCGAAGCCCACACTCTGTGCGCCGAGCGTATCCCAGGTATGGGCCGCTATCAAACAGAACGCCGCCGGCACCAACCCGAGAAGTTCTGGAATCAGTTGATAGACCTCGGGAGCGGGCTTGAATCTGCGCACTTGGTCGACACTGAACTGGCGCTCGAAGAAGGGAGCGAGGCCTGCACGCTCCAGCGGCGTGCCCCCCTTGTCCGCCGGCGAATTGGTCAGGGTGATCAGACGGAAGTCTGCTTCCCTTAGCATGCGCAACCCTTCCGGCACATCCTCATGCGCCGGCAAGGAGAGCATCCGCTCTCGCAGCTCTTCGAGGTCTGCCGGCCGGACCGGCACGTTGTAGATGGTTCCCAGCATCTTCAGGACGCCCTGGCCGAGAGTGAAGAATGTCTCGTAATGGCCTGCGAGCGTGATCGCATTCGAATAAAGGACCAGCTGGTTGAACCATTCACGAAAAACCCTGCCGTCGCCAAACACGCGCTCGAAGAGTGGTGCCAGCGATTCGATGTCGATCAGTGTCTCGTTGACGTCGAACACAATGACAAACGGAGTGGTCACTCGGTTCGCGCGATTTCTCAATCCCTTCACATTCTCTTCCCGCCGGCTGCGACAATTACCTGGCCTGTAATCCAGCGGGCATCATCGCTGGCCAGGAACGTCGCGGCCAGGGCGATGTCTTCCGGTTGCGCGATCCGGCCAAGCGGCGTCGCCCGGTCTTGCTGCTCGCGAAACTCTCCTTTGTGCAGTCCGGCAGTGCGGAGCCCTTCTGTCTCCACCATTCCTGGGTCAAGAGAGTTCACGCGAATCTTCCGCGGGCCGAGTTCCTGAGACAGCGAGATCGTGACTGCGTCGACTGCTGCCTTCGTTGCGCTGTAGACCGAAGCATTTGGCGACGGCATGGAGCCGACAATTGAACCGATGTTGACGATTGAGCCGCCGTCCCGACCCATCAGTTTGACGGCTTCCTGCGTCGTCAGCAGCAAGCCGGTCACATTCAAATCGAACTGTTTCCGAATGTGGTGGGCCGTGATGGCCTCCAGCGGAGCGAACTCGTAAATGCCTGCGTTGTTCACCAGGATGTCGAGTTGGCCATAAAAGTCTCGGGTTTCCTCAAACAAGCGTTGAATGCCTGTGAGTTGTGAAACGTCAGCCCGGACCACGATGGCCTTTCCTCCTTTTGCCGCAATTCGACTCGCCACGGCCTCCGCACCGGCCTTGCTGCTGGCATAGTTCACCACAACGGATGCTCCCGCCGCCGCCAGATGCTCCGCGATCGACGCTCCGATACCCTTCGAAGCTCCCGTAATGACCGCTACCTTGCCATTCAATTTCGTCAAGATGTTTCGCCTTCCTTTCAGTCAGGCTGCGATCTTCCCCTGCGACGGGGCATCGCTCCTGCCACTCCATGCACACAGCTTGCCACTTACAAGTGTCCTCGCAGCAGCCGATTCGTTTCGCTTAACGGGAGGCGGCGCGTATCGATGCGTCGTTCCGGCGACGCCTCGTCGATATTGCGACACGCAGTGCCAGGCATTTGCTTGGAGATATCCGAGTAAAGGTCGTGTCGCGAGTGTGGGCGGCCGGATCTCCATCCGGTTCTCCTGGCAGCCGGGCACGAGTTGACTGCGCTATGATTTCCAAAGAGAAGCGCAATCGATTCAAACAATCGCGTGAAAGCTTCCTCTGCGCCAACCCGGGACTCCGTACCGGGCTGCCCCGAGGACGCGGTAGTCAGCGTTCTGAATACACCTGCGACGTGTTTGGTGAAGGGCCGCCCTGGCCGGCGCGCCGGAAGGATAACCCATGGCGACCGCGAGTTCCCCCAGAGTCTACATTGTCGATGATGATTCCGGCGTTCGCTCCTCGATTCAGGGCCTGATGAAGTCGGCCGGCCTGCGCAGCGAAGGTTTTGAGAGCGCTGAACAGTTCCTGCAAGCCGGCCGCAGCGGTGGTCCGGCTTGTCTGATCCTCGATGTCAGCCTTCCGGGCTTGAATGGCCTCGACTTCCAAAAGCAGCTGGCCGACGCGGGATTTCAGATTCCGATTATCTTTATCACCGGCTATGGCGATGTTCCCACGAGCGTCCGAGCCATGAAATCGGGCGCACTGGAATTCCTAACCAAGCCGTTCGAGGATCAGGATCTGCTCAGCGCGGTGCAGCAGGCTCTGGCGCGCGACTCGGCCGATCGCGGGGAGCAGGCGGAACTTGGCTCACTTCGCGAACGCTACAACCTACTCACGTCGCGTGAGCGGGAAGTGATGCGCCATGTCGTTTCGGGAATGCTGAACAAGCAGATTGCCTTTGAGCTGGGCATCCGTGAGATCACGATTAAGGTGCATCGCTCCAATGTAATGCGCAAGATGGAAGCGGGTTCTCTGGCCGAGCTGGTTAAAATGTCGGAGAAGCTGCGGAGCGCCCACGCTCGCTGAATCTCAGATCCGGTGCGCTGCCGAAGTTCGCGCTTTTCCCTCTGCGTAGCTGAATTTCGCTCTATACAAAGGGATAATTGCGGGGTCATTCGCCCGGGCCTATTGTAGTCTGGATGGCCACCGCGGAAGAGTCGAAAGTTGTCACCATTGTCGAAGACGATGAGTCGATGCGGAGCGCCTTGCAGGGTCTGATGAAGGCCGTCGGATGGCGGGCTCGTGTCTTCGCCAGCGCCGAGGAGTTTCTCAATTCAGGCGCAGTCAGGCAAGCTGCCTGTCTGGTCGCGGATGTCCGCCTGCCCGGGCTTTCAGGCCTCGACCTGCAGGCGCTCCTCATGGCACAAAATCAGAAGATCCCGATCTTATTCATCACGGCACACGGAGACGATGCGATGCGGGCTCAGGCCATGAAGGCGGGAGCGGTTGTGTTTCTTGGCAAGCCTTTCGACGAAGACGCGCTGCTCGACGGCATTCGAGCGGCGGTAGAGAAGTAAATTCACAGATCGCTGCATGAAGAATGGAGGTCTTCCATGGGAGACGACAGCGAGGGTGTGTTCGAGCGGAAACGCTCCGAACGGAGTGGATTTGAGGGAATAGTCGGCTGCAGCTCTGCTATGGGGTCGGTATTAGCGGGGGTCGAACAGGTCGCGCCCACCAACTCGACCGTTCTGATACTTGGCGAGACTGGCACAGGCAAGGAGCTGATCGCTCGCGCCCTTCACAGGATCAGTGAACGTCGAGAACGCCCATTCGTCAGGCTGAACTGTGCAGCAATTCCCTTCGATCTGCTGGAGAGCGAGCTCTTCGGCCATGAGAAGGGCGCGTTTACCGGCGCCATCGCCCAGAAAGTCGGCCGCTTCGAGATGGCCGATGCTGGCACACTGTTTCTGGATGAAATCGGAGACATTCCACTTGCCCTGCAGCCAAAGCTGTTGCGTGTGCTCCAGGAACAGGAATTTGAGCGCCTGGGAAGCGGTCGGACTCATCATATTAATGTTCGCCTGGTTGCAGCGACCCACCGCAATCTGACTGACATGGTGCAGCGTCATGAATTCCGCAGCGATCTCTACTACCGTCTGAACGTCTTCCCTCTCACGCTGCCGCCTCTGCGCGACCGTCGAGAGGACATTCCGCCACTTG
>Ga0335074_10015864_pt1 | contig 10599 bp, 8 predicted proteins | sample Lox_Sample_23_FD_206715 | JGI IMG/M metagenome (GOLD analysis project Ga0335074, IMG submission 206715) | Soil microbial communities from Loxahatchee National Wildlife Refuge, Florida, United States - Lox_Sample_2.3 | ecosystem: Environmental > Terrestrial > Soil > Wetlands | place: USA: Florida...
GACCAATCTCCTTTACGAGGTCGCAAGCGCCTCAAACTATGCATCCAGCCTGTGGCCTGTCTACTCCAGAGGTCTCCCTCTGGACCCTACCGCCGACGTAGCTCGCTAATTCATACCATCTCCTTTGCGGTTGATTTCCGGAACGTTCACATGAAACGGGCGAATCGCCCTCTCCTGCAGTTCGAGCTTCGTCATGATCTCCTCGCAGCAGCTAACTCCTCCAATGACCCGATCCATCGGCGACCACTCTGAGCGTTAGCTGCTCTCTCGCTCGTTCGCTATCCACTCGCGGATATAGGCAGGACAGCTCCTGAGTTCTATGCCTTCGTCTTCGGCTTGAACCAGAAGCTTCACAGCGTCACGGCTGACCAGCTCTACCTCGGAGAGTTCGATGGCGACGACTCGGTCTCCATCGAGCGCAATGCGAACGACGTCCAGATCTTCCGCCGCGAGCCAGCCGCTGACGTAAAGGACGAGACCCTGCTCCGTCGAAAGTCGGTCGATTCGCCACGTCATTTGCTCGCATTGCCTATCGTCTATCTACCGACTCAGTGGCAAACGGCGCGCCATTCGAATGTAACTGAAAACGCGAGAGATCCAGCGGTCTGCTGCCCGGCGAATTCGGCAGATCTGGCGAATGTAGTTAATTTTGGCGAATTCGGCGGGACGTCAGCGAAACTTGAATTGCGCCTTGTCGATACCCAACGCTTTGATGCGATGCTCAAGCGTCGATGGTGGAACGCTAAGCCTCGCCGCGGCTCCTGACGACCCAGAGACACGACCCCGGGATGCAGCGAGTGCGGCTTCGATGAACTCGCGTTCAGTGCGGGGGTCGCCTTTGGCCGGCGGGGGTGAAGCAACTTGGGGTCGTAGTCTGGCTGGTTGTTTCGACAGCCAGGACTCGTCGACGGCAAACACCTCATCCGAGTTCAGAATCACGGACCGCTCAATCACGTTCTGCAGCTCACGGATGTTGCCTGGCCAATCGTAGTTCTGCAATAAATCCATCGTCTTCTTGTCGATCGACCCGAAGTTCTTGCCCGCGCGCCTGCCGTAGCGTCGCACGAAGTACTCGACGAGCATCAAGATATCCTCAGTCCGGTCTCGGAGCGGCGGCACCTCAATGGGAAATACGTTGAGGCGGTAAAAGAGGTCTTGCCGAAAACTTCCATTGCCAACCGCCGCCGTCAGGTCACGGTTGGTCGCCGTGATGACTCGAACGTCGACTAGGATCGTCTGTGCTCCCCCGACTCGCTCAAACTCTCGCTCCTGCAAGACTCTCAAGAGCGCGACTTGGGTGTCGGGCGGAAGCTCACCTATCTCATCCAGAAAGATCGTACCGCCATTAGCCTGTTCAAACCGGCCTAGCCGACGCTGTGTAGCTCCTGTAAACGCTCCTCTCTCGTGACCAAACAACTCCGATGCGATCAGCGTAGGCGCCAGTGCGGCACAGTTCACACTGACGAAGGCATGTCCAGCCCTTTGGGATCGTTTATGAACCGCGCGGGCGATGAGTTCTTTGCCGGTGCCAGTCTCGCCCGTGATGAAGACCGTGGAGTCTGTCGGCGCCACTTTGGCAACCCTCGAGAGGACGATCTTCAATGGCTTGGAGGAACCCACAATCTCCTCGAACATCAGGGCGCGGTCGACCTCGTCTCGCAGCGCCAGGTTTTCCCGATAGAGTTGATCCTTGAGCGCCCTGATCTCTGCTTCAGCCTGTTTCTGTTTACTCAAATCGAGGGCGAAGGCGACACCGTCGCTACCTCGCAGGTCAAACAGCGCACCGCCCGTCAGTACGGCTATCCGAGTACCATCCTTCCGTACAAACTGCTTCTCGTACGGCTGCACTATCCCAGTCGCTCTCAGGTCCGCCGTCGCGCGCTCGTCATGCTCGCGCCATTCGGACGGTGTCAAGTCGGTCCAGCGCACACCGCCTGAGACGATGTCCTCACGCCGATACTGGAGCATGTCGAGAAACGCATCATTCGCTTCAACGATTCGCCCATCGAGATCCCAGATCATGACTCCGACGATGTTGGAATCCACCAAGCGCCGAACGCGGGCTTCGCGCTCCTGGAGGTCGCTATAGAGACGCGTGTTCTCCATGGAGATCGCCGCCGCGGAAGCAATCAACTTAAGGACGGCCAATTGGGCGGGGGTGAATGCGTGAGGTGTGAGGCTGTTTTCGAGGTACAACAGCCCGAGCAGCCGGGTCTGTTTGAGCAGCGGGAGGCAGAGCACAGACCGGGCGTGGTGCCCGTGAATATACTCGTCAGCGGCAAACGGATTCTGATCGCATGCGTCGTGTAAGAGAACGCCTTCTTTCGTCCGAAGCACATAGTGAAGAACCGAGCTGGGTAGATCCGCGGCGGTGACGCTTGCCTGTCGAAGGATGACTGTCACCTGATCACTGCCGGTTGCGGCTTCCGCTTCAATGCGGTAGCCATCTCCTCGAGAAAGAATCAACAGACCTCGCTCAGCGCCTGCGTGCTCGAGTGCTGTGCGCATAATCGTGTCGATCAGCCTGTCAAGCACGATCTCACCCGAAACAGCCTCGGAAACCTTGATCACGGTCGCCAAATCGAGTTGCTCGACTGGCGTGTGTATCGTCGCCGTCGCATCCGAGGTCGCTCTTTCCGCTTTGATTTGCGGGAACAGCTTCTCCAGTTGCCGAACCTTAGCATCCGCTCCCCAACGCAGATAGCAGTAGTGCGCCTCGCGCAGATAGGAGATCGCAACCTTTTCGTAGCCGCGCGCGAGGTAGAACAGCCCTGCCAGTTCGTTAGCTAAAGCTTCGCAATGGACAAAGCCGTGCACGTGCGCGGACCGAATCGCCTTTTCATACAGGTCCTGCGCGTCTAGGATGCGTCCTTCGATCCGCGCGATCTCCGCAGCAACCAGCGCGGCGCGGTTCTCAAACGTCTGAGGTGAGTGCTCGGCCCACACTTCGAGCTGCATGTGGTGTGCCGCTAACGCCTCAAAATGTTTTGCTTGGTTTTCAGGCGACGCAATATTCCATGCACCCGCGTGAGCAAGCGCAGCATAGAGGCGAAATTCCGCCGTCTCGAACATCGCCGCTGATGTCCAATACAATTTTTGCCCATTGAACGCGGCCTCAGCCGCGGAAGTATAGTCTCCTGCAAAGACCCGAGCCTGCGCTTTACGGGTCCAATAGTAGAACTCTGCGAACACGAGATTCGGATTGCTGGCGAGATTGCGTTCGACCTCCGGCTCGCTGTAATCGTCGTGATCCAGGCGGCCAAGCGCTGGCGTCACTCCGCGTAACGTACGAATCAGGCCCAGTTGTGACCCACAGAGGTGAATGACCAACCCGAAACGTACTCTTTTCGCAAAAGCCAGCCCGTTTTCGCACTCCGTCTCCACTTCTGAGAGAGGATCTCCGACTGCGAGACAAATCGTGATGAGTTGGTCCCAGCTATAGGATGCGAAAGTAAGGTCGCCAATACGGTATGCAGCATCGAACGCGCGACGCACGAGCTCACGCCCGCTGGCCACGTGTTGCGCCCAGGGCATGACCATGGCGCCCAAAGACATGTAGGTTCGCGCCTGGTAGCGCGTCAGACCGCGTTTCTCGACCAGGTCGTAGCCAAGTTGCCCGAAACGGAATCCGTCTTTATAGTCGCCAAGGCGCGGGCCGGCAAACATCGCAAGCCAAACGTAAGCGAAGCATGCGGCATCGCTGTTGCCGTGCTCGAGACTGAGCGTCACCAAACGACAGACGACCAATGTCGACAGGTGCTCGTCAAAGAGAATCGATGGCGTGACAATCTCTGTGAAGACATCCAGCGTGTCGAGCACCTCCGGATCCACAACGAGCGGCAGGTCCATTAGCTCTTCAATTTGCCGGCCACCGAGCAGAGCCCAGATCCGCTGGTATTCGCGCAATACGTCATCGCTAGTCGGACGGTTCGACCACACCGTACCCTCGCTGCGCAGCCACTCCAGAAACACGTCCACTGCGCGGTCACACCGATCCAACGTGGTGTACAGGGTGAGTCGCAAGCGCGTGGCAACGCAGAAGTCGTGGCGATTATTTGTTCGCTGCGGCAATACCGACAGCCGATTCTCGGCAGCAATCTTGTCTCCTGTCAGGAGCTCGCATTCAGCCATCAGATACTCGGTCGAGAAGATGAGGGGATAGTTTCGCTCCCACGTCTCTTCTGTCAGCAAGGCGCGACCCGCTCCGAGATACTTAAGAGCCGAAGCGTATGCGGTCGACACTTTGGCGCGCCGGCCTGCAACGAGATTCAGCTCTGCGACGCGCTCGCGGTCGTCAACAGAGGTGAGCAGGTGGGAGCCGCGATTGAGTTGGTTGACAATCTCGAAAATCGCTTCCTCGCACTTTTCCGCAGGGCTGTGCTCCGCAAGGAGCATGCCGATGTGCAGATGCGCGGCAGGACGCAGCTCTTGCGGAATCATGGAATAGGCAGCTTCCTGCACGCGATCGTGCAGGAAGCGATAAGAATCGTCAGAGCGGAAGATAAGTCCGGCTCGTACGGCTTCCCAAAGGAGTTCGTGAAGTTCCTCAACGGGCTTCTCGCAAGCCATCGCGAGCATTTCGAAATCGGCGTTGTTTCCCAGGCAGGCGAACTGCTCGAGTGCCGCCTGCGTATCTGTCGGTAGGCGGTTCAACTTCCCGACCATGAGCTCCACGACATTGTCGGTGTAGCCTTTGGCGTGAATGCGATTCATGTCCCATATCCACCGGCCTTCCGCGTAGCCGAAGGTGAGCAAGCCTTCCTCTGCCAATGTGGAAATGAACTGGATGGCGAAGAACGGATTGCCGGTGGTCTTCTCATGAATCAGTTCCGCGAGGGGGGCGGCGCGTGCTGGGTCGCAGTGCAGAGAGTCAGCTAGCAGTCGACGCAGATCATCCTGGCCGAGGGGCGCCAGAACGATGTCCTCCACTGGCGCTCCAGTTTCACGAATCGCATCCAGCTTGCGCACGAGCGGGTGGGTGGCGCTGACCTCGTTGTCCCGATATGCACCGATGAGGAATAAGTGCCGCAGATCATCGCCAGTCAACAAATCTTCGAGTAAGTCGAGCGTCGCGGCATCCAGCCACTGCAGGTCGTCGAGGAAGAGCGCTAGCGGATGCTCCGGTCGTGCGAATACGCCGATGAATCGTCGCAAGACCAACTGAAAACGCCGCTGCGCTTCCGACGGCGGGAGCTCAGGAACGGGCGGTTGTTCGCCAATGACGTGCTTCAGTTCGGGGACGAGATCGACGATCAACAGCCCGTTTGGCTCCAGTGCCTTCTGAAGTGCGTCCCGCCACTTGAGCAAGTCACCTTCGCTCCTATTGAGGAGCGGCCGGACAAGGCTTTGGAATGCCTGGGCAAGCGTCGCATACGGAATGTCTCGCTTGTATTGGTCGAACTTGCCGGACGCAAAAAGGCCGCGTGGCGGAACCAGCGGCTTGTGGAGTTCGTTCACGACAGCAGACTTGCCGATACCCGAGTATCCGGAGACGAGCACCAGTTCTGGCCGGCCGCCCGCGACTGTGCGATCGAACGCTGCTAGCAGTGCGTCCACCTCACGATCTCGCCCGTAGAGCTTTTCGGGAATCATGAGGCGATCCGGCGTGTCCTGTTCGCCGACAGCGAAAACGTCAATGAAACCTCGTGACTCCCATTGCGAGAGACAATGTATTAGATCGCGTTCGACTCCTCCGGCCGTCTGATACCGCTCCTCGACTGTCTTCGCCAACAGCTTCATTGTGATGGCCGACACAGCCGCTGGAACGTTCGGAAGGCGCTGACTTGGGGGAGTGGGTTGTCTCGCAATATGGCAATGGACCCATTCCATCGGATCGGATGCCGTGAAGGGAAGGCCGCCAGTTAACATCTCATAGAACGTGACGCCAAGCGAGTACAGGTCGCTGCGGGAATCAATAGAGCGATTCACTCTTCCCGTCTGCTCCGGCGCCATGTACGCGAGCGTCCCGGCGATGAACTCTGGAGGCTCAACCGGTTGGCGTTCGCGCGGGAGGCGCGATGCAATGCCGAAGCCGGTGAGCCGGACCTGTCTAGTTGCGGAGTCCACCACAATGTTGGCGGGCTTGACGTCCTTGTGGATAATCCCGCGCCCGTGTAACTGACCAAGTGCCCCAGACAACGCCACAGAGAGCGTGAGGAATTGTCCAATCTCCATCGGTTCCCGGATCAGACGATCGAGCGGCTCGCCTCCGGGGTAATCGACCACGAGCATTGTCTGTCCGCGCTCGCGCACTAATTCCAGCGGCCGCAATGCCCAAGCGCTATCCAGGTAAGTCTTGAGTTCGTGTTCGTGCGTTAGGCGATGGACGCTCTCCAGAGTCGGATACTCAGCACCGGCAGAAACGGGTATGAACGCGTACCGCGTGCCCTCAGCATCATCCCGCCACAGCTTGCAGAATGCACGGTCCGCGTCTCGCCACAGCACCTCAACCGAGTCGTTCTCCCAACCAGCGCCGAATAAGGCGGACGCTCTCATCTGTCCGTCTCGGGTTCGAGTCGCATTGGCGTGGTCTGCGCCTTGGGACGATAGGTAGTCAGGAATGGGCTCAGCATACTTACCACAACTCCTGTTGGGAAACCCAACCAGCTGTTCTCAGTGTGTGTGAACCTGGCATGGAACCTCTTTGGGCTTCAAGAACTCACGTATTGAATCACTATTTGAATATTGTCGTTTATTGTCGTGTGGTTTGGAATCACGCGCGAGAGGTGGCCTACCGACGATCTGGGAATCACCTCGCACCTAAGTCGATTGGGCGCCGGTGACGGCGATATGTTTGCTAACGCGTCTCGGCCCGGGCAGCTGACACTTCTCTACACATCCCGACTACATGCGAGTAAACGCAATATCCACTTCTTCGATATGGCGATTACGCGTCAAGTTGAATTTGCTGACGCAGGCGTGTTTTCCGGTCATAATCCGAGGATTCTGCCGAGAATGCACTTTTCAACTCCAGCGCGCGACCAGAGCAGGAATCCAAACAGGGCAACTCCTTCGCGCTGCAAACGACCAAAACGTCCGGTCGTGATCCAGGCGCAACACATTCTCACAATTGCTCGCCAAAAGATTCGATTCGTTTACCGTAGCAACCCGACCCATGCAGGCCCCCTTGCAGCCGAGGCACCGCGAAGCCCAGCTGTACACCGCGAAGGCCAGCGGTAAGGAGTAGACTAGGAGCGGCCTCAAAGCAGCCCGTCGATCGTGATCCTTCTGTATCCTCCCTCATGATTGACGGACCGACGACAAAACGTGTGAGTTCACAAATATGGTTTGCAGCTCTGCCACGCAAGAACTCATGGACTTCCTTAGAAGACAAGGAATTCCGTGGGCGGTCTTTCGCGCCGGTTGTAAACCGATTTCAGAGGCTCATAACCGGCAGGAGACGCCTCTCTTTCCAAGCAGTATCGAACGTCATGCCTCAACGCGAAAGTACTTTACGCATATGAGGAAAGAGAACACCATATGAAATACATCGCTTACGTGCTGGTTGCAGTCGCAATGGTGGCCGGCATTGTCGCCTACACCGCCCCCGCACCTGCACAGGCAGATGGAGGGGCCGCCCCGATCTTCGTAACCGAAATTCCCCCCGGATACCGCGACTTCAGATTGATTTCTCTGTCACATGAGGCAGGTAATCTCAAAAGTTTGGGAGCCGTTTTGGGCAACGATGTGGCAATCGAGGCCTACCGCGAGGGGACGCTTCCATACCCGGACGGCACCATCATTGCCGCTTTGCACTACACTCACTCCCCGTCGGAAGAAAACAACCGAATCTTTGGCCAGGCGCAATCTTTCGTTCCCGGCTCGCCCACGAACATTCAGTTTATGATCAAGGACTCGACAAAGTACGCCGAGACGGGCGGCTGGGGGTTCGGTAGCTTTAGCCCGGCCGGCAAACCCGGTGCCGAGGCCGCCATGAAGACCTGCTTTCCCTGCCACGCACAGGAAAAAGCTCGCGACCTCGTCTTCACCCACTACGCACCGTAATAGCGAAATGAAGCGCGCACGTATGCATCAAAGCGAACGCGCTTTCCGAAGAACATCGAACGCGTGGGCGCCGAGCATGGCGTGGGCGGGGCAGGCAGTGAATACGCCGCAGCAACCAAATCGAAAGGAGCAGTCGAATATGACGAACGAAAAGGTGATCATGCTGATCGAAGCAAGAATTCAGCCGCAGCGCCGGGCGGAGCTTGTCGAGGCCGCACGCCAATATCTGCCGTTGGTGCGAGCGGAGCCGGGCGTTGAAGCGTTTTACGTCACGGCACGAGAAGACGATCCCAATACATTTGTTTTTTACGAGATCTACAGGTCGCAAGCAGCACAGGATTTCCATCTGCAGCAGGACTTCACCAAGAAATTCCTGGCGACGTTAAAGAGCGCGCAGGTCGGAGACCGAGTGCGGACAAATCTCCTCGAGCTGCCCCTGGAAGGACGGACACATTCCAATCAGGCGCCTTAATTGACTTGAGTACCTTCACGCCCGAGGCATACGGATAATGGGCGATACCATCGTCCAATTGTTTTATTCCCTCACTGGTGGCTTGATTGGAATTGTTCGAGATGCACCCTGATCGGTTTAGCAAGCTTTTTGTGACGGAAAGCACACCAGACTGGACTTATGACGGAATCTTTCGCGCGGGTACAACAAAAACAAAACATACAACCGGGCACCGCCAGAAAGCATGTCGCGGCCTTTACCGTCATTGCGGCCACGGCGCTGCTCGCCATGCTCGGCGACGCGGTCGTTTACGCGCAAGCCCAAAACGAGGACAAGTACTTGCTGAGGTCGCCGGGCGGAATCGCGTTCTCTGATTTCAGGGGATACGAGGACTGGTCGGCGGTCTCTTCTGCCCACACCGCATCGGACAAGTTCACCCCCGATCCGAAGGCCCTTGCAGACTGCGGACAGTCGTGCCATCTGGCAGTGAAGGCGAAGGACTACATCTTCCACCCGTACCAGAAGCGTTGAACCGGGCTGGACAACAAGTGCCCTTCGGAAAGGATGTCGGTGTGTGAGGCTTATTTCGCCGTGGATGGAAACGGAATGCACACGAGCTAAGGAGATGAAAGATGAAAGCAGTTGTTGTCCATCAATATGGCGGTCCTGAAGTACTCAAATTCGAAGAATATCCTGACCCGGTTTCGGGTGCGGGCGAGGTGCTGGTGCGGGTCGCGGCCACCAGCGTGAATCCGATCGACTATAAGCGACGTGCTGGATTAACGCAAGATTTCTACCCCATCAAGTTCCCGGGGCTCATAGGAGTCGATATCGCGGGCACTGTGGTTAAGATTGGGCCGGAGGTGGAAGGCTTTTCTGTCGGCGACCAGGTGTTCACTATGGCGGACAATACTTACGCCGAACTTTGTGTCGTGAAAGCCGCGATTCTCGCGAAAGTTCCCAACGGGCTCGACTTGATCCAGGCGGCGGCGTTGCCGCTGGTGACGACGACGGGTAACCAGCTCCTCTTAGCTACGGGAATCAAAGTGGGCCAGACGGTTCTCGTCGTAGGTGCTGCTGGAAATGTCGGGCGTTCGGCGGTATTCACCGCGAAGGCAAACGGGGCGACTGTAATCGCTGGGGTTTTGAAGAGGCAGATCGGTGAAGCGAAGACTGTCGGCGCGGATCAGGTCATCGCAACCGACGACGACACCGCGATTGCGAATCTTCCGCTGCTCGATGCGGTGGCGGATACGGTCGGCGGAAGAACCGCCGAGAAGCTGATGTCCAAGGTCAAGCCGGGAGGAGTCTATGCATCGGTTGTTGGGGCACCGCAGAACGCCGCAGAGTACCCATCCGTAAAGGTGGCAAAGGTATTCTCGAAATTCGACAGGAAAACGCTCGAGTTCATGGCCGAAGCGGTGCGAGATGGCAAGCTAGTAATCCCGATTAGCCTGAAACTGCCGCTCAGCGAAGCGGCCGAGGCTCAGGCAGTAGCAGAGAAGGGTGGTGTCGGGAAGATCTTGCTGGTCGCTTGACATTCTTTTGCGAACAGAAAGACGCGAAAGGAAAATCGGAAATGAAAAAAGACCAGCGCGGAATCAACCCCGCTTCGAAGCCGAGTGGCAATGGGTGCCTGGAATGCCTGGCGTCACCGAAAGGTTGGTGGTTTCATCTCCGCCGGTGTGCGCAGTGTGGGCACATCGGTTGCTGCGACAGTTCTCCGAGCCAGCATGCGTCCAAGCATGCGGCGGCAACAGGGCATGCGATCATTGCGAGCTTCGAGCCGGGTGAGGATTGGTTCTACGATTACGAGAAGCGGGGGATGATCAAGGGTGCGAAGCTGCTTCCGCCGCATTCGCATCCGGAGGATCAACCAGTACCTGGACCACCAGGGAGAGTTCCATCCAATTGGGAATCGTTGCTGCACTAGCTGGCGTCGATCATTCAGATGCGATCACTCCGAAAGGTCCGAGCATGTGTCGCGGGTCTGCTTAGGCAAGAACCTATCGCGGACTTGACGTGACCCCTCTAAACCGTCCGAAACGAAGTACGATTTAGGACGAAAGAAAGGGGAACTGGAATGGGCAGAGGGAAGCACACAGAGGCGCAGATTATCGAGGCGCTGAAGCAGGTGGAGGCAG
>Ga0335074_10015865_pt1 | contig 10599 bp, 8 predicted proteins | sample Lox_Sample_23_FD_206715 | JGI IMG/M metagenome (GOLD analysis project Ga0335074, IMG submission 206715) | Soil microbial communities from Loxahatchee National Wildlife Refuge, Florida, United States - Lox_Sample_2.3 | ecosystem: Environmental > Terrestrial > Soil > Wetlands | place: USA: Florida...
GTGGTGTCATTGCCGTTGGTCTGGTTGCTATGCTCTTGTAGATAGCCCACATCGGATCTCCAATTCATCTATGGTTGTATCCGCAGATAACTTGCGATGATTAGTGAGGCTGGGCAAACATAATGGCATAGGTTAGGATGGTAAAATGGCACACTCATTATGGCATGGCGGACGGGTGATTACATTCCGCATGAAACATAGCTTTCATACACACTAGCTTTGCTTTGCTGCATTTATGCAATCTCTTTCTTAGATCACCAAGATTGCTGTGCGACGCAAACGAATCTATACATAGATTGCGTACCTAATTTGTGCCATATTGCGACCTTGATGCCTATTCCCTCCCCTAAATTTGACTAATTGCTTTATGTGATCTACTATTCATTAAAATTCATTCGAGAAAGGAAGGTAGGACTTAATCAACCGATGCTAAACACGAGAGAAGTGAATCTGCGAACACGCAGGTACTAATGCCCAGCCTTTCCTACATTAGAACCTCCCGTAATTCAGTACTATCATCAAATCCAGGAGGCGAGTCAACTCCCGACGACTCAGACCCAAACGAGTTCTTCAGTACAAACGCCGCTCGAATCTGTTCTTTCACCAGGAGCCGCCAGGTGGTACGTGTGCGTCTTGTGCAGGAGAATGCCCGGCGTCAGGAGAGGTTTCGATGACATATCTGTCTTCGGCAGATATATTTGCTGTCGAGAGGGAGATATTCGTTGTTCGTTCGCCTAACCACAGCCACCTCCCTTCCATGCACACCCTGCACGAAGTAGGTCAATTGCCATGCCAGGCACCATGGCAGATAGCCCGCTGCAAGCCTAAAACGCTTGATCCTCGCCTTTTAGATGTTTTAGATAAGGGATCGGGAATAGAATGCAGATTTGTTTGATGGGGTTGTCTTTGCTGTTCGGGCTACCAAGCATGACTCTTTCAGTTTGTCGAATGAGTGATAGCTGAACTCCTAAAGCTCCTGGCAACATTTCCCATAAGCTGAGTGAGTTAGGGGGTGTATCTGTCACTGATGTCATTGTGAATACTTCAACCGTATAACAAATACACGGTCTTCAAATCCTTGGGAAGTCGTGCCGGAGGGGAAGGGTTCATATTCATCTACGTGTAGCTGCCACATGCCTTCCGACATAGTTCCAGTGCAGGAACGCCTACGTAGTTCCCAAAAGATTTTGGCGTTGCTGTGACCTGAGAGGGACTAGTGAAAACAACATGAAAGTTTTCGACAACATATATCTCGTTGGCAAGCATATGCACAGCAGATTATTGATGCAAATAACTTTTGCAATGGGCCAGGCATACGATCGGCTAGGCACGTGCTCCGTCTTACACATAAGGAACAGAATTCCGGTGTTCTCGCCGCTGGATTAGGCGGAGTTTGGCGCTGTTTTAGGGCGGCCATGAAACTTAGAATTCAATCACGTGTATGCCTGCACGGTTAATCGTCTGGCCCATGCGACCTCGCTTGAAGTCCAAAGAAAGATATTTTAGCGTGGAGGCTGTGGAGCTTACCTGTGTAATAACATATGCCTCTGATCGAGAACAAAGGTACACCAATGCTTCTTAGTATGGGCATGGCCGACTCGCGATAAAATCCTGCGGTATAAAGGATTCTATTACGTCTTTGCCATGAAAGACCGCTTACCTTTCTTCATACCGCTGTCTAAGGTGGCCCCGTATCGTGTGAAAAGACCTATAATCGTCCTAATAATACTCCTTGTCTCACTGGCTCTATGGCGTTTGAGGTACAACCAGGATTTGCAGAATCCAGGCAAGGCACTGAATGGACCAAGCAGTAACCATACTTCCAAAATCGCAAAGGTATCTGTCGCCATCAATACTCTCAACTCCATAATTGTCGCCGATGCGCTACGAAGTCATCAAGTCCAGAACACACTCCATGGCTATCAACACTTTATCGGAACCCGGGCAGTGGTGACAGAGGAAGAGGATCAGCGGGGCCGTCCGTCGGGGGTATGGACTAAACCTGCATATATCCTCTCGTTGCTACTCGCAGAGATGCAGAAGCCTCCGGAGGAAAGGCTAGAATGGCTGTTGTGCGTAATGCTGAACATCACGCGGGACTATGCACAAGGCTAACAATACAATAGCTGGTTCGACGCCGACACTATAATTTTGAATCCTCATACGCGACTGGAGACCTTCCTCCCTCCTGACGATCCTACCCTTAACAACATACATCTACTCCTGACGAAGAACTGGGATGGTATTAACAATGGTGTCTTTCCTATCCGTGTGCACCCTTGGTCAGTGTCACTCTTCTCAGCATACGTCGCCTATCCTACACTCTACCCAGACGAACATTTGGCATTCCGCGACCAGACAGCTTTGTGGAACCTGCTAAACCTAGTTCCCTTCAAGGACAACTACTCTATCGTCCCTCAACGCTGGTTTAATTCCTTCCCTTTCAATAAAGCTTTCGACAAGAATGGTAGCTGGATCTATGCAACACCCATGACTCCCGAGAGATTTGATAGTGGCGATATCGTTGAAGACACACAACCCTGGAAGGTCCTGAAGGGAGATATGGTGGTCCATTTTGCGGGCGCAAAGGATCGCATGAGTTGGATGCAGCCGTGGATTGAGAGGGCGGAGATGTACCTGCCTGAATGGAGTAACTCCTCGTATCAACAGAAGCGGGATGAGGAGGCAAAAGCATATTGGGTTGAGGAAAGACTGAACATCAAAAGGAGGCAAGAGGAGGAGCGAAGTAGACAGGAGGAAGAGAGGGAAAAGGAAGAAGAGAGGAGGCAGGAGGAAGAGAGCAATAGGCGGATGAGCAGTGGAGACGAGAGGAGGAGCGCATGAGACAACAAGCTGACCAACAATCCTAAATTGAAGTTCTGCAGAGCATGAATATCGGTAACGGCCCAAAAGATGCAAACCTTCAGAAGCTAGTCATTGACGATCAGGCAACAAGGGAGAACGAACAACCAAACGGCGGAACCCCTAAGGAGGTAGGAGGGCAACAATGCAGCAGACATCTGATATTATGTTTTCTTGGACACCCAAAAGCGGCAAGGCAGACGCGAGGGCGCCTTCCCCGATCGGGCGGGCACTGACCCGAGGGCTATGATCATCAAAGATTATAATTTAAATAATCTTGTTGTAATTTTTGAAATAACTTAAATTCATTCATCTCAAGTTCCTTAATGACCTAACAGGAAGAGAAAGGCCCACTGACAAGGGCACACAACATCAATTCATCTTGGCAGACACTTCCCTGCGAGTGGAGGAAGAGGTAGGCACGACGATGATATAGTCATACATGATCTCAGTGATGTTATGATCGGGGTTGTGGCGATTTCGATTCTAATTGGGCATCGATTTTTGGGTCTATGAGATACGATAGGTCATTCGCACTGGCCCTGAAAAGTTTGATATAAAAGTTCGGTCGGTAGTTGGGATTGAGATTCGAGTCGAGGAAACTCATATGCTGGGACTATCTCTTAGAGGTAGTGCTCAAACATTAACGCCAAAATCTGCTGTTATTTAGTCAGACTCAAGGTATAGAGTACTTAAAACTCACAGCTGAGATTGTTGTCAATGATTAAAATCTTAAAACAGTCAAACATCCCAACCAATTTATTGGAGCTAATTTCCTGGTAGCTCTCCTGGCCCTAGCATGATCCTTCCCCAACCTCTTGTAGGCAAATTGCCATTTGAGGAAGGTCCGTGAAGCATCGAGCTCGTCGGAGATAGGTACGCTCGCCGCGTCACCCTTCTCGTTGCTGGGAAGGTGCGTGGCCGGTGATGCAGGGAGATAGACTTGGTAATCATCTTCATCAGGTTCCTTGATGATAAGTTTCGCCGTTCCGTCGTAGATCTCAACCAGGTCTTCCTCCTTAGCGACCCTATAGAACTCTGTCCTCCACGTATGGAAGTTGGACTTGCGTTAAAGTTGTTGATGTGATGTGACTGGCATCTTGCCGTCAGTGTAGTCCCCCTGGGAGTCTGGACTCTGTTCGATGACTTCACTCGTTGCTGAAAAAATAGTGTTGCGCAGGCAATATTGAAAAATCGAGGCTCATAAACACTAAGATGCAGCTAGAGCTAGAGTGAGTGTATTGAAGTAAAGATCTAGCTGGGAAAGAGCCTATCTGATATAAGTCCCCGACTATAAAGGATGTCTGGGGCCTTAATGACCACTGAGACACAAACAAAGGAGTGAAGGTCCTGGAAGTATCTTAACGCCTCTCTAGTAGTCGGGTTTGTGCAAATTACGCTGCTGGATCTAATATGAACAGCTCATGAAAAGCAGGTAGATCTTGCATCCCACGAGCAGGGTAGCATAATAGGAGCGATAGCTCGGAATGTGATGCGTTCCGAGTACCACGTCCTTCATATCCGGAAGCTGAACTCCGCATAAGATGCCAAGATAAAAAATTGCCCGGATTAGCATACTCTTTAATAGTTTCGTCGACCTTGTTGCAACGTGCTCTTGGATTAGCCTCATGACTAGTCAAATCAGAGTTCAGCGCATGCGCTCAAGGTGACCATAGCTTTATAAATAAAGAGCTCCCCTTGAGTTAATAATTTTCTTTCTGCTCTCTTGTTAATCCATTGAAAAACCTTAGGATAGACATTGCAAATATTTGGCTGTGAAGATGACCTCCGCCCAAGGCACAGTTACAACCTGCGGACCTGGCCAGATTTTCTCTTTTCAGTACAACATGTACCGACCCCAGCTGCGTCGATCTTAATGGAATACCAGGCATTACTTGCACCACTGACAGTACTACTCTGAGCTGCAGCAACGGCGTAACTTGTCCTCCACCTACCAACTACACATCCAGATTCACATTTACGCAGAGCGACGTCATTGTCTCGCAGACTCAGAAAATCGTTCTACCAGGCTTCTGCGAAGATATAACACTTACCAGCGATGGAACAATTGGAGGCATAAACACGACGATGGTTAAAACTGGGCCTTGTGGCCTAGGGAACCCGGTATCGTCCATGTCCAGCTCTTCTTCCACTGCTACTGCTACTAGTTCTAAGCAAACTTCTAGCTCCACTTTGCCTAGTTCTCTGAGGCAGACTTCTACCTCATCCACCACTTCTAAGAAGCCATCCACTACTTCCAAGAAACCTTCTACCTCATCCACTTCTTCTCAGAAACCTTCCACCGCTACTTCCACTACCTCAAAGCAGCCTTCAGCTACCAGTACTTCCACTTCTCCAAAGCAACCTTCCATCACTACTTCTTCATCTACTTCTAGGGAGTCTTCCACCGCGACTCCTTCTACTACTTCGAAGCAACCTTCCAGTTCATCTACTTTCAAGAAACCTTCAACCAGCAATCCTACCCCTTCCACCACCCCAATACAGACTTCTACTGTTACTTCTTCTAATACTTCTAAGTCTTCCACCACTACTAAACGGCCTTCCGGCGCCAGTTCTACTTCTAAACAATTTTCTGCTACCAGTATTATTCTTACTACCTCTTATACTGCCCTTAAACAGCCGTCTATAACTGCTCTTTCCACAACTCCTACGCAACCTTCAGCCGTTAATGCCCCAAATAAACAAGTTTCCACAGCTAGTACTACACCTCCTACTGCAACTAAACAAGCCTCGACGGTCAATTCCATATCTTCCTCCGCCAGTTCTGTACCAGTTATTCTTGTAAGCACCTCCAGTGGTGCGAAGAGTTCGCAGATAGCGAGTGGGTCCTCCGATCCACAGCCTGCTGTAGGCTCGAAATCCACTGAGAGCAGTGTGGCTTCTAGCAAATCCTCTTACCACCAGCGGCAGCGCTTCTGCTTCTGCCAAACCATCCACCACTCAATCATCTCTTTCAGACCCCAACCCGGTTTCTAGTGCATCCTGTTGCTTCTATTCACCTTTCTAGTCCACGATACTCTCACATCAAGCCACGATTCCCATATCTCTCACGAACTCGACTCTTACGACCGCATCCGGCCCAACGATACACAGATCGAGCTAGCTAAGGGCGAGCTCACTTCCGGCGAGAAAGCTTTCTCTGAAGTCTTCAGCGAATATCTACCCCGAATTCGCTAATAACATTGCAGAAGAGCTCGAAGAATTAGTTTGCGACCACGCCGCGGGCCTCTTTATCACGGACGCACTAGGTGTCGATGTAGTCGAAACATGCATGACAGCCCATCGTGGCACCGGAGCTAGAGGTCCTTTCCGTCTTCGGTGCTAGCATCCTGTGTAATCTGCTAGTCAGTGAGGCATTGCCTGGGATATGGGAGCTGACCGATGCAATTTACAAACAACCGAAGCCTTGCAGTGAAGACTTGCTGACGGATCCGGAAAACTGCGGGAAATGCGGCAATGTGGTAAGTAAATTGGTGTTCTGCAACTTGCTGTGAGGTGAACCGTCTGTGTCGGTGCGACCTTCTGTGGTGGAGACGGTGCGAGCGCTAAATCGAAGGCTATGGTTTTGAGGACGTGGGAGAATGCTACGACTGCTAGCTTAGGGGCTTGGGTAGTCTAGGGTGTTTTCGGTAGTGGTTGCCGTAAATTTTCACGCAGATAGTGTCAATTATCCCTGTGATTGCGGTAGCATAATTTAAGAGGGCCTGTTTCTTCAGAATATATCTATTTTTAGTGGCAGGACGAGTTTTATTAGTGATTAGTATGTATTTGACTGCATGGATGGTCAAGTTTTTGATTTGATAGATGATGGAGTGCTCAAGGAGGAACTCTTCATGATTTCTTGAAATTTTATTGAGAAGAGAAAATGCAGAAAAGTTATTACCTACTAAAGTTCACAAGACTAACAGGTAAAGGTTAACTTAAATGAAACATCTTCCCCAAAGATAGCTAACACAGGAGTCTAATATTCGTAGGAACTTGCTTCACTGAAGCTATTTAAACTTAGGATTAACTCAGGATACTGAAGTTTCTTGGACAGCTTACATCGAGCCTTGTATCGAAGCTAAAGGTTATTAAACTTTGGACAAAGACTAGCTGGGGTCAGTCTGAACATGTATTGCGGAACCCGTTCTGCCCACTCAGATGCTTATCTAGATCCGTGGAAAGCTCGTTAGTTGTTCTAATGTGTTTCGATCAGATTTAAATGCGAATGTCGCGGCCTTTATTTCCGAGCGTTGGCTTGTGTGCGCAAATATCTCGCAAGGAAGACTGTATAATTTGACGCTATATAATCTTTTGAGTATTCTCGATAGTATTAGTTTTATTTCCTTCGAGTAGACCGACTCTCAATGCACACCAGAAATCAAATTAGCCACAGATGCTCTTAACATCATCCAAAGGCTGTCTTTGGGGATACCTCCCAGGCGTCTTCATAGCTCCAATTACAGCATTGATTACCGTATTCGCATCAGGGTTTACGAAAGTCCCCACCCCAGCCAAACCCAAGGATGCCAAGAACCCACTTCCGACTTCTCCAATAGGCTTCCCATGACCAAAGGCCTCCCGTACAAATTCCTGCTCCACCATTGGCACACCTGAAAAGCCTCCACTGCTGGTGGAATCTACAACAATAGCATCATAGAAAATTGAAGCTGTTGTGACATATGATTGATTAGCTGAAACGCCGCTGGCTAAGCTGCCTTGATGTGAAGCAATGACTTCGAACAAGACCTCATTGGAGCCGAGCACTGAAGTTAGCGTATTGTATGTTGCTGTTGAGATTGAATCGTCAGTCGATAGAATGCCAACTATGAGGCCCGTCACAGGCTGCGATGCAGTCGAGCCAAGCGGGAAGAGACTTGGATACGTCACGTTTGGCACCGCTGTTGATCCTGATCCAAGAGACGGTAGCGGAGAACCAACTCCGTACGCGACTCGTCGAGCAAGACAGTTGTTTATAGGATTTAAGATATTGGCAATATACTTAGCGGTGACGTTTGGGTCTGAGACATGGCCTAGCTCGAATCGATACGCATCGACGGTATGTTGTTGCGCATATTGATCCATAGTGAACCAGAGTGCGCGGGCTTGAGAGTAAGGGTCGTTGAAAACGGCGTATCGCCCGATAGTTCCGTTTACTGTCTCGCTGTAGAATGCAAGCGCTTCTTGAGGAGAAGCTGGTTGGACGCCGCCAATACCATCGGGCGAGCTATCTGATGCGCCTTCGTAAAGCTCCGGCTGCATATAGCCGTCTCGATAGTTGTTATTGATTTGGACGATAGGACGATTGACAGGTAGAAGGTAGCCATTCGGGCCATTGTGTCGATGGGTGGATGTGTCATCATAAGACATTAGACGCCATGATAGCAGAGGGTCTGGGACAAAAGATACGCCATCAACAACATTGGAGGGTGCAAAACTAACGGATTCGGTTTCGGCGAAGTAATTGGTTGGGTTTTTGCTCAGAACCAATTTTCCGAGTGCGATTGGGGCTTTGAGCTCGAATGGAACGACCTAAAGTGATATGCATCAGCAAGTTTTCTTGCTATACTAAATCAAAGGATTATATGCCATACTTGGGTAGCATCTAAGAGGTCGATCTCCATGTATCTGTAACTCCCATCGTCTGGAAACATCTGAACCAAGAACTCCCACTCTGGGTACATGCCAGCTTCGATGGAGTTCCAAAGATCTACACGATGGAAATTATTATTCTTCCCGGCAATCTTCGTGGCTTCGTCGTAAACCAAAGATCGGAATCCCAGAAGAGGTCGCCAGTACCATTTAAATAGAGTTGATTCCCCAGCAGCATTTATAAATCGATATGTGTGTACGCCATTCCCGGCTATGTGCCTAGTGTCTCTAAACTGCTATTAGCACTTTTACATACCAAGAATCAATTCCTTCATACCTTGGAATTCCCATATCAGAAAGCACTACCATTAGCTGCTCCGCTCCTTCGGGGCGTTGAGTGAAAAAATCATACGCTGTGGTGTGCGCACTACCACCTGTCCTAAATCAGCGTTATCTTCTAAATTCAACGCCGCATATACTGACCCGTTGGAAAGCCCTTATCAGGCTCAGCTTTGACAGCATGAATCAAATCTGGAAACAAGGCACCATCATTGATGAAAAAGCTCGAAACATGATTCCCCACAAGGTCTTGATTTCCACACTCAGAGTATATCTTCGTTGCAAACCCGTGCGTGTCACGCCCGGTATCTGCACCACCCACTCCAGCAACCACGACAGAAAATCGGGTGAAAACATCGCTGGTGGCATTTCCCTTTAGCCAACAGGCTGAGGTTATATTGCTCCAGTCGCCGTATGAAGTAAAAGTTCCTGTCGCTTTTTAGTGATTGTGAACTGTTTATTATGACTTGCCGTTTATACCATATGCAGCGTGACCTAGAGCATGAACCACTCGCTCAGGGGCTCGCTCATGATCAAAGTGTATTATTTTCTTCCGGTTTGTAGTGTCTTCTAGCAAGACATATCCACGCGGACCAACCCGTAATGATGTGGTCGTGTTATCGAACACCCCGGTGTCAGTTGTTTCAGTTTGGCCAAGAGTATCTACGAGATAAGACTGGAGCTGTTCTTGCTATGTTTTAAAGGATATTTAGTGTGCCGGCTCATAAGAATCACAAAAATGGCAGTCATACCTTTGGACTCTGAGTGCTAGCAAGCGATAAGAGAGTGAAACAGATGCCAAAGAAGAGGATCTTCATCCTGCCGATTCTTCAAAACAATCTATTATTGAAATTATGAGGTCTTGTATGTATCAATGAACTATGATAAAAGGAGAGGATGAGAGTTGTTCATTATGGGCGGATTTGCAGTGATTTATATATGTTTAAGTTGTGGATGACCTTCACACACCGGTATTTGGGCAGTGTGAACCGATCGATTCGGAATCTATGTTGATGACTACCTTGTCATATTGAGCTGAATAACATACGGGGAACGGGCATCAGCATTTGTGGCGTCCTGGTCAAGCCAAGGAAACTAGCTGCATAGCTATCATCATTACTGAGGGATTTGTGGGCCTCGTGTGCCATATTCATGAGTTTTGGGCGATTACTCGCTCAATCACAAGGCTAGCCTCCCTGGCCAGTTAGCGATTTTGTGGAATAGATTAAAGTAGCGCGAGAAATAACCGAAATAGGCTCGTCTAAATCTCTGGGCTAGACAACAAATAGGTAAGTGCTGACGTACCGCACGGCCTTAGCCCAAAATGGCAGGACATGCGAAAGCATTTACCCCGAAGATCAAAAGATCATGATTCGGAATCAGCAAATTCAAATTGAGCGAGCGTTTGAAATATTCCCTTTTCTACCGAAACCAGGAATATATGAAGTATTTATCTGAACTGAATTAACAAAGTGGAGGGTTTATTCCTGGGCAAAAGTAACGCTACCCGTGTTTGACGCGCGACGGACCAGTTTGAAATTCTTGGATTGACTCTAACAGTAAGAGATACCGGATGCTAGCTCTAGAACTTTGCGCGAACGATGCATAGCTTCTAAAAATCTCTGTTCTCATTGGCATTCGGAGATTATATCATCTATTATATACGTAATTGAATCAGTACAAATAGCGGAGCTTATGGCTAGTCACAACGTGGCAAATTTATGCTGACCAAAAGTTTATGGAATCAGTTTTTGTCGTAAGATACTTTTAATATAAGAGACACGCAGATCTAGACTTTCAGGG
>Ga0335074_10015866_pt1 | contig 10598 bp, 7 predicted proteins | sample Lox_Sample_23_FD_206715 | JGI IMG/M metagenome (GOLD analysis project Ga0335074, IMG submission 206715) | Soil microbial communities from Loxahatchee National Wildlife Refuge, Florida, United States - Lox_Sample_2.3 | ecosystem: Environmental > Terrestrial > Soil > Wetlands | place: USA: Florida...
CCCGGAAGAAGCCGCCGAGGATTCGGAAATCGAATCGGACTGGCTGGAAAACGCGGCTGTGGCCTGTTCCTTCGGTCCTCAGGATACGGACGACCTGGACCAAGCCTGCGGGATTCTTGAAGAAGCGAGCGTCGTTTATCACATCAACGCCAGGGAAGAAGAGGACCGGCAGGGCCAGCCTTACACGGTCCAGGATGTAATGGTTCCGGCCCTGCTTCTTTTGTTTGCTACCAGCGTTCTCGATCAGGAGATGTTCAACGCGCGGCAGGAGGCGGATTGGAAAGCGCACTTGTCCGAACTTTCGGACGAAGATTTTCGCTCGATCCGGATCGAGGATCTGACGGCGGGAATGCTCGATCGCGTGGAGCGGCTGATGCGGGTGTACGCGGAGGAACGGGCTCGCCGCGACGTTTGAATCAACGCTGCCAGAAATCTTCGTTGTGCGTCTGCAGATCCGGATAAGCGCCTGCGCCCAGCTCGTATAAATCCAGGCCCTGGCGTTCGCCTTCCACGGCCACGCGCTGCGGCGCAATGCGATTCAGCAGCCAGTTCAATCCATAAGTGACCGGCAGAATGAACCCCAGCAGAGTGGCGATGCCAACCAATTGCACGAGCCAAAGCCGGGGCGCGTCCCCCGGTGCGACAGCCCCAAGGAACCCCGCGGCGAGCAACCCCCACAATCCAGCCACCGCATGCACGGACACCGAGCCGCCCGGATCATCAACGCCCAGGCGCAGCTCCAGCCATTCCACCGAATAGACCACCAGCGCGCCGGCGATCAATCCAACGATCACCCCCGCGGCCGGACGGATGACCGCGCAACCGGCGCTGACAGCTGCCAGCCCGGCGATCCAGCCGTTGGCGCAGAGCGACGCATCAGTTTTGCCGAAGCGCGCGCGTGTGATGACCGCCGCCGCCAGCGCCGCCGATCCGGCGGAGAGCACCGTATTGATTGCGATCAAAACCACGCGGCTGGCCTCGACCCCGGTAAACAGGATCGCGCCCGCGGAATTTAATCCCAACCATCCCGCGAGCGCGAGAAAACAGCCCAGCAGAACCAGCACCGCGTTGTGACCCGGCAACGCCGACGGCATACCTTCGGGGCTGAATTTGCCGCGGCGAGGTCCCAGGATCCAGGTAATGGAGAGCGCTGTCAGTCCGCCCACCACTTGAATCACACTTGCGCCGCCGCTATCCAGGAAGCCCAGTTGCGCGAGCCATCCGCCTCCCCACGCCCAGTGCGCGAACAGCGGGTAGGTCCAGCCGGCCAATAGCACCGTGGATGCGCAGCTGGCGCCCAGACGCCAGCGGTCCGCGCCGCTGCCCAGCGGGATGATGGCGGCCAAACCCACGGCGAGCAATCCGAAGAGCGCGGCGAGCGACGACCATCCGCCGGAATCCACGCCGCGCAGAAAGAAGCGGCCCGCGCCGATCCAATTCCACTCCCGCCCGCCGACGCGCCACGCGTAGGCTGCTTGCCCGGCCGATCCCTGCCACGCCGCGCCGACCGCGAAGTACACCAGTGCCGCCGTGGCGATGACGCACAGCGCGCTCAACATCGCGTGAGCCGCGTTTCGAAAGCGTCCCAAGCCCGCGTTGACGAGCGCCAGTCCGGCGGCGGCGGCGGGAATGAGCAACAGGAAAACAAAGCAGAGTGCCTCTGAAAGCTCCGAGAGAGCCGGAGGGTGGACAGCCATCACCTGCGTTCCCTGCTTGGAACCAGGTGCGCGCGAAAGACCAACGTGAGACCCAGCGCCTGGACCCCCAGCGCCGCCACAACGAAACTAACTTGCGATGCCGAAGGAGGAAGCAGCGCGATGGCGGCCAGGACGATGATCCACCCGCCCGCGAGCAATAGAAACCCTGTGAGCTTCATCAAAATTCGGTTCATTATAGCCGACGAAGGCGTCGACCGCGGTCACGGCGCCGGCCCACATCTTGTCGAGCCGGTTATTCGATTTGAAAATCGGCGGTGCGTTTGAACTCTTTGCCGGCGTTATCGACGGCCTTCACTTCCACCTTATAATCGCCCGGACCGAGGGCGTCGGTGGGGATCTTCGCCCCTAAAGGAATCGCCGGGCTGCCGGCTTGCTTGGGAAGATCCACGCGCAACAAGCCCGTGTCCAGCTTCTGCGCGCCGGTCTTGCTGTCCAGGATGCGCAGATCGAAGGCCACTACGGGCAGCGACTTGGCATCGGCCGTCACCATGAGCGGCTCGTAGAGCTCGGTATAAAACCCGATCTGGTCGCTCTTTTTGAATTCGTTCGAACCATACGGCACCATGTGTATTCCGTTGGCGATCAGCGGGACTCGATCCTCCAGCAGCAGCGCGTCCAGGCCGGTTCCCAGTTGGGAAGCAGGCTGCCATTCCTTGCTCAGCGCCAGGCCGCTCATGCTGAACTGTTTGACGTCGTACGGGTCGATAGTAAGAGGTTTCTCGACTTTTCCGAAAGTGTCTCCACTTGAAGCGAACACCACTTTGAGATTGTATTTTCCCGCTGCGACATCGAACTGATTTTCGTAGTGCATGGGGTGCTCCTTGAAGGCTTCCATCTGTTTCTTGTCGTCGAAATCGATTTTCACGGTATCGCTGAAGCGCGCTCCCACGGAGCCGTTGGGAAGATAGGCCAGGCCCAAAACGTTCACTATGGCGTGATATTTGCCCTTTTGCTTTTCGAATTTCAATTTGTCCGTGGCCATCTCCATCGCCACGTTCACCCGGGCTACGTTCGGGGCGGTATAGAAATAAGGAAGCTCCATGGACGCGCTGACATTGCCCGCCTGGGCGGCCGCGGCCCGCGTCTCGAGGCTTTTTTCGCTGGCATCGCCGGCCAGAAGGTCCTGCGGTTTGGAATTGCAATAGCCGGTCCGGAATCGAATCTCGGCGCCGCCGCGATCCACTTTCACCTTCAAGGTGTGGCAACTGCCTTCTTCCGAATCCGGAGGCGTGTAGCCGAGCAGATAGTATTCGTCCTGTTCCTTTCCGATTTTTTCCATGCCGCCGGTCAGATCGTTGGTTTCATGGATGACGAAACCGCCCGTGCCCTCGGCCAGCATAAACATGATGTTCTGGTTGGTGGTGGTGCTCTCGGGCATTTTAGGGATCAGCAGGCGCGATTGAGCGCTGGGATTGTTAAAAGGGGAGTTCGCCCCCAACGGATTCACGGACCCGCCACCTCCGGCAGCGCCCCGGCCGGGAGATCCGCCCGAGGGTCCAGAAGTCGGAGCGTGGCCGCCGCCCGAACCGCCGCCCCCCGTCGGAGCGCCGCCGCCACCATGACCGCCGCCCCCCCCGGTTCCCCCTCCGCCGCCGTGCTGGAAGAACGCCAGGCCGCCGGGAACGTAAGACGCGGGAACGAAGCGAACGCCGGAATACGGCGCAGCGGGCAACGTCAATCGCGCCGTGGGCGTGCCTGCCACCAATCCGCGCACATCGATGGGATAAATGGCCACGTTCGATTTATTGCAGGCGCTGATGGTGGCGGTGGCTTCCGACATGATTTCCGGCGTGATGGGAAATCCGCCGGTGATCAGGATTACGGTCTTGCGGCCGGGAATCGCGGTCAGGCTCTTCGCCAGATCCGTGATCGCGTATAGTACGTCGCGCGCTCCGAAACTGGCCATTTGCGTATTGAGTTGCGGAGCGCCCGCATCCCCTGAGTTGGGTGCGACTGCGGAAAATCCAATCCCGCTGACCACGCTCTTCAGCCGCTTGGTATCGTCGGTGAAATTCTGCGCGATTTGCAACGCGCCCCCGAAATTGACGATCGCCATCAGCCGGCCCGGCCCGCCGTTGGAGTCGATGAACTTCGCCGCCGCCTTCCGCGCCAGGGCCTGGTTGCCGAAATCCATGGTCGAGTTGTCGAAGAAAAGCACCAGATAATGCTTTTGCGGATTGGAGGGCGATGCGGCGCCGGCTTCAAACGAGAAGCTCTTGATCTGCTGCTCCTTGTTATCCTCGTAGACTTTGAAGTCCTTGGCTTCCAGATCGCGAATGTAATTGCCTTTTTTGTCGGTGACCACGGTGTCCACCAGGACCAGCTTGGTTTCGGTGCGGATCACCGCGCCGGAATCGACCGGGGCTTGGGCGCGAGCCGCCGGCCAAACAGCCGTCATGCCCAGAAGCACGGCCAAACATTTCGTGCGCTGAATGTTCATGTTGCCTCCATCCTCCTCATGGAATCTCGACGACGCCGTTGCGCGCCGCCATGGTCTGACCTTCCGAATCGCGAACCACCAGGCGGATGACGTAGCTGCCCGGCGGCACATCGAAGTTGGTTCTTACGGTAATGCCCGCATTCAACAGTGTTTCCAGGGTGGAATCCAGCAGGCGCATTTCCACCGTCTTTTCCATGCCCGTAATGTAGTTGCCGTTGCGGTCGAAGACGCCTGCCAGCACCACCAGGTTGTCGTTGTTGCGCCCATCCGCCTTGCGAAATCGAAGACCTCTGACGCTGACGCGCGCGAGCACGGCGATTTTGGCGGATATATCGCTCGCTTTGAAGAATTGCATATGCAATTCTACCGGAATGTCCTGTAATTCATCGCGCGAAAAGAGCGCCTCCTGAATTTCGCGTTTGGCGTCCTCCTCGGGATTGGGCAGATGCCGGGGTGCGTAGTATCCACGCCTGGCTTGCAGGTCCAGGCCGCGCAAATTGGCCAGTTTTACCTTGAGGGGGTGATAGGCGCCGTCGAACTTCAGGTTTTGCGGTGAAAAGCCCAAAACGTAAACGAATTCCGGCGGCGCTGCGATCCGATTGAAACCGTCTTCGAGGCCATTATTATTGTGGAAATAGCGGCCGCCGGTGGCATCCGCCAGTTCCTCCAGAACGTCCTCCTCGGCCAGTGCGCTCTGCTGGTCGTATTCTTGCTTTAACTGGATCATCTGCGGATTCGCCACCGTGGTCGGGGTGCTGGCGTCGCCTCCCGGGACGATGACGTACAGGCCGCGCGCATTCAAAGAGCTGATGCGCACGCTGGCCCGAATGGCGCGATCCATGATGTCGGTCTCTTCGGGACGCAGATCGTCGGTGAGAAAAAATCCCGCCGAAACCAGAATGAGCGAGCGGTCGCCAGGGGCCGCCGACAGCCGCCGGATCGCGCCTTCAAGCGTCGTGAATGCCAGCCGGGTATCGCGCTCGCCAAGTTCCAGGATGCGGGAGGCAGTCCCGCGCGTCACGTTTTCGGCGTTCTGTTCGGCCTGTTGCATGATTTGCTGCACCGCGGGGCCTGGAGGAATCGGCGGCGGCGGATCGCAAGTGGCCAGCACTTCCTGGGCCGCGGCATGCAGGGCCTGCGGATCGTTCTTGTTGAAAATCAGATCGGCCATGTAATAGCTGAGATCCGGGCAGTCGGAACCTCGCGCCAGCATGGTCGGGTGCGCCATCAGTTTCATCAAAGCCGCGTGCAGTTGAGCGCGGTCATCGGTGAAATCCAGGTTGCCTTGCCCGGATGTGGTGAAAATAGCCGCCCGCGTAGTGGCGTTCAGGGATTCGTTCAGATGTTTGTCGGCCGCATCGCGGGCCTGGATCAGATCCGGCGTGGTAGTGTGTACGTCGTCGAATAAATAGACCACGAAGCGCTGCGCGATGGGCGGCGCCGGCTTGGCGGGAGCGGCGTTGGTAGAGTGATCGAGCGCGGCGTCGTCCGCCACTTCCGCCGGAATCGTGGATTCACCCGCTTTTTCCACGGAAAACCGCGTGATCAACTGCGGCTTGCCTTTGTCGAAGAGTTGAAAATCCTCTTTTTTGAGAGTGCCGATGGCTTTTCCGTTGGAATCGCGAACCACCACCGGCACCATCACCAGGTTCACTTTCGTGGTGAAGGTGGCGGGTGCGTCGCGAGAGGACAGTTCCGCGGTGCTTTGCGAGGGCGCGGGCTGGGCCTGGGCGCCCTGGGTCTGGCAGAAGCAGGGCAGCGCGCAGAGGATACCCAACAGCAGCAGATCCGGGCGCGCGGTTCGCACTCGCATTCGGGGGGGCACTCCTCTACTGGGGGACAATTTTACTGCATTTCCCGCTCCAGATGTGCTAACTTCGCCGTTATATCAATGCGACTCGTCTGCACTATTCTTTTCCTCTGCGTCACCCTCGCCGGCATGGCCGGAGCCCAGCCGCCGCCCGCGGAGCTGGTGGACCACTTCTTCGACGATGTCTACTTCAAGTTCAATCCGACGATCGGAACGTCCGACGGCTTCCACCAGTACGATGCCCAACTGGAAGACTATTCCAAAACCGCGATGAATGCGCGCGTCAAGGCGCTGCAGGACGCGGAACGCGAATTCGCGAAGCTGCCCGAGGATCCCGATCGCGACCTGATCCTGAATTCCATCCGCGCTTCGCTGCTCGATTTGCAGCAAATTCGCACCTGGGAGAAAAACCCGGATATTTACTCGAGCGGGGTGACCAACAGCATTTTCGTAATTATGAGCCGGACCTTCGCGCCCCCGGCGGAGCGCCTGCAATCGTTGATCGCGCGCGAGCGGCAGTTTCCCGCGGTCTTCGCCGCCGCGCGGGCCAATCTCAAGAACCCTCCGCGCATTTATACGCAAGTGGCGATCGAACAATTGCCCGGCATCGTTAGTTTCTTCCAGCACGATGTGCCGGATGCCTTTAAACAGGTGACGGATTCAAAGCTCCTGGCCGAATTTCAGGAATCGAACGGCATGGCCATCGATATTCTGAAAAGCTATCAGGGGTTCCTGGAAAAAGATCTGCTGCCCCGTTCCCACGGCGATTTCCGGCTGGGCGCCGCGCGCTATCGCAAAAAATTGCTGTATGAAGAAATGGTCGATATCCCGCTAGACAAGCTGTTGGACATTGGGATGGCCGATCTGCGCAAGAACCAGCGCGCCTTCGCCGAGACCGCCGCAAAGATCGATCCGTCCAAGACCCCGCAACAGATCCTCGACCAGGCCACGCACGATCACCCGGCGCCCGATCATCTGCTCCAATCTTTCCGCGACCTCTTGGGCGGTTTGAAGGACTACATCATCGCGCACAACATCATCACCATTCCTTCGCCGGTGCTGCCCATCCTGGAAGAATCGCCGCCCTTCATGCGCGCACTTACGACGGCGTCGATGGACACGCCCGGCCCGTACGAAAAAGTGGCCAAGGAAGCTTTTTTCAACGTCACTTTGCCCGAACCGTCCTGGACTCCGGAACACGTGGAAGAGTATATGCAAGCTTTTAGCCGCGGCAACAACGTCGGCACGGCGGTCCACGAAGTGTATCCCGGCCATTACGTGCAGTTTCTGTGGATGCAGAACATTACTTCCAAAGTGCGCAAGCTTTTGGGCGCGAACTCGAACAGCGAAGGTTGGGCGCACTATTGCGAGCAGATGATGCAGGATGAAGGCTACGGAAACGGCGATCTGAAGCTTCGCCTCGGCCAATTGCAGGACGCGCTTTTGCGCGACGCCCGCTACGTGGTCGGCATCGAAATGCACACCGGCCACATGACTTACGAGCAGGGCATCGATTTTTTCGTGAAGGAAGGCTACCAGACGCACGCCATTGGCGAGGTGGAAACCAAGCGCGGCACCAGCGATCCCACCTATCTTTATTACACGCTGGGGAAGCTGGAAATCCTCAAGCTGCGCGCGGATTACAAGAAAATGCGCGGCAGCGCGTTCACGCTGGAAGAGTTTCACAACCGCTTCATGCGCGAGGGGACGCCGCCGATCAAGATTGTTCGCAAGGCTCTGCTGGGGAACGATTCGCCGGTGCTTTAACGCGGATCCCTAGTCGAATCGCGGCAACAACTCCAGGTCTTCCTTCGGGACTGCTTCCAGCGGATAGCCGGCTCGGCGCCAGGCGCGCAGCCCACCCGCGATCACGTACGCATCGAATCCCTTCTCCCGCAAGATATGCGCCACACGGGCGCTGGTGGCTTCGCGTAGTCAAGTGCAGTAGAGATAAATAGGCGTGTCCTTGGGCAGCGTTTCGATGAATGCATCCAGATTGTTCGGTTCAATGCGGATGGAGCCGCGCACGCGCTGTTCGTCCTCGTCATAATAGCCGTGGCTGCGAACGTCGGCGATGATAATGTCGGGCGCTCCTTTCATCTTCAGTCGGGCCGCCACGTCGGAGGCGGACACACGCCGTACGAAACGATTCAAGCGGTGGCGGCTGTAGAGCCACGCGCGATAGCAGACAAACCCCACCAGGCCGGCCAGAATCAGCCAGGCAACAGCGCGGCTAAACGCCTGGAGCCCGCCCGCGATCCAGCGAAACGCGTCGCGGAAGAGATAGCCCAGCCCGCCATACGCCAGCGCATAGAGAGTGATCCCGCCCAGGTCGAATCTCAGGAATTGCGAGGCGCGCATGTGCATGCTTCCAGCCAAGGGCGGAGACATGGTGTTGACGCCGGGAAGAAATTTCGCGAACAGCAGCGTGGTGCGGCCGCGTTTATAGAACCATTTCGCGGAACGCAGGATGCAGGCTTCCGGGCTGAGCGAGAGCCCGCAAAGAAAGCCGAGCAGACTCCAGCCCGAAAAACGGCCCGTGACGTAAAGCAGCGAATCGCCGGTCAGCATGGCGGCCATCGCCACTCCGAAGGCCAGCGCCGGATGCATCACGCCCGCCGCCGTTGCCGCTCCCGCCGCCAGCAAGGCCACGGCTCCCGGGATGGGCAGTCCGAGCGCTTCCAGTAGTAGGGCCGCAAAAAGGCTGGAATAACCGTACTTGGCGATGAGGCTGAGAACGTCCGGCATGGGTCCTTCATATTATGGCCTGAGCGCGGAGGGTTGCAGCGCCATAACGGTTACGCGTCCTGCCAACCGGCCGGCCGGCGAGTCAAACGTTTGGAGTAATTTTGCTTATGCCAAACCAACTGCACGGAAAACGAATCGCGATTCTAGCCACCAACGGTGTGGAACAAGTTGAAATGACGGAGCCACGCAAGGCACTGGACGAAGCGGGGGCGAAGACCGAATTAGTCTCGCCCGCCAAGGGTAAGCTCCAAGCCTGGCGGCACATGGAGAAGGGCGACCAGTTCCCTGTCGATGTCGAGTTGAGCGCCGCCGATGCTAATAATTACGATGCGCTGGTCCTTCCGGGCGGTGTCGCCAATCCCGACCAGCTTCGCATGCTGCCGCACGCGGTGGAGTTCGTCAGAAACTTTTTTGAACATGACAAGCCCGTGGGCGCGATATGCCATGCGCCTTGGATGCTGATTGAGGCGGGCGCGGTGCGGGGACGAACCGTTACGTCCTGGCCTTCGCTCCAGACGGATCTGAAGAACGCGGGTGCGAAATGGGTGGATCGCGAGGTGGTGGAAGACAACGGATTAGTCACCAGCCGTAAGCCGGACGATCTTCCCGCCTTCAACCGGAAGATCGTGGAGTTGTTCAGCCATACCGCTCGCCGCGAGCGCGAGCCCCAACATGTGGGGCCCGCGCGTATCAACCACCGGTCGTGATGGTTTAAGAAGATGACCGGATTTTGTCGAGCAGCGTGGCGGCCTCTTTTTCCAGGTCGCCGTGCTGCGCGACCACTTGCTCCAGTTGTTCCTGCGCGCGGCGGACATCGTGTTCGGCGATCAGGCTCTTGGCAAGATAGAACCGCGCCCGTTCCAGATAGGGCGTGTCGCCGGCTTCGGTGAGTGCGCGCAGTTCCTGAATACCGGCGATGCGATTGCCGGAAAGCAACAACGAAATGCCGAGATAGAACTTGGCGGGAACGAAAGCGGGGTTCCCATCGGCGACGGGCCCGAGCGCAGAAGCGGCTGCCGCAAAGTCCTGCTTCTCATACAGCGCCATCGCGTTCTGAAAGCCTTTCGGCGGGCCTGATTGCGCCACATGCTTGGCCGAATAAGGCGGAGCGGAAAAGCGCGAGAGCAGTTCGTAATCTTCGTCGGGAAGGGTAATGGTGGCCCGGGTGGTGATGTGCGGACCGGCTACGCGCCCCACGCCCGGTTCATCTTTGGAAGTCCATACCAGCCATCCAAAGACGCCCGCCGCCACCAGCAGGATAAACGCGGCGAATCCGTAGATGTAAATCCAAAAACGGTTTTCAGGTTTGATCTGCAAGCGTGACTTTCATGGCTCCGCGAGACTGGATGCTAATGGATTCGTCTCCAGCGGCTGCACCGCTTTCGCGCGGCGGCCAAAAAGCAGAATCCCCGCGACTGCAAACAACAGCACCAGCTTCACGATTTCGAGGACTCCGTACAGCCCGTGCAAGCGCCAGAACTGGCTGTAAGCGGCGGATCCGGCGCCGGCGCCGGCGCCGAAATCGATCAGGCGCCCGAACGCCACCATTTCCGGTGTCACGCGCAGATGCTGGAACAAAACCAGAATCAGCATCGCGCCCGTGAATCCGGCCATCAGGCGGCTCTTAACGGCCAGCAGCAGGAGTGCCGTCAGCAGGGCGCTCAAGACGATCTGGGCGAGTTCCCAACTGGTGAAAAAGAAGCGATTCTCTTCGCCCGCCAGATACCGCAGCAGCAGCCGTGCATGATCCGGGCCGAGTGCTTGAAACATTTGGGTGGCCTGTGCCGGGGGCGCCGCCAAAACCCGATCCACCGTTCCGAAGTTCCCCGTGGCCACGAAGATCATGAAGAGAGTGCCCAGGATCAAGCAACCCGTCAAGAAC
>Ga0335074_10015870_pt1 | contig 10597 bp, 9 predicted proteins | sample Lox_Sample_23_FD_206715 | JGI IMG/M metagenome (GOLD analysis project Ga0335074, IMG submission 206715) | Soil microbial communities from Loxahatchee National Wildlife Refuge, Florida, United States - Lox_Sample_2.3 | ecosystem: Environmental > Terrestrial > Soil > Wetlands | place: USA: Florida...
GACAGCATTTCCGGGCTGACGCCGAGCTTGGCGAGGGCGCGCAGCCACTTGCTGTCGTCATCCCGGTCAAAGACCAGCTCGGCGTCGGCGGCGACCGACAGCCAGCCGTTCGCCTGGATCTCGGCGTCGAGCTGGCCCGGCGCCCAGCCGGCATAGCCCAACGCCAGAAGGCATTGGCGCGGCCCTTCGCCCTTGCCCATCGCACGCAGGATGTCGAGCGTCGCGGTCATCGCGAATTCGTCGCCGATGCCGAGCGTCCCTTCCTCGCGATACTCGGTGCTGTGCAGGACAAAGCCGCGGCCGGGGTCGACCGGCCCGCCGAAATGCACCGGCTGCGGCCGGTTGGCTCGCGTCACCGGCTCGATCTTGAGATGCGTGAACAGCTCGTCGACGGTCAGCGCGTCGATCGTCTTGTTGACGACAAGCCCCATGGCGCCGGCCTCCTCGCTGTGCGCGCACAGATAGACGACGGAGCGGGCGAAGCGCGGATCCTGCATTTGCGGCATCGCGACGAGAAGCTGGCCGGTCAACGAACTCACGACGTTCCTCCGATGACTTGTCCTCTCATATAGCCCGCCGGCGGCGATTGCAAAGCCGCCTCGGCGCCATTGGGCGGGCCGGTGGCAGGTGCGGTTTACGCGACGGCTTGCCCTATGCTATCGCTCTGGCTCTCAATCTCGATCCGGCGCATCCCCATGAGCGCCGGGCGGCAACCAATCAGAGGAGCGAGCGATGGCCATCCAGGTTGGCGACAAGGTTCCCGCCGTAAATCTCCGCGTACTCACCGCCGAAGGCCCCAAGGAAATCACCAGCGACGAGCTGTTCAGCGGCAAGAAGGTCGCGTTCTTTGCGGTGCCCGGCGCGTTCACCCCGACCTGCTCGTTGCGTCACCTACCCGGCTATGTCGACAAGGCGGCGCAGCTCAAAGCCAAGGGCGTCGATACCATCGCCTGCGTATCGGTCAATGACGCGTTTGTCATGGGTGCCTGGGGCAAGGACCAGAAAGCCGAAGACAAGGTGATGATGCTGGCCGACGGCAGCGGCGACTTCACCCGCGCAGTCGGGCTCGAGCTCGACGCCACCCGCAACGGGCTCGGCAAGCGCTCGCAGCGCTATTCGATGCTGGTCGACAACGGCGTCGTCAAGGCGCTGCACGTCGAGGCGGCCGGCAAGTTCGAGGTCTCCGACGCCGACACGATGCTGAAAGACCTTTAGTCCCCCTTCCTTCGTCATCCCGGAAGTTAAGCGAGCCCGGGAGAGCAAAATGCTCTCCCGGGCTGCGAGCCTTACTGTCCGGGTACCCATTAACACTGACGTCGCCAGGATTTGTGAGAGCCTGTGTTCATGGGTTCCAGGTTCGGCGTTACGGCCGCCCCGGAATGACAATCAAGACGCGACCTACAGATCCTGGCCGCGCTTGGCGAGCGCCTTGTCCCACACCGTGTCGCGGTCGGCGTCGAACACCAGCGCGCTGTCCTCGGGCGCGGTGAACCAGTCGTTGCGCGCGATCTCGCCTTCGAGCTGGCCGGCGCTCCAGCCGGCATAGCCGAAGGCGAAAAAGCATTTCTTCGGCCCCTTGCCGTGGCCGATATCCTTCAATGCTTCTTTGCTGGCGGTCATTGCCACCCTGCCGTCGACCGGCATCGTGTCCGCCGTACGGTACTCGGCGCTGTGCACGACAAATCCCAGCTCGGGCTGCACCGGCCCGCCGGCAAATACCGCGATCCTGCCCTCGACTGTCTTGTCGTCATCGCCCGCCGCGGCGAGCAGGGTGGCGATCGTCTCGCTCGCGAGCGGGTGATTAATGATGATGCCGAAGGCGCCGTCCTTGGTGTGCTGCAGGATTAGCACGACCGCATGGTAGAAACGCGGGTCCTGGATTTGCGCCGAGGCGATCAACAAATTGCCCCGCGGCGGATCGGTCGGCGCGGCATTCTCGGGCGCGGGCGTGAGCGGCGTCGGCTCGACCGCGGCGAGGCCGAACGCCGCCGCGACCAGACAGCAGCCGAAAAGCGCAGCGCGCCTAATTGTCATCAACCGCCTCCCGAGTGGCCGTCCGAGAGTTCGCGCCCTATCATAGCAGCATGAAGGCCATATCGGGATGAAGGGTGGCGACGAACTCGCGCTCGATCGCGTCGAGCGCTTTATGGCCGAGCATGTCGCCGGGTTTCGCGGCCCGCTGTCGGCCGAGCGGTTCGCCGGCGGCCAGTCGAACCCGACCTACCGGCTGCGCGCCAAGTCGGGCGATTACGTGCTGCGCCGGAAGCCGCCCGGCCCGCTATTGCCGAGCGCGCACGCGGTCGACCGCGAATTCCGGGTGATGCGGGCGCTGGCGAAGACGGCCGTGCCGGTGCCCGAGGTCTACGCCCTGTGCGACGACGACGCCGTCACCGGCAGCGCGTTTTACGTCATGGAGCATCTCGACGGCCGCATCCTGTGGGATCAGCGCTTACCCGGCATCGCGCCGGATGAGCGGCGCGAGATGTTCCTGTCGATGAACCGGGTCATCGCCGATCTGCATTCGGTCGATTATCAGGCGCTGGGGCTTGAGGATTTCGGCCGGCCGGGCAATTACATGGGTCGCCAGGTCGCGCGCTGGAGCCGGCAATACCGCGCCTCCGAGACCGACAAGCAGCCGGCGATGGACGCGCTGATCGACTGGCTGCCGGCGCATTTGCCGTCCGAAGGCGCGCCCGGCATCGTCCATGGCGATTACCGCATGGACAATCTCGTCTTCCACAAGACCGAGCCGCATGTGATCGGCGTGCTCGATTGGGAGCTGTCGACGATCGGCGACCCGCTCGCCGATTTCGCCTATCACGCGATGAGCTGGCGGATCGATCCGGCGCTCTATAATGGGCTTGGCGGGGTCGATGTCGCCGCTATCGGCATTCCCGGCGAGGCCGAATACGTCGCGGCCTATAGCGCACGCACCGGGCGTGAGACGATCGCCGACTGGGAATTTTATCTTGCCTACAGCCTCTTCCGCTTCGCGGCGATCTGCCAAGGGATCGCCAAGCGGGCGATCGACGGCACCGCGGCCGGGGCCGAGGCGGTGGCGATCGGCAGCCTCGCGCGGCCGTTCGGCGAGCAGGCCTGGGCGCTGGCGAAATCGCTGGGATAAGCAAGGGAGCAACGAATGGCACCGGAAAAAGTGGGCGTGGTCGGCGCCGGGCTGATGGGAGCGGAGATCGCGCTGGTCTTCGCGCTCGCCGGGAATGAGGTGCTGCTCAGCGACACCGGCGAGGCGCAGCTGGACGCGGCGCTGGGACGGCTCGGCCGCGCGCTCGACCGCGGCATCCAGCGCGGCTGGTACAAGGACGAGGAAAAGCCGCTCGCGCTGTCGCGCATCACCACCACCGTGCCGCTCGACCCGTTTGCCGAGTGCGACTTTGTCACCGAGGCGGTGTTCGAGGATGAAGCGATCAAGGCCGAGACCTACAAGAAGCTCGACGCGCTGTGCAAACCCGGCTGCATCCTCGCGAGCAACACCTCGACGATCCCGATCTCGACCCTCGCCTCCTATGTCAGCGAGGCGCGCCGGCCCAATTTCATCGGCACGCATTATTTTTCGCCGGCCTCGCGGATGAAGCTGGTCGAGGTCATCCCCGCCTTCGAGACATCCGAGGCGACGCTCGACACCGCGCTGCGCCTCATGCGGCAAAACGACAAGGTCGCGGTCAGGATCAAGGATGTCGCCGGGTTCGCGGTCAACCGCATGTTCCTCATCTTCCTCAATGAGGCGGTGCGCCTCGTCGAGGAGGGCGTCGCGACCCCGGAGGACATCGACACTGCCTGCAAATTGGGGCTCGGCCACCCGATGGGGCCGTTCGAGCTGATGGACGCGACCAGCTCCAAGCTCTGTCTGCAAGTGTCGGAAATCCTTCACCAAGCCTATGGCGAGCGCTTCCGACCGCCGGCCCTGTTGCAGCAGCGGGTCAAGGCCGGGTTTGTCGGCGGCCGCAACGCCCGCGGCTGGCGGAAGTGAGGGTTGCCGATAAAGTCGTCGTCGTCACCGGCGCCGCGCAAGGAATCGGCGCGGCGCTGTGCGAGCGCTTCGCGCGCGAAGGCGCCAAGGCGGTCGTCGCCGCCGACATCAGGCCAGGCCCTGGCGTCGTGTCATGCGACGTCAGCCGCGAGGCCGACATCGTCCGCCTCATCGACGACACCGAAAGCACGTTCGGGCCGATCGACCTGTTCTGCTCGAATGCCGGGATCGCGGTGCTCGACCCCGATTGGGAGAACCCGGCCTCCGCGCCCGACGAGGGCTGGGCGCGGAGTTGGGCGGTCAATGTGATGGCGCATGTCTACGCCGCGCGCCATCTGGTGCCGCGCATGGCCGCGCGCGGTGGCGGGTATTTCCTGCAGACCGTGTCGGCGGCGGGCCTCCTGTCGCAGATCGGCAGCGGCCCCTATTCGGCGACCAAGCACGCCGCGCTCGGCTTTGCCGAGAATTTGGCGATCGCCGGCCGCGACCGCGGTATCAAGGTATCGGTGCTGTGCCCGCAAGGCGTCGACACGGCCATGCTCGCCGGGATCGATCGCGCCATTCCCGACAGGGACGGCGTGCTGACCCCGGACGCGGTCGCCGACGCGGTCGTCGCCGGGCTCGATGCCGAGCGCTTCCTGATCCTGCCGCATCCGGAGGTCACCACCTACGTCCGCCGCAAGGCCGAAGATCCCGACCGCTGGCTCGCCGGCATGGCCCGGCTGAGACGAACGATGTGATTTACCCTGCCTGGTTTAATCCGGGTACTTGACGGAAACTCGACCGCGTATTACCTAGGCCATGCCTCCGGATGGAGGCTGCGAAGAAACCTGAGAATGGTTTCGGTGGTTGGTGCCGCTGGATAGCGGTGAAAGCGATCGGCGATGCTGATGCGCGTCGTGCATTTGTTGCACACAAGCAGCCGGAACCAGTCTTCAACCTAGAGGACTGGAAATGAGCTCTTCGAAACTCATCATCAAATTCGCACTTGTTGCCGAGCAACCGAGCGCTCGCGACGAGGAACGACTGACAACCGGGTCAGGCGATGACTCAATCGCCGGAATTAAGCGCTACACAGGATTTGTTCGGGGACGTGATCTATACCCCCTGTTCGACCATGGTTCACTGGATGCTAACCCGCGCTCAGCGAAAACCGGCAACGTAACTCACGATATTATTGAAACGCTCCAGGGAACTCCGGAGCTTTTTCCTTTCAAGTCCAAAGGTATCTTGCTGGGCACCTCTGATTATGAGGCATTGCAGCGTAATCGTTTCGAGTTGCGCTTCAGTGATCCAGCAGCCGAGGGGATCTTGGATGGGGGCCACAACATGTTGGCCATCGGCATCCATATGCTTTCTTTTGTCGTCGAAGGTCGGGAATTAGATAAGATCTCCCTGTGGGAGGAGATGAAGGAAGCTTGGGACGCTAATCGTGCCAGCTTAGAGGAGATAAAAGAGCAATTTGACTTCCTTGTGCCAGTTGAGCTGCTCGTTCCGTCGAATGTCGAAGATGAACACGTGGTTCAGCTGTTCGAAATGTCGGTCCTCGATATCTGCGCAGCACGTAACAACAACGCACAGCTCACGCAAGAGACGAAATCAAACAAGCTTGGACTTTACACTGATCTTCGTGAGCGGCTCGATAAGACCATCGCGGATCGCGTCGAGTGGAAAAGTAACGAATGGGAAAGCAGCGAAGCGCGTCCTATTAAAGTTCGGGATTTGCTCGCCCTCGCGTGGATTCCCCTAAATAAAGCAAATGAAGAGGGACTATTGCCAATCGATATTTCTGTCACGCCGCAAAATATTTACCGAAATAAGGGGGAATGTTCGAAGCAGTTTGATAAACTTATGCTTCACTCTGAGGTCTCTGAGCCTCGGGATGGGCCGACGCATGAGCTCACCAATCAAGTTGTCGCGAGCTGTTTCGATATTCTCGCTGATCTTCCAAAACTCTATGACAAGATCTATTCAGATTTTCCAACTTCCTATAACGCCAATAACTACCGGTTCGGAGCGAATCCGATCGTCAAAAGCTATGATCCAGCACGACGGCAAGTTGCAAAAGACAAAAGCGGGTTCGTAATTACTCAACCCACTACGCACTACCTGGGTCAGAAGGTTGACTACCGGTATCCTGATGGACTCATCATGCCTCTTGTTTATGGGCTTAAAGGATTGATGGAAATCAAGGATGGGAGAGTCATATGGGCGACCGATCCGTTCAAGTTTCTTGACAGGTATCTTAAGGATATCGCCGGAGCATATAGGTTAGTATTGGATATGGCTCGGTTTGACCCACAAAAATTAGCGAAAAACCAAGCCAGCCATGAATTTGCTGTCGGCGAGTTCGAAAAAGCCTTGATAAAACACCGCGCGAGAGGTGGTGGGGTAAGCGCAGCAGCCTAACGGTCCACGGGGCTTATCATGAAGCACGGCAGCGGGAAGATTGTCTGCCCGCTGCCGTATCTCATGGCAGGGAACCATCGCCGCCGGGGCGCGTGTATAATCGCGCGTGAATTGAGGCCTCCCCGAACCCAGCGGTGCCCGGCCGATGAACGACGTTCCCGTCGCCAAGTCTTCCGCCAAGTCCTCCCAGTCGGAGAAGCTGCGGCTGCACATCCCGCCGCACCGGCCGCTTCCGGGCGGGCATGCCGATTTCAGCTATATGCATGAGAGCGCCGCCGGCAAGGTCAAGCGGCCGGCGATCGATGTGCCGTCGGTCAAGACCCATCCGCTGGCGACGCGGCTCGTCCGCGTGCTCGACGACGAGGGGAAGGCGCTCGGCGAGTGGGACCCGCGTCTCGACCCCGAAACGTTGCGCCAGGGCCTCCGGTCGATGATGCTGACCCGCGCCTACGATTCGCGCATGTACCGCGCGCAGCGCACCGGCAAGACCAGTTTCTACATGACGTCGACCGGCGAGGAGGCGGTGTCGGTGGCGCAGGCGATGGCGCTCAAGTCCGACGATATGCTGTTCGCGACCTATCGCCAGCAGGGACTGTTGATCGCGCGCGGCTATCCGATCCTCGATTTGATGTGCCAGGTCTATTCCAACGCGCACGACCCGCTGAAGGGCCGGCAATTGCCGGTGCTCTATTCGTCGCGCGAATATTCCTACTATTCGCTCTCGGGCAACCTCGGCACGCAGTTGCCGCAGGCGGTGGGCTGGGCGATGGCCTCGGCCTATTCGGGCGACACCCGCATCGCCGCTGGGTGGATCGGCGAGGGGGCGACCGCCGAGGCCGATTTTCACCATGCGCTGACCTTTGCCGCAGTGTACCGCGCGCCGGTCGTGCTCAACGTCGTCAACAACCAGTGGGCGATTTCCTCGCACCAGGAGGTCGCGGGTGGCGACGAGGCGACCTTTGCGGCGCGGGCGATCGGCTTCGGGCTCGCGTGCCTCAGGGTCGACGGCAACGATTTCCTCGCGGTCTACGCGGCGACGAAATGGGCCGCCGACCGGGCGCGCGCCAATCACGGCGCGACCTTGATCGAGCTCTTCACCTACCGCGCCGGGTCGCATTCGACTAGCGACGACCCGACCCGCTACCGCCCCAAGGACGACCCGCAGAAATGGCCGCTTGGCGACCCTGTCGCGCGGCTGGCGCGGCATTTGATCGGCCGCGGCGAGTGGTCGGAGGACCGCCACGAAGCCCAGGAAAAGGAATTGACCCAGCTCGTGCGCGATACCGACCGCGAGGCGCAAAAATTCGGCACGCTCGGCGAGGGGCAGCGCTTCCCGATCGAGACGCTGTTCGAAGATGTCTACAAGGAGATGCCGTGGAATTTGCGCCGCCAGCTGCGCGAGGCTAAGGGCCAGCCATGAGCACGATGTCGATGGTCCAGGCGCTCAACTCGGCGATCGACGTGATGCTGGCGCGCGATCCCAAGGTGCTGATCTTCGGCGAGGATGTCGGGTTCTACGGTGGCGTGTTCCGGGTCACCGAGGGGCTGCAGAAAAAATTCGGCGAGCGCCGCGTGTTCGACACCCCGATCGCCGAGGGCGGGATGCTTGCCGCCGCGGTCGGCATGGGCGCCTACGGCTTGCGCCCGATCGTCGAAATCCAGTTCGCAGATTACATCTATCCGGCAACGGACCAGTTGATTTCCGAGGCGGCACGCATCCGCTATCGCTCGGCCGGCGAGTTCGCCGCGCCGATCACGGTACGCGCGCCGTGCGGCGGGGGAATTTTCGGCGGGCAGACGCACAGCCAAAGTGTCGAGGCGATCTTCACCCATGTCTGCGGGTTGAAGACGGTGATGCCGTCCAACCCGTACGACGCCAAGGGCCTCTTGATTAGCGCGATCGAGGACGACGACCCGGTCGTGTTCTTCGAGCCGAAGCGGCTCTACAACGGGCCGTTCGACGGCCATCCCGACCGCCCGGCGCGGCCATGGTCGGCGCATCCGCAGGCCGAGGTGCCGGAGGACTACTACACCGTGCCGCTCGGCCGGGCGGCTGTGGTGCGCCCGGGCAGCGCGGTGACCGTGCTCGCCTACGGCACGATGGTGCATGTCGCGCTCGCCGCGGCCGAGGAAGCGGGCGCCGACGCCGAGGTGATCGACCTGCGCACGCTGTTGCCGCTCGATCTCGAGACCATTGTCGCCTCGGTCAAGAAGACCGGCCGTTGCGTCATCGCTCACGAGGCGACGCGCACCTGCGGGTTTGGCGCCGAGCTCTCGGCGCTGGTGCAGGAAGAGTGCTTCTACCACCTCGAAGCGCCGATCGAGCGGGTGACCGGGTTCGACACGCCCTACCCGCACGCGCTCGAATGGGCCTATTTCCCGGGGCCCCAGCGCGTCGCCGCGGGCATCCGCCGGGTATTGCAGGCGTAGCCGCGTGCAGCGCGTCGTCAAGCTGCCGGATATCGGCGAAGGTACCACCGAGGCCGAGATCGTCGGCTGGCTGGTGAAAATCGGCGATGTCATCGATGAAGAAGACCCGCTCGCCGAGGTGATGACCGACAAGGCGACGGTCGAAATCCCCTCGCCCGCCGCCGGCAGGGTCGTGGCGCTCGGCGGCAAGGTCGGCGAGAAGCTGGCGGTCGGCGCCGACCTCGTGGTGATCGAAACAGAGGCGGGCGGAGAGCGTGAACTCGCCCCTCACCCCGCACGCGGAGAGAGGGAGCGCGTCGATACCCCCCGCCCCGTTCACGCGGAGAGGGAAGGGTCCGCGCCGAAGGCGTGGGAGGGTGAGGGGCAGCCAGCGCCGGAGGGCAAGCCTCTCGCCGCGCCGGCGGTGCGCAATCGGGCGCGCGATCTCGGCATCGATCTGCGCCTCGTGGGCGGCACCGGGCCGGAAGGGCGGATCACCCATTCCGACGTGCTCAGCTATGCCGAAAGCCGACAGGCGCCTGCTTCGACGCCAGAGCCGCGCGACGAGATCGAGGACGTGCCGCTGGCCGGGCTGCGCCGGGCCATCGCCGAGCACCTGCAGGAAGCGTGGCGGCGCATCCCGCATTTCGCCTATGTCGAGGCGGTCGACGTCACCGCGGTCGAGGACTTGCGCGCCCATCTCAACCAAACGCATGCGGCCCGCGGCCACCTGACCCTGCTGCCGTTTCTGATGCGGGCGATCGTCAGGGCGGTCGCCGAGCATCCGCAGGTCAATGCCCGCTTCGACGACGCGGCCGGTGTGCTGCACCGCCATCGCGCCGTGCATATCGGCATCGCGACGCAAACCCCGGCGGGGCTCACCGTGCCGGTGGTGCGCCATGCCGAGCGGCTCGATCTATGGCAGGCGGCGGCGGAGATCGCGCGGCTCGCCGAGGCGGCGCGCGTCGCAAAAGCAAAGCGCGAGGAGCTGACCGGCTCGACGATCACCATCACCAGCCTCGGCGCGCTCGGCGGGCTTATGGCGACGCCGGTCATCAATCACCCCGAGGTCGCGATCGTCGGGGTCAACCGCATCGACGAGCGCCCGGTCGTGCGCGACGGCCAGGTCGCCGTGCGCAAGATGATGAACCTGTCGTCGTCGTTCGATCACCGCATCGTCGACGGCTGGGAGGCGGCCTCGTTCATCGCCAAGGTCAAGGCGTATCTCGAACAACCCGCGACGCTGTTTATCGATTAGTCGCCGCTTGGGCCCCTCAACCCGGCGCTCTCCCGTTCAATTGGGAGAGGGAAATGCCTACCTACCTCAAATGCTTCGCAAAAAATGCGGTCGCATCGTTCCACAACTCATGCGCGGCTTCTTCCTTGTAGCTCGGCCGATAGTCGGCGAGGAAGGCGTGGCCGGCGTTCTGATACACCTTCGTCGTCACGTCCTTGCCGGCGCCGCGCTTTTTCATCTCGTCGGCGAGCGCGACCGGCGGGTTCTGGTCCTCGACCCCAAACACACCGAAGAGCGGACAGTGCAGATTGCCCATCATGTCGAGCGGCGGCTTCGGCCGCGACGCCGTGGTCTCGGCATCCGGGGTCGCGCGGTTGATGAACCCGCCCCAGCAATCGACCGCGGCATCGACCTTGCTGCTGCTGACGGCAAAGAGCAGCGTGTGCCGCCCGCCCGAGCAGAAGCCGATGGCGCCGACCTTCCCGGTCGAGCCGGGCAGCGCGCGCAGGAAATCGGCCGAGGCTTCGAGATCGCCGACCGCTTGGCTGTCCTTC
>Ga0335074_10015871_pt1 | contig 10597 bp, 10 predicted proteins | sample Lox_Sample_23_FD_206715 | JGI IMG/M metagenome (GOLD analysis project Ga0335074, IMG submission 206715) | Soil microbial communities from Loxahatchee National Wildlife Refuge, Florida, United States - Lox_Sample_2.3 | ecosystem: Environmental > Terrestrial > Soil > Wetlands | place: USA...
ACCGCGAGCAAGATCATGATGCCCAGGCCGCCGGTGGTCCCCAGGTCGAAGAACAGGGCCTGCATGGGCTGGGCGCCGGCCAGCGCGTAGCCGGTGATCACGGCCAGCCCGGTGGCGCTTTGCGCCAGCGACGCGGCCCGGGGGATGTTGCTGGGGCCGGTGCGGCCCAGCGCGGCGGGCAGCACGTTCTCGCGCCCCAGCGCGAAGGCATAACGCCACGTCGCATTGTGGAACGCCAGCGCCGCAGCGAACAGCGACGACAGGAACAGCCACTGCGCGGCCTGAGACAGCACGGCGCTGCCGGACAAGCCGAACAGCAGCCCCGGCCCCTGAGCCGCCGCAGCGGCCACCACCCGGCTGGTGCCGGTATGGGCGGCCATCGCCCAGGACGCCCCGGCGTAGACGACGGCGATCATGCCCAGCGCGGTGTAGGTCGCGGCCGGGACCGTGCGCCGGCGTTCTTGGCTTCCTCGGCTTCTCTGAACTAAAAATGATCATGGAAGTTGAGGGGGTGGCCGTCGCCCCGATGCGTGTAGCACCGCTCGGAGCAGTAGCTGGATGTTGTGATCGTCGATGCTGGTGAGGGTGTCCTGGAGATCGACGGGGATCCCATCGGCGATGCTCGCGATCAGGCGGAGCACTCGGTGTTCGCTGCCGGAACAGGGCAGGTGGCCGGCGATGAGGGTGGAGATCGCGTCCGGCCAGTCGATGATGGCCATGGGCCGGCCGTCGGTGAGCCCGCGATCGAGGGTTATGAACTTATCTGTGAAGTCGCTGCGGTGCAGCCAGATTCCGTGGGCGATGAGGAACTCGGCTGCGGCTTCGAGGCAGTAGGCTCCCTGGGCCTGGCTGCGCAGGGCTGCCGCAAGCCGGGTGGGTGGTGTCATGAGGGGTCCTTGGCGGGGGCGGCGTTCTCGGTGATGCGCGCGAAGGCGGGCATGCCCATGTCAACTGTGGTGGCGGTTTGTGAGCGTCTGTCGATCTGGGCGAGTTTGTCGCTGGCGCCGGCGAGGCTGATCTTGAGTCCTTCGATTTCGCCGAGCCAGCCTTCGCGTTCGGCTTCGGCGATGCGGGCGGTGAGGTTGTCGCGGATCTCGGCGATGCGGTGCCGCTGGGCGGGCGATGGCCAGTGCATGCTGCAGCGCAGGCAGCTGTGCTCGTGGATGCACGGGGTTCCGAAAGCGCGCCCGCATGTTCCGGTGGCGACCTTCCGCCGCTCGAAATGGCCGAGGAATTCCTGCCATTCCTCATCGGTGGGAACGCGGTATTCATCGGTTGGCCGCAGCGCCCGTCGCCGGGCCAGGAACGCCAGGTGGGCCTGGATTGCCTCTTCGGGATAGACGGCCTTGTAAGAGATCGTGACGTTGATGTCCTGGTGGCCGGCGATCACCTGGGCTATATGCGGCGGCAGGCCGCTCATAATCGCTTCGGTGATAAATATCCTCCGGAAGTCATGGGGGGTGTAGCGCAAGGGGCCGCCGCCGGCAGGGTCGGCCAGGCCCGTGTCCTCGAGGGCGCCGGCGAGCAGGTTACGGACGGCGTCCGGGCCGAGCCTGCGGTTCTCGGTGCTGATCCGGCGCTGAAACAGCAGCGGCACCGGCGGGTTCCAGATCTTCTCGTGATAGTCGTAGGCGGCGATGCAGGGCACTTTCCCGGTGCTGTCGCGGACCCGGCGGATGATGGCGGAAAGGACATCGGCCAGCTCGGGGCTGACTACCAGGAGCCTTTCGGCGTCGGTTTTGGACGGGACGATCTGCAGAAGGGGCACCAGTTCGCCGGTGGCCGGCAGCCGGTATTGCACCAGGCTGTGGTGGCTGATTTCCAGGAGTTCCTCGACGCGGACGCCGGTGCTTCTGAGGACCTCCACGATCGCCCATCTCCAGAACGCTTGTTCTTCTTCGTAGGCGAGGTCACGGCGTTTCCCGGTGCCAGGGTCGGCAGCCCAGGTCTTGCCGGCTGCCCGGCCGTGCCGGGTGATCACGCGGGTCAGCGTCTGCCCGGCCGCGGTGAACGCCTGGCCGTGCTGGGCCTGGCGGGCCGCCTCGAGCAGTTCCCGGGCCGCCGCGTGCCGCTGGCTGACGGCCTGGATCAGGACCGGCAGGACGGGCAGGCGCTCACGGGTGCGGGCGTCCATGCGGGACTTGCGGTGCCGCAGGGCTTTGCGCCGGGCGGTCTCATCCTCGCTGATGGGGCAAGGCACGGCCCACGGTCCCCACCGGCCGGGATCCTCGGCCGCCCACTGGAGCAGGTCCAGGTAGAAGGCCCGGACCTGGATCATGGTCTCCCAGTAGCTCAGCCGGGGAACCTGGGCCTGCGTCCTGCCGCCCCCCGGGCCCGTGATCATCTTCGGCACAGTCTGCAGGCGCTGCTTCCACGCGCTGGCGACCTCGGCGGGCAGGTGCAGGCCGCTGATCCCGGGGTTGTGGCGTTCCAGGTCCTGCCAGAACAGCATGCCCAGGTTGCGGGCGAGGGTCTTCAGGCTTCCGTAGTCCAGCGCCGGCTGGCGTTCGCGCAGGTAGTCCACGAGCAGGTCGCGGACCGGGCGGCACTTGAGGTGATAGCGGCCGATGAGCTGTTCGGGTGTGCGCTGGCCGGCGCTGCGCACTTCCTGCAGGGACGCCGGCGCGTCCTGGCCGAAGATGCCCATGGCATGCAGAAGCCGGTAGCACACCGCGACATCACAAGATCCCTTGGGGAACATCCCGAGCTCGACATCCAGCAGTTCCAGGACGTCCCCGACGGTGATGTCGCCCAGCTGCCCGCCCTTGGCCGCGGCCAGCTGGGCGGCACGGTAGGCCGTGTGGCTGGCCGAGACCCCGGACACGTGCGGGTCAGCCTCACACAAAGCCCGGAGCCGGGCGAACCCTTCCGGATCCCGGGCGCGGGTCATGTGGCGGACCAGGCCGCCCGGGCCGGTCCCTCTCGCCACCAGCCAGCCCAGCCCGGGCCGCACGACATCAGCGCTGATGGCCGCCAGCAGCGCCGAGCCGAGAACCTCCCGCCGCCAGCCCGCGGGCAGAAGCTCCCGCCAGGCCGCGCCGGCGGCATCGGCCCCGCTGGCCAGCCAGCGTTCCTGCCAGGTCGCTCCCGGCTGATCTTCCAGCCAGTCCAGCAGGAGCGTCACCCCCCGACAGCGGATCCTCTCGGTGGTGGCGTTGACGGCGACGAACGGCGCGCGCGTCAGCCGTTCCTGCACCTGCCCGCGGGACTGCCCCGTCGCCGGCCAGGCTGCGGGCACGGGCCGGGCCGGGAAACGTGCCCGCGCCGCCTCACGCCCCACACGCGTTGTCCGTGCCAGCAGTTCTGGTCCGCTGGCCGTGATGGTCACCACTCGCCGTTCCGGAACAGCACATCCAGCGACTCCGGCCGGTACCCAGGCGCCGGGACCGGCCGGGCTCGCGCTACCGCCTGCCGGGTCTGCTCAGCATGATGGGCCAGCACCCGCCGGATCACCTCCTCCTTGCGGGGCGTCAGGTAAATCTGCGTCGTGGTCAGCTGAGCATGGCCAAGGACGAACTGGACATCGGTGATCGGCAGCGCCGGGTCCTCGGCCATCCGGTACGCCGCTGTGTGACGCAGGGAATGCAAGGTCGCCGAGGTGCCTGCCTGCTGGTTCACGCGCTCGAACATGCGGTGCACGGCGTGATAAGAAAGCGGCCGGACCGGGCGGCGCAGCGTCCACCACAGCGGCTGCCGCCGCCCGGCGGGGATCAGGCCGGCCATCTGCACCTGGTAGAGCCGCAGCCACACGAACGCGTCCGTGGAGGCCGGCAGCTCCTGCAGCTCACCGGTTCCCTTCCGGATCACCGTGATCAGCTGCCGTCCCGGGTCGACCCCCGCCACCGTGGCCGACAGCAACTCCGACGCCCGCGCCCCGGTAGATACGTAAAAGGCGACCAGCGCCCGGTCACGGTGCGAGGGCAGCCGGGCGAAGATCTCGTTGAACTCTCCGTCGGGAACACTGCGCGGGATCCTGCTGGGCACCCGCGGCCGGTAGAGCCCGCTGCGCTCGTTACGGTACGGCTCCATCGGATTGTGGTGCGCGTGCGCCCGGCCGCCGCGCCGGGACCGGACCAGCGGGAACGGGTTGACGATAGGCCCGGTCCCCGCGTCCAGATGAAACTCATAGAACGACCGCAGCACCGTCTCCGAATGCGCGCGCACCGACGGCGCGTACGCCTCACCCGCACTAACCAGGCCAGCAGGCCCGGCCGCCGGAGCCGCCCGCCAGTGCGGCCGGGGCTGCTTGCCTGCCACCTGCAGCCACCTGCAGAAATCCCGGGCCTCGACACGCGTCACCCGGTCCCAGGCAACCCCGCAATCAGACCAGCAGAACCTGAACCAGCGCAGCAAGTCCAGCCCGTAAGACCGGACAGTGGACGCCGCCCTTCCCGCCGCCAGCAGATCCCGGAACCAAGCCGTAGCCGCCTCCACCACCGCCCCATCAGGATCAAGCATCCGGTAAGGCTCATACCGGTTACCGGTGGCCACCAGCCGGCCCGACTGAGGCACCACCATCGCCGCCAGATCCCGCTCAAGATCACCACCTCTGACCATGGCCGCAGAACGTACCGCCAGAAACGGTCACCTACCCACTGGACTGCCGAAACTGCTGATCTTGTTCAGTCAATTGGGCCAGCACCGGCGCCTGCTCAAAGCCGACGAACCCTAGCACGGCGACCACGGCCAGCACGCCGAAGGTGGCGAACCCGGCCGAGCCCAGCGCGGCCGGTGACAGCGTGGCGAACGACAGGTGCCCGCGCGCCGGGCGGGCCAGCCCGCCTATGGCCTGGGCGATGATCACCGCAAGCTCGGCGCACAGCAGCACGCCCAGCACCCGGCCGGTGATCTCCACGCGCAGCAGGCCCAGCCCGGCGACCACGGCCCAGGCGCCCAGCGCGAACGCCCACCACGGGGCGTGCACCCCCAGATGCGCGCCCGCCAACGCCGCCGCGTTCGGCCCGAACGCGCCGTACAGCCCGACCTGCAGGCAGCTGTAGGCCAGCAGCGCGACCAGCGCGGCGGCCACACCCGGCACCTTGCCCAGCCCGGCGGTGATGAAGGCGTAGAAAGCTCCGGCGTTGCGGATGGCCCGGGCCATCGCCACATACCCCAGGGCGAACAAGGCCAAGATGACCGCGATGACCAAGAACGCGGCCGGGATGCCGGTCAGCCCGGTCGTGGCGAACGCGGTGGGGATCACCCCGGCGGCGACGGTCAGCGGGGCGACACCGGCCAGCACGAAGAACAGCACGGCCGGGATGCCGAGCCGGTCAGTGGCCAGCGCGCGGGATACCGAGCCGGGTTTATGGTGCGCGGTCTGGGCGGGGGACATCAGTAACTACCTCCACGGGGGGTTGGGAAGGGTCAGATCCGGTGGGCCAGCAGCGCGGCGTCCACCGCGGCCTGGGTCTGGGCGATCACCTCACCCAGCCCCGGGCCAAGCAGCCCGACCAGCGCGTCGATGCGGGCGCGGGCACCCGCCGGCAGGTACAGCAAAAGGCGCGGTCCCAGGCCGCACGCGGCGGCCAGCCCGCCCAGCGCGACCACCTGCCCGTCACCAGGGCGGGACAGATTCAGCGCGGCGTTGAGCCGCGCGACCGGCGCGAACGCGCAATCCGGATCGGTCGGCACCCACTGCGCCGCCCGCCGCGACCGCCGCGGCGCCGCAGCCAGGTACCCGGCGTCAGCCAGCCGGGCCGCGACATCCCCGGCCGCGGTGCGGGCCAAAAACGCCAGCCAGTCAGCCACCGGATGGGTGTACTCGCCAGCGATCCGGGCCGCCACCGCCGCGGTTAACTGATCGCCAGCCTGCTCCGGCCACGCCGACGCGACCGTGCCCGCCTCGATAGTGATGGCATCGGCCAGGACCAGCTCGGCCAGCAGCGCCCCGGCCAGCCCCAGCCCCACCGCCCGCGGCGCCAGGTGCGGGCGGCCGGTCAGCTCATGGTGGGCGATCAGGTACAGCTCATCGGCAACCCGGCCGGTGCCACCCAGCCCCGGGACCGCCCGGCCGTTGGCCTGGCCGGTCACTGGGGGCTTCCTGCCGCACCAGCGGGCCGACCCGTCAAAGCGGCGGTGATCGCAGCCACCACGGCGGCGATCACCGCGACCACGTGCGCCGGAGTGGCGCCCGGGACGTTCCAGTAGCTGACCTGGACATACCCATCCTCATCCACCGTCACCTCGATGGCTTTGCCGCCGGGCTGGGCCACGCTGGCAGTGATGTCGAACACGCCCTGGGTCTGGTTCACCGTCGCGGCCAGCCCGGCCCCAGCCAGCGCCTCAGCCGTAGCGCGCATCCGTGCCTCGGTATCCGGGCTAGGCACGCGCGGGCTCACCGCGTCCCCTTCGCACGCCGCGACGGCCGGGCGGCGGCCTGTTCGGCCTGGCTGATCAGATCGGCCATCTCGGCCGAGGTGGCGGCCGATAGGGCGGTGTCACGGCGGGCACCAGGCAGCCGCCGGTAAGCCCGAAAGCACTGCTCGGCGGCCAGCCAGATGATGATCCAGCTTCTGCGCTCGGCGCGCAACCGGGCTGCTTCCCGCCAGCAGGTGTCTTCGTCCTGCCGGGCCTGGCTGCCGGAGGTCACCGGGGCCGCCCGGGGCTGGTCTTGCGGCCGATCCCGGCGTAAAAAACGGCAGGCCCCAGGGCCGGGCCGACGTGGCCAGGCCGCCATGCGGACACGTTCACCAGTCCCGGTGCCACCATGTCCAGCCCGGCCAAGAACCTGGCGATCTGCTGGCGGGTCCGGGCGACACCCGGCGCGGATGCGCCATCGTAAACGGCCTGGGCCTGCTGCGCAGCTCCCGGCGAGAGGTGGTCGGCCGTGACGTGCGAGATCACCAGGAAGCTGCCTGGCGCCATCATGTCCTTGTAACAGTTCACGACCGCCCACGGGTCTTCGTGATCTTCGACGAAATGAAGGACCGCCACGAGGAGAATCGCCACGGGCTCGGCCAGGTTGATCAAGGCCCGGACGGCAGGCTGGGCGAACAGCTCCCACGGCTGGCGCAAGTCCGCCCGGATGGCATCCACCCCTAGCACACCGCCGGTCAGCGCTTCGGCGTGGCGGGCGACCACCGGGTCGCTGTCCACATAGACCACGCGCGGCGGCGGCACACAGCCAGCCACGATCTCATGCACCGCGCGGGCGGCTGGCAGCCCAGCGCCGATGTCCAGGAACTGGCGAACCCCGGCTTCCTCAGCCAGGAACCGCACCGCCCGGCCCAAAAACGCCCGGTTCTCCCGCGCCGCAACCGCCGCGCCCGGTACAGCCTCCAGCAACCTGGCAGCGGCTTGCCGGTCGGCAGCGAAGTTGTCCTTCCCGCCCAGCAGCCAGTCGTAGATCCGCGCGATGTTCGGGACGGTGGGGTCGAAATCTCGCCCTGTGTGGTTGCACGAGTCACTGTCAGCCGTTTCCGTTTTGCCGAGGCGACGGCTGGCATCAACGCGTGCCACGTCACGAACGGCTTGACGTAGCTGTGCCGCTGCTCGGGCTGCTTGCGTCTCGGTGGTCATGGCTGCAAGCGAACCGCAACGGAGCCAATGACGGGAGGGCTGCCTGCGGGAGTGGATGTGTGCGCGGGGTGTGTGAATGGGCCGGGACGGCGCCTAAGGTGCGCGGCAATGTCAAACTGATTAGGTCCGTAGGGATGAAGGGACAGGCAAATGCCGCGACGACCGAAAGCGGAAAATCTGCGGCTGCGGTCTTTGCTGGACGATGCGGGAATGTCCAACAAGGGCCTGGCCCGGAGGGTGGTTGACGTTGCTACGGCTCGCGGTGTGGCGAACGTACGGTGCGATCACACGTCGGTGTTGCGATGGCTTGCCGGGGAGCAACCACGCTCGCCGGTTCCGGAATTGGTCGCCGCAGTTCTTGGCGAGGCCCTTGGCCGGAAGTTGTCAGCTATCGAGCTGGGCATGACTCCAAGTGACTTGCCTGCAGACCTTGGGCTGAAGGTGCCTGCTGGTTGGATGGATACCGTTGCGATTTCCACTGCTTTGTGGCGCGCTGATGTGCAGCAACGGAGGTTCCTGATCAGTGCGGCTTTCTCCTCAGCCGCGCTTTCTGTGTCGGCGTTGCGGTGGCTGACGTGCCCGGCAGCGGGCAAGCCTTCTGCTGCTGGCGTGCGCCGGGTTGGACGGGCTGATATCGAAGCGATCTGGGATTTGACGGCCTCTTACCGCGAGATGGATAACAGGCTTGGCGGGGGCAAGCTGCGCGGCGTCATCCTTTCCTACCTTGACGATCATGTCTCGTCCCTGCTCACGGGCGGTAGCTATCGGGAGGAGATGGGGCGGCAACTTGCCGCCGCGTGCGGCGAGTTGTCACAACTGGCCGGCTGGGTCGCCTATGACAGTGATGAACAAGGTGTCGCCCAGCGGTACCTGATACAGGCGCTGGCGTATGCGCGTCATGCTGATGACCCGGCTTTGGCTGCGGAGATCCTCGCTGCCCAGGCTCATCAGGCTCTTTACCTGTCGCGGCCAGATGAGGCTGTGGATCTTGCCCGCGCTGCTCAGGCCGCTGCGGCGCGAGCTGGGTCAGCGACATTGCTCACCGAATGCCTGGTCATGGAAGCGCACGGGCAGGCGGCACACAACGACGCCCACGCGTGCGGTACGGCACTTGCCGCAGCAGAACGGACATTTGACAGGGCAGCCCGTGAGGATGACCCGGCATGGCTTTCGTATTTCGATGAGGCGTATCTGGCGGCCCGTATGGCGCAGTGTTTCCGTGACCTTGGCGAGACGGCCCATGCGACCAGGTATGCGCAGCGCTCGCTGGATATGGATGGCCGCTACGTGCGCGGCCGGGCATTCAACCTCTCGCTGCTCGCGACCGCGCACGCTGCGCAAGGTGAAGCTGCACAGGCGTGCGCCATTGGGCGGCAAGCCGTTGACCTGACCGTCCGGCTCACATCGGCGCGCAGCGTCCGCTATGTCCGTGATCTGGTTCGTCGGCTCCGGCCGCAGGCTGGTGTCCCGGCTGTGCAAGATTTCCTGGCGGAGGTGCGGGAACGGCTGCCTGCCGCAGCAGGGCCTGCTGCACGCCGATGATGGTGATCGCGCCGAGTATCTCCCCTCTGGTGATCATCACGGATGCCTCGTCAAGAGGTATCCACTGAACCTCGGCGGCCTCATCAACGCCGGGCTCGCCGACGTGGTCGGCTCCATGCGCTAGGTACAGGTCCTGCGGGTAGTCGGCGTTGCCGATAATCGGCTGGCAGCACAGTACGTACTCCAAACGCCGGGGCCGCCATCCCGTTTCCTCCAGGACTTCGCGCGCCGCTGCCCTGGCGGGGTCTTCGCCGTCATCGACGTAGCCGCCGGGCAGTTCCCAGACCCACCGGTCGATGATGAAACGGTGACGCCGCATTAGCAGCATGCGCTCGCCGCTGTCGTCGAGGACCGCAGTCATCGCGCAGCGGCGCATCCGGAAGACGTACTGGGTGAAACGCACCCCGTTGGGTAGCTCGACGTCGGCCAGGCTGATGCGGATGTGCGGGGTGTCGTCCACTACGCGTTCACCGTGGATTGCCCACTTCGGCGGGTCAGTCACGTACATGACGGTACCGGTCGGCGAGGTCATCGGGCGGTACCTGAAGTACGTCACATGGCGCTCACCCGACAAGTATCCGCTGCGCCTGACGCTCAAGGCATATCAAGGCGCCGATGTCATCATCGACCCGCGGTTTGCATTCGGCCAGCCAGTCCTCAAGCGCGTCGGCTTAACGGTGCAGCCCAAGTTCGGCCGCATACGTATGGCGCAGCGCGTGCGGATGCACCCGCCGCTCAAACAGGAGGGTCGCATGAGCGCCCCAGCGCCCGAGGTGCCCGCGTCGGCACTGGGGGGCGTCAGCTATGCGACCGCGACATCGGTGTGCGGCGCACCAGGCTGCAGAGATTTGATCTTCGAGGACGATGCCATCGTGCGGCCAGCTCCCGGCCGCGCCTGGAGGCACGCTGATGGCAGCACGCGCACCGCGACCGCTGCATGCCCGGCAAGACGCCGGAGCAGCAAGTCGTACAGCACCCAGACGCGCCACGACCGTGTCTACGGCGCGCGGAACGCGTCGCGGTGCTCAAGGTGCGGCGGGAAGATCAAGCGGGACGGCGGTCACTTCGTGCCGGACGCTGGCATCTTCGGCATGACCCGGTCAACGATGTACAAGGCGATGGAGCCGTGGACGGCACAGGCGAAGCTATAGCCGCCGGCCGCTAGCCGACGCCCGATCGCCGGCGCGCCTGGCCGCTGTCTTTGGACGCTGCGGGACGGGGCTTGGCCGTGCCCGCTCTGGTCCTGCCGGTGCGAAGCTCGCGTACCAGACCGCGAGCGGGGTTGCTGGCGCGGACGTCCTTCAGTAGCTGCGAGACGCGCTGCGGCGATACCCGCAGCACCGCCGCGATGTCCCGCCCGCTCAGCCCGGCACTCTGCAGTTCCCGTGCGGCATCGCGGGACCGCGCGGCAGCGGCCCGCCGTGCCTCCTCCGCTTCCGCGACGGCCCGGCGGGCGGCTGCCGTCTTCTCGCCGAGCTCGCCGCCGATCTCAGGTGTGATCTCGATGCCGAACGAACCCGGATCGGTGCCGGTG
>Ga0335074_10015872_pt1 | contig 10597 bp, 11 predicted proteins | sample Lox_Sample_23_FD_206715 | JGI IMG/M metagenome (GOLD analysis project Ga0335074, IMG submission 206715) | Soil microbial communities from Loxahatchee National Wildlife Refuge, Florida, United States - Lox_Sample_2.3 | ecosystem: Environmental > Terrestrial > Soil > Wetlands | place: USA...
GTTCCCGCACGAGTTCTCGGGCGGGCAGCGCCAGCGGATCGGCATCGCGCGGGCGCTCGCCCTTCGACCGGAGTTCATCGTGCTGGACGAACCGACCAGCGCGCTGGACGTCTCGGTCCAGGCGCAGATCCTGAACATCCTCCGCCGGCTGCAGGCCGAGCAGCGGCTCTCCTACCTGTTCATCTCGCACCACCTCTCGGTCGTCCGGGCGATGAGCCAGCGGGTCGTCGTGATGTACCTCGGGAAGGTCGTCGAGCAGGCGGAGACCGACTCGCTGTTCTCGCGGCCGCTGCACCCGTACACCCAGGCGCTCCTGTCGGCGATCCCGATCCCGGATCCCGACCTGAAGCGCGAGCGTATCGTGCTCCAGGGCGACGTCCCGAGCCCGGCCGCGCCCCCGCCGGGCTGCCGGTTCCACACGCGGTGCCCGGCGGTGATGCCGGTCTGCTCGAAGGTCGAGCCCCCGCTGCTCGAGGCGCGCCCCGGCCATTTCGTCGCCTGCCACCTCTACCCCGCCGGCTGGACGGGCGGCGTCGGCGGCGCCCTCCCGAGCGGCACGGCCGCCCTCCCGAGCAGCGCGGGCCCCGCTCCGGCGGCCGGTCCTCCCCCGTCCGTCGCCTCGTAGGAGGGGCTCTCGGAGATGCCGAGCACGCCGAAACCGGTCGACCAGTACGTTCCCGGCGGGTCGGTCGACAGCCTGACCCCGGAGGAGGAGGAGGCGCTCCGCGAGCAGCTCGACCGGGTCCAGGAGGAGAAGCAGGCCGCAATCTCGATGCCCGGGCTCAGCTGGCGGGAGTGGTTCCTCTACCGCTCGTCGAAGATGTACATCGGCTTCGGCCTCATGATCATCGACGCGTGGATCGTCGGCGCGTACCTGGAGGACGCCAACTGGAACGGCTACTCCCCGAGGCTCGTCGGGTTCCTGGTGCTCTCCCTCGCCGTCGCGGTCTACGCCGAGATCGTCCTCTGCCGCTTCCTCTGGCACCGGCCCCCGAACGGCCTCACGAAGCAGCTCCTGCGGAAGCGGAGCCTCCTCGCCCGGCTCTGGACCCCGGTGCCGTTCGGCCGGTGGACGCCGGAGGCGGCGGATTTCCGGGCCGGCCGGATCCGCGCGGGGCCGGAGACGGGGCCCGACCCGCACGAGTTCATCTGACCGGGCGCGGCGTCCGGCTCCCCCGGATTTAATACCGGGCCGTGTTCCGCGCGCCGTGCCGCGAGGGCCGCCGCTCCGTCTCGCGCCGTCGCTCCTGAGCGCCGACTTCGGCGCGATCGGCGAGGCGGTCCGGGCCGCCGAAGCGGGCGGGGCCGACGCCCTGCACCTGGACGTGATGGACGGGCACTTCGTGCCGAACATCTCCTTCGGACCGGCGCTCGTCGCGGCGGTCCGCGCGCGCACCCGGCTGCCGCTGGACGTGCACCTGATGATCGACGACCCGCTCCGCTACGCGGAGGCGTTCCGGAAGGCGGGCGGCGACACGCTCGTCTTCCACCTGGAGGCGCCGGTCGACCCGGCGGCGGTCGTGCGCACGGTGCACGCCCTCGGCGCGCGGGTCGGGGCGGCGATCCGTCCCGACACGCCGTTCGAACGCGTCGCCCCGCTCGCCGACCGGCTCGACCAGATCCTCGTGATGAGCGTACACCCGGGGTTCTCCGGGCAGAAGTTCATCCCGGACGTGCTGCCGAAGGTGACCGCCGCGCGGGCCGCGCTCGACGCGACGCACCCCGACGCCGACGTCTCGATCGACGGCGGGATCACCCCGGAGACGGCGCCGCTCGCCGCCCGCGCGGGCGCCTCGTTCTTCGTCTGCGGCAACTCGGTGTTCGCCGGCGGGTCCGTGGCGACCAACCTTCGGCGGCTCCGGGCGGCCGTCGAGGAGGGCCATCGCGATGCAGTTCGCTGAGCTCGCGGCGGCGTTCGACCGGCTCGAGGCGACCTCCAAGCGCCTCGAGATGCGCACGATCCTCGCGGAGCTGATCCGACCGCTGCCGGCCGAGGAGCTCCCCCCGGTCCTCTACCTCGCGCAGGGGCTGCTCCGCCCCGAGTACGAGGGGGTCGAACTGGGGGTCGCCGACTCGCTCGCCCGCCGGGCGGTCGGCCTGGCGAGCGGGACCGACGAGGCGGAGGTGCTGCGCCGGTACAAGGTCGCGGGCGACCTCGGGCTGGTCGCCCAGGAGCTGCTCGGCGCTCCGGGGCGGACGCCGTCCGGCCCCCCGCTCTCGGTCCCGGAGGTCTACGCGGGGTTCGGCGCCATCGCGGCGGCCCACGGCGAGGGGTCGCAGGAGACGAAGGTGCAGACGCTCGCGACGCTGCTCGGCCGCGCCACCGCGCTCGAGGCGAAGTTCCTCGCGCGGTTCGCCGTCGGCACGCTGCGCGTCGGCGTGCGCGAGATGACGATCCTGGACGCGCTCGCGCAGGCGTTCGCCGACGGCAGCAAGGAGGCGCGCGCCCGCATCGAGGCCGCGTTCAACCTCTCGAGCGATCTCGGCGAGGTCGCCGGCGCGCTCGCCCGCGGGGGGGTCGCGGCGCTCGCGGCGATCTCGCTCACGGTCGGCCGTCCCGTCCGCCCGATGCTCGCCGAGCGCGAGCCGACGCTCGAGAAGATCCTCGAGCGGATGGGAGGCCGTGCCGCGCTCGAGCTCAAGTACGACGGTCTCCGGGTCCAGGCGCACGTCGCGCCGGACGGGAGCGTCCGCCTCTTCTCCCGGCGTCTTGAGGAGATCAGCGCGCAGTTCCCGGAGCTCGTCGCCGACCTGCCGAAGGCGCTCACCGGCACCCCGTCGATCGTGGAGGGCGAGTGCGTGCCGATCGACCCCGACACCGACGAGATCCAGCCGTTCCAGGAGGTCTCTCGCCGCCGCGGACGGAAGCACGACCTCGAGCGGCTCCAGGCGGAGGTGCCGGTCTGCCTGTTCCTGTTCGACGTCCTCCTCGCGGCCGGGACGCCGGTCCTCGACCGCGACTTCCCCGAGCGCCGGGCGGCCCTCGCCGCGCTCGTGCGACCGGCCGAGCGGGTCCGCCTCGCCGAGCAGACGGTCGTCGGCGACGTCGCCGCGGCGACCGCGTTCCTCGACACGGCGATCGCCGACGGGGCCGAGGGCGTGATGGCGAAGTCGATCCAGCCCGGGAGCGCCTACCGGGCCGGGGCGCGCGGCTACTGGTGGATCAAGTACAAGCGCGACTACGCCGAGGGACTCACCGACTCGATCGACGGTGTCGTCGTCGGCGCGTTCCACGGCCGCGGCCGCCGCGCCGGCCGGTTCGGCGCGTTCCTCCTCGCCGTCTACAATCCGACCCGCGACCGGTTCGAGTCGTTCTGCAAGATCGGCAGCGGGTTCGACGACGCCGCGCTCGCGGAGATGCCGGAGCGGCTCCGTCCGTTCGACAGCCCCGAGCCGCCGCCGAGCGTGGCGACCGGCCTGACGCCGGACCGCTGGTTCCGGCCCGGCCTCGTGCTGGAAGTGCGGGGCGCCGAGCTCACACTGAGCCCGATCCATCGCGCCGCCGAGGGGGCGGTCCGACCGGGCGTCGGGCTGGCCCTCCGGTTCCCCCGGTTCACGACCCGGATCCGGACCGACAAGGGGCCGACCGACGCGACGACGAGCGACGAGCTCCTGTCGATGTACCGCGGCCAGGTCCGGCACGCGGCCGAGGCCGACGCGCCGGCGGAGAGCGGCTGACCGTCGCCCGGCCCCCGCCGGGGCTACGTCTCCGCCCAAAGGCATAAGAAGGGCGGTCCCCGTCGGCGCCGCGGGAACGGCCCATGCTGGTCGAGATGACCGAACTCCTCGGGCGCCAGATCTACACGCCGGACGGGCGACTGCTCGGCGAAGTCGACAACCTCGTCGTCGACGTCGAAGGATCGAAGATCGACGGACTGTACATCGAGGAGACGAGCCCGATGTTAGTGGACGACTCGCGCCCGACCAACGTCCCCTACCGGTGGGTGTCGGCCGTCAACGATGTCGTGCTCCTGAAGTACTTCCCGAAGCGCGTCTCGATGAAGAAGGCCCCCGCGCGTGCCGCCGGAGAAGCGGCCGCGGTGCCCGCCCGCTAGGCGGCGCGGGGATAGCCAAGCCCGGTAACGGCGCAGGACTTAAACGCCGGCGACCCCGGCGAAGAGATCCTGTCGCGCAGGCGTTCGCCGGTTCAAATCCGGCTCCCCGCATCGCCCTCCGGCGGTCGTCGGGGGACGCCGTATAGTCGGCCCGCGTGAGGGAGCCGTGCGCCGCGCGGAGCTCGTCCGGCTGCTGGAACGGGTCCCCCCGTTCGCCGTCCCCGACCCGCGCCTCGAACAGGTCGTGACCCCGTCCGAGGCCGCCGCGACGCTGCTCGAACGGGCGGTCGCCCGCGACGGGCTCGCGGGCCGGTCGGTCCTCGACCTCGGCTGCGGCACGGGCCGGCTCGCGATCGGCGCGGCCGCGCTCGGCGCGGCGCCGGTGCGCGGGGTCGACGTCGACCCGGCCGCGGTCACCGCGGCCCGCACCGCCGCGCGCGCGGCCGGGGTCGTCGCGGAGTTCGAGGCCGCCGACGTCGGCGCGTGCACCGGCCCGGCGGAGGTCGTCGTGATGAACCCGCCGTTCGGCGCGCAGCGGCGCCACGCCGACCGTCCGTTCTGGGAGCGGGCGTTCGCGCTGGCGGAGCGGTCGGTCTACGCGTTCGCCCTCGCCGACTCCCGAAGCTTTATAGAGCAACGCGCGGTCGCACGCGGCGCTGCGATCCTCGAGGTCGAACCGGTCCCCTGGGCGCTGCCGCGGACGTTCGCGCACCACGCCCGTCGGTCGGTCCCGCTCGCCGTGGACCTCTGGGCGCTCCGCACCGGAACGCACCGATGACCGAAACCGAACTGCCGAAGCTCGTCCTCCCCGGCGACTACCTCGGCGCCGCCGAGGAGTTCCTCCCCGGCCGCGGCACGTACGAGGACGGCGGACGGATCTACGCGTCCGTCGCCGGGACCCCGACGGTCCATCCGGGCGACCGGACGGTGCGCGTCGACGCGCGGAACGCGGTCCCCGAGCTCGTCGAGGGCGACCTCGTCTACGCCCGCGTGGACGAGCTCAAGAGCGCCATGGCGATCTGCACCGTGCTGATGCCGGCGACCGTCCACCGCGCCGTCCCCGGCCAGCCGGAAGGGACCGTCCACATCTCGAAGGCGAAGGACGGCTACACCGAGAGCCTCGCCGGCGAGTTCGCGGTCGGCGACATCCTCCTCGCGAAGGTCCTCCAGGCCCGCCCGTCGATCAAGCTATCGACGGCGGCGCCGACGCTCGGGGTCATCTCGGCCCGCTGCCAGGCGTGCCACGCGATCCTCCGCTTCGGCGGCGCGGAGCTCGTCTGCCCGCGGTGCGGGCACCAGGAGCGCCGCAAGGTGGCGAAAGGTCCGCGGCCCGGCGCCCCCACGTCCCATGGATCCCCCGCCCCGGACTGACGCCGAGGTCGAGCTCGCCCGGCTCGTCCGGGCGCACGACCGCTGGCGGGGCCGGGACGTCTTCAACCTGCTCGCGAGCGAGAACGCCGTCTCGCCGACGGCGCGGAAGTACCTCGGCAGCGACCTCGCGGGACGGTACACGCTCCCGCTCCACGCCCCGTTCGACGGGGAGACGATCGACAACAGCTACGCCGGCACGCGGTACACCGACCAGATCGAGGAGCTCGCGAACGCCGCGGCCCGCCGGGTCTTCCACGCCCGCCACGCGACGACGCGCCCGCTCTCCGGCCACGTCGCCGCGCTCTCGGTGCTCGCCACGGTCGTTCCGCCGCACGGCAAGCTGCTCGCCATCCCGCCGGAGGCGGGCGGCTACGACGGCTACGCCCCCGGGTTCGTGCCCGCCCTGCTGGGCCAGACGGTGCGGCCCCTCCCCGCCGACGGACCCGGCCACGCCGTCGACGAGAGCGCCGCGATCGCGGCGATCCGGCAGGAGCGGCCGGACGCGGTGCTCCTCGGCCAGAGCTTCTTCCTGTTCCCGTACCCCCTGAAGGCGATCGCCGAGGCGGCCCATGCCCAGGGGGCGCTCGTCCTCTACGACGCCTCGCACGTGCTCGGCCTCGTCGCCGGCGGCGAGTTCCAAGACCCGCTGCGCGACGGCGCCGACGTGATGTTCGGGAGCACGCACAAGTCGTTCCCCGGCCCGCAGGGCGGGATCGTCGCGACCGACCGGGACGACCTGTTCGCCCAGATGGACCCGGCGCTCGTCTGGCGGGTCTTCGACAACGCGCACTGGAACCGGATCGCGGCGGTCGGCCAGACGCTGCTCGAGCTCGAACGGTGCGGCGCCGACTACGCCCGCACGGTCGTCGCGAACGCGCGGGCGCTCGGACCGGCGCTGGCCGCGGAGGGGTTCCCGCTCGTCGCGGCGGAGCAGGGGTACACCGCCTCGCACCAGCTCCACCTCGACCGGGCGCAGCTGCGCGCGCGCCACGGCGTCGCCGCGGGCGCGCTCGCCCGCCGGCTCGAGCGCCAGCGCCTCCTCATCGACCTCGTCGCCCGGATCGGCACCGCCGAGGCCGCCCGCCTCGGCCTCGCCCCGACCGACATGCCCCGGCTCGCCGGGCTCCTCGCGCGCGCCGGCCTCCGGCGCGAACGCGTCGCCGCCGAGGTGCTCGCCTGGCGCCGCTCGTTCGCCGCGCTCAAGTTCGCGTGAGCCGTCGATGGCCCGGGCCGTCGCGCTCACGGGCACCCCCGGCACCGGCAAGAGCGCCGTGGCCCGGGCGCTCGGCGCGCGGGTCCGGTCGATCGAGGTGGCCGACCTCGCGCGGTCGCTCGGCGCGGCGCAACGGCGGGGGCGGGCCACGATCGTCGACCTCCCGGCGCTCCGCCGCCGACTGCGGCGCGGTCGATCGCTCGCGGCGTACGACGTCGTCGTCGGGCACCTCGCCCACCTCCTGCCGATCGACGAGGCGATCGTGCTGCGGTGCCATCCGACGGAACTCGGTCGGCGTCTCGCGCGGGCCCGTCGGGGAACCCCGGCGGAGCGGCGCGACAACGTCGTCTGCGAGGCGACCGATCGGGTCCTGATCGAGGCGGTCGCCGCCGGACGCACCGTCTTCGAGATCGACACCACGGGCCGGTCGGTCGCCCAGGTCGCCCGCGCGGTGCGGGCCCGCCTGCGCCGTCCGGGCGCCGCGCGGACGGGGACGGTCGACTGGCTCGCCGATGCGGCCGTCACCGAGCATCTTTTGGACCGGAGCCGGTGACCCGGTCCGATGGTTCTCGAGGCGCTCCGGCAGCGGTTCCGCCCGCGCATCGCCCGGCTCGCCCGCCCGTTCCACCGCTGGTCGCCCGACCGCCTGAGCTGGCTCGCGCTCGGCCTCGCCGGCGCGGGCGCCGTCACCGCGGCGGCCGTCCGCTGGACGACGCCGCTGCTGTTCCTGCCGGTCGCGCTGCTGATCTTCTTCGCCGGCCTCTTCGACGTCCTGGACGGCGAGGTCGCGCGGGCGACCGGTCGGGCGACGCCGCGGGGCGACTTCCTCGACCACGTGCTCGACCGGTACGCCGACGTCGTCCTCGTCCTCGGGATCGCCGTCTCCGGCTTCGCCTACCCGCCGCTGGCCCTGCTCGCCCTCGCGAGCCTCCTGCTCACGAGCTACATGGGCACCCAGGCGCAGGCCGTCGGGCAGGGGCGCCAGTACGCGGGGCTCCTGTCGCGGGCCGACCGGCTCGTGGTGCTCGCCCTCGCCGCGTTCCTCGAGTTCGACTGGTCGCTCCCGTGGCCGTGGGCGCCGACCGAGCCGTGGGCCCGCTTCCATCTCGGCGGCGTCGAGTTCACCGTGCTGGACGTCGCGTTCCTCTACTTCGTCATCGCCGGCCAGTGGACCGCGTTCGCGCGGGCGCGGCGGACGTACCGCGCGATGGCTCCGCCGACGTGACGGGGCCGTCGTCCGGGCGGTTCCGCTCCGCCACGGCGCCGCCCTTGAGCCGATAGTACTGGAGCGGGTGCTTCAGGAACGGCTCGAAGCAGAGCGGGTCGCGCTGCCGCCCGGCGGGGTCGGGGGCGTCGGGGTCGCCGTCGCGCGCGCAGAGCCCGTGGCTGCGGAGCGTGTCGCACTCGGGGGGCTCGTACCCTTCGCCGCCGCCGCGGGAGGTGATGTGCTCGACCTGGTAGCGCGTGATCGATTCGTCGAAATCCGGCGCGCCGCGGTAGGCGTCCACGATCGTCTCCAGGTCGGCGCCGACCTTGTGCAGGAAGGCGGCGAGGCCGAACCGACCGGCGTGGGAGAGGTTCTCGCCCCGCTCGAGGGTCCGCATCATCCGGCGGACGCACGGCGGAAACCGCTCGCGACGGATCGCCTCGCCCGAGATGCCCGGCCGGGCGACCGGTGGGGGGAGGCGGGCGGCGACCCGCTCGAACAGCTCCGCCTGCCGCTCGCGGACCAGCGCGACGACGGCCGGATGGACGGCGACCGGGACCGCGAGGGTCCGACGGATCGCCTCCTGCACGAGCCGCGCGGCGCGCTTCGGCTCGACCTCCACGCGGCCGTGCGCGAGGTCCTGCCGGGCGAGGCGAAAGTCCGCCTCGCGGATGCCGGTGGCGAGGCGGAGGTAGTCGGGGAGGGCGAACGCGAACCGTCCGTCCCGCCGCTCCGCCGGGTAGCCGAGCCGGGCCGCGACCTCCTCGAGCTCGTCGGGCGGCGCACGGTCGAGCCGCGCCCAGGCGCGCTTCGCCTCCGCCACGGCCCACCGCCGCAGCGGCGCCGGCGACGGCGCGGCCGCGAGGACGAGCCGGGCGAACAGGAACGAGAGGTACCGCTCGTCGCCGCGGGCGCTCGCCAGCTCCTCGATCGTCTGCGCCCCGCGCGGGTCGTCGACGGCGGCGAGGATCCGGGCCGTCCCGATCGCTTGCGGCCGGCCGTACGAGGGGCTGGTCAGCAGGTCGCCGACGGACGGCGACTCGCCGCCGAGGATCGCCTCGGCGCCGGGGAGGAACGGGTACTCCCCGAAGAGCGACTGCGGATCTAGAGGAGGTGCGGCACCACGAACTGCCATACCAGCAGGACCAGGACGACCATCGAGGAGACGGCGACCGCGCGGGTGCCGAAGGCGTCGAGCCGCTCGGCGCTCCAGGTCTTTCGCCACCGCGCGGCGATCGACGCCATGAAGTCGCGGAACAGCAGCCCCCCGTCGAGCGGGACCAGGGGGAGGGCGTTCGAGAGCCCGAGCAGGAGGTTCATCCAGGCGAGCCAGTAGAGCAGGTTCGCGAAGACCCAGAACCCGCCGGTGCCGAGCCCCGCGAGCGGTCCGGAGAGGACGAAGTAGTGGGTCGTCGATCCGGCGACCGGCTCGAGCGTCGCCAGCGGCAGCACGAGCCAGTAGACCGCCCCCTCGAACGGCCCGTAGGAGCTGCCGCCCGGCCAGACGAGGATCTGCCGGATCTCGGCCGGCGTCAGCTCGTCGACCGCCACGCCCAGGAACCCGCGCGTCGCGACCGTCGGGCTCTTCGCCAGCGTGACGGAGGCGGTCACGGTTGCTCCGCTGGTCGAGTGGTAGACGACCAGGACCGTTTCGTTCGGATGCGTCGCCTCCAGCGCCGTCTCGAAGGCGCTCACGGTCGACGTGTTCGTGCCGTTGACGGCGACGATGATGTCGCCGGCCGCGATCGACGCGTTCGCGGCCGGGGTGTTCGACTCGACGTACGCCACCCCGACGCCGGCGGCCGCCGGGTGCACGCTCGAGGCGACGACCGCGGAGAGCGCGACGAAGAAGACGATCGTGAGCACGAAGTTCGCGAGGACGCCGGCCGCGGCGACCCGGTCCCGCTGCCGCCGCGGGGCGGCGAGCATCTCGGCGTCGTCCTGCTCGACGAACGCCCCGACCGGGATCACGCACCAGAGGATGCCGAGGCTCTTCACCCCGATCTTCTGCGAGCGCGCGACGACGCCGTGGCTCAGCTCGTGCAGGACGATCCCGACGATCAGCGCCACCAGCCCGTAGCCGAGCGGGATGATCGGGTTGATGCCCGGGATCCCGAGCGCCGTGGCGGGGCTCGGCGCCTCGGACGACGGTACGCGCAGCGACGCGACCGCCCCGAAGAGGAGGAGCGCGAGGATCACGCCCATCGCGGCGATGGCGAGCGCGATGCCGAGGTCGGAGGCCGCCGTCCAGAAGCGGACGAAGCGACCCCACCGATCGAGCATCGAACGCCCCCGGCGCGTGCGCACCATCAGGGCCGGACCGAGGAACGAGAACGTCCGGTCGGCGCCGATATGCCCGGTACGCCAGAGGGCGTAGACGACCCCGGCGTACAGCACCACGGCCAACAGCGCGAGCTCGTAGCCGAGGTACGGATTCACGGGACGGCGGTCGGACTCCGGCCCGGGGTAATGAACTCTTTCTCCGCCGACCCACCCGGCCGGCCCGGAAAGACGGATATGGAGGGGGGCAGGTCGTTGAACGGGCTACCCGGGAGGCTCGTGGCGGCGCGGATCGCTCGTTCGGTGGCGTGCGGCGTGGCGGTCGCCCTCGCACTTCTCGTCGCGCTCCCGACCGGGGTCGCCGGCGCGACCGCCGCTCCCACCGGCGCGCGGCCGACCGCCTCCGGGCCGTCGATCGCGGCCTCGCCGCCCGCAGTCCCTGCCGAGATCCGGGTCGCTCCGGCGTACACT
>Ga0335074_10015875_pt1 | contig 10596 bp, 7 predicted proteins | sample Lox_Sample_23_FD_206715 | JGI IMG/M metagenome (GOLD analysis project Ga0335074, IMG submission 206715) | Soil microbial communities from Loxahatchee National Wildlife Refuge, Florida, United States - Lox_Sample_2.3 | ecosystem: Environmental > Terrestrial > Soil > Wetlands | place: USA: Florida...
AAGCGCGAGTGGGGGGAAGCCCTCACCACGATCTTCCCGCGACAGGGACACTATGCGCATGACGCGAAGGAGACGGCCGCCTATCCTGCCGCGGATGTGACCCTCGAGCGAATCGGGGACATGCTGCAATTGAGGCCCTAGCGCCGGTCACGCTGGCTGCGCAAGGCCGCGCGGCGTTATGCTGTGCCCCGGCGCGGCAGCATCCCGAGGAGTTGGTCATGGGCCAGAACAGCATCCCCGAGTCCCACCTCGATCTTTTTCGCAAGAAGGCTTTCGCCAATCTCGCCACACTGATGCCGAACGGCTCGCCCCAGGTCACGCCGGTCTGGGTGGATTACGACGGACGCCACGTGCTCATCAACACCGCGCAGGGGCGTCAGAAGGACAAGAACCTGCAACGCGACGGCCGGCTCGCGATGTCGATCTTCGACCCGGAGAATCCCTACCGCTATCTCGAGGTGCGTGGACGCGTCGCGGAACGCACGCGCGAGGGCGCGGATCAGCACATCGACGCCATGGCCCGCAAGTATCTCGGCCAGGACAAGTATCCGTACCGCCAGCCGGGCGAGGTGCGGGTGCTCTACAAGGTGACGCCGGAGCGCTGTACGTTCATGGGTTGATCGGCGATCGAGCGCCGCATCACTTGGGGTTTGCCGGAAGCTCGGGTTTGGCAGCGGGCTCGGCCGCGAGGAAGACGAGCGAGCACTCCGCGCGCTCGAGCAGCACCGAGGCGACTTCCCCGAAATTCAGAGTATCCCCGGGCCGCTGGCTAACGCCCATGACCACGAGGTCGTGACGACCGGCGCCGATCTCGCGCAATATCGCCGTCTCCGCCTCGCGGTGGCTGCGCACGGCGGATCGCACGTTGACGGAATAAGCGCGCGCGAGCTGTACGATTTCGTTGGTGATCGGGTTGCTCGAAGGCTCATCGTCGATCTCGTCGTGTCGCCCGAAACGCAACCCCAAGCGCTCGCGCAGCGAGCGGCGGCTCGCGGCGCGACCGGCGATGTGCAGTGCCGTCACCGAGCCGCGCGAGCCCTGGGCGAGGGCCACGGCCAGCTCCGCTCCGCGCCGCGACACTGCGGTCCCCGACACCGGCACCAGGATGTTGAGCGGCGTGCGCAACCTTCCGGAGCGATGCTCGCGGCGGGCGAGCACGATCGCGAACGGCCCGGAGAAGCCGGCGGCGCTGCGCGCGATGGCGCGATGGAAACTCGAGCTCGGACCGCTCGAGGCAGGCTCGCGCGTCTCCATGCCCGTGAGCAGCAGCAGCAGGAGCACACCGAGCTGCGCGACCGCATCGAGCATCGCGCGCTGCGCGGGTGCGTGTGGAAAAAGTGCAAGCTCGGCTGCCGGAGCGATGTGACCGAGGATCGAGGGGCCGAGTATGACCCCGGCAAGCAGCTGTCCCATGACCGGTGGCTGCCCGAAGCGGCAGAGGAGCTCGCCGAGCAACCGCGCCGTGAGGAGCAGCACGACGATCTGCCCGAGGAAAATGGCGCCCGAGGCGCCGAGCTCCGAAGCATGCAGGCCGCTCATGGCACGAGCATGCCATAATTCCCCGATGCCGCCGGCCGCTCCCCTGACACCCAAGCTTGCGACTGCGAGCGACGCGCGACAATCCCCGCTACGCGCCTCTGCGAAAGCAAGCGCAACGATTCTGATCTGCCGCCCGAACACCCGTCTCGGCAACACGCTGCTGATGACACCGCTACTCGAGGAAATCGAAGCCACTCTGCCTTCGGCGCGGGTGGAGATCCTGACGGCTTGCCCGGCCGCGCACGAGGTGTTCCGGGAGTTTCCCTCGGTGAGGCGCGTGCACCAGCTGCCCTTTCGCGGAGTGCGGCATCCGCTGCGACACCTGCTGACGCTGCTGCGCGTGCGGCGAACCCGCTACGACATCCTGATCGATCCCTGCCCCAGGTCCTGGACCTCGGGCTTCCTGACGCGCTGGCTGGCGGCGCGGCTCAAGTTGGGTTTTGCCAGCGCCCACAAGAGCCCCGGCCCCGATATCCGCATTCCGTTCGAGGGCGCGCCGGTGCACATGGGCTCCTATCCCGTGTACCTCCTGCGCCGCGGACTGCTCGAGCTCGATGAGGATGCCGCTCGCGCCGAGACTCCCAAGCTCGACATCCGGCTCACGGAGGCCGAGCGGCGCGCGGGCAGGGAGGAAATTGGCCGTCTTCTCGGCTCGCGGCATTCCGGGCCGGTGGTGGCCGTTGCGGCGCACGCGACCGGGGCGAAGCGCTTTTCCGTCGAGTGGTGGCGCCGCCTGATCGCGAGTCTCAGGACCCGGCTGCCCGCCGCCACGATCCTCGAGATCCGCCCGCCGAGCGCAGTGGCGGCGCTACCGGAGCTGCCGGCGTACTACTCGCGCCGGGTACGCGAGGTGGCCGCGGTGTTGGAGGCTGCGGATTGCTTCGTGTGCGCGGACTCGGGGCTCATGCATCTCGGGGCCGCGACCGAGACGATCACGGTGGGACTTTTCAAGGTGACCGAGCCGCGGCTGTATGCGCCGCGCCGGGGGGCGAGCTGCGCGCTGACGGCAAGCGACAGCGCGCCGGAGCTCGCCGCCGAGCGGATCGCTCAGCTCCTTCGCGGTGGCTGACCGAGAAGTGTCAGCCGAGTGCTGAGAAGCGAGGAGCGATCGGCGCTCGGCCCCACGAGGATCTCCAACTCTCCCGGCTCGAGCGCCGGCGCGAGATCCGGTCCCAGGGAGCGCAGCTCGCGGGCGGGCAGATGCAGAATCAGCGTGCCGCGGGCACCCGCATCGAGGGTAATCTTGCCGACACCGTGCAGCTCGAGCAGAGGAGGAGCCACGCGCGACTTCAGACGCCGCGTGAAGAGGAAGACCGTTTCCTCCGCCCGGCGCCCGCCATGATTTTCGACATCGACGCTGATCTCTACGGTCGAGGTTTCCGTGGCCGATTCCGGCCTCACACGCACGTTCGCAAGGCTGAAGCGCCCATAGGTCAGGCCGTGGCCGAAGGCGAAGAGCGGCTCGTTGGATTCGTCGATGTATCGGCTCGAGTAGCGGTTGGCGGGATCCGCCGGTCGACCGCCGCTGCGCTGCCCGAAATAAAGCGGTATCTGACCTACGGCGCGCGGCCAGGTGACGGGCGTGCGCCCGCTCGGAGACCTCCGGCCGGTGAGGATGTCGGCGAGCGCGCGGCCGGCCTCGCAGCCCGGAAACCACGCGGCGATAAGAGCGCTCGCCTGGCTTACCAGCCACGGCACGATGAGCGGCCGGCCGCAGAAGAGGGCGGCGATGACGGGGATGGCGCGTGCGCCGGCGCGCTCGAGCACCGCTTCGGCGAGCTCCCGCTGCCTGCCGGGAAGGGCGGGATGGGCGCGCGAGGCAGCCTCGCCGCTCATGGTGGCCGCCTCGCCCAGGCAGAGCACCACCGCCTCGGCGCGGTCACAAAGCTCGAGGGCGGTTGCCATGCCGCTCCCATCCTCGCCATCGATGTCAACACCGCGCGCGTGCAGGACCTGAGTTTCAGGCAACGCCTCGCAAACACCGGCGAGCACGCTCACCTGAGTGTCGGGCTCCGCGGCGGACCACCACGGACCGCGCATCTCGGCGGGCGCATCCGCCAGAGGTCCGATGAGCGCCAGGCAACGTATGCTCTCGGCGAGCGGCAGCGCATCCTCCCGGTTCGTAAGGAGTACGAGCGAGCGCGCTCCGATGTCCCTCGCCAGCCGCCGCCGCTCGGCGAGGGTGGCGGCGCTCTCCAGCGCCGCGCCGCGGCGATAGGGGTCCTCGAAAAGGCCGAGGCGCATCTTGAGCGCCAACACCCGGCTCACCGACTCGTCGATATCGCTGATGCGCACGAGGCCTCTCTCGAGAGCCGCCGGCAGGCCCTGCAGATACGCCCCCGAGACCATATCGATATCGACTCCGGCCTCGAGCGCGAGGGCCGCGGCTTCGATGAGGTCGGCGGCGACTCCATGTTGGATCAACTCCGCGATCGCGTTGTAGTCGCTCACCAGGACGCCTTCGAAGCCGAGCTCGCGACGCAGGCGCTGGCGCAGCATTGCCGCATGAGCGGTCATCGGAATGCCGGCAAGGTCGGTGAACGCGGGCATTATCGCCGCGACACCGGCGCTTACGGCGGCGGCGAAGGGCGGCAGGTGTACCTCGAGCAGCGCCCGCTCGGAAATATCGACGGAGGCGTATTCGCGGCCGGCCGTGACCGCCCCGTAGCCGCAGAAGTGCTTGGCTACTGCTGCGATCGAGTCGGCGGCGGCGAGGTCGGTGCCCTGGAAGCCGCGTACCTTGGCCTCGGCCAGTAGCCGGCCCACCCAGGCCGATTCGCCGGGCCCCTCGATGATCCGTCCCCAGCGTGGATCGCGCGAGATATCGAGCATGGGCGCGAAGGTCATCGCAATGCCGTCGGCCGCCGCCTCCTTGGCCGCTTCCCGAGCGGTCATTCGCCAGGCCTCCGGGTCGAAAAGTGAGACTTCCGCAAGAGGCGGGGGAAAGAGCGTACGGTGTCCGTGGATGACATCGAGGGCGATGAGAAGCGGAACACCCAACCGGGATTCCTCGACTGCGACGCGCTGCATTTCTCGGGCGGCGGCCGCCCCGATAAGATTGAGCAGATTGCCAATCCTTCCCGAGCGGATATCGTCGGTGGAGTGACCGGCGATCACGGGTCCGGTCACGGTGTGGCTCGCGGCCATCATGGTGAGCTGACCGAGCTTCTCGGTGAGCGTCATCCGGCCGATGAGCGCCTCGATGCGCCGTGCGTCTTGCGGTTTCAAAGTCCCCATGAGTCGATGATAGATCGAGCCGACGACAACAGCGACAGCCATCCCCCGGAGACCGAGGCGGCCCACGCCGGGCTCGTACCGCAGCTCGGCATGATCGTACGGGCGCTGCTCGCCTCCCCCGTGGCCAAGTCGCTCATTGCGCTCACCGCGGCCGTCTTCGTGGTGATCGTCGCCACCGCCTACGGGCAGGTGTGGTTCAACCGTTGGAACCAGCCGTTCTATGATGCGCTGACCCGGCGCGACTTCAGGGACTTTCTCGTTCAGCTCGGCGTGTTCTTCATCATCGTCGGCTTTTTGCTCGTCCTCAACGTGGCCCAGCGCTGGCTGGTCGAGACGTTGAAAGTGAAGCTGCGCGAGGGTCTGGTGCGGGACCTACTGCGCGACTGGATGAGCCCGCGGCGCGCCTTCTGGCTCGCCAACGCGGGCCCCATGGGCGTCAACCCCGATCAGCGACTGCACGATGACGCGCGCCATCTGTGCGAGCTCTCGGGCGATCTCGGCAGCGCACTCATCCAGGCATCCGTGACGCTCGTCGCCTTCATCGGTGTGCTCTGGGGGCTCTCCCGGGGCTTCGTGCTCACCATCGATGGACACATCATCCCCATCCCGGGCTACATGGTGTGGGCGGCCTTCCTTTATGCGGCATTCGGCTCACTGCTCTCCTACTGGGTGGGCGGGAGCCTCATCGGACGTAACGCCGAGCGCTATGCGCGCGAGGGGGACCTGCGCTTCGCACTGGTGCGGGTGAACGAGCATCTGGACGGGATCACGCTTGCGGCCGGAGAGGAGGGCGAGCGGCGGCGGCTCGAGACCAGCCTCGATGCGGTGCTCAAGGCCACCCAGCGCCTGGTCACCGGGCTCACCAACCTCACCTGGATCACGGCGGGTTTTGGCTGGGTGCTGCTCGTGGCGCCGATCCTCGTGGCGGCGCCACTTTACTTCGCCGGCCGGCTCTCCTTCGGGGGCATGATGCAGGCCGCGGCCGCCTTCTCCACCGCACAGGCTTCGCTGCGCTGGTTCGTCGACAACTTCAGCAACATCGCCGACTGGCGGGCGACGCTGCTCAGGGTGGCCAACTTCCGCCGCGCCGTCGTGACCACCGACGTCAAGCACGAGGTCGAGAGTCACATCACCTACGCCGAGGGCATCGCCGGCCGGATCGTCATCGAGGGCCTCGAGGTATCCTCTCCCTCCGGCCGCGACATGCTGCGGGAGAGAACGGTGGAGGTGCGCGCCGGGGAGCGGCTCCTCATCGTGGGCGAACGGGGCACCAACAAGACACTGTTGTTCCGCGCTCTGGCGGGCCTCTGGCCGCTCGGCACCGGACGGGTCGTCATGCCGGCCGGCGAGCAGGTGCTTTACTTTCCTCGCGGCACGCCCTATCTGCCGCAGGGCTCGCTGCGCGAGGTGCTGGCTTATCCCTTGAAGCCCGATGGCTTCGACCCCGATGCCTGCGCGCAGGCGCTGCGGCGCCTCGGACTCGAGCGGCTGGTGCCCCTCCTCGATCTGTCACGGCGTTGGGATCGCGAGCTGAGCGAGGACGAGCAGCTCGGGCTCGCCTTTGCGCGAGTGCTGCTGCAGGCGCCGCAGTGGCTGCTCATCGACGATGTGTTCGGGTCACTCGACGGCGACACGCTCGAGCGCGTCATCGACGTGTTCGGCCACGAGCTCGCGCGTACCGGTGTGATCCACATCGGCGGCGCGCAGGCGCGCGATCCGCTGTTCGCCCGTGTAGTCCACCTCATCCGCACTCCCGCCAACCGTGCGGCCGCCGACCCGGCGGCAACACGCGGCAAGTCCGGCCATCTGCGTGAAGGAAGGAGTTGAGCTCCGTGCCCGATACCGCCCGATCCGAGGAAATGAGCCCGGCGAAGCTCGCCACGCTCGCCGATGGCGATCTGCTCGAGCGCGTGCAGCGACAGACCTTTCGCTTCTTCTGGGAGGCGGCGCACCCGGTGAGCGGACTCGTGCCCGACCGCCGTCCCGCCGGCAAGCGGCAGAGCGACGATCTTGTCACCACCGGCGGCTCGGCTTTCGCGCTCATGACGCTCATCGTCGCGGTGGAGCGCGGCTGGATCGGCCGCGAGCAGGCGCTCGAGCGACTTTCCGCGATGCTCGATGTCCTCACCCGCGCCACCTGTTATCACGGTGCCCTGCCGCATTTCCTCGACGGACGAACCGGCGCCACGATCCCCTTCTCGCGCAAGGATGACGGCGGCGATCTCGTCGAGACCTCTTTCCTCTGCATGGGACTTCTCACCGCCCGCCAGTACTTCGATCGCGACACGCCGACCGAAGCGAGGCTGCGGCAGATGATGAACGGGCTCTGGGAGGAGGTGGAGTGGGACTGGTACGCACGCTCGGCGCGCGGCGTCCTCTACTGGCACTGGAGCCCCAACAACGGCTGGGCGCTCGAGCACGAGATCCGCGGCTGGAACGAATGCCTGATCACGTACGTGCTGGCCGCGGCCGCGCCGCGCTATGGCATCGACAGCCACATTTATCACCGCGGCTTCGCCAGCGGCAGGGAATTCATCAACGGCCGGCGCTGGGCGGGCATCGAGCTGCCGCTCGGGCCGGCTTTCGGCGGACCGCTTTTCTTCGCGCACTACTCCTTCTGCGGCCTCGACCCGCGCGGCCTCACGGATCGGTACGCGGACTACTTCGAGCAGAACCGCCGCCACGTGCTCATCAATCATGCGCATTGCATCGCCAATCCCAACCATTACCCCGCATACGGTGAGCACTGTTGGGGGCTCACCGCAAGCGAAGACCCCGACGGGTATGCCGTGCATTCGCCCGACAACGACAACGGGACGATCGCACCGACCGCCGCGCTGGCGAGCTTCCCCTACGCGCCGGCGGAGGCGATGAAGGCCTTGCGGCACTTGCTCGGCGCGTTCGGCGAGAGAATCTGGGGCCGCTACGGCTTCGTCGATGCCTTCTGCCCGGCTCGCGACTGGTATGCGGATTCCCATCTGGCGATCGATCAGGGCCCGATCATCCTCATGATCGAGAACTTCCGCACGGGGCTCTTGTGGAAGCTCTTCATGAGCGCACCGGAGGTGCTCACGGGCCTGCGTCGGCTCGGGTTCTCGAGCCCGCATCTGCCGCCCTGAGCAGCGCGCCGTGGAGACACTGAGCGCCTGGATCGATCGGCAGTCGGCGTACGCCGCGGCGCAGATGTTGCGCAGCATCTCGCCGGTCGGGATCGTAAAGAGGCGCCCCGGCTTCGCGCAGGTGATCCAGCCGGTGCGCGGCGCGGTGGTCGCCTCGCCGGTGCCGGCCGCGTACGACCCGGATCCGGATTACTTCTTTCACTGGTATCGCGACTCTGCGATCGTCATCGATGCCTTGCGGCTTCTTTATCTCGAGAAGAGCGCCGCTGGCACGGCCGCCGCGCAGGCGCCGCAGCTCTTTGGCGAGTTCGTGCGCTTCAGCGCGATGCTCTCGCGACTCGATGGCCGCGCGCTCGCGGACGGCTCGAGCAGCTGGCGATCCAGGGTCGCGCCGGATTTCGTCCAGTTCCTTCGGCCGGACGCCGAGCTCAAAGGCGTCCACGGTGATGCGATCGGCGCGGAGACCCGCGTCAATGCCGATGGCACGCTCGACATCTCCAACTGGGCGCGGCCGCAGAACGACGGGCCGGCGCTGCGCGCACTGACGATCCTGCGCTGGATGCGCAGCGCGGAGCTCGATGCGAGCCTGCGGGAAGTCTGTGTCGCCTTGCTTACCGAGGACCTATCCTTCACCCGCAGGCACTGGCGGGAGCCCTGCTTCGACATCTGGGAGGAGGAGCGGGGACTGCACTATTTCACCCTCAGTGTCAGCGCGCAGGCGCTCGAGGCTGGCGCCGATTGGCTCGCCACGCGCGGCGAGGCCGCCGAGGCACGGGGCTGCCGCGCCGAGAGCCAGGCGATCCGCGAGGCACTCGATGGCTATTGGCTCGCAGCGGAGGGCTACTACCGCTCGCGGCTGCTTCCCTCGGGCGAGCGCTCGGCGAAGGAGCTCGACATCGCCGTCATTCTGGCCGCACTGCACGGTTGCGACCATCGGGCGACCCACTCGGTGTGCGATCCGCGGGTGCACGCGACGCTCGGGGTGCTCGACAGCGTCTTTGATGCGGACTATGCCATCAATCGCAACCGGCCGGCGGGGCGCGCGCCGGCGCTTGGGCGCTATCGCGCCGACCGCTATTATTCCGGCGGGGCCTACTACTTCTCGACCCTGGCGGCCGCCGAGCTCTGCTTTCGCAGCGCCGCGCGCGGTCACGGGCGCGAAGCCCTGTTCGCTCGGGGCGATCGCTACCTCGAGACGGTCCGCGCTTTCACTCCGGCGAGCGGCGAGATGTCCGAGCAGTTCGATCAGCGCACCGGCGAGCAGACCTCGGCCAAGCACCTTGCCTGGAGTTATGCGGCGTACATCTCCTGCGTGGCGGCGAGGCGTGCCGCCATGGGCCAGCCGGGTTCGGCTCGATAGGCCTGAGCCGCATGAGTAGAGCACTCGTCATCATTCTGTTGGGTTTGCTGCTGCCGCGAGTGGCGGCGGCGCAGGGCCTGGAGTTTCATGCGCCGGCTTCGGTCTATGACACCTCCACACCCGCGCTCATGCGCGATCTCGCATCCCGGATCATCCCGGTGTACCGCAACGACAATCGCGAGCAGTATCTCGATAACATGTCGGCCCTGCAGCTCGTCGCCGGCACCTTCGAGCCCGCCTACTCCGCGCGGCTCGAGCTGCGGCAGCTGCGCGGCGGCGACCTGCGCCGGCCGCCCGTCGACCGGGCGCTGGTGTACGATCTTTTCGCGCATGCCAAATCCCTGCAGTCGCAGTACCGACTGCCGTTCTCGCAGGCTTTCGATCTGGCGTTCTGGGAGACCATCCCGATCTTCGACAACCTCGATGCCTACCGGGTGGAGAGCTGGCTCGAAGCGCCCGCCTCGGCGTATGCCGCGACGCTGCAGGCGAGCTTCGATCGCCTGCGCGGCCATACCCGCATCAGTCAGAGCGCCGCACTCAGCCTCGTTTGGCAGTATCTTGCCTTCGATGCCTACAACAGCTTCGGCCCCATCGCTCCGGGGCTCATTTCCCTGGACGATGATCGGCGCTACATCATCCAGGACGATGTCACGATCGACACGCGTGGCCGGACCAAGGTGCTCGCGCTGCTCGTTCGCCCGCGCAGCTCGAGCGGACTGCTGACGACGCTGCTTCAGTACCGCATCGCTCCGGGAGGCCACGAGGATGCGATCGAGGCGGCCGCGTACGGTTTCGCGGGCATGGTGGCCTTCACGCCCCGGGTGCGCGTGAGCCGCCGCCTCTGGCGCGTGATTCCCTTCGAGGACGAGGGCGGGCGAGCGGACGAGGTGATCGGCTGGATCGCCAAGCAGCCCTGGAGCGATGCGCAGGTCGGCATGTACGGCGATGGCTACAGCGGCTTCGTCGCCTGGGCGGCCGCGAAGCGGCTGCCGCCCGAGCTCAAGGCCATCGCCACTTCCGACGCCATCGCGCCCGGCATCGATTTTCCGATGGATGGCGGTATCGCGCTCAACTCGGCGTACTGTTGGTTGGAACGGGTGGAAAGCCAACGCGACGAGAGCGCGCAGACGAGCGGCGGGGCGGACACCCTGGCTCCAAGCAGGCGCGCGAACCCGGTCGGCAGGGCGCTGAGCGCGGCGCAGATCCCGGGCGGCGCGAGCGGCGCCCCGGCGCGAGGACAGAGCAGCGGCACCGCCTCGTACGCCCCTGGCTCGCGCGCCTGGTGCCACGCGCTCGATGCCAAGTGGTATGCGAGCGGCAAGCCGTTTCACGATCTGCCAC
>Ga0335074_10015876_pt1 | contig 10595 bp, 12 predicted proteins | sample Lox_Sample_23_FD_206715 | JGI IMG/M metagenome (GOLD analysis project Ga0335074, IMG submission 206715) | Soil microbial communities from Loxahatchee National Wildlife Refuge, Florida, United States - Lox_Sample_2.3 | ecosystem: Environmental > Terrestrial > Soil > Wetlands | place: USA...
GAGGAGCACTCGATGCTGCTTAGGATCCACGCGGCGGGCGTCATACCGCTCATCGGGCTCGATTGGAAGGATGAACCGAGCGATGCGCTGTCGTTCCTCAAGGCGCAGGGCGATCCCTACCAGAGCATCGCCGTCGATCGCGACGGAAGCGAGGCGATCATGTGGGGAGTCTACGGGGCGCCCGAGACCTTCCTCGTGAACCCGCAGGGCATCGTCGTCTACAAATACATCGGCCCGATCACCGAGCGGGCGTGGCAGGATCAAATTCTGCCCCGCCTGCCGCTCGCCGAGGCGCCGGCCGGCGCGGGCTCATCGTGAGATTCTGCACCGGCTTGATGACCGCGCTCCTCGCCTCGCTTTTGCTCGGGGTCTCCTTCGCCTACGCCATCGCGTATGAGCAGATGCCGACGCCGCAACTCGAGACGCGTTATCTCGCGCTCATCAAGGGCTTTCGCTGCATGCAGTGTCAGGACGAGTCGCTCGCCGACTCGCCCGTGGATCTCGCCGCCGACATGCGCCGGCAGATCCGCGACATGCTGCTCGCCGGCAAGACCGATCAGCAGATTCGCGACTTCATGGTCTCACGCTACGGCTACTTCATCCTCTTCAAGCCACCGTTCGTCGCCCGGACGGCGTGGCTCTGGCTCGCTCCGGGGGTGCTGCTCGCGATCGGCGTCATCGCCGCGCTCGCCGTCATCCGCAAGCGCGCCGCGCTCGCCCCGACCGACCCCACCGACGATGACCTCACGGACGCGTAGCGCATGATCGTTTTCATCGTACTCGCCGTGGCGCTCGCCGCGATCTGCGTCGCCGTGATCGCCGTACCGCTACTGAAGCCCGTGCCCTCGCGCGCAGCAAGCGCGCCCTGGATGGCACTCGCCGCGACCGGCGTGCTCGCGGTCGGCTCGGCGGCGCTCTATCCCACCTGGAGCAACTGGTCGTGGCGGCAGTCCCCTGGCGTTGCATCGCCCGAAGGCATGGTCGAGCGGCTGGTGCACGAGCTCAATGACCATCCCGACAACCTCGCCGGGTGGCTGATGCTCGGGCGCTCATACACGCAGCTGCAGGAGTATCCGCTCGCGATGCGCGCCTACGAGCGGGCCGATCGCGTCGCCGGCGGGCGCAGCGCCGATGCTCTCATCGGCCAGGCGGAGGCGCTCACCCTGATGGACGACACGGCGCTCAATGGGGAGGCGGGCCGCCTCATCGAGCGGGCGCTTCGGATCGACCCGAGCTCGCCGCAGGCACTTTTCTTCGGAGCGGCGGCGGCGCTTCGCCGCGGGGAACTGCCGCTCGCGCGTGCGCGCTTCACCAAGCTGCTCGCGCTCGATCCGCCGGCCAGCGTCAAGACGATCCTCGAGCGGGAAATCTCAGCCATCGATCAGAAGATCGGCGCCGGCTCGGCGGACCCTTCCGCCAAGAAACCTTGACCCTCCAACGAGGTTGGAGGAACCTCCTGCTGCGCGAATAGCTCCAACGATGGAGCGATTGCGGCCGGCATGGCTCTTGCTGCGTTCTGGCTGCTCGCAGGCGGGGATTTTTTAGGAAATCCGTGGGGCGCACATCGATTGCAGCCGCTGTGATGCCCGCGAGCCCCTACGAACCCAGCTTGTGTGAGGAGAGTAATGATGGCTCAGGTATCAGGTCATGACGGACGCACCTCGGAGGGGCGGACGTCGAATCGTGGATTTGCTTCGATGAATCAGGAGCGGCAGCGCCAGATCGCCAGCATGGGCGGGAAGGCCGTGCCGGATGAGAAGCGCAGCTTCTCGCAGAATCGGCGCCTCGCCGCCGAAGCGGGCCGCAAAGGCGGACAGAGCGTACCGGGCTCCAAGCGCAGCTTCTCGCAGAATCGCGTGCTGGCCGCGACCGCGGGCCGCAAGGGTGGCCAGAGTGTGCCGGATGAGAAGCGCAGCTTCTCGCAGAATCCGGAGCTCGCCGCCGAGGCCGGCCGCAAGGGCGGCCAAGCGAGCCACGGAGGCGACGCCCACCGGGAGTCGAGATCCTGATAGGCGAGTAGATGCCAAGGACCCGGGTATCGGTGGCCATCGAGCTGCCGGTGCCCCGGGTATATTCTTGCAAAGATTGCCCTCCCGATTGCAGTTCTTACCGACGCGCTTGCGCTCAAGGCGCTCACCTTGACCCCCACGCGCCCCTCGACTATGTTCGCCCCAGCAGTAACTAGGGGAGCCCCGGCAAGGGGCTGAGAGGCCGATGGCGCTGCCCTCCGGCGGTGCGGCACGGCGACCCTTCGAACCTGATCCAGTTCATGCTGGCGTAGGAAAGTTCTCCGCAATCGCTTTCTGACGACGCCTCGCTGGATCTTCCGCGGTCCCACCGCTCGAGGAGTATCCGATGAGTGCCGTCCCGCTGACCGTCGTCTCCGAATCCCTGCCCGCATCGCGCAAGGTGTTCGCAACCGGGCGCTTGCACCGAGAGCTGCGCGTGCCGATGCGCGAGATCACGTTGCATCCTTCCGCGGGCGAGCCACCCCTTATCGTCTACGACTCCTCGGGCCCCTACACCGACCCGTCGGTGCGGATCGAGATCGAGCGCGGCCTGCCACGCTCGCGCGAGCCCTGGATCCTCGGGCGCGCAGATGTGGCGCCGGGGGAGGGCCGGCCCGTGCGGCCGGAAGACAACGGGTTGAGCGCCGGCAGCACGGCCGCGGTTCCGACCTTCCCGGTGAGCCACCGGCCGCTCAAGGCGCGCGGCACGAGCGCCGTGACCCAACTCGCTTACGCCCGCGCCGGCATCGTGACTCCCGAGATGGAGTTCGTCGCGATCCGCGAGAATCTCGGTCGCGAGCGCCGTCGCGCCGAGGGACAGCGCGGCGATAACCGCGATGGCAACTCCTGGGGCGCCGCCATCCCCGATTTCGTCACCCCGGAGTTCGTGCGCGCCGAGCTCGCCGCGGGGCGCGCCATCCTCCCGGCCAACATCAACCACCCGGAGTCCGAGCCGATGATCATCGGCCGCAACTTCCTGGTGAAGATCAACGCCAACATCGGCAACTCCGCCGTCAGCTCCTCCACCGCCGAGGAAGTGGACAAGATGGTCTGGGCGATCCGCTGGGGAGCGGATACGGTGATGGATCTTTCCACGGGGCGCAACATCCACGCCATCCGGGAGTGGATCCTGCGCAACTCACCCGTGCCGATCGGCACGGTGCCCATCTATCAGGCGCTCGAGAAGGTCGGGGGCATCGCCGAGGAGCTCACCTGGGAGGTGTTCCGCGACACGCTCATCGAGCAGGCCGAGCAGGGCGTCGATTACTTCACGATCCACGCCGGCGTGCGCCTGCATTACGTGCCGCTCACCGTCAACCGCATCACCGGCATCGTCTCGCGCGGCGGCTCGATCATGGCCAAGTGGTGCCTCGCGCACCACCGCGAGAGCTTCCTCTATGAGCATTTCCCGGAGATCTGCGAGATCTGCCGCGCCTACGATGTCAGCTTCTCGTTGGGCGATGGCCTGCGCCCGGGTTCGATCGCCGATGCGAACGATGCCGCGCAGTTCGCCGAGCTCGAGACCCTGGGCGAGCTCACCCGCATCGCCTGGGCGCGCGACTGTCAGGTGATGATCGAGGGCCCGGGACATGTGCCCATGCACAAGATCAAGGAGAACATGGATAAGCAGCTCGCCACCTGCGGCGAGGCGCCGTTTTATACCCTGGGACCCCTCACGACCGACATCGCCCCCGGCTACGATCACATCACCTCCGCCATCGGCGCCGCCATGATCGGCTGGTACGGCACCGCCATGCTCTGCTACGTCACGCCGAAGGAGCACCTCGGGCTTCCGGACCGCAACGATGTGAAGACCGGCGTCATCACCTACAAGATCGCCGCGCACGCCGCGGACCTCGCCAAGGGCCACCCCGGCGCGCGCGAGCGCGACAATGCGCTATCGCGGGCGCGGTTCGATTTCCGCTGGGCGGATCAGTTCAACCTCTCGCTCGATCCTGACACCGCCTGCGCCTTCCACGATGAGACGCTGCCGAAGGAGGCGCACAAGGTGGCGCACTTCTGCTCGATGTGCGGGCCCAAGTTCTGCTCCATGCGCATCTCCCACGAGGTACGCGCCGAGGCGAGGCAGCAGGGCCTCGAGCAGATGGCGGAGAAATTCCGCGCCGCGGGGGGCGAGCTCTACGTGCCTGCCGGCGAGCCGGCGCGCTGACCCATGCGCGCCACGGTGTTGGGCGCCGGTGTCGCGGGGCTCGCCTGCGCGGTGGAGCTCGCCGAGCGCGGCGTCACGGTCGAGGTGCGCGAGCGGGCCGAGCGGTTGGGCGCCGGTGGCTGCTCCTGGTACGCGGGCGGCATGCTCGCTCCCTGGTGCGAGCTCGAGAATGCCGAGCCCTTGGTGGCGAGGCTCGGCGCCGAGAGCCTCCCCTGGTGGCGGGAGAGGTTCGCGGCCACCTCGCTCAACGGCAGCCTCGTCATCGCCCATGGGCGCGATGCCGGGGAGCTGAAGCACTTTGCGCGGCGCACGGAGCGCTATGAATGGCTCGAGGGCGATGCCATCGCTCAACTGGAGCCTGATCTTGCCGGCCGCTTCGGCCAGGCGCTTTACTTCAAGGATGAGGGTCACCTCGATCCTCGCGCCGCACTCGCTGCCCTCGCCGCGCGCCTCGAGGAGCTCGGCGGCACGATCCGCTTCCAGGCGACGACCCCTGGCGAGCACGCGAGCGCGGCGGATGCGCGCATCGACTGCCGCGGTCTTGCGGCGCGCGATGCGCTCCCGGATCTGCGCGGCGTCAAGGGCGAGATGCTCATCGTGAAGCTCCCCGAGATCGCGCTCTCGCGACCGGTGCGGGTGCTGCATCCGCGCGTGCCCGTGTACATCGTGCCGCGCGGCGCGGGCTGTTACATGATCGGTGCGACCATGATCGAGAGCGATGAGCCCGCGCGGATCACGGCGCGCTCGATGCTCGAGCTCTTGGGCGCGGCCTACGCTCTGCACCCGGCGTTCGCCGAGGCGCAGATCATCGAGATCGGAACGGGCGTGCGGCCCGCCTTCCCCGACAACCTGCCGCGCGTGTGCCGCATCGGTGACACGATCCATGTCAACGGCCTCTACCGCCACGGGTTTCTGCTCGCGCCGGCCCTTGCCCGCCAGGCGGCGGAGCTCGTGCTGCGGGGAGGCGATGCTCTCGAGGTGATGCATGCACATTCTCGTCAACGGCGACTCGCGTGAGGTGCGCGCGGCCGATCTCGCCGCGGCGCTCGAGGAGCTCGGCTACGGCGGCGCGGTCATCGCCACCGCGGTGAACGGGCAGTTCGTGCCGATGGGCAATCGGCCGACGGCGCGCTTGAACGAGGGCGATGAGCTCGAAGTGTTGGCGCCGATGCAGGGCGGATAGAGCAGGGTGCCCATGTTGCGCTTGTATGAGGCGGAGTTGCGCTCGCGGTTGCTGCTCGGCACGGCGCGCTATCCCTCGCCCGCGGTGCTCACCGAGGCGGTAAGAGCGGCGGGCGCGGAGATCGTCACCGTGTCGCTGCGGCGGGAAGCGGGCGGTGAGCGCGCCGGACAGGGATTCTGGTCTATTGTTCAAAGTTTGGTCCGCGACCTCGGGGTGAGGGTGCTACCCAACACCGCCGGATGTCATTCCGTCAAGGAGGCGGTCACGACGGCGCACATGGGGCGCGAGGTGTTCGGCACCTCGTGGGTCAAGCTCGAGGTGATCGGCGAGGACGAGACGCTGCAGCCCGATGTCTTCGGTCTCATCGAGGCGGCGCGCATCCTCCTCAGTGAAGGTTTCGAGGTCTTTCCCTACACCACCGAGGATCTGATCGTCGCCGAGCGGCTGCTCGAGGCCGGCTGCCGGGTCCTCATGCCCTGGGGCTCGCCCATCGGCTCCGGGCGCGGGCTCAACAATCTCTTTGGCTTAAAGGCCCTGCGCGCCCGCTTTGCCGAGGTGGCCATGGTGATCGATGCCGGCATCGGCGTACCCTCGCATGCGGCGCAGGCGCTCGAGCTCGGCTTCGATGCCGTCCTCATCAACACCGCGGTCTCGCAGGCGCGCGATCCGATCGCCATGGCGGCGGCCTTCGCCCAGGCGGTGGCGGCGGGACGCGCGGCGTATCTTGCCGGCCCCATGGAGCCGCGCGACCTCGCCGCGCCCTCGACCCCCCTCATCGGCCAGGCGTTCCTGAAATGAGGCTCGCGCGGGTCTATCCGATCCTCGACAGCGCCGAGTGGGTCGGGCGCCTGCTGCCCGCGGGCGTGCGGCTCGTGCAGCTTCGCATCAAGGATCGCCCGGCAGCGACGGTGCGGGCCGAGATCCGCTCGTCCAAGGCGCTCTGCGCCCGCTTCGGCGCGCAGCTCATCGTCAACGATCACTGGCAGCTCGCGCTCGAGGAGGGATGTGATTTCGTTCATCTCGGCCAGGGCGATCTCGACACCGCGGATGTGACCGCGCTCAAGCGCGCGGCGGTCAGGATCGGCATCAGCACGCACGATGATGCCGAGCTCGCCCGCGCGCTCAGTTTGAAGCCCGACTACATCGCCTTGGGTCCGATCTATCCCACGCGGCTCAAGGCCATGGCCTTCGCCCCGCAGGGACTTCACCGTATCAGCGAGTGGAAGCGGAAGGTTGCCGACATCCCGCTCATCGCCATCGGCGGCATCACCCTCGAGCGTCTGCCGGCCGTGCTCGCGGCGGGCGCGGACTCGGCGGCCGTCGTGACCGACATCCTGAGAAATCCCGAGCCCGAGAAGCGCCTCGAGGGTTGGCTGCGAGCCGCCGCATGAGCGAGCGCTACGCCCGCCAGATGCTGTTGCCGGAAGTCAACGCCGCGGGGCAGGCGCGCCTCGGCGCGGCCACCGTGCTCGTGGTCGGCGCCGGCGGCCTCGGCTCACCGGTGCTGCAGTATCTTTGCGCGGCCGGAGTGGGGCGGCTCCTCATCCTCGATCCCGACCGGGTGGATGAGTCGAACCTGCACCGCCAGCCGCTTTACCGGATGAGTGATCTCGGCGAGCCCAAGGCGCGGGCGGCCGCGGCCGCCCTCGGGCTCCTCAATCCGCAGGTCAGCGCCGAAGGCATCCCCCTCAGGCTCACGCCGGCCAACGCGGCGCACTGGGTTGCTCGCGCCGAGCTCATCATCGATGCCGCCGACAGTCTCGCCGTGACCTACATGCTCAGCGATGAGTGTCTGCGCCAGGGCAGGCCTCTGGTGAGCGCCTCGGTGCTCGCTCTCGAGGGCTACGTCGGCGCCTTCTGCGGCGGCGCGCCGAGCTATCGGGCGCTCTTCCCGAAGATGCCGCATCAGGCCGGCTCCTGCGCGCAGTCGGGCGTTCTCGGCAGCGCCGTCGGCGTCATTGGCGCACTCGAGGCGCATCTGGCGCTCGCCCTTTTGCTCGAGCTCACCCCCACCGTGCTCGGACGACTCGTGAGGGTTGATTTTCGCACCCTGCGCTTTGGCGGCTTCTCGTTCGCGAACGCGCCCGAGCCGCACGAGCCGGCGCTGCGTTTCATCGCGCCCGAGGAGGTGAGTGCGGCTGACCTCGTGGTGGATCTGCGCACTCTCACCGAAGCGCCGGTATCGCCCTTTCCGAACGCGCTGCGCGTGAGCGTCGATCAAATAGAGGCCGTGGGATTATCGGCCGGGTCGGCGCCGCGGATCGTGCTCTGTTGCCGCTCGGGCGTTCGCGCCTGGCGGGCGGGCGAGGCGCTGAAGCGCACCGGCCATGCCGACCTCGCGCTCATCGCCCTCGGAGATTGAGGCTTGGGCGCTCGACCCGTCGTCCTCGTGATCGCCGGGTCGGACTCGAGCGGCGGCGCGGGCATCGTCCGCGACCTGCAGACCCTCGCGGCCTTCGGCATCGAGGCGCTCTGCGCGCTCACCGCGGTGACGGCGCAGAGCGACGCGCGCGTGGTGAGCGTGCATCACGTGCCGCCGCAGAGCGTGCGCGCGCAGATCCACTGCGCGCTCGAAGCGCGCACCGTCGCCGCCATCAAGATCGGGATGCTCGGCACGCGCGCAACGGTGAACGCGGTGGCCGACTGTCTGGCGCGCCACGCCGCGCCGCCGATCGTGCTCGATCCGGTGCTGTTGTCCTCCTCCGGAGGGGTGCTGCTCGATGAGGAGGGCCGTGCGGCGATGCGCGCCAGGCTCTTTCCGCTGACGACGGTGCTGACACCCAACATCCCGGAGGCCATGAGTCTTTGTGGTGTTGCCCACGCGGGCGGCGCACCTTTCGACCCCGAGGCGCTCATCGCGCAGGCGCGCGCGCTGCGCGCGTTGGGAGCCCGCGCGGTGCTTCTGAAGGGCGGACACGCGCGAGGCCCGGAATCGAGGGATCTGCTGCTCGATGAGCCGGGCGAGCCGCAGTGGCTCTCGGCTCCCCGGCTCGCCGCCCGCTGCCGCGGCACCGGCTGCGCACTCTCATCCGCGATCGCCGCGAGTCTCGCCGGCGGCGCGTCCGTCGAAGCCGCCTGTCGCGGCGCGAAGCGTTATGTCCACTCCCTGATAACGCAGGATCCTCACGTGCGTTGACCCGCGGCCGCAACTCCCATCTCGCGGGATTTGCGGCGTCAACCGGCAGTCAACTCGCGCGCTCTGTTGCCGCAATGGCGAGCGCCTCGCGCGTCGCCGAGTAACGACACTCAGGTGAGGATCACGATCATGACTTCCAAGTTGTTTCGCGCCGCCGTGTACGCCGCCCTCATCGCCAGCATGAGCGCCTGTGGAGGCGGCGGCTCCTCGGCAATGGACCCGACCTCCGACAGCCCGCCCGCGCAGATGAGCTCGATGCCCGTCATCATCAGCGATGCCGCCTCCGATGACTGGGCGACGGTCGGTGTGCAGATCATCAGCATCGCGCTCATTCCCCAGGGCGGCGGCGCTCCGGTCACGGTGTACTCCGGCGGCTCGATGCCGCCGATGGTCAACCTCGAGCAGCTCGATCAGATCGGCGAGCTGCTCGGCAATGCAACGGTTCCGGTCGGCACCTACACGGGCGCCACGGTGACCGTCGGCGCCAATCCCGGGGATGTTGAGCTCGTCGTCTCCGCGCAGCCGGAGGCGGGATTCGCCGGCACGGCCGGGCAGAGCATACCTGCGGCGGACATTCAGATCGTCGGCGCCGAGGGTTCCGCGGGAAATCTCACGCTGCCGGTCAACCTCACCTTCGACTCCCCGCTCACCGTCACGACGAGTGGCTCCAACGCGCTCGATCTCGAGTTCGACCTCTCGCATCCGGCCTTCATCGTGGCGCATGATCCGCCGGGCGCGAGCGCGACCCAGTGGGCGGTCAACTTCTCAGCTCCGGTGCGCCGCCGGCCGATTCACGACATCACGCACCTCGTGCTGCGGGAGATGTACGGCGATGTGACCGCGGTCGCCGCCGACGGCAGCTCGATCACCATCACCAAGGAGTTCCCGACGCTACCGGTGGTCAATCCGGAAGTGCCGGTCTCGAACGGGCAGTCGCTGCAGGTGCTCGCCGATGCCACCAACGGCACGATCTTCTACGATGTGGATGCGCAAACGAAGACCACGGTCACGAGCTTCGCCTCGCTCGCCTCGAGCCTCGTCGGGCGCTACGTGCGGCTCACCGCGCGCTACCAGGAGAATGGCACGCTCACCGCCGTGAGAGTGTGGGCGAGCAGCGATTTCAACAAGCTGTGGTTGAGTCCGGAAGGACACGTGCTGCACGTCGATGCCGCGACCGACACGATCGTCATCGACAATGCGGCCGGCATCCCCGTGCCGGTCACGGTCGACTCACAGACCGAGTTCTACTACCGCCAGCCGGCCGATCCGTCGGCGGATGCGACGCCGATCGGCACGGGGCCGGCGTTCCTCGCGAGCGAGGATTTCGTGCGCGGCTTCAAGGTGCAGGTGAGCGTGGTCGATCCGCTCGCGAGTCCGCTCGTTGCGCAGGCGGTGGACATCGAGACCGCCGCCTATTCGGGTGAGATCTCCAACGCCGCGCCCGAGGGCACCGGCTTCACCTACACCCACGATTATCTGACGGCGAGCGACGATTACAGCGTGAACCTCGATTACATCTCGAGCACGAGCGCGAACGGCACCGACTCGAGCGGCAACACCATCTACGGGTTCAAGTGGTGGAACTTCGCCTATCCCACTGTGCTCAGTGACGGGGCGAGCGCGGTAGCGCAGTTCTCGAGCGCGGTGGGCGGGGGTAGCGCGGGTGGCTTCACCTTCGCCGGCGTCGATCTCTACGCATGGGGGCTCTCGGATGCGAGCTGGGACGATCCGGCGAATCCCTCCGGCTGGTCCGTGCCCTTGACCATCCTCCTGCCCACTCCGCTGCCGCGCGGTGTGGTCGTCACGGGCCTTGCCAACAGCGCCTTCACCCTGACGCTCGCCGGCGGCACCACAGCGGGAACCGTGGACCTCGATACGACATCAGGCTCCGCCACGCTCGTGTACCAGGTGGATCGCTCGAACGGCACGGTGTCGGTGAGCCCGATCGACATCACCACTGCGAGCGGGCTCTCGAGGCTCACGGATGCGCTCACCGCCGGCACGGCGGTGAAGGTCTACGGCACGCCGCAGACCGACGGCACCTACCGGGCGTACGTGCTGATGTACTTCACCGGGACGCAGCCGAGCAACTGAGCA
>Ga0335074_10015877_pt1 | contig 10595 bp, 8 predicted proteins | sample Lox_Sample_23_FD_206715 | JGI IMG/M metagenome (GOLD analysis project Ga0335074, IMG submission 206715) | Soil microbial communities from Loxahatchee National Wildlife Refuge, Florida, United States - Lox_Sample_2.3 | ecosystem: Environmental > Terrestrial > Soil > Wetlands | place: USA: Florida...
AAGATCCCCTGCCGGTCACGCTGGCGCTAGTTGGATTACGGGACGTGGCGAACGTACCTGTCCCGTCAATACAGCCGCAGCCGAGCCTGTGGTCACGGAGGTCCTGGCTGGCGTGCTCCGCCGGGCTTCTGGGCGGCCAGGTCACCGGGCGTGCCGCGGTCAGGATGGCGGCGGCGGCCAGAACCATGGTGGTCGGGCCGCCAGGCCCACACGTGGGTCAGTCCGGCGGCACCAGGTCCAGGCCATCGAAGTAGGGGGCGATCTCGGCCTCGGTCCGGCCGGTGACCACCGTGGTGCCCTGGGTTAATAGGCCGCCATAGGCACTGTCAGGCAGTGCCATAACGGACGCTGAGCAGTGTCAGATGCGTCGGCGATCCTGTCGGCCGAGTCGGCGGCCTTGTCAGTGATCCTTTTGGTGGTCCATGACGACAGACGCTGAAGGCGCGGGGCCGCGGTTCAAGGTTCCTTCAACGTTCATTCCAAGCTAGCGGTGCACTCTGGGTTCTGCGCTGGCTCGTCCCTTCACGGAAAGCGCGGGGCACCGGGGCGCAGCCGATGATCACCGGCTGCCTGGCCGCGCCGTCCGCCGGTGCGCCGACCCAGCCGGTGCCGGGAACTCGCCGCGGACGATCGAGCCGCTGCCGGGCGTCGCCTTCATCGACCCCCGGCCGGGGTCGAAATGGCCGAAGTCAAGCAGGTACAGCGCGCCGTCCGGCCCGAACCGCACATCCAGCGGGCGGTGCAGGCCGGGCGTGGGGATGAAGGTGGCCGACCAGTCCGCGGGGTCGACGATCGCCAGGTTCCGGCCGACGCGCTCGCCCGACGGGGCCGTCATCGGGACCTCGTCGCCGAACATGGCGATCGCGATGCGCCCGTCCGGCGCCTGGTCCAGCTTGGTGGCCGCGACATGGCTGGTGAACTCGGCCAGCGGCCGCCGCGGAGCGGAGAGCTCGTCGTGGCTGGCCAGGATGAATTCGGGCGCCGCGCCGTTCTCGGGGGCGAAGCGGGCGTCACAGATAGGCACGGCGCCGACGTAATCCGGCCATCCGTACCAATGGCCAGGTTCCACGGCGAACAGCAGGTCGGGGACGTTACCCACGGGCCGGCTGCCCCGGTCGTCGGCGCCTTGATCGGTGACGATCAGCCGGCCGTCGCGCAAGAACAGCAGGCCGAAAGCATTGCGCAGGCCCCAGGCAACCAGTTCCAGGTTCGAACCGCCGGGATCGCAGCGCATCACCGCCGAGCTGCACGGCAACGCGGCCGGGATCCGGGTGCCCTCGGGGTGGACAGTGCCGAAGTCGGCGAACGGGCCGGTCACCGCGTGACCGGTGCCCCCCTCGCGCGGGTCGTCGGTGGCGAACTCGGCATGCCGGACGACGATATCCATTCCGGGGATGTCGCGCGAGTGCGGCAGCAGCTGCAGCCAGCCCAAATCGTAGGCGTCCAGGCCGATGACGCCGGTGTTGGTCATCGCGCCCTGGCTGAAATACAGCCTGCCGTCAGGCCCGAACGCGACCATGTTCGTCTGGTAGTTGCCCGGGCCGGGCAGGCCGTCAACCACAGTCTCCTGCCGGCCGGTGGCCAGCTCAAGCCGCAGGATGCGGCTGGGATGACCCGCCTCGGTGATGTACAAAAAACCGTCGCGAAACGTGACCCCGTTGACCGGTGGCCGCAGGCCCTCGACCAGCAGGTCACGGCGACCGCCTACGATCCGCCAGACCCGCCCGCCGCGCGGGGCGCCGCCAAACGGCAGCCCCGACTCGGCCACATACATCGCGTCATCGTCACCGAAACTCAGCCCGGTCGGGAAGTTCAGCCCGCCGACCACGACCTCCAGCCCCAGCCCAGAGCCCTGCCCTGTCAATGCCGCCATTCCCGCCTCGCCGCCAGATGTCATTTCTGGATGACTAGTAGCACAGTACCGCAAAACGGGCTGCCCGCGTGCCCGGGACCGAATCAGCCCAGCCCGCGTAACCGCGAAGGACGCGCCCGCCCACTGGTGGCCGTGACCGGTCAGCCGCGGTAGGGGTCGGCGGGGATGGCGCTGGCCCAAGTGACGCTCAGGTACACGGTCGTGTCGACCACTGTGCTGTTGCCGTGCGGGTCCTGGGGAGTGACGATGTCAGAGCCTGGCGGGTAGGTCACCGTCGATTCGAGGACGGCGCCGGTGGCCTGGCTCTCATACGTCGCGTAGATGACCTCGTCCGGCCTGCCGCCGGGGAGCCCGCTGTTGTCAGCGCGGCTGATCTCCACGGCCGGCCGGCCGATGCTGTCGCGCGCCGATGTATTGACCGTCACCCCGGGCACGGCCGCGAGCACCTTGTACAGCGCTGAGCGCAGGGCCGGGCCAACGAGCGGGTTCCAGAGGATGTCGCTCGCCTGCTGGAATACCTTGTCGTCGCCGGTTACGGTGAGCGGGCGCGGGAGCGGGGTGGGCGCCTTGGTCCGCAGCGGGCTCGGGGCCGGTTTGTTCTGCTCGTCCCACTGGGTGATCAGGGCGGCGCGCAAGGCGGCAAGGCCGGTCGGCATGGCCGCGAACTGCGCGAAAGTCGGTGAGTAGCGCGGGGAGAAGCCCTTGCCGGACGGGTTGCCGTCGCTGCCTTCCTGGTAGGACCACATGTTCCCGGTGCTGCTGTCGATGACGGAGGTGTCTTTCAGGTTGTCCCCCTGTGTGTGCATCACCGCGTAGCGGCCCTGGGCCCGGGGCTGGCTGGCCGCGAGGGAACTGAGGTGGTAGAGCACGCGCTGGCCGGCTGTCAGCCTGATCAGGGACTGTGTCCGGCCGGACGCGCCGGGGCCGCCTGGCGCTGGGGACCAGTGCCCGGGGACAACGGCGATCACGCCGGCCGCGGTGCCAAGCGCCGCGCCCGTAGCCGCCAGGGACACGACCCGGCGGCGGCGGTCCCGGCGGCGCTGGCGGCCCGCCACCTCAGCCGCGATGGACGCGGGCGGGCGCACGTGGTCGGTGTAGCGGTGCAGCAGGTCACGGATGATGTCTTCATCGGTGGCAGGCATGGTCAGTCCTTTCACAGCATGCTGTCGGTGGTGGTGAACACGGCGGCCAGGCCGGGAAACTCACGCAAGTGCGCGATAGCGCGCGAGGACGTGCTCTTGACGGTCCCGGCGGAGATGCCGAGCAGCCTGGCCACCTCGGCCTCACTACGATCGTCGAGGTAGCGGAGCACGAGGACGGTGCGCTGCTGGACGGTTAGGCTGTCCAGCGCCGCGCGCAGCGATGGCCACAGCTCAACGGAATGATGTGGATCCGCCGACCGCGGATCCCTCTTCTCGGCGGTGTCGAAAAGGCGTAGCTCGTGCGGCCGCCGGGCCTGTGCCCGCGTCTGGTCGACGACGATGTTGTGCATGACCCGGCGGCAGAACGCCTTGGGGTTATCCACCCGGGACCAGCGCGCCGCGAGTCGTTGCAGTGTTTCCTGGTAGACGTCTTCGGCGGTATGCGGGTCGGGCGTGAGCAATGTCGCGATCCGCAGCAGCTCAGCTCCGGACTCGGCGGTGAACTCTTCGAAGGCTCGCGTCTGCCGTCTATCCATGCAACCTCCTAAGCTCCGCGATCACCGCTAAGACGACAGCTTCGCGAATCAGGTTGCCTGGCCCACCGCCCGAGATGCCACGAGCACCCCCTGGCCCCGCGGGCGGCCGGCGATGTGCTGTGCGACCCGGTAGCCGAGTGCTCCTGTACATCCGTACGACCCCGGCGCACGGCTGCGACGTGTCACCGGCCTGGGCGTCCCCGGCGGGCTGGACGGCCGCGGTCCCCGCGCAGATGGCCCGAAGACGATCTTCTCCCGGTCGCGGGGAGGAAGTTTGTAGTCGCTTTCTAGAAATTTATTGTTAGTGTTGAGTAACAAGCGTAGCGCCGGGCCTAGACGTTGAGGCTCGGCCGTCGCCGACCGCCGGTGTGCTCGATGGCCAGCGAGAGGACCGGTCATGGGTGAGGAGCGGCTGCACGTCGTGTTCGGAACGGGCCAGGTCGGGAGCGCCCTTATTGCTCACCTGGCCAGCCTGGATGTTGCGGTCCGGGCGGTGTCGAGGCACCGGCCGCGCACGCTGGCCCGCGGCGCGGACTGGCGGGCCGTGGACGCCACCGATCCGGAGGCGGCTACCGACGCCGCCAAAGGCGCGTCGGTCGTATACCAGTGCCTGAACGCCCCGTATAACCAGTGGCCTGAGCAGCCGCCCGTCAGGACAAACCAGCCGACTACCAGCACAACCAGGCCGGAGGCAGCCAGCGCCGCCGACCTGACCCCGACGGCCGCATGGTCGAGGCGGGTACGGCGCATCGGCGGCCTCATCCAGGCCGCCTTCGCCGCCTTCTGGCTCGCACGCGCGAGCCTGACCATCGGCGGTCCCGCAGGTGACGGCCTGATCGCCGTGTCGGTTACGTCCCCACCCATCTGGGCCGACGCCCTGGCCCTGACGGCGCTTGCCGAGGCCACCGCCGGCCTCGTCGTACAGCTCCGCCCAGCTGGGCGGAGCGGACAGGAGCACGGATGTCATCGCCTTCGCAGCCCGCGCACCTCAATAACCATCAGCGCAACGCGCTGAGCCAGACCTTCCAGCCCGCCGATCAGCGCGCCGCCGCCTCGAGATAGGCACTGGTAAGGAGCGCCACTCGGCGCTGGTCTTGTCGGGCCGCCCGACGTTCACGACCTGGACGGGCAGGTCACCAGCCGCGCGGAGCACCTGGTCCGCCAGCGTCGACCCGTTCAGCAGACGCGACCACTGCGAGCGGCGGCGCGATCCGATCACCAGCTGGCAGGCGCGGGCCTGGCGCGCGGCCCGGATCAGCCCCGAAGCAATGTCGCCGGCCCTGACCTCGGCCAAAGTCCCGTGCAGCTCGCTCAGCAGCCGGCGGTCCTGCTCCAGCCGGGCCGCCGGTGGCCGGCCGAGGTTGTCGATGTCCCGGACATGCACCCCCTGGAGCCTGGCATCGGACAGCCCGGCGAGACAGGCGGCATAGCGGATGAGCCATTCGTCGGCGGGCGACCCCTCCAGGCCGACCACGATTACCGAGGGCTGCACAGGCTCGCTGACACCGCGGGCGGCCAGGAACGCCGTGACCGGATCGGGAACAGTGTCATCCAGCCAGAGCTGCGTCAGCTCCCGCAGGGCAGCGAGGTTCGCGAAGCGGAAATAGCTCGACAAGGCCGCATCCACCCGCTCCTGGGGAACAACAAGGCCCTGGGCCAGCCGGCGGCGAAGCACCGCCGGCATCAAGTCGACGAGCTTGATCTCGCCAGCCCGCACGAACGTATCCGGCACCGGTTCGGCCGGGTGCACGCCTGTGATCTGGGAGACCAGCGCGCCCAGCGATTCGATATTGGCGACGTTGAGGGTCGTATAGACGTCGATGCCGCTGGCGAGCAGTTCGCCAACATCCTGCCAGCGTTTCGCGTGCCGCTCACCGGGCAGGTTCGCGTGCGCCAGTTCGTCCACCAGGGCCAGCTCCGGGCGACGGTCCAGGACTGCGGTGACGTCCAGCTCCGCAAAACTGGCGCCCCGGTAGGTGACGGTGCGGGCAGGGAGCACTTCGAGATCGGCCAGCTGCGCAGCGGTCGCTGCCCGCCCGTGTCGCTCCCGGTAAGCCACGACCACCTCGACGCCCGCGCGCCGCTGAGCGCGTCCGTCCCGCAGCATCGCGTACGTCTTCCCCACCCCGGGGGCGATCCCCAGGTAGGTGCGCAGCCTGCCCCGGCCGGCCAGCGGCTCCATCGCGTCAGCTGCGCAATCCTGGGCGACCAGATCCGGCCTGTCCTCAACGCCGGGCAGAGCGCCGCTGGTCATCGCTGAATCCATGCGGGCATGCGTGCACATTGTCACAGCGCGGTCGTCGCGGCCACCTGGGTAGCTGCCAGTCCCGGCGGCGGCCCGAACCAGGTCATGCCCCTGTTGTACCGATGAGGTCGAGCAGATGACCGGGGGCGAAGGTCCGCGAGCCGGTGCCGGACTGGGTGGTGCGCAAGGGCCGGCCAGATTGAGCTGGCCGACTCCTCGCCGGAGCGGCTGCGCCGCCGGATGCTGCACGGCAGCATCTACTCGAAGGACAGGGTCCGGCAGGCCCTCACTCACTTCTTCCGGACCGACAACCTGATCGCCTTGCGGGAACCAGGAGCACGATTCCGTCTCGGTCGAGCGCGATTCTCCCTGCCGTCATGGCTTGAAGTTGGGCGATGCCTCGATGCCTGCTATGCAGCCTCGAATCCAGGCGGCGCCTGGATTGGCACCGGGCGCACCGGGAACCCCGTAAGGGTTGCCGTTGTTGATGCCGCTGCTGCCGCACACGTGGGACAGGAAAGAGACCGGCACAGCCAGGCTGCCCGCGCCGGGCGTGGCCATGTACTTCGTGGCGTAGCTGTAGCCCTGCTGATAAGTCGGCGGCGTGCCGGAACCGGTGACGCGCACGATCAAGGCGATCACGAGCGCGAGGCCTGCGACACCGCCGAGGATCAGCCATTTCTTGACCCACCGGTGCCCCTGCCACGCGGAGGCTGCGTGCGCCCCCCGGCGAGATTTCATCCTGAATGTTTTCCTTTGGGACGTGGCGCGTGCCCTATGGCGCACCACGGTGAAGCTCGCGACGATCACGAGCGCCAGGCCACCCCGACTGCCGGCATTGCCGGCACGTTGTTTGTGTGCGGCTGTGAGGGCGCTACGTGGTCCGTTGTGCGGTACTGCCGAGAAGGATCACGCCGGCGGTGCTGATGACGGCCACGGCCAGTTTCTTGATCACAGCTCCCGCTTTCCTGGGCTGAGGAGTGGTCCTGCTTCGTGGCAGGTCAGGCCGGACCTTAGCCGGTACTTTCGACAGCGGCCAGCCTGCGGCTCAGCGTGACGTGGGCAAACACTCAGGCATTTCTAAACTGGAGGACTCGAAAATTCTCATGAGCAGGGGTGTTGTCAAACGGTTTACCTGTTGGTCTGTGATAAGAATCACATGTCTATCCCGGTTTACGCTCTAGAGTCGCAATCCTTCCCTATCGAAGGCGTCGGGATTGCAGGGTGGTCACATCGAGGTTTCGCGCACGCGTTCGATCTCGCACGTATGCGGCGTGTGAAGCGCCGCTGATCCGGCGTGTCGTAGGTCACAGGATCCCGGCAATCGAAACTAATAGTTTCGATGTTCTACATACGTGGGTCACGGCGGCGGCTTGCAACCGTGTGGGTCATTCACGCTATCGGTCGGTTGCCTTCCTTCACCGGCTGTCGCCGTGGCCCTACCAGACTGGCGTTATTGAAATCAGGGCTCGGGATGGCCTTCAGGCGAGGTCCAGCGATGATCGCAACGCCGGGACGTCCGCCTGGTTGGCTGGAAACCTGACCTAGCGGTATGCAGCACGACCATGAACTGCGCCATCGACAGGGTGAGCAGCAAGGCGAACGCCGCACGGGGTGTGCCCGCCGGGGCTTTGCCCAGGCGGTCACGCGGCCTTCCGGCGCTGAGGCCCGTTCTAAGCGCCGGCGCGAACCCACGCCGGGTCCGACCTTCCGAGAATGTGGCTGGTCACGGAGCCGAAAACGATCGTGACGAGGGCGATGGCGAGCGGATAGCCGATCGGGGCGTGGCGGACGAGCTCGGCCCCGATAACCGCGCCGGCGAGCATGGTGGCGACGGGGACCAGCCGAGTGCCCGCTTTCGAGCCCGGGCCACCGGCCAGGGCGCTGTCGGCGGCGATCCCGGTGATGGTCAGCGTCAGCACGGTAGTAGTGAGGTCGGGCACCGCGATCTTGCGGGCGGCGGCGTTCTGGATTCCCATCGCGGCGCCAAGCGCCACGATAAGCGGGTACCGGTAGCCGGCCGTGACCGGGATGGCGCTGAGGGCGGCGAGGATGACCGAGGCCGCGAGGAACAGCGCCTGGGTCGCCGCGGCCAAACTGTGCAGCCGGCCACGGTGGGCGCCGTGCCACGAGGCGATCCTGCCACCGATCAGCGCCCCGGCAAAGAACGACGCCAGGGCGGTCGCTGATGCGCTGATCGAGAATCCGGGGGCGCCAGCCAGCGCAAAGCCCAGCAGCACGATGTTGCCGGTCATGTTGGCCACGAACACGTGCCCGAGAACGAGGTAGCTGAACGCATCGACCAGTCCCGTTACCAGCGTCATGGAGATCAGCAGTGGCGGCAGCGGGCCATGCCGGCCGTGGGGATCCGGCACGATCGTTTTGCGTATGTTGGCAAGGAACGCGTTCATCGAGGCACTCCAAGAACGTAGGCGCGGCTGGCAGGATCATCGTCACCCATCGCAGGCGTCCGCCCCAGCCCAGCTAACGACACGCCGGGCGCCGGCTGATACGCACGGAAACAACGCGCAGAGCCGGCAGAAACGCCCGGCGCCCCGGCGCGCGCCTGGTTAGTTCCAGGACGAGCGCGGGTTCTCCCTGTTTCGCGACAGGCGCGGTTCACTCAATTATCGAAAGGGCTTTCTTTTTAATTGAACGTCGTGGTGGACGGCTGCTCCCACCGGCACGCCCGCTGGGATCGGCCGGTTCTGGGCCACGGATGCATGTTGAATTCTGCACGTTGGGACGGTTGGGCGCTGCGGCGGGTGATAACTCAGCGAGTGGGGTAGAGAGTGAGCAACAGGGGGATCACAGTGGCTGTTGATGCATTTGTGATGGTCATAGACGGCAACGGCGTGGTGGTGCGATGGAGCCGCCAGGCGGAGAAGCTGGTTGGGTGCAGCGCCGAGGAGGTGGTCGGGCGGCCGGTGGCCCACCTGGTCACCCAGATAGCGGCGGGGGCTCGTGGCGATGCGCGGCCGGGCGGCGCTGACCTGCTGCTGCCCGGCGCGGGCGGCCACGCCCTCGGCGACCTGCGGGTGCGGCCCATGCCGCGCCCGGACGGCGCTGTGGAATGGGCTGTCTTCCACGCGGCTCGGGGCGGGACCACGATTGCTGACGTGCAGGCCGCGGCGGCCCAAGCCTGGTTCGCTCACGCACCAGCCGGCCTGTATGTGCTCGATACCGAGCTGCGGATCGTGTCGGCCGGCCTGGCCACGCAGATCATGGGCGGTGTGCCGGCGGAACGGGTGCTGGGGCGCCGCCTCACCGACGTGTACAGTCTCGCCGCCCCCAGCCAGCTCGAGGCGATGCTGCGTGAGGTGCTGGACAGCGGCGTTCCCGCGCCGCATCGGGTGGAGCGCATGAGTCTGCGGGATGTGCCGGGACGGGCATGCTGGGCCTGGGTCTCGGCGTTCCGCCTGCAGGATGCCCACGGCGCGGTCCGGGGGGTGGCGGCGGTGCTGGTGGATGCCGCCGAACTCGAAAGAAAGCGCGCCCGCCTCCCCGTCGTCAGCCAGCTGCGGGCGCAGGTAGGACGGACACTCGATGTGGTGGCCACCTGCCAGGACGTGGTGGATGTCCTGGTGCCGCGCTTCGCCGACATCGCGGTGCTGGAGGTGGTGGACTCCGTTATCCGCGGTGAGGACCCGCCGCTGGCTCCGCTCGGGCGGGAGGTTCCGCTGCGCCGTGCGGCCTTCCGCTACAGCGGCGAGCCCCAGATTCAGGCACACCCGCTGGGTGACGTGCGCCCGCTGCCGTTCCCCGGACCGTACGCGCAGGTTCTGACCGACCTCCAGCCGCGCGTGCTTGACCTGGGGCCCGACATGCCCTGGCTGTCGGCCGACCCGGCGCGCGCCGAGGCGATCCGTGCATCCGGTGCCCGGGCACTGCTGGCCGTGCCCCTCGCGCTGCGTGGCACTGTATTCGGCCTGCTCAGCCTCTACCGTACCGAGCAGGCGAATTGCTTCAATGAAACGGAAGTCGAGCTCGCCCTCGAGCTGGCCGGCGAGACAGCGTTGTGCATCGACCGTGCTCGCTTGTACACCCGCGAGCACACCATTGCCGCGGCCGTTCAGCGCGGGCTGCTGCCCGCGCGCCGGTGCTCGCAGACCGGCATCGAGACTGCCCACGCGCAGGTGTTCGGCGATGCGGGCGGGGGAGGCTGGTGCGACGCGTTCACCGTGGCCGGCGCCCGTACCGCCCTGGTGGTCGGCGAGGTCAACGGCGAGGGCATCCACGCCGCCACCGCCACGGGAGCGATGCGGACTGTCGTCCGCACCCTGGCCAGACTCGACCTGGAGCCCGACGAGCTTCTCGCGCGCCTCAACGACGCCGCGATCCTGCTGGCCAGCGAACGCGCGGCGCTCCCGCCCGGTGACCCCTCCCACTGGGAGACGCTGACCGCAAGCTGCGTGTATGCGATCTATGACCCCCTCTCCCGGACATGCACGTACGCCCGGGCCCAGCACCCTCCACCCGCCATCGTCTCCCGGTATGGCACTGCCGTCGAGGTCCCCGATGTCCCTTCCGGGCCCCTCCTGGGCACGTCCGACGGTCCGCCATTCACGGCGGCCACCGTCAAGCTCGCCGCCGGCAGCGTTCTCGCCCTTTACACTCCGTCCATCCTGCCTGCTGCCCCGTCCGGTGACCCGGGCGACCAGGGTCCCCTCCGCCGGATCCTGGCCGATGCTGGACGCCCGCTTCAGGACCTGTGCGACGACGTCGTCTACTCGCTGCCGGACGGTCCCCGCGCTGGCGATGCGGTCCTCGCCCTGGCCCGCACCCGCGTCTTCCCGCCC
>Ga0335074_10015878_pt1 | contig 10595 bp, 14 predicted proteins | sample Lox_Sample_23_FD_206715 | JGI IMG/M metagenome (GOLD analysis project Ga0335074, IMG submission 206715) | Soil microbial communities from Loxahatchee National Wildlife Refuge, Florida, United States - Lox_Sample_2.3 | ecosystem: Environmental > Terrestrial > Soil > Wetlands | place: USA...
CATCAATGTTATCGATACGCAGTATTTCTCCGCCGATCTGCAGACCGAGGCGTCGCAGAGCTACCTGGCACAGGCGATCGCCGATCAGATCACCACCCGGTTGGCAATCTTCTTTCGCAACAAAGCCAGCGCCGGCGGTTGAACGATTGAAGATCGACGCGCGCCGTGTCGGGGCCTTCCTGCGCGACCCCGGCTCTTGCCGGGTGGTCCTGTTGTATGGCGACGACACCGGCCTGATCCGCGAGCGAGCCGATGCCCTGGTGCGCACGGTGGCAGGCGCCCTCGATGACCCGTTCCGCGTGGCCGAACTGGCACGCGAGGACATCGGCGCTCTGCCGGCCGAGGCGGCCTCGCTGTCGCTGACCGGCGGACGCCGCGTAGTGCGCGTGCGCGATGCAGGCGAGCCGGCGCTGGCCCCGGTGCAAGCGGTGTTGGCCGCGGCGGCCCCGGCTCTGGTGGTGCTGGAGGGCGCCGCCGCGCTGCCGGCCCGCTCGCGCCTGCGAGCTGCCCTGGAAGCCGCCGCGGATGGGGCGGCGATCGGCTGCTATCCCGAAGAGGGCCGCGCGCTGGAGGAGACGATCCGCGCTACATTGGCCGAGGCCGGCGTATCCGTCGAACCCGAGGCGCTCGCCTGGCTGGCCGGTCAACTCGGCGCCGATCGCGCTGCGACCCGGCGAGAGCTCGAGAAGCTTGCCCTGTATGCCGGCCCCGGCGGCGGCAAGCCCGGCGGACGGGTGGACGTGGAGGCAGCCGCGGCCTGCGTGGGCGATATTGCAGGACTATCGCTCGACGACGCGTTGTTCGCGGCGACGGCCGGTGACGTGCCGACCACCGATCGTGCGCTGGAGTTGGCCTTGGCCGAGGGGGCAACCTCCGTCGGGGTGCTGCGGGCGGCGCTGATGCACCTGCAACGGCTGCACCGGGCGCGGCTGGCGATGGATCGCGGGATCAGCGCTGCCGAAGCGGCGAAGGCATCCCGCCCGCCGATATTCTTCCGCCGGGTCGGTGTGTTCGCCCGCGCGCTGACGCTCTGGCCGGCGTCCGCGCTGATGGGGGCGATGGCGGGTCTTGCCGAGGCCGAACGGGCCTGCAAGCGGACCGGCGCGCCGGATGGCGTGATCTGCCGCAACGCGGTGCTGGCGCTGGCCCGGCGGGCGCGGGCGGCAGAAGGGCGGGCCGCCTAGTCTAGTTTAGTTGCAGGCGGCAGCACGAGGCGGAGCTGAAAATCGGCGTGCAGCATCTCTAATTTAAGTCTAAGACAGAGGAGCCGTTTCATGTATCAGCCGGCGATAAATGCGTTCAATCTCACCATCGGCTAATTGCTGCTCCTGGCGCGAAGCTGCGATGCCGGTGGATTGCTCCTGCCGTGTCACCTCCGATTGGGTCGGCTGATGCGCGTACCCGCCCCATATATTGTCTTCGTGAGGAAGCGTCTGTGTGTGACCATAAGTCACATGATATGAAGTCGCCAGGCCCAAACCCAGGACCAAAAAAAGAAATCGCCTCATGATCTTTCCTCCAGGGTGCCACTCGCTCCCATTGTCGGCGCGCGGCGGCGTGTTCAGGCTGTGATTGCGATGTCAAACTCCAGCATACCAATCATAGCCCTGGTTCTCCCAGTATCCACCAGGGTATTTGTTGGTTACCTCGATCGCCTCCAGGTTTTTGGCACTCTTGAACCCGAGCTTGGTGGGGATGCGAAGCCGCAGCGGAGCGCCCCACTGCGGGGCCAGGGGTTGCTCCTCGAAGTCGAGCGCCAGGATCGTCTGCGGCTGCAGGGCGCTCGCCATGTCGATGCTGGTCGAGTATCCGTCGAAACATTTGAAATAGACGTAGCGGGCCGAAAGATCGGCGCCGATGCGGCGCAGAAACACGCCCAGCGGCACGCCGCTCCACTGACCGATCTGGCTCCAGCCCTCGATGCAGATGTGTCGCGTGATCTGCCCTTGCTGGGGCAGCGCCATCAGCGCCGAAAGGGTCCAGGGTCTTCTATCCGTCACAAGCCCGCTGACATTGAGCACCCAGTTGTCCGGTACCGGACGCACTTGCCATTCCGCATAGTAGGCGTTGAAGCGGAAAGGATGGGTGATCGCGCTTGCCGGATAGGTCTCCGCCAGTCGATGGCGATTGAACAGCGCCGCCTGGACCCTGTCGTCGAAGCGCAGAATGGTCTCAAGCGCGGCATCAACGCCCGAATGGGTCGACAGGTCGCAACCCGTCAGCATCGTCAGGCTGCCGAGCGAGAGCATGTTCCGCAGGAAGCCGCGCCGGCGCAGTCTATCCAGCTCCGGCCTGATCTCGGCCATGCTGACCGCTGCCCTGTTGAGCTGGCCGCTCATGGGCTTTCTTCCTTCTCGGTGGGAACGCTGACGATCATCGACTTCAGCGTGCGCGGATAGATCGCCACCAGTGCGACATGCACGAGGATAAAGCCGACGATGCCCAACATGATGGTAAGATGGATGCCGCGGGCGATCGGGTAGCCGCCGAACAGTCCGGCCAGCCAGCCGAACTGCACTGGCTTCCAGATGGACAAACCCGTCATCACCTGCAGCATGATGGCGACGATGACGCCGGCGTAAAGCACGCGCTGCACGGCGTTGTAGTGCCCGATGCGATGCCCAAGGCGAAAGTGCAGCGCGGCGCTCAGGTCGTGTCCTACCTCTGTGGGACGCGGCGGCTTCAGGTCGCGGCGAAAATGGCCGCTGGCGAAACCGTAGATCAGGTAGGCGATGCCGTCGGCGAAGAGCAGCCACATGGCGCTCAGGTGCCAGGCCAGTGCTCCACCCAACCAGCCGCCGAGCCCGGTCCAGGCCGGAAACAGGAAGGGCAGGCTGGGCGAGGCGTTGTAGATTTCCCAGCCACTGAAGATCATGCAGCCCATGGCATAAACGCCAATCCAGTGCATGATGCGGATTGCGACCGGGTGAGCCGCACGGGTTTTATGTCGGTCCATATCGGTTATCCTGATTGCAGCGCAAAACCTCCGCGCCGAAGGCGCGGAGGCGGCCAATCACATCGGTGGCTTTACGCCCCCGATGCCGACGTCCACTGCATTCGCCACCAGGCCGGAGTCGGTCTTGGTTGCCTTGATGAAGACATCGCTCCCCTTGGCCACCAGGGCCTCGGTGCCGGGCCGAAAGGTGACGATCGGCGCTGTCGGCGGCACCAGAACATCCTGTTTGCCGCCGTTGTATGTGATGACGAGATGCGTGATGTCTCCCTGCGACTTCGCAGCGGCGACGTCGCCATTCGTCATCGAGCTGTTCACATCCGGCACTGAAGTCGAAACCGCAGCGACATTGCCGTTCGTCATGGAACTGCTCGTCTTCGGGCCACCGGACAATGTGGTGTCGGGAATCTTATCCCAGGCATAGTGGCCTTCACCGGTACCGCGCATGGAGGGCGGAAAAATCGCCACTTCCAACGCTACCTGCGTCCCGCCGATATCCTTGGTCGCGGTTCCGATGAAGCTGCCCTTCTCGACCTTGTTGAGACTCGACTTCTCCACCTTCAGGTATGCGGTCTTGCCGGTCAGGGTGACGGTGACCGGTTTGCCGGTATAAGTATCGACAGTGACGGTATTCGCGGTCGCTGACGCGATGACCCCGCGCACACGCTCTGGCGTCCCGGTCGCGGCGAGCGCCGCCGACGAGGCAAGGGCAGAGACGGTGATCGCAAGGCTGAGAACACGTTTCGGGCTCATGACTTATCCTCTCGGAAGTTGTCGTCTATTGATCATCCGGCCTTCGAGATGGCTTATGCCGAAAATTAGTCTGGGCTGCGTTCCTCGCCAGGCCGACCTTTCTGCAGAAGAAGGATTCTCCAAGCCAAGCACAGCGGAGGATCCGGCCAGAGGAGGACATTCTCACATCCCCCGGCCGCCACGACGCACGGGATGTACCCGCGCGTCATCGCAGTCCAGGGGAGTAGCACGCTATGCATAGCGCGGCTGCTCGCCGCCATTGCCACCACCGGCCTCGGCAAGCAGAACAGTCGCACCGCCGTTGCTACTGGCCCCGGCGATCAGGTGAGCCTCCCTTTGCCGCTGATGATGATAGGCGAAATTGCTTTCGCCCGCGTCCCAACCGCCTCCTTTCGCAAGGGCGGCTCCGGTGGACAGCACCATTGCGGCAAGCGCTGCGCAAAGCAGAACTTTCATAACCAACATCTCCTCTGAGATCGGCCTGGCAACAGCGCCGGGCTTGACGGTTTCACGCTTCGGGCGTTGCTGCATTCCATGCTGCCGACACAGACCAGCTCTGCTCACTGCCTGATTCCCGTGCCAAGGTTTGGCGGAACACCTCCCTGGCCCGTGCGTTACCCGGACAGGCACGCTTGGCGAGTTGGGCGGCGGGAGTGGATCGGGCAGTCTCGACAGCTAATTGATTGCCCGACGTGCTCGCGCAGAGCAGCAGCCACGACTGGGGGTAACCGATCAGGTAGCGCTCCCAGTCGGCTTGTCGTTTCAGTTGGTCGGCTGCGGGCACCGGCCAACTCGATCAGGCTCATCCGTCATGTCCTGGCAGCAGCGATAGCAGCAGAACCACGTGGGCACGCCGGCGATCATGCGGAAGACCGAATGGGCGTGCGGGCGGCCGCATCGCGGGTTCGCGCAGCGATTCGAAGCGTCGATGGTCAGCGCCTCGACCAGCGCCGGGCTCACGGTCTCCCACTCGGTCACCGCCGGTGCGATCCGGAACCCCCGTAGCAAGAGTTGCGGCCAATACACACCCTCGGCCGTCTCCACGGCAGCGCAGGCCGCCTGCATCGTGGGAAACGCCCGGTCTTGCCACGGCGCGCCGTGTTCCAGGACCACCCACACCTGCCGCCGGTTCATGCGTCCCTCCCGAGCCAGAAGAACGGCGCCTGCCGCTGCTCGCGCTTTCGGCGCGCATACGAGGGGGACGGCGCAATGCCCGCGGCTTTCTCGCTCTGCCGCGCCTCCGCCAGTTGGTCATCCTGCCGGGCCCGGATGTTGTCCGCCTGGCTCGGCATCTGCGTCCGAGCAAACAAGGTTGCGGGCACAGGAAACAGTGGGACCAGTACGGCAGCAAGTAGAGCTCGCCTCATTGTGCTGTGCTCCTGTCAGGCGGACCAGCAAGATCATGTTCGTCCTGACGGCTTCACGCTTCGGGCGTTGCTGCATTCCATGCTGTCGACACAGGCTGGCTCTGCTCACTTCCCGAGGTCCGTGCTAAGGTTCGGGCGGAATATCTCCCCGGCCCGTGCGTTACCCTGACAGACACGCCCGGCGAGCTGCGCGGAAGGAGTGATTCTGTCCGATGTCAAATTTGTCGGAGCTGGAAGCGAATATTCCCGCGTTGCGCCGGTATGCTTGGTCACTACTCCGTAATTGGAGTGACGCGGATGACCTGGTCCAGGATTGCCTGGTTCGCGCACTGGGCCGAATCGATGCGCGGATCTCCTCCGGCAACATGCGCCCATGGCTGTTCACAATCATGCACAATTTATACGTTAGCCGATGGCGACGCATGAAAGTACGCAACGAGGTCGTGGTGGAAGATGCCGATGCAGACCTGGCGGTGCCAGCCTCGCAGCCGGCGCACGCAGAAATGCGGGATGCACTCCGAGGTCTGGCTATGCTTCCAGAGGAACAACGGCAGGTTCTGCTGCTCACGACAGTTGAGCGCCTGGAATATAGCGAGGTCGCTGATATTCTCGGAATCCCGGTAGGAACCGTGATGTCTCGCTTGAGCCGCGCCAGAGACCGGCTGCGTGACTTTATGGAGGGCCGCGAACGGCCAATGCTGCGGAGGGTAAAATGACGGTTGATGAGCGCCCGATCCGTGATGATGACCTGCATGCTTTCGTGGACGGGTTACTGGACTCCGAGCGCCAGGAGGAGATCCAACACTATCTCGCGCAACACCCTGAGGCGGCGGCGCGCGTCTCGGCTTGGCAGAAGGACGGCGAGATACTGCGCCAAGCCCTCGACTGGCAGTTGAAGGAGGCCGTTCCGGCGACCCTTAACATCACCCGGTTGATTGAGGCACGGGATAGCCATCACGGAGCGTTCTGGCGGATGGCGGCAAGCGTTGTCATCGCCTTGATGGTCGGAACAGGGACGGGATGGATGATGCGTGGCCCGAGTATTCCGAGCGGAATCTCGGCATTGAGCCTTGAGGCCACCGCTGCACATCGGGTCTTCGCGACTGGCCCCGCGCATTCGATGACGTTCGATGTAGTCGATCCCACCCAGCTCGCGAGCTGGACACAGCAAGAGCTAGGACGCGCCGTCACCCCACCGGATTTGACAGGAGCGGGCTACCATCTCGTCGGCGCGCGGCTGGCTGCGACAGAACATGGCCCTGCCTGTATGTTTTTCTACAATAGCGACCGCGGACCGCGTATCACCGTATTCGTTCGGCCGATGAACGGCCGCGACATGAATGCCCCCATGCGGCCGATCAGAGCACCAGAGGCAATCGGCTATTCCTGGGCCCGCCGAGGTCTGGGGGTCAGCTTGATTTCCACCGATCCCATGCCGTCTCTACACAGTCTCTCGAATCGCGTAAGGGATGAGATGGATAGCAGGACATAGCGTCCGGCAGGATTGACCAGTGGGCGGCGGTATCGCGGGCGCGCTGCGCTGCGCCTGTCGGCTCACCCGGCAGAGGAGGAAATCCATGGCATGGACCGAAATCCTTGCAGAGGCTGAACTCGCCCGGGCCGGCAAGGTCGTCATCCGCCACGAAGGGCGGCAAATCCTGGTGTTGCAGACCCGGAGCGGCGTCTTCGCCTGCACCAACCGCTGCCCGCACGAGGGCTACCCGCTGAGTGAAGGCGTGCTGGCCGACGGCTGCATCCTGACTTGCAACTGGCACAACTGGAAATTCGACCTCGCCTCCGGCGCGACGCTGGTGGGCGGCGACCGGCTGACGCGCTTTCCGGCGCGGGTGCAGGATGGTCACGTGTGGTTGGACATCGTCGCACCTGATCCCGCGGAGCGCCGAGGCGAGATCCTGCTGGGCGTCGTGAAGGCACTGGAGGCCGCGGATCAGCAGCGCCTCGTACGGGAGGCGGCGCGGCTGATGCGGCTCGGCTCTGATCCGCTGGATGCCGTGCGCGAAGCGATCGGCTGGGTGTCTGAACGGCTCGAGTTCGGCACCACACATGCGCTGGCCGGCGCGCCGGACTGGATCGGCTTATTCGACGGCAGCGCGACCGGCACGGATGAGAAGCTGGTCGCCCTCGGCGAGATACTCGGTCATATCGCGGACGATGCGCGGCTTGGAAAGCCCAGCCCGTTTCCCTCGGGCGAGGCGTCGTGGAGCGAGGCTGATTTCCTTGCGGCAATCGAGACCGAGGACGAGCCGGCCGCCGTCGCCATGCTGCGCGGGGCGCTCGCGGCCGGGATCAAGCCCGCAGCGCTGCTGCCGACGCTCGCTGTTGCAGCGTTGTCGCACTATGCGGACTTCGGTCATTCGCTGATCTACACGATCAAGACGATCGATCTCGCCGAGCGCGTCGGTGCTGAGACGCACGAGGCGTTGCTGCTGATGCTGGCACGCAGCCTGATCTACGCAACGCGCGAGGATCTGCTGCCCGAGTTCCGCGACTACCGCGGACATCTCGCAGAATGGGGACGCGGATGTGGCGACGCTCCGCGTATGGAGCCGCAAGCACTCCGTGGCAAGGCACCGCGCGGTGCGATGGCAACCATCGCCGCCTGGGGGGCGCTGCATCCGCCAGCAGCAATCTTCCCGGTGCTGGTCGAGGCATCCGCCTGGACCCTGCTGCACGTCGATCAGCGCAAGCTGACCTGCACCGATGCGAAACTTGCCGATAATATCGGCTGGCTCGACTTCACCCATGCGCTGACGTTTGCGGATGCAGCGCACATGGCGGTCGCCCTGCGTCCCGACTTATGGCCTGCGGTCCTGCTACAGCTCGCCTGCTTCCTCGGTCGCAACGCCGGTTACGTCGATCCGGCGCTGGACGTGCAGCGTTTCGAGGTCGCCGACGCGCAAGTGTTCCTGGCGCAAGAGACGGCGGCACTGTTCGACCACGGGCGAGAACGGTTCATCATCTCCGTCCACCTGCTGAAGACCCTCATGGCGGGTAAGCGGCTGATGGCTGCGCTGCCCGGAGTAGCGCCGGCCATCGCTGCGGCGCTCAACCGCTTCCTGCATGCGCCGATGAAAGGGCGGCATACGCTGCGCACCGCGCGCCAGATGCGGGAGTTGGTGGCCGAAGAGTAGCCGGTCGTGTCCCACACATGACGCAGCGCCCGCTCTCCGGCATGCTCCGGACTGGCAAAGCGCGGAGACAATGATGCCGAAGATCGAGATCTACACCCAGCCATGGTGCCCGTATTGCTCGCGGGCGAAACGCCTGCTCGCGGATAAAGGGGTCGACTTCCAGGAGATCAATGCACCGCATGGCACGCCGGAGCGGCAGGAGTCGATTCACCGGTCAGGGGGGCGAACCTCGGTTCCGCAGATATTCATCGATGGTCGGCATCTCGGCGACTGCGACGGGCTGCTGGCACTCGATCGTGCCGGCAAGCTCGATGCGCTGCTGCATGGTTAGGGGCCACGTCCCGTCGCCCGGGCGACTTTGCACCTCATTGCAAATAGCCGCGCAGGATCACTTCCGTGTCACTGCGTGTCTTGAACGTGTGACCAAGGGCGATTAGCTGCTCGTGCAACTCGACGAAGTTATAAATCTCGCCGGCGAAGATCAACGATGCGACTGTTCTCTCTCCTTCCTCTCCCTGCATTGGCTGCACGCCACCCTCGATATCAATAATGGCGAGGCGCCGATGACCGAAGCCGACATGGCGGTCAACCCAGAGGCCGCCGGCGTCGGGGCCACGGCGTTCCATCGTTCTCGTCATTGCTGCGAGGATGCCTTTCTCCGATTCGATGCGGAGATCACGATCATAACTGATCCAGCCCGCTATGCCGCACATGTCCAGGCTCCTTGCTTTGAATCAGCGGCCATCGCGTTGCCGCTTGGGGAGCCTGATGGCGTGCTTCACTGCTCAGTCACCAGACCAGAATTTGTTCATTCGCTGTCCTCCTCGCGCGTCATGACGTATTGGAAATACTCGAGATCCGGCCAACCGTGCATGGCTGCCCCGTACATCGCAGCCCCGTTTACGAATGATCTCCAGAGAAAAAGCAGGAGACCCCGGCCAGGGCTGTCGGGCGTCGCCAGACGATCGACGACGATCCTGTCGTACGCTTCCCCGTTCGTCCCCGGCATACTTGATGCTCTGTCGAGGCCATCCGGATCGCCCCTCTATGAAATCCGACTGTCAGCACCGACAGACAGCATCACTAGGCATGCCTCGGCTCGTGCTGGGATCCGGTGGCTACTGTCATCGCTGTTCTATTCCATTATAATAGAAGTGGATTTCTGGCAGTGCAGGCGCCGTCCAACGCTGGCTGAAGCGCTGTTCTCATGAACGGAGACGACCCAATGTTGCATGAGTGACGGCCGCGCTGGTACACCGCCCGCGGCGCATGCTTGCGCCCCTATGACGCCTCAAGACCACCCAGGCGAATCACGGAAGACCCTTAAGCATCTAATCCCGGCTTCCTCGGCGGTCTCTGTGTCGATTCCAAACCGACACCTGCACCGCTCATGCCCAGCCGAAGCGTGACGGCCACTATCCGTAAAACGACTCGGGTTGTTGCAGAAGGAAGGGACACCGGGGCCGCCATGCGAACCGAGGAGGGGGTCGCAGCACCGGGTTTTGGCACATGCTTGGACATGCCCGGTGCGCCCCGGTGTTCCAGGCGAAGCGGCCCGGGTGGGGCTCGGGGCCGCCTCAGTCATGCTCCTTCGGGGCGAAGGAGCGAACATGGGTATCGCGTGCAATCGCACACGGCCAGACCGATCATTGCCTGCCAGTTTTGCCGGAAACAGGCTGGGAAAGCCGGCGAAAGCAGCGAGGTGACTTTCGCCGAATTTCCTGTTTCGTTCGCCCTAATCGTGCCATCGCCGCTCGGAGGTCGATGGGCCAGCCAGCATCGTGCCGTCCGGGTCGCCCGGGTCCCGGCGTTGGTACTCGATGTCGTAAGGGCCGATCCGCAACACCGCGCCAGGCTCCAGGCGAGTCACCCGATCCATAGGCTGGCCATCGAGCAATGTGCCGTTGGTCGAATTCAGATCGGTCGCGGTCGCCGCGCCGTTCACCAACACGATCCGGCAGTGCGCGCGCGAGACTTGTGCGTCGGTCAGTACCACGTCGCTTTCCGGTGCGCGGCCGAGCAAGAGCGGCCCTGTGCCGACCGGCACCTCCCGGTCGCGTTCGCCCGGGCGGCTGACCACCAGGACGTGCCGCGGCTCCCGCCTCGGACGCGGCGGCGGGCGGACCATGGTGCCGTCCGACTCGTCGGTGGCCATGGCCCGTGTTGCCCGAAGCGGGGCGTCGTCAGCGCCCTCGGGCAGCCCCGCCTGCCGCAATCCGGCGAACAGGCGAGGGGCGATGGTTTCGCGTATGCCGAAACGGAGCTTGATCGTCTCGATCGATCCGGCGGGGTCCAGCGCCAGCAGGCGGCACAGGGACGCGCCAGCGTCATCGGCGTGATCGGATAGACCGAAGGCCGCGGCTTGCACGC
>Ga0335074_10015879_pt1 | contig 10595 bp, 5 predicted proteins | sample Lox_Sample_23_FD_206715 | JGI IMG/M metagenome (GOLD analysis project Ga0335074, IMG submission 206715) | Soil microbial communities from Loxahatchee National Wildlife Refuge, Florida, United States - Lox_Sample_2.3 | ecosystem: Environmental > Terrestrial > Soil > Wetlands | place: USA: Florida...
CGTGCTGGCGGGATTGCCTGAAAACGTCGAGTACTACGTCGCCGCCGGACCGCTCACCTCGCCCCACTATAAAGTCCGCGTTGTCGATTTGCCGTCCGTCAAAGATATTCGCGTCACCTACCGCTATCCGCAATGGACGGGAATGAAGTCTGAAATCACCGAGCATTCCGGCGATCTTCGCGCTATCGAGGGCACCGATGCGCAAATTGAAATCGAAATGGATCGCCCGCTTCAGGACGGTCAACTCGCGCTCGATGGCGGGCCTGCGCTTCATCTCTCCGGCGGCTCGGCCAACCGCTACACCGCAACCATCCACATGGAGAAGGATGGCGCTTACCACCTCGCCGCCACAGATCAGGGCCAGCCTGTGCGTCTCTCTGAGGATTACTTCATCGCCACCGACAAGGCCATGCCGCCGCAGATCGCCATCAGCCGTCCCGCCGGTGACTATCGCGCCAGCCCGATTGAGGAGGTCACTGTCGGCGTCAAGGCCTCTGATGAGTTCGGGCTCCGTGACATGCACCTGCACTACTCCATCAATGGCGGCCCGGATCACGACCTGAGTTTGCTCAAATCCCCCGGCGCCAGGGACGCAGATGGATCCACCGTGCTTCCCCTCGAAGACTTCAAGCTCGTCCCCGGCGACCTGGTCAGCGTCTATGCCACTGCGCGCGACGGCCACAGCGAGTCCCGCACCGGCATCTCGTTCATCCAGGTCGATCCCTTTGAGCGTGAGTTTTCCCAGTCGCAGCAGAGCGGCGGCGGAGGCGGGGGCGCCGGCGGCAACGATAACCAGACGGAAATATCCCGGCGCGAAAAAGAACTGATCGCCGCCACGTGGAAGCAGCAAAACGATAAAACGGCTACCGCCAAAGATAATGCCGCACAGGGACAATTCCTTTCCGACGCACAGCAAAAGCTTCACGATCAGGTCAACGCGCTTTCCCTCCGGATGCAAAGCCGCGACATCTCCGAAGCCAATGAAGAATTCACCGGCTTCGACAAGGACATGCAGGCTGCTGCCGCCGCAATGGTTCCGGCAGCCGGCAAACTCAAGTCGACGCAGTGGAAAGACGCGCTCCCCCTTGAACAGAAAGCGCTCCAGGCGCTCCTGCGCGCCGAGGCAACCTTCCGGCAGATCGAAGTCGCCTTTGGCAGGCAAGGCGGTGGTGGCAGCGGCGGCGGAAACACGGGCCGCGATCTGGCCAGCCTCTTCGACCTGGAGCTCGACACCGAGAAGAATCAATACGAGACGGCGCAAAGCGCTTCACCCGCCGAACAGCACGAGAAAGACGTCGAAGACGCGCTCGCCAGGCTCGACGCGCTCGCCAAACGGCAGCAGGACCTCGCCAATCAACAGCCGAATCCGCAACAAAGCTTCCAGCAGCGCTGGCAGCAGGAGATGTTGCGGCGCGAGGCCGAACAACTCCAGCGTCAAATGGAACAGATGGCGCGCAGCACGCAGCAGGGCCGGCAGGATTCCTCCAGCTCGAATGGAACGCAATCTCAAGCGCAGAGTTCCAGCCAACAACACTCGCCCACTCCAGGCGCTTCCCAATCGTCGCAACGCCAGCCCAGCGGCCCCTCCTCCGGATTTTCCGGCGGTCAGTCGGCCGATCAGCGCATCCAGCAGGCCCTGGGCCGGCTCGGGCAGGCTACCGAGGCAATGAAGCGCAGCGGTGCGGCCGGGCAGCAGAATGCCGAGGCAGCGCGCGAGGCCGCTGATCGCCTGCGCGACGCAACCAATCTTCTTGCCGGCTCGCAGCGGCAGCTCGCTTCAGGCAAACTTGATTCTCTTGCCCATGAAGCCGGCCGCCTCTCGCAACAGGAACAGGATCAGGCAGGCCGCATCGATACGTTGGCCAGGCAGCAAAACGACTCCGCGTCGAGCGAATCGAATTCGGGCGATAGCGCCTCAAATGACGGCAGCAAGGTCGACCTGCAAAGCATGATGGCGCGCATGCGCGAGCGCGATAAGCTGGCTCAGGAGCGCCAGCAGCTTTCCAACGATCTCTCGCAACTCCAAAGAAACCTGCGCGACACAGCACGCGAGATGGCTCCGAATCAGCCTGCCGTCGCCCAGAAACTTCGCGATGCGCTGGCTGAAATGGACGATTCGGACCTCGATAATCATGTGCAGCGCACAGCAGACTGGCTGCGCAGTGGCATCAATCCCAACTCCAACGGCACCGAAAGCGAGATCGCACAGGGCTTGCGGAAACTGAACCGGCAGCTTGAGGACGCTTCATCTGCGCTCGGCCAAAGTAAACCCGGATCGCGCTCCCAGGACCAGGGCGATCAGACGGCAGCGCTCGACGAACTGGATCGCTTGCGTAGTCAGATTGAGGCCTTGCACCGTGATCGGAACGGACCCGGTCGACCGGACCAAAACGGACGCAGCCCAAACAGCCCATCTTCACCTCAAAACGGTCGACAGGAAAATGACGGTGGCGACCTTAGCCGCCACGGCCAGCGATCCGGCGCTCCCGGGCTGAACGGCCAATCGCACGATTGGTCGTCGGCGCAGCAGCCCCTGGGCCGCTCCGGCCGGCCCGGCGAAAACCCCGCCACGCTCGGTAGCCCTGGCTCCGCCAACCAAAACTCGGGCAGCCTCAGCGGCGACACCCGCTACGGCGGCGCTGCCACAGACGGCACAGTCTGGGGCAACTTCGATACCGGAAACAACACGCCCCAGTTCCGTGGCCGGCCTCAAGCGGCGCCGCTCGACGCGTCCGGAAACCCCGCCGATACCGAGCGTACCTTCGATCAGGGCATGCGTGAGCTCAATCAGCTTCGCCAGATGCTCCGCGATCATCCCCAGGCTGCACGGGACGTTGCTGACCTGACGCGGCAAATGCAGCATCTCGATCCACGACGGTTCCCCGGCAATCCCGCCATGGTTGAGCAGATGCATGAGGAGATCCTCAGCTCCGTCGACAAGCTCGAACTCCAGTTGCAACTCGACGGCGCAGCGTCCGGCGCGCGTACCGGCATGCCGGCAACCATTCCCGCCGGTTATCAGGACTCCGTCGCCGAATACTATCGCAAGCTCAGCAAAAATCCGTAACGCCCCCTCCCTCTTTGCCCCGAATCTGCGTATCGATCGGATGGCGCGCGAACGCCGCAGCCGGAGACAAAGAGGAGCATCATCCACTTATATTGACGCGGCAAGCGATCGCCCGGAACTCGGCATGAAGTCAGGTGTCGGCAGCCGCAAGGTCCGTTCCGATCGAGATTCGTGCACGTCAGGCCTCAAGCCTGCGCTCGCGCCTTCCCCGTCAATCCTGTTTCCGCGCCGGGCCGGTAGATTCGCGCACCACCAGCTTCGGCTCGATCATGATTTCATCGCGCGCGCCAACCGCATTCTGAATCCGATCCAGAAGGTTCTTCGTTGCCACTCTGCCCATCTCCTCAAGCGGCTGATTGATTGTGGTAAGGCGCGGCAAGGTGAACGCCGCCGCTTTAATGTCGTCGAAGCCGATCACCGAAACGTCTTCCGGCACGCGAAAATTCAGATCCTTCAGCGCGCGAATCGCTCCGATCGCCGAAAAATCGTTAAACGCGACGATCGCCGTGAACGGCTGCCCGCTCGCCACCAGCTGCTGCACAACCGGGTAGCCAAGCTCCGGCGAGGTCAAATTGCGATCCAGGCTTACCACCAGCTGCGGCTTGATCTCCAATCCCAATCGCTTGGCAACCGCAACCAGCTCCTTCCAGCGCTCATCAGAATCTGAACTGAACGGCTGGCCCCGCATGAATGCGATTTTGCGATGTCCCTGCGCATAAAGATGCCCCAAAGCCAATTCAGCAGCGCGCGTGTGATCGAGCAGAACATTGGTGACGCCTTCGATCTGCCGGTGGCCGGCAACGGTGACCACCGGAATGGACATGGAATGTTCTAGCTGCGTATCGATTGCGATGAGCCCCTGCGCGCCTCGCCCGATCAACATCCTCGTGTAATCCTCGATGAGGTTGCTCTGGTGCCGATGATGTGCCGTGAGGTAAAAATACCCGGCCTGGACCAACTGGTCCCCCACCCCGCTCATCACTTGCGTGTGGTATCCGTCGCCCAACTCCGGCACCAGAATCCCAATCGTCAGCGTCCGTCTGCTTCGTAACGATCGAGCCAGCAAATTCGGCTGGTAGTTCATCGCCTTGGCCGCGGCTTTGATCCGCTCACGCGTCGTCTGGGGAATCGACCGTCCCGGCACGTCATTCAAGACCACCGAGACCGTCGCCGGATTCAACCCGAGATGCTCGGCAAGCTGCTTCAGGCTTATGGTTTGATGAGCCCTCGGTTTCGCGGCGTCTTTTGTCTGTTTGTTGGCGGGATCCCTCATTGCGCTACTCGAAATTTACGACAATTGATTCACCCTTTGCGCCGGCATCTTCTCCACGTTCTGCCGGCCCTTGAAAACGCTCGCAAAATGGTCGATTCTTGCCCTCTAAAGGAAATACCCTGGCGGGAATCGTGGAATCGAATCGGATTCGCGCTCACCACACATACGTTGCCGCGGACTCCGAGTGCAGGGTCGTCGTGGTCCTTTGTCCATGGTACTCAATCTGGAAAGTCTTGGGGAAATTGCCGGAGTTCACCGCAACCAGCACCACTTTCCCTTCCGGCGTCCTGAACGCCACCGTCGAAAGCTGTTCCATCTCGTTCGACCCGATCCGCACCGAGCCTGGCGGCACGAATTTCGAAAAATGTGCCAGCGCGTAATACGCATCGTTCAACCTTGCCTGGTCGCCATTCAGCGTGATGGCCCCAAAGCACATCGTGCACCCGCCATCGTTTGTATGCGGCCCCGCATGCGGATCGGCGGCGAGATTCCACAGCAGCACATTGCGCGCCCAGTTCCGCGTCGCGCCAATCAGCACGCGGCTCACCGGCTCGGCTATGTCGATCGAATCTTCGCTGGGCCTCCCGCCCAGCGACTGCTCTGTAAGGTACAGATTCTTGTTTGGATACTCGTTGTGTACGCAAGTCAACGCGCTGCTCTCGCCTCCATACAGATGAAACGCGGTCCCGGCCACATACCGGCTCGCAGCAGCATCGCCCAAAATCATCAGCGGATACGAAATCACGTCGGGATTGTGATCGTAAACCTGGATTTCCGTCTTGATCCCGGCCTTCTCGAATGCCGGCCCGAGGTGCTTTGCGATCAGTGCATCCTCTTCGTCCGCAAACATCACCATGCTCGGCGTGTTCTTCGGATTGAGCGGCTCATTCTCCACGGTGATTGCGTTGATCGTGATCCCTTCAGCTTTCATCCCCTCCACGTATTTGGTGAGGTATTGGGCGTAGGCTTCGTAGAACTCCGGCTTTAGGTGACCGCCCTTCACGGCGTCGTTCGTCTTCATCCATGCGGGCGCCGACCAGGGCGATCCGAGAATCTTAATCCCGGGTTCGATGGCCAGGATCTCTTTCAAGACCGGAATCACCGCCGCCTCGTCCGGCGCAAGGCTGAACTTGTCCAGGTTCTCATCGCTCTCACCGGCCGGCAAATCGTCATACGAGTATACGTGCTCGTTCATATCCGACGAGCCGATGCTCACCCTCAGATAGCTCACTCCGATCCCGTCGCCTGCCGTCGTAAAAAGCCGCTTGAACAGGCCGCTTCTTCGCTCCGGCGTCATCTGCATCAGTAACTGCGCGCTACCACCGGTCAGCGCGAAACCGAAGCCCTCCATGGGCTGATACTGCTGCATATCGTTGACCACGATCGCCGGCGCATCGCTTCTTGCGTCAGAAAAATGCAGCGCCTCGGCCTGGTGGGTCAGCAATGCGCTTCGGTCTGCCATCGTTAACCAGACCTGCACGTCGGGCATGCTTTGCCCGCGGCAACTGGTTGCCAGCAAGATGAAAACGGCCAGCAGAACCGGAAGGCTTCGCCTCGACGTCATGATTTCCTCTTCATTCTGATGGGTGAATCCATGCTCGTTGACGCGCTTCGCGCGTGCCCTCGCTGGAAACAGTGCATCACGGTGGAAAAGGCACACGCAGCAACAGGATCTACCGGGATCGAAGCCCCGTCGCCCCGGCCCGGATCGAATTCAGGAGCCGGCGCAGGCGGCTTCCGCGTCCGCCGCATTCTCGAAGACCTGAAACAGATCGAGAACGCCGACCATTTTGAGCGTCTTCGAAACAAAACCTGTAGGTTTGACAAGTTTCACGCTCCCGCCAACCTTTGAAGACATCCGGAGCGCATTCACCAGAGAGCCCATGCCCGACGAATCCAGAAATGGCACGGCTTCCAGGTCAAAAACCAGAAAAATATGTCCGCTCGAAAGCGCATTGACGAAGGCCGCCTCAAACTGGCTTACCGGCTCGCCACTCACGAGTCTGCCTTTCAGCTTCAAAGTGCAGACCGTTCCAATCTCTTTGATATCCAAGTCCACTAGAAGTCCTCGAATCAGATTCTGCTTTACTGCGGGGAGTCTCGCTTGTTAAGCTGTGCCAATAATTCTCGTCGATGCGTCACCTTGTCAAGCGCGGCAGGGGGTCAAAGCTGGTGCGCGTGTCGGTGAACCTTTTTGAGTTGATGTGCAGGCCTCAATCGGTCGGGCTGCTCCAGTCGCGAAGTAGCGAAAGTGGCGGTTCGCCCTTGGGTCGTGCGGGCAAGTCTTGGGGGCTCCCTACCCCTCATGATAGCTACAGGTATCCGTGCAGGACAAAGTTCGCGCCCGCGTATTCTCCACGGTTGTCGAATGGAGCTTTCGCATCCGGCCTTCGTGATTTAGCCATTCCGGAGATAAACCGCTCATGGATGACGTAAAATACGCGATCCCGCCAGTGAACGATGCCGCCCTTGAGACCGCGGCGCAGTTGTTGGGCGCGTTCGATCTTGCATCCAGGGCGGCGATCATCGCCTCCGCTGTCAGTGGTCTCATCCCCGACAGTGCCTGCCTCATCCACCTTTATCAGGCTGAAAATGACAGCGCCCCATGGACGATCGCCGGCATGTCGGGAGAAGTATCGCTCGCCGACACGCAGCACGCCGGCAACTGGCTCTTTGCCATCCCGGAGACATTTCCGGCAGAAGGACAAATCTACGATATGTCCCGCATCAGCCGCGAAGACTATGCGCACATCCATGTGTCTCGCACGGTTGGCGCAATCGCTTATCTCCCTGTTGAGCGCGAAGAGCAACTGGCCGCCGTTATCGAAATCGTCGTCTTTTCCGGGACCATCGAGCAAACCAGATTGCAGGAACTCGCGCCGATCCTCCATCTCGCCGGGCCCGCCCTTCTTACGGGCGAACAGTTTGAGCAGCAGCGCCAAACCTTGCTCGATTCCGTGCACCGCATGTCGCAAATGTACGATCTGGAGAAATCCTTGAATGCGACGCTCGAGATGGACGCGGTGATTGCCGCGATTCCATCGAAGGCTGCGGCCATGATTCCCTGCCAGGCGATACACCTTTGGCTCTTCGAGGGACCGAATCTGAAGCTCGTTTCAAGCGAGGGCGCCGACGACACCGTGGAACTGGGCATGATCGAGGCGCCGGGCGAGGGATACGTAGCCGACATGGCGGAGGAAGGCGAGCCGCTCCTGATTACTGAAGCAGACGACGAGAGGCTCCTGGCGCGCAACGCCCGTCGACCGGAGGACAGTACGATCCCGCCGGTCAGTGATGCCGCGCTGGTTCCCCTGATGCAGGATGAGGCGGAAATTGGCGTCCTTGAAGCCATCAACCGTGACGGCCGCACCTTCGACGACGATGACCAGTTCCTCCTGATCTCGATGGCCGAGACCATTTCGAATGCGCTCAAAAACGCCAGCCTGATGATGGCCGAGCGGAAACTTGAGATCCTCAAGGTTCTGGTTCAGGTCAGCTCTGAGATCACTTCCACCCTCCGCCTCGATCGCCTTCTGCAAATCATCGTCAACAGCCCGCAAAGCGTATTGCCCTACGAGCTCTGCGCCATGGCCCTCGACAATCGCGGGCGCCTGCAGTTGAAGGCTGTCTCCGGAATGGCCAGTCTGCCCATGGGCGATTTGAAGGTGGAGCAAGTTGAACGGCTGGTCCGCTGGCTGGCATCCCAGCCCGACGCATTGCACGTCAGCTGGCACGAAGGTTCCCAATCCGACGAAAGTTCCACGCTTGCGCCTGAAGTATTGGAGCATTTTCAGGCCACGGGTTACCGCGCTCTCTATTCTCTGCCTCTCGAAGACGACCAGGGACGGGTGGGTCTGCTGCTCTTCGAGAGCGGCGACCCGGATTTCCTGGGAGTCGCCCAGATTGAAATGATCAAGGTCCTCGCCGGGCAGGCAACTGTGGCCCTGCGCAACGCGCTCCTTTATCGCGAGGTCCCGCTGATCACCCTGCTGGAACCGCTGATCCAGAAGCGTGCGGCTCTGTTGCGCACCACTGGCCAGCGCCGCCTGGCGTATGCCGCGGCGGCCCTTGCCGTCATCCTCTTTCTTGCCTTCTGTCCTCTGCCCATGCGGGTTGCGGGCGACGCTCTGGTCGAGGCACAGCATCTGGCCACGGTCGCTGCGCCGGTTGACGGCAACGTCGACAGGGTCTATGTCCACGAAGGACAGAGAGTCTCACCCGGCGACGTATTGGGCGCTCTCAATGACTGGCAATGGCGCGCCAACCTGGCCGCTGCCGAAGCCAGATATCAGCAGGCGCAGTTGGTCATGGAAGACGACCTCGCCCACGGCAGCGCGCGAGCCGGCGCCGACCGCGCCAATGTCAACTTCTTGCGATCTGAGGTTGCCCAGGCCCGCGCGCGCGTCGATAGCGCTCAACTGCGCTCCCCCATCGCGGGAATCGTAGTCACGCCGCATCTTGAAAATGCCGCCGGCGAACACCTCGACGCCGGCGCCACGTTTGCTCAGATTCTCGACCTTAGCCAGGCGGTAGTGCGCATTGCTGTGCCGGAGCGCGATGCCGAATTGATGCAAGCCGGCCAGCGCGCCGCCATCAAGCTCGACAGCTACCCCCAGCGAACCTGGCACGATTCCGTTGCCATCGTAAGTCCGCAGGCCTCGGCTGGCGACGGGGATCGCACCTTTGCCGCTGAAGTTCGCTTGCCCAATGCGGATGCGGCGCTCCACGCGGGCATGAGCGGCAAAGGAAAAATCTCCATCGGCTGGCGTCCGGCGGGCTACGTGCTGCTACGCCGCCCCGCGCTCTGGCTCTGGCAAACCCTGTGGAACTGGATAGGTTGGTGACGTATGCAGCTTCGCTTCGATCGGCAATGTTGTCTCTTCACCGCAACGGTCGTTGCGCTGCTCGCCACCGGGTGCGACACAGGTTCTGCTCCACCGGCCGTGGCCGCCTCTTCAGCCCCGGTGACTGTTCCTGCGCCCCCACCACCGGCAACTCCGGCCTCCGCGCCGCCCGACGCAAAATCATTCACCACCACCGGACCCCTTGTCGCCGATCAGCAGGCCGACGTGGGCGCCGAGCGCGATGGCCGAATCGTCGAAATCGCCGTTCAGATCGGCGATCGCGTCAAGGCCGGACAGCTCCTGGCCAGACTCGACGACCGCATGTTTGCAGCGGCCTGCGCTGCGCAGAAAGCACGCATCGCCGGGGCCCAGGCTCAGGTCCGCCAGTGGCAGGCTGAGCAGGAGAGTGCCCGCGCCGACCTCCGCCGGGCTGATGCCCTCCACGATGCCAAGATCCTCAGTGATGAGGATTGGGAGGTAGCCAAGTACAAACTCGATGAAACCGTCCAGGAGGTGACCCGCTACCAGAGCGAGCAAGCTGAGGCCGAGGCGAACCTCGCTGCCGCCTCCGCGCAATTGGATCAATCGCGCATTGTTGCTCCTTTCGCCGGAGTGGTGGGGCGCAGTTCGGTGCGGCCCGACCAGCAGGTCAAGGCCGGCGACTCGCTCTTCTGGATCACCGCAGAATCCCCGCTGCGCGTATTGTTCACCGTACCCGAAAGCTTCATGGCATCGTTCACCGCGGGCACGCCGCTGGATTTGACCACTGCCGACTATCCCGGCCTGCACCAGGCGGCCCGTATCCTGCGTGTCAGCCCGGTGGTCGATCCGGCCAGCGGCAGTCTCCAGGTCATCGGCGCGGTCAATCGCCCATCGCCGCTTCTCAAGCCTGGAATGACCATGCAGGTCCGTATCGCGCCATGAATCTTAGCGAAGCCCTCGACGCCGCTCTCCCTGAGATTCCCCAGACGCGCTTGACGCGCGGCCGTCCGCCCTGCCTCGACCCCGACCTGATCATCCGCGACGACACGCTCGATGGCCAGCCGATTGTCGGCATCTTCAAACGGGAGAAAGGAAATTATTTTCGTTTCGATCCCCCTCAATGGCAGCTTGCTCTGCTCTTTGATGGCGTTCGGACCTATGAGGCCATCGCCGACGAGTTCACCGCCGGCACGGGCGCGCCCATGAGCCCGGCAGACGTTGAGATGTTCGCCAATACGCTTGAAGAGGCAGGCTTCTGGTACAAAACGCCGCAAGAGAAGAACCTGGCGTTGAACCAGAAACTCAAGGCCCAGCGCGACCGCCGCTCGTCGCGCAAGTCCAAAGTAAACCTGGCCTACATCGGCTTTTCCGCCTGGGATCCCGATCGCTATCTGACCTGGCTTGACGCCCGGGTCGGCAGGTATATTTA
>Ga0335074_10015880_pt1 | contig 10594 bp, 9 predicted proteins | sample Lox_Sample_23_FD_206715 | JGI IMG/M metagenome (GOLD analysis project Ga0335074, IMG submission 206715) | Soil microbial communities from Loxahatchee National Wildlife Refuge, Florida, United States - Lox_Sample_2.3 | ecosystem: Environmental > Terrestrial > Soil > Wetlands | place: USA: Florida...
GCGCGCTCAGCGCCATTGAAATCCCTCTCTTCCTGCCGTATACGCAGGTGAGCGGGCTGATCAGGCAACGTGGAACCGGTGGTCAGGGACAGGATCGAACTGTCGACCTTCCGCTTTTCAGTTGGACACCTCCCAGCTCTGGACTTGTGTTGCTTTTGTGTTGGGATCGGAGACGCAGACGACCTGGGGTTTTCGCCGGGCGGACCCGGGTTGCCCGTCCGCCTGGACGCAGGCGCCGACGCGAGCGATCACCCCTCGCGTTACCTGCTCGCCTGCTCCAACCGGGCCGCCTGGGAGGTCATACTCATCCGGTCTGGCGTATTGCCCAGTCGTGCCGCTCGGCTTCTGGGTCGAAGAGGAGCGCGACGACGCGGTTAGCGAGTTTGCCGTCTCGTCGTATCGGAAGCAGGCGGGCCGATACGCGGAAGCGGCCGGGTACAAGGCCTGTCTCGCCGACGTAGTCGGCCGCGCCATCGGCCAGCACGTCGGCGAGCGGTGTTGAGTCGCCGATGGACTTGTGCCTGGGGATGAACGCGAGCTGGTGGCCGAGGCTCTTCTGGACTCGCAGGCGGGGAGTGATCGGACCTGCCAGCCGAAAGCCGGGCAGCGTCGGCTCCGACTGGCGGCGTGCGATGCGCGCAAGCTCGGCCGGCTTGAGGGTTGGCTCCAGGACGATCATCGCGGCTGGGGTAGCGGACAGTGTGACGATGCGCAGTGCGGTCGCTTCGGCGCTGGCCTCGAAGACCTCGGCGAGTCTGAGCACGTCGTCCATGTCCGGGCGCGAGGGACAGGCGGCGATGAACGCCGCCCGAGGCAGCAGGAGTTCGGCTGCGCCCTGGTCGCAGAGATCCTCTTCTTGCCGACTCCAGGAGTCGTGAGCGGTGCCTCCTGCCTTCGGGCCGCTGCCTGCCTCCATGAAGTAGATGTGGATGATGCCGTGGGCGCAGCTGAAGCGCTGCCGCCCGTCGTTGTCTGCCCGGCGGACCCGTATGACGAAGTGCCTGCCGTCCCACATGATCGTCTCGGCCTGTTCCTGGTCGAGGACCGTGACCTGCGCGTTGCGGAAGGAGGCGAGCATTTCGAGGTTCACCGGCACGGCTGCCCCGGCGGCATCGATGAGGTCGGAGCACAACCGGGTTATTGTCTGGGCCGGGTCGCTTCCGCCGTGCCTGGCGAGGAAGGCGGCGACTCTGGCGTCCAGTTTTGCGTCAGGTCTCATCGAGCGTCCGGCTCGTGACGATGGTGTCGTAGATCATCGCCCAGCGGCGCGACGTCCGGGGCGGGTCGCCGCGGAACCGGATGCTGGCCAGCATCTCGACATCGGACCTGGGGAGCCTGCGCTCTTTCGCGAACTCAAGGAGACTCGGATCTGGCACGGGAGGATCTCCGTCGCCGGGACGGATGTCCTGGCCGAGCAGGTCGGCGATCGTGACCTCCAGCGCGTTGGCGAGCCGGAGCAAGATCTCGCCGCTCGGCCGTTTGCCCAGCCCGCTCTCCAGCTCGGAGACGTAGGCGGCGGACACGTTGGATTTCCGGGCAAGGTCGGCCTGGGACATGCCCAGGCCCTTGCGGTACTCCTTCAGCCTGTCGCCTATACCGTTCCCGTCCATGAGACCTCCTTCGCCACAGCGAAGCGTACATCGGAACTACCGCACCAGCAGCCTCGGCCGCTGCTATGCTTCATTCGGAGTTCCGAAGTCAAGTTAGGAGAAGCGAATGACCGCAGTGCCCGAGACTGACACGCCGATGCCTGGTGACCTGCGCGAGATCCAGGTCACGGTCGACTACCTGCCCGCCGCGGCGCCGTTCCATCACCGCTACTCTCCGGAGACCATCGTCGAAGCCGTCCGCGAGGCGGCAATGAAGTTCTTCGGTGTCCAGGACCGGCAGGAGCGTGACACCTACCGGTACTTCCTGGAGATCGGCGGCACCCGGATCACCGACACCAGTCAGCCGATCTCCAACTTCGTCGAGCACGGCCACGAGCTCCACTTCCACCTGGTCGAGCAGATCACCCCGGGCTCTGCCTGGTGAACATGCAGCCCTATCCGGGCATCGACGTCTGGCAGCTGGACGAGTCCGCGATGACTGCTACGCTCGCGGCCGTCCAGCGGCCCGGACGCGATGGGAAAGAGGGCGGCGTCTTCTGGGTCGGTACCCGCGCGCCCGTCTCGGTCGTCCATGCCGTCGTTGTCCCCGCCGGGCACGGCGTCATCGAGGCTGCCAGTTTCTGGCGGGTTACCCCGGAGGTGTACGGGGCTATCAGCAGGTGGGCAGCCGAGCGTGGCTGGAGTTTGCTGGGCATCTGCCACACCCATGGCGAGGGCGTTCCAGCCAGGCTGTCGACCCAGGATCGCAGGCATCTAGTCCGTGCTCCAGGTGTCCTCGCGGTCGTCATCGGCTCCGGCGGACGTGACCACGACCTGGAACGGTGGGGCTGGTATGAGTTCACGTCCGGCGCCTACCGGGAGATCAGCCCGGACGAACGCCACCGCCGGCTCCGCCTCACCGACGAGGGCGGGATCGAGGTCTGGGCGGCTGACCGGCGTGGCTGCCGACCGGCGGTGAACCTGTGACCGGCGGCGGCGCGCTCAGCCGGCCTCTGCGTCTGGCCACGCAGCTCACCGGCGACAGTCCCAGGGAAGCACGGGCACGCCTTCTCGACGCCACCGTTCACGTGCGGATGGCGGCCGAGTTCGAGGACACCCAAGACGCGGCCATCCTCCTCCGGTCACTGGTCGACCAGCTGAGCCGGTTCTGCGGCACCGTCATCGTGTCGGCGCCAGCCGACATCGCCCACGCCTGCGTCGAACGCGACCGCGAGCTTCACGGCCTGCCCCGAGTGCAAACTGGCAGTCATGCTTCAACGGGGCCAGGTGCTCTGGATATCTTCGTCGGCGACTGCCCAGGCGTCCCTGGCAGCATCGCGACATGCTCGGACGGATGGATCGGGAAGGTCTACGCCACGGGCACCCGCGCACGGATGACAGCATTCACGATCGCCAACCCGGTCGGGGCGCTGACCGCCGCCGCCCTGACTGCCGGCGAGGCATTCCTGCGGCTCATCGGTGTCGTCCGGCACCCATGCGCCTTCGAGCTTTCGGCCTGGACCGGGGATTGCGGGCCGCCTGGCAGTCTGCCGGACGGCCCGCGCCTGCCGGTCATCCCGCCGATCGACGCGCTTCTCATCGGCTGCGGGAACGTCATGAATGGCTGGGCAGCCGCCATCCGCGTCCTGCAGGTCACCGGCCGGGCTCGTGCTGTCGACCGGCAGTCCCTGGGCGAGGAGAACCTCGGACCCTACGCACTCGCTCGCCGCGACATGGTCGGGCAGCCGAAGACTGCCTTGCTCGCCGGGCACCTGCAGCCATTGATTACCGTCGTCCGGCACGACGAAGAACTCGACCTCTTCGTGCCGAGAATCACCCGATGGCACCTGCCGCTACCGGCCCTGGTCATCAACGGCCTCGATGAAGTCGAGCCCCGTCATCTGGTCCAGCGGCTATGGCCCGACGTGCTTGTCGACATGGCCGCTGGCGGCACAACCAGCCAGGTCATCGTCAGCCGGCGGGGCGATGGTCAGTGCCTGCTCGGCGCTTTCGCCGCACCCGATGCCGAACTCGGCTATGCACGGCGGACCGAAACCGCCACGGGCCTGCGGCGCGAGCGGTTCCTCAACGAGTTCGCCACACCCGTCACCGCCGAGGACGTCGCCCAGGCTCCGCCCGAGCACCGCGCGCGGCTTCAGGTAGCCGCAGAATCCGGGCAGCTAGTGTGCGGCTACATCAACCAGGCCAGTATGACCCAGCCGAGCGCTGACGAGGACTTCGCCCCCGCCGCCCCGTTCGTCGGCGCTCTCACTGGCGCCCGGGCCGCCGCCATCACCGTCGCCCTGCTCACGGGCTACGACGTGCCGGGCGGGCTGCGATGGCAGTACAGCTTTCTGAGCAACCGCGCCCTGACATCCGTCCTGCGCTGCCGTGACACATGTGACTGTCAGACCGGGCGGGCATCCTGACGCTGCGATAACAATCCGGTTATGTCGTTCCTCGTGTCGCCATCAACGCTTGGCATTGCGAGCACCCGCAGACGTTGAATGAGGACAGATGCTTCGAGGAGGATCATGGCCAGCCACCAGCAGCTGATCATCGAGCGGCTCGCGCAGCTTACGCATGGCTTCGCGCGCTATGTCGCGGCGTATGACAAGTTGGTGCCGTTCAACAGCAAGCAGCTTGCCACTCACCGCGAGACGATCGCCTTGCGCAGTCAGGTCGGCAGCGTCCGGGCTGCAGCATAAGCCCCGAACCCGGGGGCGTGACCACGTGGGCGGCGGGGCCGATCCGGTGAGCAACCGGTGGGCTCGTGAGGACCGGGTGGCCTTGACGCCGCCGGAGAGCTGCGCGCGAGCAGGCCATCTCCCTTCTTGTTCAGTGACACGCCCGTACAACGGAAAATCTTCGCATTGGCGAGCGTGAGCGGTTAAATGACTGCTTTAAGGAAGACCCGTTTCACGGTACGGTATGTAACTGGCTGGCTTCGTTTGACTACCGGATTCTGGCGGATCGAGGGGAATGAGACCACAGGCCGGAGAGCGCAAGACGGTTCGGCATAAGCCCTGGTCGGCGGAGGCTGTGCTGGACAAACCGAGGCATCAGCTGACGGATTCGGCTTTGTTTTCGCATTCAGTAGTTAGCCCCCTGCGGTACCCGGGCGCGAAACGGCAGCTATTCAATGCGCTTGAAACGATCATCGATGCCAATGTCCCTCCGCCCAGGCTGCTCGTGGAGCCTTTCTGCGGTGGCGCAACGTCCGGGCTGCGGCTTGCGGGCACTGGGGTGGTAGAGCATGTGATTCTCGCTGATGCGGACCCCTTGCTCGCAGCGTTCTGGCATGTGGCCGCTTTCGACACGAGCTGGCTCATCCAGGCCATGAAGGATGAGGAAGTCACGGTCGCGCGCTGGGACTGGTGGCGGCTTGCGAGCCCGGCCAGGTGTCGCGACCGGGCGCTGAAGTGCCTGTTCCTCAACCGCACCACCTTCTCTGGCATCCTGCACGGCAGGGCCGGTCCGATCGGGGGCAGGGCGCAGGTCTCGGCATACAAGATCGATTGCCGTTACGGCGTGGCGGGCCTGGAGCGCCGCATCCGGGCAATCGGGGACCTGGCGGACACCGGCCGTCTTCTGGACGTTTGGAACTGCGACTGGCGTGAAAGCCTCCGGAAGGCTGCGCGGTTTGGCGGGCTCACCCAGGACGAGGTGGCTGTCTACCTTGATCCGCCCTACGTCGAGAAGTCCCCTGAGCTTTATGAATGGTCCTTTGACAGCCGTGAGCATGAGGCCCTCGCCATAGCACTGCAAGAATCGGACGGCTTCCGGTGGCTGCTGTCATACGACGACAGCCCGGTGATCCGCTCGCTGTACGCGGACCGCTCAGGATTCGCGCTCCGCACGGTCGACTACAGGTACACCGCGGCCGGATCGAGGACTCGCACGTCCAAATCGGAGCTACTGGTATCGAACTATCCGGATGTTCCCCTGGACCTCCGGCGCCCGGGCAACTTCGACGGCAAGCCGCGCGCAACCACTGAGGAGAGCGCCCGATGACTCTGGCAGGGCAAGTCGGCCTGGGTACCAGGATCGCCGCAGGCAGCAGCCCGCTGACACCGCTGCTGACCGGCGCAGTGCTCGTCGGCGGCATCTACAACCTCGACTACGACACCGCGATCGTCGTGACTAATGACATCGACAAGCGCCGGGCCGGGGGTATCCCGAAGCACTGCTTCCTGCTGGCCGCCGGCCCGCAGAAGCCAATGGAACCGGTCGCGATGCCACTGGACGAGGACGAGGTCATTCTCCTGCGGGTCCGAGGGGTCGCCGATCTGCCCAACCAGCTCGACCTCGTGGCCATCCGCATGGAAGCAATGCGCGATGCCTATGAAAGGGGCGAACCGCCGGCCTCTGAAGCGATCTCTGACAGGCTCACCCAGAAGAACATGCAGTACTCAGCATTCCGCTGCGACGTGCTGGGTACCTTCTACCCCGACACGGTGTCGGGGCGCAGCTTCGTCCAGTGGGGTGCCGACATTGACACCGTGTACTCCGCCAGCCGTTACTTCGTCTATGCACCCAGCCCCGAGGCCCTGTCCTACATCGCCTCATACCCGCAGCGGACCGAGGACGAGGTAGCTGAGAACCGGATACCCGACCTGATCCCAATCGGGGTCGTCCGCTACTCCGCCACTCGTCGGCGGGCGGCCGAGGCGGCCTATGACAAGTGCCCGGTCAACGTGAGGGTGACGGACTTCATCTCGCGGAAGACCGCTGTCTTCGGCATGACCCGAGCCGGCAAATCCAACACGAACAAGACGATCGCGACGGCGGTGTTCGAGCACGCCGCGAAAACTAAGAAGCCGATCGGGCAGCTGATCTTCGACCCGCAGGGCGAGTACGCCAGGATCAACCAGCAAGACAAGACCGGACTGCGCATGCTCGGCCTGGGAACCGACCTGGTGAAGATTTACACCATGAGGCCCGACACTGCTAACGGGCAGGAATACCCTCTCGCTATCAACTTCTACAACACCAGCCAGCTACCGCTGGTGTGGGAACTTGTCCTCGATGCGCTTGCAGAATACAACACAGGCTATGCAAATGCCTTCAAGGCCGCTAAAATCTTCGAACCTGAACGCGGCGATTTCCCGGCTGGCCCGGCAGGCGATAGCGATTATTACGGCGCAGTTGATGACGCCCAGAGGGGATGCCTTGCATTCTATGCGACCCTGTCCAAGGCAGGCTTCACCGCAGGATCAGCCCGCGGATTTACATTGCGCTTCAAGATGGCGAAGGCAATGCGCGATCAACTACTGGCGGATTACCCTGATGTGCTCACCGACGTGAACTCCCGAACCGGCATGTGCAGGGTGGCCAGTCCGGGCCAGGCCAGGCAGATCGTGCGCTGGATCGCTGATCGGATAGCGGAAGACAGTGCGGGGACGCTGGATGCACGCTACGCAAGCATTGGACTCGACACCTGGCGCAACTGCGCGCCGTTCAAGGCGATCCGCGAGGTATTTGACGAGTCAAAGGGAACAGTAGTCATAAACAAGATCCGCCTTCTTGGCGACTTCCACGACCCTTCCGCCACCGGTGAGGTGTCCGATCTCATATGGGATGACCTAGTCGCGGGTCGGCTTGTCATTGTCGACCTGTCGGTCGGCAGCCAGGAGGTCTCGAAAATGCTCAGCGAGCGGCTGGTCTTCCGCCTGCTGGACAAGGCCAATGAGCGGTTCCGCGACAATAAGGAAAACATCCTCATCCAGATAATGGTGGAGGAAGCGCACAACCTGTTCGACCGGGAGAAATCCGGGAAGTCAACGGTCAACGACGACCCTTGGCTACGCCTTTCGAAGGAAGCCGCGAAATACGACATCGGGCTGATCTACGCTACGCAGGAGGTCAGCAGCGTCGACCAGCGTATCTTGTCCAATACGTCTAACTGGATAGTGGCACACCTGAACTCTGATATCGAGACCCGGGACCTGGGCCACTACTACGACTACAGCATCTTCGCGCCCGATATCCGTGCGGCGGAAGATCGCGGGTATGTCCGGATGAAGACGTTTTCCGGCAAGTACATCGTGCCCGCCCAGATAGCCAAGTTCGACCACGCGATGATCAACCGAGCGCGGCTCGCCGCCGGACTGCCCGAGGTAGATGACCAGGGGCAAGTGGTGACTCCCTGATGCCCTACGAGCGGGAGTTCGCACCCCGGCTGGGACACGTACCCGCTGCGTCGAGTGCTGCGATCCAGGAGGCGATGACCCACTGGGTGATCCCGGCCATCACCGCCGACGAAAGCGAGATCGAGAAACGGCTCGTCCCGCTCGCCAAGGTCGCCCCGGAGGAGTCCACGCCAGCACCGAAGTTCACCTTCGCCTTCGACGGATCAGACGTCGAGATCCCCGCCCGCGAGAAGTACCCGTCTGTCACGGTGGGCTTCCTGAAGATCGGCGGCGCCCTCGTCGACCTGGACAAGTTCTTCAGCTCTGATGACCGGGGCCTGGTTGATCCCAGGAAGCTGCGGCAGGCCATGGACGCCCGGTCGATCCAGTCCGTCCTGCCGGGCAGCATGATCGTCCGGCCCGGCATGACGGGTGTCCAGACGTGGCGGCTGGAAGTAGACGAGATGTTCCGCACCAGCGGCTTCACCGAGGCGGGCGAGACCTACTCGCTACGGGACGCGCTGCTGACGATGCACGGTAAACCCGGTTCTCCCGCAGCATTCATCGAGATCGGCAAGTGCCCGTCGTGCGGGATGTCTGATGTCCCCGTAGCACCCGATGACGCTAAGTGCCCCGCCTGCGGTACCCGGCTGTACGTTACCGACGTGCTGCGGACACACGACGAGTTCGCCGAGTCCGGCTCCAACATGATCCCGTTCACACGCGTCATGAACGCGGCTGAACGACTGCTGTCGCTTGGGTATGTGGACTGGCTCTACACCCATTACCCGGCCGCCCTGGCGACCACGTTGTTCATCCAGGACGGGCCGCTGGCCTTCCACGGAACGACTGCTCCGCTGAAGCGGCGCTGGCTCAGCTACTGGGCGGCGCTCGGTGCCAGGCTCAGCCAGAAAGGTCAGCTGCCTCCACTGCTGGTCGGAGTCGAGAAGTCCGGCGCCTTCGTTGAGCATGCTGCGGCCATCGCTGAGTACATTCCCGAGTGTCACCTCATGGGCCTGGACAACGTGTACGTCCAGACCCGCATCCGGGTCAAGGACCCCGGCAAGATGTACGGCGAGGACGAGTTCTACGGGCGGCGGTTCTTCTACAAGACCTCCACGGGGCGGATGCTCGTCATCACCGTGCCCAGGCTGCCCGAAGGCGATCCCTACGAGAACAGAAGCCCGGGCAAGCTGCCGGACATGCACGCTAACCCGGAGCACTACCCGACGCTGAGGGCGACTCTCGAAGCGCTTGACCGGGTGCAGACAAGGATGTACCCGAATGCTGTAATCCCTGTAGCGCTCGCTCACGAGGCAGTCGCACTTCCCCTCGGCACGGGCAGTCACGTTCTCACCCTGATGGCGAAACAGGCGCTCGGGCTACCCTGATCTAATCGCGCCAGGCACCTCGGCCGGTCCGGGTAACTTACCCGTCGACGCTACGCAGTCTGCGCTCGTCCGGCTCGGAGGTGTACGCCCTACTGCCCGCCGTTTTCCTCGCCGGCCATCGCCAACGTCACCTTTAGCCGGGATACATCGCGCTTTTCGATTTCCGCTATCGTCGCCGTCAGTATCCCGCCCGCATCGAGTTCGGGCGCAAGGAGCTGCGCCACGTGGCGCGGGAGGTAGCCCAGCTCTGCCGAATTGATCAGGACGCGGATTGCATTCTGGTCCGCAATGTTGTCGTACTCACGCTCAAGCTGGGCTTCCTCCCCGGCTTGCACAGCGTGGGCTGCGAACCTTCGGTTTCCATATGAGATTCCCCTGACATCGACCGTCATGGGCAGGAGTTCCGTGACGTCTTCGCCGGTACTGAGCAGAGGGTTCCTTCCTGACCTGTGCACCGCGCGTGAGACGTCTTCAAGGATTGCCCCGGAAAGGCCGAAATCAGCGCGCAGGGTCTCGGAGTCGATGCCTCCGAGCCATTCGAGGAAGTCCTGGAATGCTCTCGCAGGCGACTCGGCCAGGAACTTGCTGGCGAGGGCGATAGCGACCCGTCTTATCGGAACGCCTGCGGCCATGGCCCAGGCAGCTTCTGGAACGGGGACGCCGAACTTCACCATGGACGGGAAGAACTGGGCCCCAAGGCCGAGTTCCTCGATGCTGAGGACGGCTGCGGCTATACGAAGGTAGCCTGCGAATCCCCAGGGCAGACGGTAGGTGAAGAAGTCCTCTATGAACCTTGTCAGGTCTTCGACGGTGGCAGCCGCGGGCGCGAAGTCTCGTCGCAGGTCGTCTACTGCAGCGCCCGCGATCCATGCTCCCAGCAGCGCGCGGGTGTCGCCTGCGTAGTTGATGCCCGATGCCATCTCGTCAATGTCAGCCGTCGCGTCAAGCAGCACATCGGCTAGGCCGCCGTAGTCAGGTGTGCTGGCAGTCAGGAGGGCAGATATAGTTTCGGCATTGTCGCGGATGTGGCTGCGTAGATGCTCGCAGCTGGCGGATCGCAAGCCTGTTGTGCTGTAGATCGGGAGCAGCTGAGGGTCTACCTGCTCAAGAATGTGCTGTCGCTGGTTGGTGAGAGCGCGTGAAACAGGTTCCAGCGACAGTCCCCGCTCGCCGGCCTGTACGGCGACGAGGCTTCCGTTAATGACGGAATTAAAGTCGGCGATCTCCGGCCGGGCGGCTTCTTCGACAGCCATCGCCAGGACTTCAGCATCTAGGGCTTCCCCGAGTGCGGCCTCGCTGAAGCGATTTTGCATAATGGACTGCAATGCCTGGAACAACGCGCTTTCAACTGGTTCGACGTTGTCCCGTGCTGCCAGGTAATGTGCGTAATCCTTCCTGTCCTGGTCTGTCATGACGACATGAACGACGGTGCCTTCCGTTTCCTCGCGTGCCCTGCCTGCCCGCCCTGCAATGTTCCAGTAGT
>Ga0335074_10015881_pt1 | contig 10594 bp, 10 predicted proteins | sample Lox_Sample_23_FD_206715 | JGI IMG/M metagenome (GOLD analysis project Ga0335074, IMG submission 206715) | Soil microbial communities from Loxahatchee National Wildlife Refuge, Florida, United States - Lox_Sample_2.3 | ecosystem: Environmental > Terrestrial > Soil > Wetlands | place: USA...
CCAGGTCATGCCGAAATCTGCACGGTCAATCTCGATGTCGGCGGTCAGCGTGATGGCGTCGGCGGACGCCTCCGTCACCCGGGCGGTCAGGGCGAGCGGTCGAGTCTTGCCGGCGACAGTCAGAGTGCCGGCGCCAGCGACGCGGTCGGCGCCGTCCAGGGTCGCGCTGGTGATGTCCGCGACGATTGCCGGGTGCTGCTCGACGCTGAAGAAGTCGGCGGACTTGAGGTGCGTGTCGCGCTGGCGGTTCTTCGTGCTGATAGTCGCCGCCGGAATCTCAATCCGGCCGTGAGCCGATCCGTCCGCAAGAATCTCTGCCGAGCCGGTGATGCCCGAGAAAGTGCCGGTCATCCACAGCAGCCCGAAGGTGTGCTTGTGCCTGAACGAAGCGGTAGAAGCGCCGGGATCAAGCTGGAAGCTAGCCGGGCCGGAGAACGGACTTCCGGCCTGCTGCGCGCCGGGTGTGGCGTCGTTACTGCTGGGCGAAGTCATGCGGGTTCCCTCGGTTCCAGTAGTTGTCTATTCAGTTCTCAACAATCACCTTATGTGTTCGTGCTCCGGGTCCCTGGACCCGGCTAGCGGTAGGCCTCTGCCTGGATGCGGTAGAGCTGCGCATACTGGCCGTCGCGTGCCATCAGCTCGTCGTGTGTCCCGACCTCGGCGACCCGCGAGCCGTCCAGCACCACGATCCGGTCGGCCATCCTGACCGTGCTGAACCGGTGCGACACCAGGATCGTCAGGCTGCCGTCGCGGCCACGGTCACGCGCCCGGCGCGCGTACTGCTCGAACAGCCCGTGCTCTGTCTCCGCGTCCAGCGCGGCTGTCGGCTCGTCCAGCGCGACGATCAGCGGCTCGTCCCGCATGAAACCGCGGGCAAGCGCGAGCTTCTGCCACTGGCCGAACGACACGTCTACGCCCTCGTGCCAGGTCGGCCCCAGCTGAGTCGCCAGCCCGGCAGGCAGCGCCGCGAGCATCTCCGTCGCGCCCGCCCGGTCGGCCGCCGCCAGCACGGCAGGCTCGGCGTCCATGCGCGGCAGATCGCCGAGACCGATCGTCTGCCCGGCCTGGAACTCGAACCGGAAGAAATCCTGGAACGCTCCGGCGAGGCGCTGCCGCCACTGACCGGTCTCGATTCTGGCCAGATCCTGGCCGTCGACCAGGATGCGTCCCGAGCTTGGGGTGTAGAGCTTGGCCAGCAGCTTCACCAGCGTCGTCTTGCCGGCACCGTTCTCGCCGACGATGGCCACGACGCAGTCGGCCGGGAGCACGAGGCTAACGTCCTCGAGTGCTGGCCGTGCCGCGCCAGGGTAGCTGAACGAGACGTGCTCGAAACCGATGCCTGCCGTCAGACGACCTGGCGCGGGCAGGGTCGCATCCTGCGCCGCGACCGCGGCATAGTCCTCGAGCCAGGCAAGCCGGCGGGCCCCGTCCATCCAGGTCCCGCGAAGGAAGCCGAGCTCGCTCACCGTTGCGCCGACATAGGAGGAGAGCCTGGAGCCGGCTGTCAGCACCAGAATGGCGCCTGCCGCCGATGCATGCTTGCCGGTGGCGACGAGCACGATTGCGCCGACATACGCAAGCCCGAACAGCGCCCAGCCTGCCGCATACCAGGCGGCCGATCGGGTCCTGGCGACGGCGAGCGGCCCGTACCACTGCTCCCACGCCGCGCGCCGCCGGTCCGCGAGTGCCCGGCCGATGCCGAGCACGCGGATCTCCTTGCCGGGCGACGCGCTCGTGCTGAGCGCGAACAGATGCCGGGCCAGGCGCTCGGACTGGGCTCCGCGCTCCTGCGCGGAGCGTTCGACGGCAGGCCGCCAGGACGTGGCCGCGACGGTCGGGATGGCGAAGAAGACGAGGGTCACCAGGACCGGATCGACGGTTGCTAGCAAGGCGACAGTCACTGCGAGCCGCAGGATCCAGCCAGCCGTCGCGAAGACGGACATGTACATGTGGTCGAGCGTGTAGACCTGCTCGCGCAGCACCGACAGCCGGTCCAGATACTCCGGCCGCTCCTGGTGCGCGATTGTCGGGATGCTGGCCTGCAGCCTGGCTACGTGGGACTCCAGCGCGATCGTGACCTTGTCCCGGAAGCGGCGCTGCAGGCGGGTGGAGACCGTCTGCAAGAGCCAGGTCGCGACCGCTGATACGGCCAGTCCGGCCGCGGCTGTGCCGAGCAACCCTGGCTTGTGCTCCAGCACGCCCTCGCCGAGCAGCTTGAACCAGAGCGCCAGCAGCGCGTCCGGCAACGCTGCCAGAAGCGTGAGCACGAAGGCGACGCCCATCAGCGTCGGCTCGTAACGGAAGCCGAGCAGGCAGAGCCGCCACATGGAACGCAGAGCGGGCGGCAGATCGTCGATGTCTGGCCCGGCATCAGGGACGTCGACGGGAGCTAGGTCAGCCGAGGACATCGAAAATCACCTCCTCCTCGCCCGACTCCGGGATGCCCTCGGCGAACCGCTGGGCCTGGAGCGAGAACATCCTGCAGTACCGCCCGCCGAGCGCCATCAGCTCCGCGTGACTCCCGAGTTCCACGACGGCGCCATGCTCGACGACCGCGATGCGGTCGGCGTGCCGCACGGTGGAGAAGCGGTGCGAGATCAGGATGGTCGTGCACTGCCGGGTGGCGGCCAGGATGCGCTCGAAGATCTCAGCCTCGCCGCGCACGTCGAGCTGCGCTGTCGGCTCATCCAGCAGAACGACGCCCGCGCCGAGCCGGACGGCCGCGAGTGCGCGGGCCAGCGCGACCCGCTGCCACTGCCCGCCGGACAGCTCGGTGCCGCCGGAGTAGCCCTTCGCCAGCACGGTGTCGAGCGGCGCCAGCCCGCTGGCGCCGGCCTCGGCCAGGGCTGCTGCGACGAAGTCGTCATCAGCCCCCTGATCGTCGACCGCCCCGTGATCATCGACAGCACTGCGGGGCGCTACGTTCTCGCGCAGGGAGAACTCGAATCGCACGTAGTCCTGGAAGACGGCCGTCACCCGGCGTCGCCACGACGCGAGGTCGAAGTCGCGCAGGTCGATGCCGTCCACCTCGATCGCGCCAGACTGCGGGTCGTAAAGGCGGCACAGCAGCTTGGCAAGCGTGGTTTTGCCTGCGCCGTTCTGGCCGACGATGGCGAGCGAGCTTCCGGCCGGGATGTCCAGGTCGAGCCCGCGCAGAACGGGGCGGTCCGGAGCGGCCGGGTAGGCAAACGTGACGTCCGCAAACCTGACTGAGTGCGCGGGCACGCCGTCCGCCTGCCGTGCCCCGGAGGCAACGGTTTGCTTGCGCTTCATCGCGAGTTTCAGCCGGTTCACCGCCGCAACGGGTGCGGCCGCCCCGTCCAGGGCCCAGTTCAGCCCGCCGAACGCGATCAGCGAGGTGCCCACGGCTGCCTGTCCGTAGACGACCAGTCCGCCGAGGCTCAGCCGATGGCCGATCGCGGCGGCGGCAAGCATGCCGAGCACAAGCCCGTTCGCCACGAGCACGACGAGCAGGCTCGCCAGCACGGAGCGCTCGCGCATCCGCGTCGCCTGGTACTGCAGCAGGTGCAGCCGCCTCCGGCGGTCGATGAAGCGCTCGAGCACCCAGTCGGTCAGGCCGAAGATCCGCACCTCCTTCGCGGCCGGCGAATCGACAGCCAGCCGGTAGGCGTAGTCGGCGTCGCGCTGTGCCTGACGCACCTCATCGGTATTGCGGTCCCGCCAGACCGCGCTCTCACGCAGCAGCCAGTGCGTCGCCAGCCACGCCCCGGCCAGCACTGGCGGGGCCCAGAGGGCATATCCGAAGAGCACTGCCGCCTGGGCCAGCCCCGCCACCATGTCCACCAGGCCGCTCGCGATGAAGTCCATCGAGATGGACAGCGGCGGCGCGGTCATGCCGAGGTCGAAGTCCCTGGCGACCTGCAGATCGGCCGCCAGCTCGGGATCCTCGAGATGACCGATGCCCGGCACGGCGACGCAGCCCTCGGTCAGCTCGTCGTACAGCCAGGCCGCAGTGCGGTCACCGAGGTTGGCGCTCAGCGCGGTGTGCAGCGGACCCAGGACCTGCAACAGCACGAACACGATGCCGGCCACTGTCAGCGGCACCGCGAGATCGGACCGGTGCTGGATCGCCGCGACCAGCACGCCGCTGACGACCGAGAACGCAGCCGGGAGCAGCCCGCGCAGCGACAGCAGCGACCACCAGCGCGCCGCCATCGGCCGGTCGGCCCGCCACAGTGCGCCAGCCAGCTGGAACTCCTGGCGGCCGCGCAGCCGGGCGGCCGCCGCCAGCCATGGGGAAGAAACGGCGGACCGGTGCGGAGCTTCGGCAGACGGTTCCGGTTCCGTGGCCATAGCAGCAGCTTGACAGCGGCGAGGTGGCTCCGGCTTGGATGTTACGGAACGATCTGCGGACGTAACGGGACGCGAGCTACCGGTGCCGGTAGACGAAGAACACCCGGTCGGATTCGTCGCTGACCGGGCTGCCATCCAGGCTGTCCTGCTCGAGCAGTTCGAACCGGCCCGACAGCGCCGCCCGGATCTGGTCGAGCGGCACGCCGAGTTCGTAGATGCGCTCGTCATGCAGCCGGTAGATGTCGTCGTGCTGACGCTCGAAGATCCTGGTCTGCCACAGCGACAGCCACGTGCCGACCGACCGTACGGTCATCAGCACTACGTTTCCATCAAACTCATCCAGATAGGGCGGCGCACCGTCGAGGCTGCGCAGGCGGCTGGTGGTGTTCACGTCGAAGATGAACAGCCCGCCGCTGGCCAGGTGCTCGTGCACGCAGCTGAACAGCGACAGCCAGCCAGCGAACGACTGCACGTGGTTGAGCGTGTCGAACATGCAGATCACGACGTCGAACCGGCCGGGCAGGCTGAAGGCGGTGATGTCGCCGCGGGCCAGGTGTGCATCCGGGACAGTCGCCGCCGCGATCGCCAGCATCTCCGGCGAGCGGTCGATTCCGGTGACCTCCAGTTCTGGCGCGAGGCCAGCCAGCAGCGCGCCGGTGCCGCAGCCCAGTTCGAGCAGCGACCGCGCGCCCGGCAGGTACCTGCTGATGTAGGCGCGGATTCGGTCGATCTCCTCGGTGCGGTCGCCCATGATCCGGTCGTAGAACTGCGCGAACCTCGAGTAGTCGGTCACGGCGTCAGCGTGCCCGACTGCTGCTGGCGACTGGCGAGCGCCTGCTCGATGTCCGCGATCAGATCGGCGGCTGGCTCGATGCCGGCGGACAGGCGGATCAGCGTCGCCGGCGCTGTCTCGCCCGGCCACCGGCCACGCCGCTCCCAGGTCGACTCGACCCCGCCGAAGCTGCTGGCGGGCACGATCAGCCGGGCTGCCGCGACCACGGCATCGGCATCGTCGGCGCTGCCGTCTAGCTCAAACGACAGCAGCGGCCCGAAGCCGCGTGGCATCTGCGAGGTCGCGACATCGAGGCTGCCGGTGCTCACGCCCGGGTAGTGCACCGCGCGGACTCGCGGATGGCCGGCCAGGTAGCCGGCGACGGCCAGCGCGTTCTGGGACTGGCGCTCGATCCGCAGCGGCAGCGTCTTGAGTCCCCGGATCGCCAGCCAGCACTCCATCGGCCCGGCGATGCCGCCGCCGAGCGTGCGCCAGCTGCGCAGGTCGGCCGCGAGCTGAGGATCGCGCGTCATCACCGCGCCGAGGAGGACGTCGGAGTGACCGGACGCAGACTTGGTCAGCGAGCACAGTGACGCGAGGGCCCCAAACGTCAGCGGCTGCTGGAGGAGGCCGGTGGCGACGGTATTGTCGACGATCATCGGCGCACCGGCTGTGGCCGCCAGGCGGCCAAGGGCGGCGAGGTCGGCAACGCGAAGCAGCGGGTTCGTCGGTGTCTCCGCCCAGAGCAGCGCGCCGCCGGCCGATGCGGCCGCGGTCAGCTCGCGCTCGACCTCGGCCAGATCCTGAAAGTCGACTGGCACTGGCTCGGCTCCGTGCGGTCGCAGCCGGTCGGCGAGGGCCCGCGCGTTGTAGTAGCCGTCGCGCGGCAGCAGGACATGCGAGCGGCCCTTCGCAAGCGCGAGCATCAGCGCCATGGAGGCTGCCTGCCCGGAGGCGAAGACCACGGCCGCCGCGTCCTCGATCGCGCCGAGCGCCTCCTCGAGCGCAGTCCAGGTCGGATTGCCGCCCCGGCCGTAGTCGTCAGGCTGCGGTTCGCCGAGCGACGCCCTGACGCTGGCCAGCACCGGAGGCTGCACGAGCAGCTCGCCGGGGGCGCGGCTGATCCCCGCGTGAACCAGCGCCGCGTCCGGAGAGCGGCCGGTCTCGGTCATGGCACGTTCCTGGTCATGGCACGTTCCTGGTCATGGCACGTTCCTGGTCATGGCACCTTCCTGGTCATGCCCGCGCCTCCGTCAGCACTGTGCCTTCGTCAGCACTGTGCCTTCGTCAGCACTGTGCCTTCGTCAGCACTGTGCCTTCGTCAGCACTGTGCCTTCGTCAGCACTGTGTCTTCGTCAGCACTGTGCTTCCGTGATCACTGTGCTTCCGTCAGCACTGTGTCTCCGTGCTGGCCCAGTCCTCGGCAAGCAGTGCCCAGCGCTCGTGGTCGCGCCACTCGCCGTCGATCTGCAGATACCGCGGCGAGAAGCCTTCGTGCCGGAAGCCTAGGCGGCGCGCTATCGCCAGTGACCTGGTGTTGGCGGGCTGGATGTTCGCCTCGACCCGGTGCAGCCCCAGGTCGCCGAAGGCAGCGTCCAGCACCGCGCGCAGGCCGGCTGTCATCAGGCCGCGCCCGGCGTGGGACGCGAATGCGCCGTAGCCGAGGTAGCCGGACTGGAGGGCGCCGCGGACGATGTTGCTGATGTTCGCGAAGCCGACCAGCCCGCCGCACTCGGCATGCCGGATGAGGAAGCTGGCCCGGTCGGCCCGCGCGGCCGTACCGAGGTATGCCTCGAAGCGCTGCGGGGTGTCCGCCGGGAACACCCATGGTGCCTGAAGCGACCTGCTCGCCTGCACTTCAGCGATGAAGTCGCTCGCGTCTTCCGGAGACGGTCGCGACAGCCAGACGTCGGCGCACATCTGCGACTCCCTAGTGGTTTCCCGCGGCTTGGCCGTTGTTTTGTCCCGATTCCCTGCCGGAAGCCACTACGGAGTCGACGGGGTCCGGTCGGCGGCGGTGTCGAAACCGGACGCCAGTGCCCGCAGCGCCTGGTCCAGGTAGACGGTGAGGTCCGCGTCGGCGCGGTCGGCCCAGCGATCATAGGCAGACCGGCACACGGCCAGTGTCGCCCGGCCGATCGCCAGCGGGTACAGCGAGTCGGGCTCGAGGCCGAGCCGGCCGGCGGCGAACTCGATGACCGTGCGCTCCCACGCGTCGTAGTGCTGTGCCGCGCTGGCCTGCAGCGCTGGCACCGAGCTGATCAGGTTCATCCGGGTCCGCAGCTCCGGGACGTCCGCGGCGCTGTAGCGGTTCACGCCCACGACGGCCTGCCTGATCGCCTCCATCAGCGGAACCTCGGGCGCTATCGCGCTGAACGCGGCCCGCAGCGCCCGGACCTCGCCGTCGAAGGCATGCCACAGCACATCGGCCTTCGAGTCGAAGTACCGGAAGAAGGTCCGCCTGCTGACGCCGGCCTCGGCGGCGATTCGCTCCACGGTGGTGTCCTCGAAGCCCTGCTCGGAGAACAGCCGTAGCGAGATGATCTCGAGTTCCCGGGCGCTGGTGCCGGGCGGGCGGCCGCGGCGCGCTGCGCTGGCCCCGCTGGCGGGCAGGCTGTGCTCGGCGGCGGCAGGCGCAAACCCGCCGGCGGTGGGCATCACCCCGTCGGCGGCCGGCCTGCCCTCGGCTGCTCGCATCTGACTAGCTCGTTTCCTCGGGTCTTGATTTTGTCACCTGACGCCGGTTAACGTTACGGCTAATTCGTCACGCAGTGCCGAAACTAAGCCCAGTGCCGAAACTAAGCCCAGTGCCGAGACTTGGACCAGTGCCGAGACTTGGACCAGTGCCGAAACTAGGAGCTGATATGCCCGACAGCGCGACCGAACTCCTCGACCCGCCCGCCGACGAGATCATCGACGAGGTCACCAGCATCGAGACTGACGAGATCATCGCAGCTGACACGCTGGTCGAGGAGATCTCGATCGACGGCATGTGCGGTGTCTACTAAGACGCTCGACTTCGACCTGGACTCGGCCTGGCGACTGCATCCGCAGGTATCGGTCCGCCCGGAGCGCTTCGGTGCGCTGCTCTATCACTTCGGGACCCGGCGGCTGTCTTTTCTGAAGAGCCGGGCGCTGCTGACGGTGGTCTCCTCGCTTGACTCGCAGCCCAGCGCCAGGGCCGCCTGCGCCGGGGCCGGGATCGGCCCGGCTGAGCTGCCCGCCTATGCCCGAGCGCTCGCGACACTGGCCGCGAGCCAGATGATCTGCAGGAAGACAGCATCATGACAACTGCCGCGGCGCCGCTGGTGGCGGAATTCAGGTTCGGCCTCGACGCCCCGATCTGCCTGACCTGGGAACTGACCTACGCCTGCAACCTGTCCTGCGTGCACTGCCTGTCCAGCTCGGGCCGCCGAGACCCGCGCGAACTGACCACGGCCGAGTGCAAGCGGGTCATCGACGAGCTAGAGCGCATGCAGGTCTTCTACGTCAACATCGGCGGCGGCGAGCCGACGGTGCGGCCGGACTTCTGGGAGCTAGTGGACTACGCCACCGCACACCATGTCGGCGTCAAGTTCTCCACGAACGGCGTCAAGATCACTCCCGAGGTAGCCAGCAGGCTGGCGGGCAGCGACTACATCGACGTCCAGATCTCGCTCGACGGTGCAACCGCTGAAGTCAACGACGCCGTCCGCGGCCGTGGCTCCTTTGCCACGGCCGTGCGGGCGATGCAGAACCTGGCCGCCGCGGGATTCGCCGGATTCAAGCTGTCGGTGGTGATGACCCGGCACAACGTGGGTCAGCTCAACGAGTTCAAGGCCATCGCCGATCGCTTCGGTGCGCAGCTGCGGATCACCCGGCTGCGACCCTCTGGCCGGGGCGCGGATGTCTGGACCGAGCTGCACCCGACGCCTGCGCAGCAGCGTGAGCTGTACGACTGGCTCGTTGCACACGGCGAGAACGTCCTGACCGGCGACTCCTTCTTCCACCTGGCCGGGTATGGCCAGGAGCTGCCCGGTCTCAACATGTGCGGCGCCGGGCGCGTGGTCTGCCTGATCGACCCGGTCGGCGACGTGTATGCCTGCCCGTTCGCCATCCACGACGCGTTCCTGGCCGGGAACGTGCGGAGCGCAGCGGGTTTCGCGGGTGTGTGGCGGGACTCGGAGCTGTTCGCCGATCTGCGCCGGCCGCAGTCTGGCGGCGCCTGCACGTCGTGCTCGGCGTTCGACGCGTGCCAGGGTGGTTGCATGGCGGCCAAGTTCTTCACCGGTCTGCCGCTGGACGGGCCAGACCCGGAATGCGTGCGCGGCTTCGGCGAGGCCGCGCTGGCCACGGCCGACGCGACTGCCGCGCCACGGCCGTCCGGCGATCACTCACACCGGACGGCACCAGTGCCGATCTCGATCGGTCCGCGGCCGGCCGACAGCGGTGCTGCCGCATCGGCCGGACTGATCGAGCGCAGCATGCCCGACCGTGCCTGCGACCAGAGCCCGCTGGCGGGGTTCACGCCGCGATGAGCAGGGTCGCAGTCGTGACCGGGGCCGGGCGCGGCATCGGTGCCGAGACCGTGTGGACCCTGGTCTCGGCCGGCTGGTGCGTGCTCGCGGTTGACCTGGCGGCTGACGACAAAGCCCTGCCGTATCGGCTCGCCAGCGAGGCGGACCTGGACGGCGTGGTGACCGAGGCGAGAGTGCTGGCAGGCGACGCTGACCGGGTCGCGTCGTTCGTGGCAGACGTCCGGGACCCGGCCGCGCTGGATGCCGCCGTGGCGGTGGCCGAGAGTCGCTGGGACGGCCTGGACGCGGCGATCGCCTGCGCGGGCGTCATCGCCGGCGGCGTGCCGCAGTGGGAGGTCCCGCGCGAGCAGGAGCAGGCCATCCTCGACATCGACCTGGGCGGCGTATGCAACCTGGCGAGGGCCGCGGTGCCCGCGCTGCTGCGACGGCCCGCCCCGCGTAGCGGCCGGTTCCTGGCCGTGGCCTCAGCCGCTGCCACCCGGGGACTGCCGATGCTGGCAGCGTACTGCGCGGCCAAGGCCGGCGTTGCCGGGCTGATCCGGGCCCTGGCCGTCGAACTAGGCTCGACCGGCGTGACGGCGAACGCGGTCAGTCCCGGCTCTACCGACACCGCGATGCTGGCCGAGTCGGCCCGGCTGTACGACCTGAGCGGGGCGCAGGATTTCGCGCCGACGCAGCCCGTCCGCCGGCTGCTGACGGCCGCCGAGATCGCCGCTGTGCTCGCCTTCCTGGCCAGCCCCGCGAGCGGTGGAATGACCGGGGCGGTCGTGCCCGTGGATGGCGGGCTGGCGCTGTGAGCCAGGCGGCTGCGGCCCGGCCTGCGGCGGCGCGCGCGGCCGGCCAGGGCACGCCGAAGTCCGGCCGGGGCTGCGCGGCCGACTCGACACCACTGCCCGCCGGGTTCACCGTCGCATTTGACCAGGGAACGAAGGAGCTTGGGGACGGCTCCTTGTTCGGCGGGTCGCCGGCCAGGGTGCTGAAGCTGACCCCA
>Ga0335074_10015882_pt1 | contig 10593 bp, 9 predicted proteins | sample Lox_Sample_23_FD_206715 | JGI IMG/M metagenome (GOLD analysis project Ga0335074, IMG submission 206715) | Soil microbial communities from Loxahatchee National Wildlife Refuge, Florida, United States - Lox_Sample_2.3 | ecosystem: Environmental > Terrestrial > Soil > Wetlands | place: USA: Florida...
CTTGATATCAAAGCGAGCCGCGTTTGACTCGACAAGTACGGTCCTCGGTCCTAGTTTCTCAATTGAAATATCCTCTTTCCTCCCAACCCCGGGGAACTCGCCTTCGAGGAAAAATGCAGAGTCAGATTCGCGAACATCGAAGGTTGGAGAGAGAACATTTTCGTGGTGGTACTGTGAGTCTTTATTGTAGTACGGGTCTTCTATCGTGCGGATGATAGAGCGCAGGGTAGGATGTGGTCCCAGCGTCACATGGACGGGACGGATGATGGACGAGGAGCAGAGAAACTGATTCAAGGGGGCCATTTTAGTAGTGGACTTATGGTATTCTTTGTGTTTGCAGTAAGTTAATTTAAAACCATGCTTTCATATTCTCAATAATCCTGGAGTAGGTGGCTATATATATGCCTTACGATACCTTTACCTTACACATCATTACAGAACAAAGATGCTCATCCTTATAGGCTAGGTGTTGGACGCATGCGCTATCAGACCATCTTGGTCATGGCGAAGTTTGGTAAAGTGGCATGTTTATAAGGTAGCGTGACTCGAAGTTAGACTAGTATATCAGCCCGCTAAGATGATTGCAGTTAGCGCTTATAGGCAAATGATATTGTATGTTTTTTTGAATTTGGATGGGCTTTTTCATCATAACTCGAGTTTAATGCTTGTGGAATTGCTCTGGAATTATGCTAAATGAGAAATATCTGTGATTTGACGTATTAAATAGCTGTATTGAAGCTCATTAACCAAAATTACGACTCAAATCCAACTCAAATTCGAACTCTAGTACCAACTCAAGCCCTTCACTTCGACCTCCTTTCTTCAATCAATTGTTCCTTTTCCTTGCCCAACACTTCCTGCCCCAATCCTAAAACTCCGATTGTCTCCCCTACCAAGTGTGCAATATGATGATGTTTATCTCCGAGAAGCTCCTTCCCTAATGAATATGCCCCGATAATTTCCTCAAGAAGATGGAGATTGTGATGTGGGGGATTTGATGAGCTGCTGCTTCGCCTTGAATGATGGTGCGAGTCCGAGTGGCCGCCATGGGCGTGGGAGTCCGGATCATTTCTACTACGTCGCAGCATTTCCCAGGCTCCGATGGCGACAGCAGCACCAGCCCCGGCTTTCGCGAGGTGCTCTAGCTGATTCTCGTTGGAATCAGCTGACTGGAGGATTTGATCGGCTGCAATAACAGCACCTGTTGCGCCTGCGAGAAGCTCGGCTTTTTCTGCCGCTTTAAATTCCTTATTTTTCGACATGATCAATAATCTTGCTTTGCTATCTTGTTCGTGAGAAAGAAGAGATCGATATATTATGTGTAACCTTGAACGTAGAGGGTAATAATTGAAGCTTTTAGATTGCTCTCGATAGCTAAAGACTGCAGAATAGAATATCGACACTCTTTATATAAGTACATTACCGTGAACAAGCAATTACCTTACAAGGCATGTGAGATGGCAAGGCACTGCCCCAGTGGTGTGACAATATGCGTATCTTCTTTCTCCTCGTTCGAAGCCTCCACTCCACTGGATGATCTCTTGCCAAATAACCTGACTAACATGATTTGGAGGAATTTTGGCTTTTCATGATGACTTGGCTGCCTATTCATGCAGAGGTCATTGGTAAGCAATCGGATCATGGTGTGACCGGCAATGTATGTATCAATGCCGCAAACCCCGATCAGCCCCAATTATCATGCCACAACGCGTTCTGCCAAGGAAATGCCGAGCCAATTGGATGTGTTATGAAGTTTGTTCTAGATTTTCTCGGCAACACAGCCGGGATTACCCCAGATGTTTAGTTCACCTCCGGCACTTCTAGCCAGCTGCGACGCGGCTTAATGAAAGTGTCACGCGATTGGGATCTCCTGGAGGGTCAGGCAAAGCCGTTCGTCAGAATCATCGATTTAAAAATTGACTGTTTGGCTCCCTCTCAGGAAAACACGTCACGATCTAGTTCTGTGTTCTTTGCACATGCTAAATTCATAACTATGCCACCGTTGCCACAGCGACCACGGAATATGTCTAATGGAACAAAGTGCTAATAGTTTCGTCTAAAAGTCTCAATGAACCCATCAAAATACTTTGTGCAACCTCCTTGCTACAATTTGCAATTTGCCACTCCACGAAATATACAGAGTCCTAATTAGGGGAATGAGAGTTTGCGAAATAGGCAATTATGACCTGTTTACTTTCAAACTCCTTGAACAAGCACAAAAATCCAAATGCATGAGTGGCAATGAGTACTTTCTATCCAGGGCGACAGCCCTGGTAAATGGAATGTAGCTAAGATCATCTGCATAGACTGAGAACCTCTACATCTAGGTCAGCAATGCGTCAGCAGTCTTCGTAACTTAGATTACATACATCGAGCATTTAATGGCTTCTCCTTTGGATGGAGTGGTGTTTGAGCCGGCACATCTTCTCGTTCCCCAAAGACCATCAGAAACCACGGCATAAAACCAAATAGCAGCAGTGAAGCAGCAAAAGCCCCGCCCGAAATCTTATCCGCATCGAAGATGCGCATTTCCAAGCCCTCCTCGTACATCACAACTCTGCCAGCAATCTCCGCAAGCAGCATGAACCCCAAGGCCAGGAAGCCGATCGCAAGTCTCATTCCAGCAACATTGGGAACGGAGAATCGCGCCATGATGAACCGCGCCCAGATGAAAACGGCCAGCAGCATAATGGGCATCTCGAGGAGTTCGGCCACTGGGTGGCTGAGGCCATATGTTGGAATGATCTTTTGGAGGCGAATGTAGCCCAGGATGCAACCAGTGAAGAATGTGAGGCCAAAGTAGAGGAATGCAATGCGTATAATTATGAGGGATATGGCAATGTCCCAAAGTAGTTCTAAGGCCGACGCCGTGCTATCTAGGAGAATCATATCGGATGGTAGTGTGTTGTGTTCGGAAAGTCTGATAGGTATTCTTTACAGCCCTAACGTTTCCCGTTAGTCGTAGTTTGATGGTTATGTGTCGTCGCAATTCTATAATATAAAGTGGAAATTTTGGATCGGGAATAATAGGCAAATATACAAAGGAGAGTATTCTAGTCACATGTCATGTGAATATGAGCTGTTGCGTTCTCATAGCACATGGTGGGGTGACATTGTAGCGTGTTAATTCAGTGGCGTGGTTCAACCTTGCATTCGAAACAGCGATCAACCCGTTGGTCAATTTTTTCCTGATTGGTTAATTCCACACACAATTGACCAATTTGAGTGTTTCTAAGCTCTAGTTTTGGTCTAGTAGATCTGGTGATAATTTCCTTGGTGTTTTGCTGCAAAAGATGCCTATCCCTTTGGGTGGGTATGCAGAATGGCTGTTTATAAAGGTAATCTCCCACAAGATCGGGAACGGCCGGCTTGATCAGGAGGTGCACATTCTAGACGAAGAGGGTGATCTGGTCGCTCTGAGTAAACACGTCTCCACAGCAGTGGAGCTAAAGAGGAGAAATCCCAAGAATATCACTCCAAAGGGACCGGAGAATGGCTCGAGACTGTAGAATTGACAATCGAATTCAACTACTATGATGAGATCGAGCTGAAAGGCGACGCAGCAAAATCTACCCATGAATGGAGATTTAGCGGACGCAAGTCATAATGAGGAGGTCTACGCTGACACCATGGTGTCAATTAAGACTGGTCCTCAGTCTTTGAAGAGTGCTACGCCTATACTATGGTGTAGGTTTAGACTTGATCCGTGCACGTAAACCCCAACCCTTACTAAATTGCAAGTTTGAACATTAGGGCTATATATTTATATTTGGAGACAGGTCTGTATATAAAAGTTAGGTTATTATATTGAACCTCTCTGTATTTCCAGCTTTCGGGTACTAATTTGATGTTTTAGGTGTTTTGGGTGTTTTACTCTTGTCTTTCAGGTCATTTTCGGGCGCAGATGGTCGCTAAAACTCTAGTGAGAGATCGCTAATTTTTGGGGACGTTGTCGCTAAATTCTTAGGCTGTTGCTCACTAATTTCAGCGGATTATTCTTGGACCACCACGAAACCATTTTATATAAGTCTACAAGTTATAGAGAATATCTAATTGAATTCTGATTGATAGAACAGTTTTACGGATAAGAATGTAGGGTTGCAGAAGCTGTTCGGATCACGAACAGGTTTCATTGTCGAGTCCAAAAGCGGGCACATATTTCTCGGTAAATGAGGCACGGACCACGTTAAATTGATTCTCAGCGTATACTCGTAGGTCCGTGCGCTACTGCCCCTGTCAGGTCAGTAGGTTCAAGCAACTTGATCCAAAATAAACAACTGCCCCTATTCCCGCTTTCATGACTGTATATGCAGTTCCTACTATCAAAACACACCATTTATAATGGCTATTACTACTGCTAAGCGTGAAAAACGTCTTACAGATGCTATTGAATACTTCCACGCCCCCCGTGGCTTGGGACAGTATGTTTTGCAGTGGGTTTCATACTGTCCCTAATTTTCAGCCACACCTACGCCACTTTGAGTGGTGATAGTTGTGCTTGATGTTTTAGAGTAGCAGTGAGATCTGTGGGCGTTCTATACAACACCCACAGATCTCACCGCTACTTTTCTACTGACATCACCACCGACATCGTCGCCGCCAGCTTATGGCTGCGACCTGTATATATATCTCCCTTCATAGTTGTATGTAGTTAGCTATAGAATCAATTGAAATACTTATTACTATAGAAGCTGTACCTACCTTTACGTCCCTTGTGTCTGCGAGCACTGTAACTCTAAAGCTTCAAGCCCACATTGACGGGGCCATCGCTGCCTTGCCTCCAGCTCACCGTCGTCCACCTACTAAAGGCGAGATTGTCGAATCTCCAAGCTCTAGATATGTCCGGCTTCAGGATTGGGCATTTACCTATAGGTTTGCCCTAGCTATTGAGTTAGCAAATGCAGAAAGGACAATGTTCCGATGCACCTACCATTAAAAGAAGACACAGAACACTTGCAAGATAGAGGAAGCTGATCGCTGCCGAGTTGAGACACATACCTAAGCTTGTAGTTGTTAGTTTAATCTCTATATCAGCAAGCAAAAACGACTTGGGGACAGCTGGGCTATTAGCTTTAACCTTAACAAGCTTGTCTACAATCATGCTCCAAATTCCAATTTATTTGTGTATATAGCATATCGCTCAAAGCCTCCTAGCTATACACAAGCTTTAGGATTAGCTTTTAATCTTTGTGGAGTTGTTGGCTACGCTGCTACCACCAAGATCCTCTACAAAAAAGGATGGGAAATCGACAGAAATTAGTATTATAACCTCCTCCGCAAAGAAGATAAAGGGACTCTTATAAGATAAGACGAGCTTGTTCTCCTACTCAAAGTGCTTGACAACGAAGGACTCCATCTTTGAGTCTGTAAGGAGTATATCCTTAACGACAACAGCTAGCGAACACAACGCATTATTCAAGATATCTTTTAGATGTCCCTAGAGCAGATTTGGATGGCAAGGCGCTTTGTTAGTGATTTCATGTACAAGACAGATGCTACTTTTAATACTAACGTCCTTAAGCTACTTTTAAGTGTTATAGTTGGTATTAATAATACTAGTAGCACTTTTCTAGCAGCATATTGCTATATTACATTAGAATCTGCAGCGTTATTTATATAGATTACAGATCAACTTACTAATTTGGCATTTTTAGATTGTCTAGAGCCAGCTTTAATTGTTAGTGACTTTTCTAAAGGACTTAGAGCAGTAATAGCTTTAAAAGCTACTGCAGATTTAGAAGGGGTTGCACTAACAGATAAGGTACTCTCTTAAGATCCTACTAACCTTCTTGAGGCTTCTAATGTAATTGTTAGCAAGGCTATTAAACGACTTATACTAGTTAAACTCCAACTTTGCAAATGGCATGCTGTTAAAGCTATTAAGTAGAAGCTTATTGCTGCTAGCTGCTATAAAAAAGAACGCTAAGAAGAGATTGTTAGGATAATCTGGAACTAGTGTAAAGGGCTAGGGTGGGTGTGCCGTCGCAGTGCACGATCGTTAGGGCGATAGGAGGGTCAACGTGCGCTCAATAAGGTGCTTAGCAGAAGGGATGGGACCTAAAACCACATAATAAGTAGCTAACACAAGAAACAACTGCACTCTGTGTCCGTAAAGTCCTATAAACCTGTAAATTCCATGCGGGTATCCGTAAAGCTCAGTCCATATCTGTAAAACCGTCCGTAAAACTGCTCAAACCTGCTATAGGCAGCTTCGTACGTCCGTCACGCGTCCCTTGCTGATTCCTTATCTGATAATCCTGCCTGGATGATTCTCCACAATGTCCTCCGAACCAGCTATATACACTCAAGTGCCCGGTATAGGAACAACAATTGCCCAGATCAGCTGACCCAACCCAACTCAACCTCGCTTAAACTATGTGATTTTGTAGGGGACCACGGAACCCTACCACACTAAGTAAAAGCGCCTACTATCGCTAATCTCAAGGACTATTGCAAAGAGCTTTTAAAAGCTCTTTATCTTAAGGAACAAGTATATCTTTACAATTACTACCAGCTTAAAGAGCTACAATTTTGTCGAGCTTATACTTGTAAGCTCTAAAACCTTAGCGCTAACTCTATATAACGTAATAAAGGCTATCACGTAGTTGTTAAAGAGAAACTCTATAAACACTTACCTATCTTAAAGGCTGTGCAAGTTATTGTTAAACAGACAGCTCATCTTAGCTGTAAATATAATGCTAAGATTAATTAGGTGTGACGGTTGGCCTCAGCGCTCGGCTTTCAGCTCTCGTCACCTGACTTGAGACACACCTACAACACTTAGTGTTTCACACTAGAAGAGCAGAAGCCCTTAAGGCCACAACTCTCCCTTCCTTCCTGTTCTTCTTTCTGTAGCTTAGTATCTTCGATAGTGCAATCTACAGAGCTCCCTTCTTTATTGAATAGCATTTTGTACGTGCCGTCACATTAGGACTGCAAAAACCTGCCCTAATTCCTTAACTGAAGAGCATTTGCTGTTGTTAGCAATAAGATTACTAGTTATACCCTTAATAAGGCTATAAAGGAGTAGTTGGCAACTAAGAACATAGCCAACAAGATTGAGTTAGACTAGCTTGAAGTAAACTTCATCCTAAGCACAGAATGCAAGCTAGGATGTGAGCTACCACTCCGGTATAGCTTGCCTTGTAAGCATTAGCTTTATAAAGCCTTTATAGATGATGTTCTAATCCCATTATCTCTCTTCCATCCATGTTGGCTGCGCGATGGCCTACTAGTGCTTTACAAACGCTAGATTATAAACTGGGATTGTGCTTACAAGCTGTAGTAAGAGACAAGCTTAAGGCATACCGGCAACAGGTTCTGTAATTGTAGCAAGGACATAATCTGAGAGGCAGCACTTACTGCAATCAAGATGTACAAGTTATTACTAGCAGGACAGGCAGAGAGCTTTGCTGCAACCTTCCTTAAAGGTGTTAACAAGCTTAGTGCTGCCTAGGACAAGCTGACAGAGAGCCGTCAACTCTTACCAGTAATGCTTCTAGAAGCTTTAAAGGAGCCTGACCTCCTATTGTTCCTAGGCAATAAGAAGCGTGCAATAACAGCAAAGGAGTTGGCGGAGCAGCAAGAAAAAGACCGGGAACGGCAACGCTGACGTGCCTAAAAGCACTAAGACGAGAATGACATGTGGGCAACCCAGATGCGTGCTGACATGCAGATCTAGTATAGCCAACGCGAGAGCTAGAACCAGATACAACTCGTGCTGGATACCTAGCTCTTAGAGCTACCTAAAACACTAAGTATACCATCGTCAGATGATAGCTCTACGGACGGCTCTGCGGACAGTTCAACAGATTCGGAGACTGACAACTCTAATCTAGAACCTCGCCGGTCTGGCTGTGTGCGCAAGCCCACTTGGGACAAGGCATCTCAACTCTCCTAGGAAGCTGCAGCTGCAGCGGTAATGGCAAAAGCCAAGGAAGGGAAAAGGAAGAGAAGCAGGAAGATGAGAAAGTCTATCCCTACATCATAGTTGCTTGAAGAGTTTGGTATAGATACACAATAGATTTCAATAGAGATTAATGTAATTGAACTATATGACATATGAAGTTACATACATAGCTGCAGTTGTAGCTGAAAATTAGGGACAGTATGAAACCTACTGCAAAACATACTGTCCCGAGCCACGGGGTTCCACGCCCATAATCGCTCTATTCGAATTCGAAAAGTCGCTGCCAAATTCAAAGTTAGCCATACTACTTTAAGGAATCAGATTAATAGCAAGTACAACACGGTTGCAACAAATGGTGGACATAATAAACTGCTTGCATTTGCCCAGCTAGGTGCACTGTTTTTGTATATACGAAGGCAAGCCCTTACTGGGTTCCCATGCACCTAAGCAGTGATCCTTGCTGCTGTTACTTGAATTCGAGCGCAGGACGGTCTGTTTCTGCTATTGCGATCTTAGTCGAAGAAGTTCTCTAGCAAGAACAGTCCTATTTTTATAGGAGGCTTCCATAAAATCAAATGGAAACTAATAGATGCAAAACGACGAGCTGCTCAAGTGCTAAAGACTGTAATCGACTGGTTTAAAGGCTTTAAACAAATACGGATATTCTATGGGATTAGGCCTGAAAACATGTGGAATTTTGATGAAACTAGTGTTCGCAATAGATGTCCAGCTTCAACTTGGGTTTGGGTTCCTGTTTTAATTAAAGAGGTATATTTTATTCTATTCAAAAGCAAACTGCTTTATCTAGAAGCTAACTAGTTTCTTGTAGATGTTCTTTGATAGTCCAGCAAATTGAAAGTCAAGTACTATTATTAAAGCAATCTCTGCAACAAGTCGAACAATTCAGCTATATATTATACTTGCTGGTAAGAGGAGGATGTAGAATTAGTTCAACTTAGAACTAGAATCTCAAACTACTTTCAATATAAGCGAATTAGGATTTACAAACAATCGCATTAGCGTCTCTTAGTTGAGGCATTTTATTTAGTATACAAATAGTAGTCTAACAGCCTTAAAGAAGCTTCTGTTATATAACGGTTATAGTTCACACAATACAGACAAGTTTAAGGAGCTAGCACAAGCAAACAACATCTTTTTATATATGTTTCCTCCTTATCTTACTTATCTTATATAGCTATTAGACATAGAATGCTTTTAAACATATAAGCATTTTCACAAACTTGCTGTCTATCAAGCAGTTTGAAATATGCAACTTACATACAACTATTCATGTTTTCTTCAAGATTTACCTGGGATTTGAGAGAAGGCTTTAACAGAAAAAACAATTGTATCAGCTTGGGCTAAAGCTGGCTTGTTTTTTTTAGATCCTAATATAGTTCTTAAGAAAATAAAGCAGTATTCTGATTTAGAGCCTGACGACGAACTCCCTCCTTATTATAAGTCATTTTTTCAGACTCTAAAGACTATTCGGCATAGCCTTAAGCTTAGTAAAGCTCTTGCAAAAAGGATTGATTACAAACTAAGCAGTCTTACACGCAAACACATAGAATCATACTAAAAAGGATGTGAACAGATCTTACAAGTTGCAAATATTTAACAAGGCGACCTTATTGCAATACAAACAGCTACAAAGGAATCTATTCGACGCAAGGCTACGAATTAAAACTATATTGTTAGTAAAGGACCAATTAGTGCTCGAGCTGCAATTCAAGCTGTCGCTAAAAAGGAAGCTCGAAAACGTCCTAAAAAGAAGCTTGTACTTGAGGTCAGCGATAATAAGGACGAGGACGTCAGCATTAACAACGAATCTGAGTCCTTACATTTAGAGCTAGTGGGATGGGACAATAGAGTGTCTAGTATGGCTTGTATACGGGATCCATTTAGGGAACAGCAGGATTTTATAGCTTTTAATTAATATATCTGTAAATTTCTACTATATATAATGTTCATTTCCATGAATTTGAGCCTGAATAGACACCTAAAGCTGTAGGAAAGCTCATTGTTGCGCCCAGAAGCATTTTGGATCAAGTTGCTTGAACCTACTAACCCGACAGGGGCAGTAGCGCACGGACCTAAGAGTAGTTCTTCAAAGACTGAAGGTCGGCTGACAAAGCCTTACGATTAATCGCTTACGATGCGAATATGACGCGATTTCGATAGGAGTGCTTCTTCTGCGCACATCTGACGTTTAGAACTGAGTATGCCGCTGTATGCGATATTGCATAATCGATTATGGAGTGGTTGGGGTGTCTGTGTGGATTGGGGGAGACTTGCCGGAGTGGTGTTGTGCTGAGTAAGAGTGTGACGGCACGTACAGAATGCTATTCAACAAGGATGAAGTGAGCTCTGTAGATTGCACTATTTGAAGATACTATGCTAAGGAGAGAGAAAGGAAGAGTAGCGTAGCTCCTTATATACACGAGCTGTCACTAGCTAACTGCCGGTTAGCTAACTGCCGGTTAGCTAACTGCCCTTAGCGGTTTCAGTGCTAGTCTGAGACGGTAGTTGTTGCATGCATGTGACGAACCGTCACAAAGGTTGTGAGATCGGTCTCGAGAATAGCTAAAAGTAGCCCACGTTTAATCAATTCAAGCACAATAACAAATATCATTGTTGTTGTTGCAACGAGAACGACAATAGCAACGACGACGACATTCACTTAT
>Ga0335074_10015884_pt1 | contig 10593 bp, 4 predicted proteins | sample Lox_Sample_23_FD_206715 | JGI IMG/M metagenome (GOLD analysis project Ga0335074, IMG submission 206715) | Soil microbial communities from Loxahatchee National Wildlife Refuge, Florida, United States - Lox_Sample_2.3 | ecosystem: Environmental > Terrestrial > Soil > Wetlands | place: USA: Florida...
ACCGGCTGTCCGAGCAGCTGGAACGCCCGGGCGCGCTGGCCGACCTGCCCGGCCGGCAGCAGACGCTGACCGGCACCATCCGATGGAGCTACGATCTGCTCCCCGGGCCGGCGCAAGTCATGCTCGCCCGGCTGTCGATGCTCGCCGCCCCGTTCACCGCCGACGGGGCCGAGGCGCTCGTCGGCCAGGACATCGGCGACCCGGTCGGGGCGCTCTCCACGCTGCTCGACCACAGCATGGTCAGCTCGGCCGAACGCCCCGACGGGCAACGAGCGTTCCGGCTGCTCGACCCCATCCGCCGGTTCGCGGCTGGGCAGCTCGCGGACGCCAGCGAGACGCTCAGCCACCTGGAGCGTTATCTGCTCGGCGTCCTGGCAGCAGCCGGCCGTCGGCATGGCTCGCAGGACGCGGGAATGCGCCAGCTTGACAGTGAGCAGCCGAACTTGCGCGTAGTGCTCAGCTGGGTCGCCCGGGACGGGCGTTCACCGGACGAGCTATTGCGGGCCGTCGGAGATCCCTGGGTCTGGCTGATGGTCCGCGGGCACCTTCGACCGTCCGACCCGCTGTGGCGGCAGATCGCCCCGCTGCTAGCGCAGAAGCCGCACCGTGGCAACGGCCGGATGGCACGTGCCTGGCTGTTGGCCGTCGGCTGGACGAACCAAGGCGAGTTCATCAAGGCAGTCGATCTCCTCGATGAGGTACTGCCCGACGCCCGCCTGGTTGAGCGGCCGTCACGCATTGCGCTCCTGCTCATGGTGCGCGGCGTCGCCCGTGTCTACTCGGCCCACGAACAGGCCCGCGCTGACTTCGCCGAAGCGCTGTCGGTGGCGCGGGCGGCCGACGACCCGCTGGCCCTCGGTTACGTCCAGGCGCACTACGGCGCCCTGCTGTGCCTTGACGGCGACCTCGGCCGGGCGCGCGCGCTGCACGAGGAAGCGCTCACGATCGCCCGCTCGATCGGCGACGAGAACCTCCGCGGTGAAGCGCACCACACGCTGGCGATCGACGCCATTGCGGCCGGCGACGTCGAGGCAGCGGCGCCGGAACTGGCCGCCGCCGTGCGGCACTACCGGAACCTTGGTCACTTCGATGGCCTGACCCGCTGCCTGGGCGCGCTCAGCGGATTGGCCGTTGAGCGCGACGACCCGCGCCTCGCCGCCCGGCTACTGGGAACCGCGGCCGCGGTACGCGACCGCCTGGGGCTCGCGCCCTGGCCGTGGGTCCTCCAAGCGGAAAGCCGGACAAGCAAGCGGGCCGCGCAGTCACTGACCAGCGATGAGTACGAAGCTCAACAGGCGGCCGGCCGTAGCCAGACCATCGAAGACGCGCTCGCCGAGGCCCTGCCCGCCGACGCCGGCCAACAGCCAGCCGACACGGGGCCCTGAGGAGGCGGGCCGATGGCCAGGGAACGGCAACCCTTCATCAGCGCGCGCACCGTCCGGTACCACCTCGGCAAGATCTTCGCCAAGCTCGACATCAACGCGCGCGGCCAACTCCACGCGCCGCTGGGCGGCGACTGGAGCGGGAACCTGGCCCGATAACCGTGCGTTTACGCTGTGGTCTGCGGTCCGCCTATGCCGACGAGATTCCGCTTCGCCGAGGACAGTCGCCACGGTCCGTTCGGACAACTGGGTTTGTTTCTGGAGGTATTTGCGGTGACCGACCGATACGTGCTGGGCCTCGACCAGATCGACCGGACGCAGAGCCCGCTTGTCGGGGGCAAGGGCGCGAACCTGGGCGAGCTCTCCCGGATCGAGGGCGTTCGCGTTCCGGCTGGCTTCTGCGTGACGACGGACGCGTTCGGCCGGATCATGACCGCGGCGGCGCCGTTGATCGATGAGCGGCTCGACCGGCTGTCGCGCCTGGACCCCGACGACCGGCAGGCGGTCTCCGCGCTCAGCGCGGACATCCGCCGGGGCATTGAGGGGATCGTCATCCCCGACGATCTGGCGTCGGCGATCACCCGCTCGGTCAGCCGGCTTGGCGGGCGGGCGGCCTACGCCGTCCGATCCAGCGCGACGGCGGAGGACCTGCCGACGGCCTCCTTCGCCGGACAGCAGGACACCTACCTGAACGTCGTCGGACCGGCCGAGATCCTCGCGCACGTCAGCCGGTGCTGGGCCTCCCTGTTCACCGAGCGGGCGGTGACCTACCGGCTGCGGGGCGGCTTCGACCATCGGAAGGCGCAGATGGCCGTGGTCGTCCAGCAGATGGTCTTCCCGCGGGTGGCCGGGATCCTCTTCACGGCCGACCCGGTCACCTCCAACCGCAAGGTCGTCTCCGTTGAGGCCAGCTTCGGTCTGGGCGAGGCCCTGGTCGCGGGCCTGGTGAACCCGGACGTCTATCAGGTGCGCGGCGGTGACGTCGTCGCCAAGACCGTCGCCGCCAAACGGCTCGCGGTCCATCCGCGGCCCGGCGGCGGAACCGAGCAGCGGGAGATCGCGGCGGAGAGTCAGGGGGAGCCGGCGCTGACCGATGCGCAGGCCGCTGCGCTGGCTCAGCTCGGCCGGCGGATCGAAGCGCACTTCGGCCGCCCCCAGGACATCGAATGGTGCCTGGTCGACGATGAGTTCCAGATCGTCCAGAGCCGGCCGATCACCACGCTGTTCCCGATCCCGGCGACCGGCGATCGGGCGAACCACGTCTACCTGTCGGTCGGCCACCAGCAGATGATGACCGACGCGATGAGGCCCCTGGGGCTGTCGGTCTGGCAGCTGACGACCCCGCGGCCGATGGCCGAGGTCGCCGGGAGGCTGTTCGTCGACGTCACCCAGGCGCTGGGCTCGCCCACCGGCCGGGCGGGCCTGCTGCAGGCCATGGGGAGACACGATCCGCTGATGAGGGACGCGCTGCAGACCGTCATCGACCGCGGCGACTTCATCGCCACCCGCCCGGACGAGAGCCCGGCCGCGACCCCGGCTGGCGGCGGGCCGACCCCGATCGAGACCGATCCGGCGATCGTCACCGAGCTCATCGCGCAGAGCCAGGCGTCCGTCGCCGCGCTGAAGCGGGACATCGCGACGAAGTCCGGGTCGGCGCTGCTCGACTTCATCCTGGCTGACTTCCAGGAGCTGAGGCGGATCCTGTTCGACCGGCGCAGCTACCAGGTGTTCATGTCGGCGATGGAGGCCAGCTGGCAGCTCGACGAGCAGTTGGAGGCGTGGCTGGGCGAGAAGAACGCGGTCGACACGCTCACGCAGTCCGTCCCCAACAACGTCACGTCGCAGATGGGGCTGGCGCTGCTTGACGTCGCGGACGTGATCCGGCCGCATCCGAACGTGGTGGCCTTCCTCGAGCACGTCTCGGACGAGAATTTTCTCGACCGGCTGCCCGCGCTGGCGGGCGGGCGGGCGGCCCGCGACGCCATCGCGGCCTACCTCGCCAAGTACGGCATGCGCTGCGTCGGCGAGATCGACATCACCCGGCCACGGTGGAGCGAGCGCCCCGGCACGCTGCTGCCGATGCTGCTCGGCAACATCAAGAACTTCGAGCCAGGGGCCGCCGCGCGGCGCCTTGAGCAAGGCCGGCGGAATGCCTGGCAGAAGGAGCAGGAGGTGCTGGCGCGCTTGCGGGCGGCGCCGGACGGAGAGCGGAAGGCCGAGGACGCCAAGCGGATGATCGACCGGATCCGGACCTTCATCGGGTACCGGGAGTATCCGAAGTACGGCATGATCAGCCGCTACTTCGTCTACAAGCAGGCGTTGCTGGCCGAAGCCGATCGCCTGGTGCGAGCCGACGTGCTTCGTGACCGCGAGGACGTCTTCTACCTCACGCTCCAGGAGTTTCACGATGTCGTGCGCACCAACCGGGTGGATGATCAGCTCATCGCATCGCGGAAGGACGCGTTCCGCTCGTATCAAGCGCTCACGCCGCCGCGGGTGCTCACCTCCGACGGCGAGGCGGTCGCCGGGACGTACCGGCGCGACGATCTCCCGGCCGGCGCGCTGAGCGGCCTGCCCGTCTCGGCCGGAACGGTCGAGGGGCGGGCCCGCGTGATCCTGGACCCGGCCGAGGCCGATCTCGAACCGGGCGACATCCTCGTCACCGCCTACACGGACCCGAGCTGGACGCCGGCCTTCGTCGCCGTCAAGGGACTGGTGACGGAGGTCGGCGGCCTGATGACCCATGGCGCGGTGATCGCGCGGGAGTACGGCCTGCCGGCCGTCGTGGGGTTGGACCATGCCACCCGGCTCATCCGGGACCGGCAGCGGATCCGGGTGAACGGAACCGACGGCTACGTCGAGATCCTGAGCTAGCTGCCGCACCAGAAATGCGGTTGCGCGGCCCCTTACGATGGCCCTGTGACCTCATCTGGCTACCTGAGATTCCCCCATGTCGCCAACGATCTGGTGGCATTCGTCGCGGCCGACGACGTCTGGCTGGCGCCAGTCTCGGGCGGCCGGGCATGGCGGTTCACCACGGACCAGGCGGAGGCGGCGACGCCGCGGCTATCGCCGGACGGCACGCACCTGGCCTGGGTCAGCACCAGGGATGGCAGCCCCGAGGTCTACGTGGCCAGCGTCGCCGACGGGATCGGCGCCCGGCTCACCTACTGGGGCACCTCGTGGGCCAGGGTCGGCGGCTGGACCCCGGCCGGGGAAGTGCTGGCGGTCAGCCCGGCGAACCAGCCGTTCCGGGACTACATCCGGGCCCGCGCGCTGACGACCGCGCTGTCCGGCGTCCCTGGCGCAGAACGGGTGCTGCCACTCGGCCTGGTCGCCGACCTGTCGCTGGGCGCGAGCGGGAACGCCGCGGCAGGCGACGGCAGCGGGCCTGACACGCTCGGGCTGCTCACCGGCACCTGGGGCACCGAGCCGGCCTACTGGAAGCGCTACCGAGGCGGCACGGCCGGACGCCTGTGGGTCGGCCCGGCGACGGCGGTAGCCGCCGACCCGCCAAGCGGGCCAGGCACGCCGACTGCGGACAGCCAGGTCCCCGCCCCGTTTACCCGCGTGCTCGCGGACCTGCCGGCCCACCTCGCCAGCCCGCTCATCGTCGGCGGGCGGCTCGCGTTCATCAGCGACCATGAGGGTACCGGCAACATCTACTCGGTCGCGCTGGACGGCAACGACCTGCGGCGGCACACCGATCATGAGGGCTGGTACGCCCGCCACGCCAGCACCGACGGCCAGCGGATCGTCTACGCGCGCGGCGGCGAACTGTGGCTGCTCGAAGACCTCCAGGCCCCCGGGCCGGTCCGACTCGACGTCACCCTAAGCTCCCAGGTGAGTGGCCGGGCGCCGCGCCTCGTCACCGCCGAGGAGCACGTTGGCTCGCTCTCGGTCGATCAGGCCGGGCGGGCCAGCGCGGTCGAGGTTCGCGGCACCGTGCACTGGCTGACCCACCGGGACGGCCCGGCCCGCGCGGTGTCGGTCGTCCCCGGCGTCCGGGCGCGGTTCCCGCAGGTGCTAGGAACCAGCGGGCAGGTCGTCTGGACGAGCGACGTCGACGGCATTGACGCCCTGGAAATCGGCCCTGGTGCGCCGGCAAGTCAAGCATCCACGGAAGACCCGGCCGACCCGGCAGGTTCAGCCGACCCCGCCGTCCGCCGCCGGATCGCGGTCGGCCAGGTCGGCCGCGTTACCGCGCTGGCGGCGGCTCCGGACGGCAGCGCCGTCGCGGTCGCGGCGCAGGACGGGCGGCTATCCGTGGTCGACGTCCAGTCCGGCCAGGCGCGGGAGCTCACGGCGTCGGACAACGGGGTCGTGAACGGGCTCGCGTGGTCCCCTGACTCCGCCTGGCTAGCGTGGTCGCAGCCGGGCGATCAACCGCCCGGTCCCAACCTCAACCAGCTTCGCCGACTGTGCCTCGCCCGAATCGCCGACGGTCAGGTCTTCGACGCCACCGACGGCCGGTTCGTCGACACCGAGCCGGTCTTTACCCTGGACGGGAAATATCTCGCGTTCCTGTCGCTGCGAAACTTCGACCCGGTCTACGACGCGCACTTCTTCGACCTCACGTTCCCGTACGGAGCCAGGCCCTACCTGCTGCCCCTTGACGGAACAACCCCGTCGCCCTTCGCCCCGCAGCTCGGCGGCCGGCCCGTCGGCGAGCCCGGGGACAAGGACGCGGCAGCGGCCGGAGCGCAGAACGGCACCGACGCCGACCCGAAGGTTCCTCCGGTTCCAAAGATTCCTCCGGTGTCAGTGGACATCACCGACCTGGCCGGTCGCGTCGTCGCGGTCCCGGCGCCCGAGTCGCGGTACTCGGGTCTGCGCGCGGTCAAGGACGGCCTGGCGTGGCTGCGCAAGCCCGTGGTAGGCGAGCTCGGCCTCGGCGGCGCGCGCCTCGGCGACGACGCCCCGCAAGCGACGCTCGAACGCTACGACTTCACTCGGCGCGAGATCACCGAACTCGCCGCCGAAGTCGACTGGTTCCAGCCAAGCGGCGACGGCACCAGGGTCGTCACCAGCCATCACGGCAGCCTGACGATGATCCCGGCGGACCGCAAGGCCGACGACGGCAACCCCGACGACAAGGTCGAGATCGACCGGACCCGGGCCAGGTTCCTGCTTGAGCCGCCGGCGATGTGGCGCCAGGCCTACACCGAGGCAGGCCGCATCATGCGGCACGACTTCTGGGTGCCCGACATGGCGGACGTGGACTGGGACGCGGTGCTCGAGGAGTACCGCCCGCTGCTCGACCGGATCGCGACCCAGTCCGAGTTCATCGACCTGCTCTGGGAGATCTTCGGCGAGCTCGGCACCTCGCACGCCTACGCCATCGCGCCAGGCCGCCACGCTCCGGACGACACCGGGCCGGGCACCCTGCCCGGCCTGCTCGGCGCAGACATCGAGCGGGCTGGGGACACCTGGCGGCTGACCCGCGTGCTACGCGGCGATTCCTCCGACCCCCGGGCCCGCGGCCCGCTGGCAGCGCCCGGCGCCGGGATCGCCGCCGGCGACGTGCTGCTCGCCATAGACGGCCGCCCTATCGGTCCCGACGGCCCCGGCCCGCTGCTGACCGGTGCCGCGGGCAAGCCCGTAGAGCTGACCGTCGCGCCCGCCGCCGGCGGCCGCCCGCGCAGCGTGCCGGTCGTCCCGCTGCGCAGCGACACCCGGCTCCGCTACCTGGACTGGGTCCGCACGAAGCGGGCGCAGGTCCACGAGCTCGGCAACGGACGGATCGGATACCTGCACGTCCCGGACATGGTGAGCCAGGGCTGGGCGGACTTCCACCGGGACCTGCATGCTGAGATGCTGTACGACGCGCTGATCGTGGACGTGCGCGGTAACAGCGGCGGGCACACCTCGGAACTCATCGTGGAGAAGCTGACCCGCAAGGTGATCGCCTGGGACGCGCCGCGCGGCATGAAGCCCTCGACCTATCCCGGAGATGCGCCGCGTGGCCCGGTCGTCGCCCTCGCCGACGAGCTCGCCGGCTCCGACGGCGACATCGTCACCGCCGCCATCAAGTCGCTTAAGCTCGGCCCGGTCGTCGGCGCCAGGACCTGGGGCGGCGTCATCGGCTACGACTTCGAGCATGAACTGGCCGACGGCACGCAGATGACCGTGCCGAAGCTTGCCTTCTGGTTCGAAGAATCCGGCTGGGGCGTGGAAAACTACGGCGTCGATCCCGACGTCGAGGTCATCATGTCCCCCGACGACTGGGCAGCGGGCCGGGATACCCAGCTAGAGACCGCCGTCACCCTCGCGCTCGAGGCGCTGGAGAAGCACCCCGCGGTGCGTCCTCCCGATGTCAGCACGAGGCCTTCCAAGAGCCGCCCGTCCCTCCCGCCTCGCTCCTAGCGCCGAGGCGCCCGGCCGGGATTGCCCCATTTCCCCTGGCACTAGCTCAGTCGCATGACGCCTCGCTACAGTGGGAGAGCGTTTCTGTGGCGGCGGCGGGAAGGTAGGCACGTGCCGCGCGACCTGTATGACGCTCTCGGCGTGCCGGGCACGGCGTCCGATTCAGAGATCAGGCGGGCGTTCCACGCCCTGGCCAAGAGGTACCACCCCGATGTCAACCCCGGGCCTGATGCGGCGCGCAGGTTCGTCGAGGTGGGGAACGCGGCGGAAACGCTCCTCGATCCCAGGCGGCGCGCCTGCTACGACGAGTCCCGAACGCCGCCCACCGCCGCCCACCCCCCGGGCGCCGCGCCGAAGCCGCCGGCACCGCCGAGGACCTCACAGGCCCCCAGGACATCCCCGCCGGCTGCGCCCGAGCCGGCCAGCCAGCCTCCCCGCGACCGGCGCTGGAGCGCCGCGAAAGCCGTCCCGGCCGTCGCGTTTGCGGCCGTCGCGTGCTGGATGGGCTGGCATACGGGCACTTCCGCGAGCGACAAAGGCGACGCCATGCCGGCCAACGGGACCGTGGTCTGGAAGGCGGCAGGCTTTGGCCTCAGCGACGGCTGGGGCATCAACCTGGCCGGCGACGGAGCGCGCATCCAGATCGTTCCCGGGACGAGCACCGACATCGAGTTCGCCGACGGCTACCTCGCATCGGCCGGGCACATCGCACTGCTACCGCACGGCGAGGCCCTCACGTACCAGCACTGCGTGAGCGCCGTAGAGCAAGCGGCCAGCCAGTCCGAGCCGCTCGGTGAGATCGCGCCGACCTCCGGCAGCAGCCTGTGCGCGTCCGGGAGCGGTGGTGACCTCGCTTCCATCCAGGTCACCCATGATGACGGGTCAAGCCTCACCGTCACCATCACGGTATGGGAGTACGTTTAAGCCGCGCCGGCTTCGGAGCGGTGGGCGGGACGCGCCGTTGAGGAAGTCCTCCATCGGAAGCGTCGCCGCGCCGTACGTGACCGCTTCGGGCCCGGTTGCGGCGCTGAGATTCTGGCGGCTACCTGGACGGCTAAAATACAGCGACGAGAGAACGACAGCCCGCCAGCCGGACGATCGTCCTATTCCCACGCCAGTATCCGTCGATGGCCCGCCCGGTGAGCGACTAACCGGGTCGCGCGTGAGTTATACAAAGCCGCCATTCCGGCCCAGGCGCCGTCGTGGCGTGGTCCGTTCGCTAGCTGAATCTCGTGGCCGGTTCCGGACAGATCCGTTGCCTCTCGCCCAGTCCGGTAGTTTGCTTTTGTTGATTGAGACGTTTCAATGCCCTCGGCGCGCTGTATTGCGCCGCGGTCAAGGGAACTCCAGCCGTGTCTTTAGCCCCCACCAAAGGCAGGTATAACATGATGGCAAGGCAGCGCCGCCGGGCGTCTTCATCGCATCCGTCCGGCCCCCCAGAAGATCCGCGTAGACATCGGCTGCGAGCCGTCATCGCGGGCGTGTTCTCCCTGGCCCTCGTGGTATTCACGCTCACCGGCGCCGCGACCGCCACCGCCCTGGCGTCCGAGCAGGCGGCATCCGCCGGCCCGGCGACGCCGGTCGTCGGCTCGCTGACCACCGACCAGACGACCAACCCGCTGGGGATCGACGACAGCCAGCCGCAGCTCGGCTGGGTCATCACCTCGGCCGCGCGCGGGGTCTCCCAGAGCTCGTACCAGATCCGCGTCGCCGAGAACGAAAACGACCTGGTAAACGGCAAGGACCTGCTGTGGGACTCGGGCACCGTCAAGTCCTCGCAGTCGTTCGACGTACCCTACGGCGGACCAGCGCTCGCGTCCCAGGACCGCTACTACTGGCAGGTCCGCGTGCAGGACAACCACGGGAGGCTCTCGGCGTGGAGCACGCCCGCGTGGTTCGAGACCGCGTTCCTTGACCCCAGTCAGTTCCTGGGGAGCTGGATCACCAGCCCCACGCCGTCGGGCGGTGCCGAGCTGCTGTTCCGCAAGGATTTCACGCTGGCGAGCGGGCAGAGGAACCCGGCGATCACCAAGGCGCGGCTGTACATCGCGGGCCTCAGCTACCCCTACACGTCCATCAACGGGCACTCGGTGACCAGCAGCGTGCTGAACACGGACTTCACCGTGTTCAACAAGACCGTGAACTACTCCACCTACGATGTCACGAAGCTGGTGCGCGCCGGGTCTGACTCGCTCGCGGTGAGCCTCGGCAACGGCTTCTACGCCGGCGGTGCCGACGACTACCCGTCCAGCGGCGAGCCCTGGCAGGCGGCGGTGCCCACGCTGAAGCTCGAGCTCCAGGTGTGGTATGCCGACGGAACCTCCACGCAGGTGCTGAGCGACGACTCCTGGAAGGTCACCACCGGTCCCACGACCGAGAACTCGCCGGCCGCCGAGACATACGACGCGCAGCTGGCGAAGCCGGGGTGGAACCAGGCCGGCTACAACGACAGCAGCTGGGCCTCCGCCTCGGTGCTGCCAGCGGCGAGCACGATCCCGTCGTACTCCGCGACGTCGAGCTCGCCGGCCGCGGACTGGCTGTGGAACACCCCCAACGCGGCCACCACCACCGCCAGCGCGGGCACCATCTACCTGCGCAAGGACTTCACCGTCACCGACCCCTCCACCATCTCCAGCGCCATCCTCCGGATCAACGGCGACGACGGCGAGACCGCCTTCGTCAACGGGACCCAGGTCACCAGCTCAGACCCCACCGTGAACAGCGGCTGGCAGACCTCCCAGGTCGCCAACGTAAAGTCGCTGCTCGTCCCGGGCGACAACGTGATCGCGGTCGAGGGCCTCAACGTCTCCGCGAACGCCAGCGGCATCATCGCCGCGCTCCAGCT
>Ga0335074_10015886_pt1 | contig 10593 bp, 8 predicted proteins | sample Lox_Sample_23_FD_206715 | JGI IMG/M metagenome (GOLD analysis project Ga0335074, IMG submission 206715) | Soil microbial communities from Loxahatchee National Wildlife Refuge, Florida, United States - Lox_Sample_2.3 | ecosystem: Environmental > Terrestrial > Soil > Wetlands | place: USA: Florida...
TGATGCTGTAATAAGAGGGGCTAAGAATTCTGTGTAGGCGAACCGCTCAACGAATACCATTGCAAGTGCAGGACACCGTAAATGAGAGTTTTACTTGCTATATCCATGTGGAGATCATACCATGGTCAACCTTTCCGCCGGCGTGATGGGACACCGGTCGGGCTGGACAAGTTGCGATGAAACAATAGAGGTGAAACGTATAGTTAGGTATCTAGTCGTAATCAGATGAGTACGACTAAGTCGTCGCTTAACATTGCCGGGTCAGCATCATACTAGTAGCGTTCTCCATTCTTCTCTGCGTTGTTTCGTGCCTTAACAACCCTTTTAATGGCAAAGAACTAATCGGACTTTGTCTGTCTAAAGTCCTGACGATGGAATCCTGGCGACGCGGCCTCCTGCGCTAAGGGAGATCGTCTTCATTGCCACGCCTCTTTCGCACATTTGTAATCCACTGATTGAATTTGGATTGTGTTTCCTGGAAGCCCTTTTGGATATTCTGTTTGGTAGATAACAGTGCTCGCGCTACCTAAGAATCAAAGCCGCCATAGCCCGTGATGATGAAGAGCATCTAAAGCACCCCAAGAGGCGAAAGCAGATGCCGAAGATGAGATAGAGGAGGGGATTAAGACCCTACGAAAGCAACTTTGGACAATAGTCGCCGCAAAGATGGAAGAGGACGTTGGGAAAAGCGACGTTAGTGATGGCTTCAACACAATTTTCCTGAACTTTACCGATTCCCTCACAACCAATTACTCTCGAGAAGACTCTCAAGAGGATGGAAGGGACCATGGAGAAAGGAAACGATGTTAGTGATGACTTCAACACAATTTTCCCGAACTCTACTGATTCCTTCACAGCAATCAACTCTCGAGAACGCTGTCAGGAAGCCCAAGAAGGAACAAAAAGGCTACACTACTATGAAGGGAAAGGCTATTGACCCATTCGAAGAGATTTAACGGATATCTATGCTCTCAGAGTGATATGGTGAAAAATATGAACAGTCTGCAAGAGTGTATTCAAACTAGATTGCTATGGGAATGGTAGATGCTCTGATCGATCTCGAAAGAGGTGGTTTTATCCCTGTTCACGGTCCCACTTCGTGCATCAACGTCATTTTCTGCCATGCAATGAAAGGTCAACACCAAACCTTTCCAAGTTCAATTTCTCACATTTTGACCGCATCAGGTTAATTTGTCCTTGGGATATTTTCAAAATGCCTGAGGAGATACTGAATGACATCTCACACCGGCGGTACAATCCATTGCGAGGAAGCTGGATACTCGTCTCACCTCACAGAACCAAAAGGCCGTGGCAGTAAGATGAACGAAGAGATTCACCAGACAAAGTACTGATTCATAGCAAGAGGCCAACAAGAGACACCGAGCAAGACAATGTTGCCAGAATATGACCCGAGTGTGAGTTTACGCTTTCGTCAAATTAAGTCACCAAACTTCGGATTCTACTAGTTATCCCGTTTGCACATTTAGAAGTATGGGAGAAGAGCTTTCTGGTTTGATTCCTTCCGAAGCAAATTCTATGGATACGAAAGATTGGGACCTAAATCTTCAGTAGTGTTACCTTTGTCCTGGCAACAAGCGCGCTGCAGGCGATGTAAATCCCGACTACGACAGCACCTTCGTCTTTGTCAATGATTATAGTGCTGTAAAAGAAGAGCAAGCGGAGTACCATCCTCCTGACCAGGACGGAAGTTTGTCAAACCTAGATGACTTGCAGTTCGACTACATCTTTGACGCATAACATGCAGGTCTCGCAAATCTCTTGCTCAAGGCAGAGCCAGTCGTAGGCAAATGCTACGTCTTAACGTTTTCCAAAGCCCACAACCTTACACTAGCCGACCTCACTCCCGCAGAAATTGTGCCTATCATTGAAACCTGGACACGAATCTACGCCGCTCACCTGTCACCCAAGTCACCACTTGCTGCAGCAGCAACCAATATCCGAACGACTCTCGCAGACAAACCACACTCTCACGACAGCATCGCCGCACCGAACGCGCAGTACCGGTGGATGCAGATCTTCGAGAACAAGGGTGCGGCGATGGGCTGCTCGAACCCACACCCACACGGGCAGATCTGGACGACGACAGGGCTGCCGGAGGAGGCGGCGCTGGAGCTAACGCAGCTGCGCAAGTACCGGCGGGAGCAAGGCGGAGCGCACCTACTGGAGGACTACGCGGCGCTGGAGGTGCGGCGGAGCGAGCGCGTCGTCTTCGCCAACGACGCCTTCGTCGCCGTGTGTCCCTGGTGGGCTACCTGGCCCTTCGAGGTCATGATTGTGAGCGTTGCGCACAGGCGCGCGCTCGTGGACTTCGACGTCCGTGAACGCGAGCTCCTCGCCGAGGCTGTCGCAGAGGTCACCCGCCGCTATGACAATCTTTTTGAGACGCACTTCCCGTACAGCATGGGCCTGCATCAAGCACCGCTCGAGGGTACGCCTGATGAAATTGAGGACAGTCACTTCCACATGCATTTTTACCCACCGTTGTTGAGGAGCGCAACGGTCAGGAAGTTCCTGGTGGGCTATGAGATGATGGCAGAGCCACAGAGGGACATTACCCCCGAGCAGGCTGCAGCGAGACTTCGAGCCTGCGGAGGAGAGTTGTATAGGAAGAAGCTTTGAGGAGCAGAGGCAGAATTGAGGTGTAACTTGTAGTTTAGATTATTATTGAGCCTTTTTGGTGGTGGCTCTAAGTTTTTATTACTTCATGCCTTAACATAAAAGTCCCACTGTGTCCACATCCAGGCGAGACTGATGGAGCTGATTATAATCGGTCCTGACAATCCTGCTCCCCACTTTGCTGATTTGAAGATAAGCCATTCGCTCATGAAGTGGAGGTTCGCACCAAGGAATACGATAAAGGCGAGTTTGTATGCAAGCGGATCGTTGATATGGTATGCGGCGAGTAATCTCACAACGGCGGTGACAAAGGTCCAAGTGCCAAACGTTCTGGCAGAGAGGGGAGTGACTTGGTCCGGTGTGCCAGAATAGACGCGCTTGGTGTAACTGAGAGTGCTATATGCTTGAACGGAGTTGCCTATAGAGACTGTGGCCAGCTGCCGTGCGTCAGAGTTAGCTTGAGCCATCTATACGGAACAGAGAGAAGAAGTGAGGGTAAGCTGGAGTCAATTGCGTACAAATAGCATCCAAGAAGGCAGCCAGCCTTCAGAGGGAGGGAGATAGCTCTTCAACACGTCCATGATGTACGCGTTTTAGAGTCGAGGGAGGAGTAGGGAGTCAGAGAGGAGACTTATGAGCCGAAGAGAGATATTGGGGTGGTCAGGAAGTAATCAATGAGACTTTGGCTATAGTCTAGTCCACCGTTCGTTTCTGCAGCTAGTCAATTGAGCTCTCAGAAGCTGCGGTTGTGGCTGCGGAATCTCGAGCAATTGAAGATGCAGCAAAAGTGGTTGAGGTCAAAGCTTCAAATATTTCAACACCTCTTCGCTCCCTACTTCGACATCACCAACCAACTGCACTTTTCTTCTCCAATTCACCATGGATGTCCCAATCCCCAAACCCCTTCTTCAAGGCCTAGCCACCATTGGAATTCTCTTTGTAACGTCAAAACTTCTTAGCATCCTCCAATTCCTTGCCAGTACCTTTTTGCTTCCGGGCATTCCCGTATGAAACCCTAGAGTTTACTTCTGCGTTGAACACTAACATTTACGCGTTATAGCTTTCGAAATTTGGCCCTAAGGGATCGTATGCCCTCATTACCGGAGCTAGCGACGGCATCGGCCGCGAATTTGCCCTACAGATCTCTAAGAAAGGCTACAATGTCGTCCTCGTGTCTCGAACCGCCTCGAAGCTAGCCACCCTCAAAGATGAGATTAAGACACAGAGCCCAAACATTGACGTTCAAATATTGTCGATGGACTTCACTGCCAACAAAGACAGCGATTACAAGGCGCTTGAGAAGATCACCAGCGGCCTCGACATTTCCATCCTGGTGAACAACGTTGGCCTCTCACACGACATACCTCAAACCTTTGTGGATACGCCTGATCAGGCGGTTAAGGATATAATCACTGTCAATGACATTGGAACACTACGCGTGACCAAGCTCGTCACACCGGGCATGATCCAGCGCAAGCGCGGACTCATCCTGACCATGGCTTCGTTCGGCGGCGTCGTACCTACTCCTCTGCTGGCCACATACTCGGGTTCTAAGGCGTTCCTGCAGCAATGGGGCGTCGCTCTGGGTGCCGAACTCGCGCCGCACGGTATCCTCGTTCAGGTCGTCCAGTCGCACCTCGTCACGTCCAACATGTCGAAGATCCGCCGCTCCTCGCTGCTCGTGCCGTCGGCGAAGAGCTTTGTCAAGGCAACGCTAAGCAAGATTGGACGCGCCGGTGGCAGCCAGGGTGTACCGTTTACGATGACGCCGTGGTGGAGTCACAGCGCTTTTCTGTTCGGCATTGCGAGCACCGTTGGAGTGTGGAGTGGTTATGTGCTTAATACGAATAAGACCATGCATGAGAATATCAGGAAAAGGGCGCTAAAGAAAGCCGAACGAGAGGGGAAGAAGAGTCAATGACGTGGTCTATCTTTTTAAAGCAATGTCAAGCCTCCCACCCGCTCATCTATCTTTCATTATATAGGTATGTTCGAGGATTTCGTGCATCACCGAAAGGATTGTCTGTGTGCTAGCCATGGAAGCGTTTGTGTCTCATTGGGCTCTGGTAAAAGCTAATAGGAGGCTGTAAGAACATAGTACAGCTCATATCTATAAACTCACGCATTAATGATCAAAAGATCTCTCTCACAACCATTCCTTCACCTTTTCGCCTTCCGAATGCACCCTATGTCACTTATCTAGCAAACACATTCGCCGATATCTTTAGAATCGAGTCAAGGTGCTCCACCGGCGTTCTTCCCATACCACATTCGGTCGCTATGGCAAAGTTCTCGCCGATGAACTTGGTCGCCGTCTTCATCCTCGCCCGTGTTCCTTCCTCGTCAAACGCATGCACGAGGCCCAAAACCACGTCCGTTCCACTCTCCTCGACCGCAGGTCTCAACCTGGCCAACGACTCGAAGTACGCATCGTCAACTCGATCCTTCGGCACAGGCATATGCACCCAATCGAGCTTCCGCGTGGCCAGCTCCATGACCTTGAGCGCCATGTCGACCATCAAGCCCATGTCGCGCGGCTCGACGAAGTGCTTGTGCAGCGAGTCCCCATAGCAGAGATGCACGCCAGCCTGGACTTCGCCGCGCAGCTCATCCACAACAGCGGCGACGCCCTTCGCGAGCTCGTCCACCGTCGGCGGAAACCACGGCTCCACGACGTCCAGATTCACCCCCTCCAGCACCATGAACTCGACCGCGCAGTCCACCTGCACCGCGAGCTGGTCACGCGGCACGGCGGCCTGTATGTTGGCGAGCGCGCGGCTCAGCGCATCCCGATACAGCGGGGCAACCAGCGGCTTGAACGGCGCGCGCAGGTGCAGGGCGACGGGGTTGAGCGGGCTCGGCACGCATACCTGGAAGCGCACGGCGGGCGGCACGACGCCAGCTCGCTTCAGCGCCGCGAACTCCGCGTAGCTGGCTCTCGCGGCGTCGTCGTAGCCCGTGTGCAGCGGCGGCAGGCGCGCCACGACGCGCCCGGCCTCGTCCGCGCCCGGCCCCGCCGCCTCCGTGCCCGCCGCGCGCCCGCCGTACGAGCTGCCGTGCGGCCGCAGCATCGCTGCCGTGGGCCCGACCGCCGACCGCTGCCACCACACGAAGCGGCTGCGTTCGCCGGGCTCGCCGTCTGGCAGCCGCTGCAGTTGCGTTGGGAGTGCGGTAGCCAGCGTGCGGAACGCCGTCGGCGTGTCCGCTAGCGGTGCGCTGCCGACTAGGTGCACGTAGTGCCGTGGAGGGTTGGCTGAGGACGAGGTCGCCATTGTGGAGGTTGTTCTCTTTGGGAGATGGACGGTGCAGTTTGCTGGAGGTGATGGCTAGGTGTTGGAGTATCAATTGCGAGGAAATGTGAGAGATGTGGATGACTTGGAAGGAATTTAGATATGGTTGAAAATATAAGCATTACACTGTTCGACTAGCAGTGTTCGTCTTATTCTTGATTCTGATGTTGTCGCGAATGCTGATGTTGATCCTTCGTTCACTTAAGCGCAATATGCAGCTGCAAGTTGAAGCTGGCGTCATTCATCAGCACAGTAGCAAGAAGACTATGATCGTCAGCACTGCGTTCGTACCACTAATGAACTAAAAGCGAAGTGAATTCCTATTTGGTGCAGTTGAAAAGGGCAGTTAACGACAGGTGGTTGGAGCGACCTTGGGGAGCTCTATCGCGTAGTAGTATGATGGGCGCATGCAGAGCGAATATGGATGAGCGCAAGCATATCTCCTAACATAAGGTCGCCGGTGCAGAAAAGGAGCCGAAATCTCAAGTACTTGTTTAAATTCAATTCAATTGACTGACTAGCTTCATGCGCTCTGAATCAACTGATGTATAGGCCAGATATCTCAATGATACGCTTTGAGTGAAGGTGAATACTTTGGATTGCCATGGCGAAAGTGAATCACTTGGAACTACTGACACGAACATCAGGACGATGTAGACTACCCGTAAGAATGAACATTGGATACGTATGTAGTGCTAATATGATTTCGATCCGCATCCGGCCAATCCGAGTGTAAAGGAGTGAAGTTCCGGGGGGGTTCTCGAGATATTTGCGCGCAGTTGAAGCAGAGCACTTTTCCAAACTCGGTAATACGTGGAGTGCTCTGTTTCAAGGAGATTCCAATGCTTTATCGGTCTATGATTGTCCCTGAATTCCTTCTTAATGATGCTCTACGCTGACATATCCTGCGGCTTACAGCGCCATACTGCTCATCCCATGTCAATTTCAGCAGTATATGTGCATACTGCTCGCTTGGCTTGCGCGTCATCGTTCGAGACGATTAAGGACTGTCAGGATTCATGAAAAAGTGGCCTGTTTATACGATATAGCGTCCCATAATGCATGTTGAGAAGTGATTATTGACGAATGAAGAGTAAACTGTATGAGGCCTTTTGGACCTGGTTGACGAAGTTATCGCTTAAAGTAGTTGAAAATGGAATTCAAAATTGGAATCCCTAATACGAATGTCACAGACGCATGAGATCGATAAGGGGGATCTAGGCTCGCAGAGTCTTGTGGCTCAGGATCAATCTCGTATATCAAACTTTGAAAAGTCCATCAGACGATCTAGACATGTCAAACAAGCCTCATTGCGCCCAGATCCTGCCGGAGAGGATGTTCTACAAGGTTACTTCTCACGCGACCTTGGAGTGCATTGCCGATGTGTCGTCACAAACACGGAAAGTTCAGGGGTAGATTGTCGTTGTCGGTCGTACATTCGACGAGGTCACTCATCGACAATTTGACGCCACCATCAATTCCGATGATGCCCGATCTCGATTCAATCGACGGTCACCGACAGGGAAGATTCTACCGTTTCAAGGTATGTCGTAGTCGAGCACAATCTACTGGCAAAATAGTAAATGCACGACCCAAAAAACGCCCATCCCAGGAGGAAGGCAGAGACTGTGGTGGAGAGGCGTATGATTGGTAGCAGGCAACAACCTCAATGGCGGATGGTGCTTCGGTACACAAAAGTCGATGCAGCGACTAGAGAAGAGGCGTCGTGCCATACGACAGATGAAATGCTCCGGGCCGGCCGGCCTCCCAAAGCGTCGGGTTGGGCCTGCTCCAGATGAGAATGGCTCCCTTGGACTTGGTACAGAGATTCTCAGGGTCGTGGCGAGACTTCGCGTTCATGGCGGTGGCGGGTGCACAGTGCGTGGCTGGGTTGGAAAGAGCCATGTGCCAAAATGCAGGGCCGGGTTGATTTTCTTTTGAAGAGATTGCAGATGACGCAGGTCGGCAAGTAAAGGAAAAAAGGAACGTGAGCAAGAGTAACATGGAGATACAGCTTGAGAGGTAGTAGGCAGGCTCGCGAAAGAAGCGAAGATGGGTAAGCCAGCCGGTCACCGCGCAGATACGATTTGCCCACCCGTCGAAAGTGGTTACATAACGCAGTGAAGTAGTTTGAAACAGTGGAGATGAGAGATTTGAGCGTTGTGTCGCTACTCTCCGATAGTAGCTGGAGGCATGTTGCCGTCGGCTTCCAGAAGCTTCATGGAAAGCCGCTACATTGAAAAGCAGTCAAGGCTGGAAAAAATTGGCGAATGAGCAGGCCCATGATTCGGCGGATGCAGCCACAATGCTTGCGAGAAAGGAAAATTCTTTTAGGCAGCGGAGAGCTGGAAGCTGTCAAGCAGCGCAGAGTGGCTGGGAAAAAAACACGCATCAGGACACGCACCCCGCTGTCACACGACAGTGCAAGCTTCTCCACCGGCCAGGCATGCCGAACGACGGAGGCAACAGCGGTATTGCAGCTGTTTTGAAGAGCGTTTTTTTCTTGGAGATGCGGTAGGCTGCGCACTGGAGAGCAGAGAGTGGGAGGAGAGCGATAATTGAAGGCGAACCCCCCACGTAGCCTTTTGGCACCCCCACGCCAGCGTAGAAAACTTCGCCTGCGCAGCGCATGCGAACGAACCTCAGTCAAATGCCCCCCAGGCGCCATCCCCGGCTTCGCTGATCGGATCTGTCATTCCACGGCTTGCGAGTCGGCAGCAACGACATGGGAGAGGGTCACTCGGGAGGGGAAAATGATGCGGATGACCGAATTGGATGGCAATGGCCGGCGGCTGATTGGCTGAGAGGGAGCAAGCCGGGTACAAGCCCAAGCTACAGATTCTGACGGCGTCGGCAGGGCTGGTGAGGCTACTGTAGGCTACTGTAGGCTATGGTTAGCTGCGTTCCCGCTAATGCTGCCGCTGGCTGTCGCTTCAAATCCCGGGGTCGATTTCGATGATCGATTCGCATCGCCTCATCTGGAACTGTCAGACTGCTATCTGTGCTCCAGGCCATGCAAACCTTGAAAAAATTTTCAAGTCCCTTTGCCAAAGATCGGCCGGTGAGGGTTGGCCTTGAGGCATATTCGCAGGCTCGGAGTGGGTGAGTTGAGCAACCGGAATGACAAGCACGCGTCAATCGCGGGCGTCGGCGATTCTTGGACTCAATCTCTGCTGAGCAGGAGAGAGCGCAGGACACGACAAGGCTCACGTGGGTGCGTTGCCGGTGGGCCATGACCATTTTTAATGAGCTATGCATCCCCACATCCTTCGTCGTCCTGCCTTTCTGACCGTGTGCAATTTCTCATTTGCCCTTGCGCTTGTACTCTGGGTTCGGAGCACACGCCATCTACCCCTCTCGACCGCGGCCCGCCTTCGCCGCGCCATCAGTCAATCTATCTTCGGCGAGCTGGATCAGAGAGCGTGCAGGTGGTAACAAGTGGTAAGTGAGTCCTCTCGAGTGGCGGGTTTGGACGTGGTGGATGGTGGAGTGCCGAGGATTCCACCGATTCCACTGCCATTCCGCTTTTCTCGGCCACGCTACCTGCTACAAGCTACACGCTACCTGCTACATGCTACTTTGCGCCTCGTTTTTTCTCAGCCTCTCCCTTTTCTCCACACGCAGTCCCCGCCCCCCAGCCCTATCACCGCAGTATCGCCATGATTGATTACTAGTACGTACAAAGCCAGCGTTGTTAACACCTGCCCAATGCAGTGCCGCCGTATTTTGACCGCCTGAGCCGACCCAGTGAGAGGCTCGCCCTACTGGTTGAGGCTTAGTGGGGTGCTCGGGCACTCTACGGGACCCTTCTGTACGGTAGCCGGCCACCAACCCATGCCCCGGCGCACCCCGATCGGCCTGCTGCTGCCACTGGGTACTGCTGCCATCGCTGCTGCTACTGCTGCTGCTACCGCCACCGCCGCCGCTGCTGCTACTACTGCTGCTCCTCCACGATTGCACACCACAGCACTCCACAAAACACCTCCTCCGACGCCGCCTTTGGCTGGAGCGTTTCTGCCCCTCTTCTCCGCTTCCTTGTATGTAATCCTCTCCGTCCGACAGTCGACGCTTAGTCCGTGGCTGCTCGCTTCCCGCTCCTCGGCCTCACACTTGGTCGCCCACCAAACCTACTGCCGCTAAACCTCCGCCGTCGTCGCCGCATGCCATGACGACCCAGGTACTGCCATTGCACGCTGGACATCCCTCGAACTTTGGCGTTGGAGTTGAAACCGTTGCGGACATGGAGCATTCGAGCGCTTCGGGCTCGCCCGGCCACGAAGATGCCTCGCGCGGACGCAGGAGGAACCGCGAGAGCGACACGGGCGAGGAGGACGACCGCCTCGGAGAAGCGGACGCAGGCGTGGGTGCCGGCTCCTCTAAAAAGCGCAGGAGAAGCCGCAAGGGACTCGACAAGAAGTTCGAATGCCCGCACGAGGGCTGCGGCAAGAGCTACTCTCGCGCCGAGCATCTCTATCGACACCAACTGAATCGTGAGCCTGCCCGTCGATGCTTGCCCATACATGCTAACCTCGGTCGTAGACAATCCGAAACAAATCTACTACTGCGATTTTCCCGAATGTCACCGATCCTTCGTCCGACAGGACCTGTGTGCGAGACACAAAGAGAGACACACAGCGAGGGGCTCTCAGCTCCTACGAAAGGAAAA